>Ga0265338_10002437_pt1 | contig 27961 bp, 21 predicted proteins | sample 42126metaG_FD_193579 | JGI IMG/M metagenome (GOLD analysis project Ga0265338, IMG submission 193579) | Rhizosphere microbial communities from Carex aquatilis grown in University of Washington, Seatle, WA, United States - 4-21-26 metaG | ecosystem: Host-associated > Plants > Roots > Rhizosphere...
ACAGGACCGCCAGGGCCGACCCGACCGTGAGGACCAGTGTGTCGGCAGCGATTCCCGGATGCGGCTCGGCGATACGGGCCAGGCCGAGCGGGAGGAGCGGGGACAGGCCCACGGCGAGGGCCGCCCCGCTGGCCGCCCCGCCTACGCCGATCGCCGCCGCCCGGCCCAGCCCCACGGCCAGCAACTGGCCGCGCCGCATGCCGAGGGACCCGAGCGTGCTGTACTCGGCAGATTCGAGGAAAGCGAAGCGGGCCAGGAGCTGGCCGAGGGTGAGCAGGCCGATGACCCCGAGGACCGCCGCGACCAGCCACAGTGCTACCGCCTGCAGGTGGATCGACCGCTCGGTGTTCACCGACTGGCTGGTCAGTGGATATTCCTCCACGACCCTGCCCTGGGCTAGCTGGCTGACCTCACGCCGCAAGGCCGGCACGGCCGCCGCGCCGCCGCGCAGCCGCAGGGCAATGCCGTTGTACCGGCCCACCGCGCGGTGGGTCCGGTAGAACGCGGGGGTGGCCCAGACCGCGTCGATTCCGGTACCGCTTTGCGGCGGGAACTCGGACGGCGCCGCGTCGATTCCGACAACGCGGAACCGGACCGTGGTCAAGGGCCCGCGCCCGGCCACGATGGCCATCCGGAGGGTGTCCCCCACGTGCAGGTGCCGGATCTGCGCCAGGGTGAAAGAGATGTCGGCTTCGGCGGCCCGGGCCGGATCCGGAAGGCGGCCGGCCAGGATCTTGCGGTGCCAGAAGGTGTCCGGGATCCGGGTGCTTACCGGGCTGATGAGTTCGGCGTCGGCTGGATCCAGCACGGTGTAGAAGGCCAGCAGGGCCGACTCCTTGACCTGCGGCAGCCGCCCGATCCGGGCCGGGTCGATCTGGGCGAACGTTGCGGAGCGGCCAGGATCGGAGAAGAACATGACGTCGGGTGCCCTGCTCCAGGCCAGCAGGCTGGGGTAGGCGGCGTCAGTGCGCCGGGCGCCCGCCGCCGCGGTCTCCACGGCACCGGCGAACGCGCCGACGAGCAGCGCGACAGCGAGCCAGGCGCGCCATCGCTGGCGCAGCTGCGAGTTCAGGATGACCCATGCGGCCGTCATAACTGGGCGCCCCCCGTGGGCTGAAAGGGTGACGCTGCACCCTGGGCGGGTCCGCGCGCCTGTGCTGAAGCCGGCCGCTGCTGGCCGGACGTACCGCCTTCCATCTGGCCACAGCCCTCCGCAGGCGGGAAGGGTGAAGGCACGAATGGTCCCGGTGGTGCCAGCTCACCCGCATCTGCGGCGGAAGCACCCTGGGCGCTGCCGCCCGCAGAGACTACCCTCGGTTCATGCGGGCCGTCCTGCGCCTCGTTGTGCATGAGTCCATGTCCGATGGCGGGGCTGGGCCGTGCCGCCGCGGCCAGGGCGCTCGCCTGCCAGGACACCACGCGCAGCATCTGCGTTCTCACCAGCCCAAGCGTCTTGAGCACCGCGAGGTCCCGGCGGCGTCGGCGCACGCCGGTGAGCAGCCGGTCACGGATCCGGCTACGCCGAGCGCCGAGCCCAGCCGTGACACGCGCGGGGACGTGGTCGGCTCGGCTATACCCAGCGGTCCCTGGGCCTGAGCGGCAGCGCGCCAGGCGACCGGGACCAGCACGGCCAGCGGCGCGAGAGCGAGGATGGCAAAGCCTGCCGCCAGGATGGCCAGGTTGACCTCGACCCCCGGGCTCGGCTCGGCGAGACAGCGGGCCCGATGGGCATGAGCGGGGAAGCGGCGATGGCCACCGCCACGGCGATGAGACCACCGGCGGTGGTCACCGCGGCCAGCCGCAGCAGCGACAGGGCGACCAGCCTGCCGCGGGTCATGCCCAGGACACGCAAGACGGGGAACTCCGTCGCATCCAGGATGAGCTGCCGGCTGAGCAGCTGGCCGATGATAGCCAGCGCGATGAGCCCGCCGAGCGCGGCGAAAACCCCCAGCGCGATGGCCTCCGGCCGGATAGCCCGTTCGGGTGCGGTGACCTGATCGGACAGGCTGACGACATCGATCCTGCGGCCGGTGGCCGGATAGGGCTGCGCCAGCCGGGCGGCGGCATGCAGGAATGCGGCCATGTTCGCGCCTGGCCGCAGGCGCACCCCGGCCTGAGTACCGTACGTGGACGACGCAGCCAGCGGTGTGGCCGAGAACGGCTGGCTCAGCAGGGTCATCGGCTCGCCGTTGGTGTTGGTGGCAGGCACGATCTGGGTGTCGAAGGTGACGACCGCGGACACATGAAAGGCCACCGGGACCGCCCGCTGAAGCTCAGGGTTGCCGGTGGTAGGGCTGTTCGGCACCAGCAGCACATGCAGCGTGCTGCCGGGCCGCAGGTGCTCCAGGTCAGCCAGCCGCTGCTCGATCAGGGCCTGGCCGGCAGCCGAGGATTGAAGAGCCGTCCCTTGACGATCTTGACGCGGTCTGCTGTCACGCCGAGGGTGCCGTCGGGGCTGGACAAGGTCTCCACCTGGGTCTGCGGCAGGCCGCACCGGGAGGACCACGTTGTACAGGGCAGCCGCTGACAACGACGCCACCTGCGGAAGCCGGCGCAGCGCGGCGAAATACCTGGGGAAGGGGCCGTTACCGTTGGGGATGATGTCAACCTGGGCGGCGTTGGCCCACCGCAGCAGGCGAGGGTAGGCGGTGTCGGTGCGCCGCGCGCCAGCGGCCGCGGTGAGGACCACCCCGCCGATCAGGCCGAGCAGCAGCGCGAGCCCGAGCATCCCCAGCAGCCCGCGCCGCAGCTCGGCGCGCAGCGCGAACCTGACGGATCCCATGGGGAGATTCAGCTACCGGCGCGAGGCACGGTCCAGGGAGGAGGCATCCCCGGCGGGGGCAGTGGTGCCCGCACTTCCTCCGGGCAGCAGCCGGATGGCGCTCACTACTCGCTGCGCAGGACGAGGGCGGGCCGGACCCGGGCCGCGGCCCAGCCTGGTCCCGCCGCGATGGCCGTGGCGAGCAGCAGGGCCACCGGGATGGCGGCCAGCACGGTCGGCACCGGAACCACCGGATCGCTCGCCACGCCGACCCATCCGGCGAAGACCGCCCAGGCCCACCGGCCGGCGATGACGCCCAGCGGCAGGCCGGCCGCCACGGCCACCGCGCACAGCGCGCACGCCTGCCACAGCACCACGCTGAGCACCTGGGGCCGCAGCAGGCCGAGCGTCTTGAGCACGGCCAGGTCGCGCCGCCGCCGCCGCACGCTGGTGAGCAGCACGTGGGCCAGAGTGCCTACGGCCAGCAGCGCCAGAACCGCGCCAAGTATCAGGGGGGCGTCCCGCGCTCCCGCGTAGTTCTTGATATCGCTCGGCCGCAGGTCGGTGGCGGCGGTATAACAGCCGGGTGGACAGCCGACCTTGGTGAAGGCCGCTTGCAGCCGTGCGTCCACCGCCTGCCTCGTGCCGGGCAGGTAGCGCACCAGAATGAAGCTGTAACAGGTCTCGCCATGGACGCAGCCCGATGGCGCGAACGGCCTCGACAGGAGCGACGCCGCGACAGCGGCCCCTTGCCCGAGGTCGGTGGGCGCGAAGCCGCCCTCGCTGAATGAGGCGAAAACTGCCTCCCCCACGATTTGCATAACGTATCTCCGGCCGTTGATCTCGACATTCACACGTTCGCCGAGTCGCCGGTGCAGCGATCGCAGGGTCCGGCGGCCGAGGACTATCTCATCCCGGCCGGACGGCAGGCGGCCGGCCAGCCGGGTGAGGAAACCCTGGCCGCGCAGCGGGTCGACGCCGATGGCCTCTATGGTCCGGCCGCCGATGCTGACCTGGCCGTAGTCGCCCGCAGCGTATCCCACCAGGCCACGCTGGGCCGCCATCATCCTGGTCAGCGGAATCCGCGGTATCGACGGCGTATCGAAATTCAGGTACTCCGACCAGTTCTGCCCGTACCGGTGCGGCGTGCTGACCAGCCCGACGAAGCTAGTGCCGAAGACCAGGGCCGCCACCACGGCGGCCACCGCCACGGTGCTGCCGACCAAGGCGCTGCGCACCGGGACGGCGGTCCGGCCGTGGCCTGGCTCGAAGGCCATCCGCACGCCGATGCCGCCGGTCACCGACCCGGCCATGCTCAGCGACGAGCCGAGCCGTGACGCGCGGGCCGCTGTGCCCGGTTCGGCCACGCCCAGTGGCCCTTGAGCCTTGCTGGCCGCCCGCCAGGCGGCCGGTGCCACCAGGATCAGCGGCAGCAGGGTGACGGCAGCGAAGCCGGCGCCGAGGATGGCCAGGTTAACCTCGATCCCCGGGCTGGGCTCCGCGAGGCGAGCAGGCCCGATGGGCATCAGCGGCGATGCGGCGATGGCGGCCCCGACCGCGACGGCGCCTCCGGCCGCGGTCACCGCCGCCAGCCGCGCCAGGGACAGGGCCACCAGCTTCCCTGGGGCCATGCCCAGGACGCGGAAGATGGGGAACTCGGCCGAGTCGAGGATGACCTGGCGGCTGAGCAGTTGTCCGACGATGGCCAGCGTGATCAGGCCGGCCAGCGCGGCGAAGGCTGCTAGCGCGACAGCCTCCGGGAGGATTGCGCGCTCCGTCGCGGTGACCGCGTCGGCCTCGTAGAGGATGTCAAGCTTCCCGCCAGTCGCCGGGTAGCGAGTGGCCAGCACGCGAGCTGCGGCCACGAACGCCGCCATGCTCGCCCCCCGCCTCAGCCGCACGCTGGCGGCCTCGCCCGACCTGAATCGCTTGACCGCGGCATCACCTGAAAAGGCTGGGCTGAGCACGGCCCGTGGCTCAGCGGCGGCGTCGTTGGTCGGCACGATCTGGTCGTCGAACTGGACTATCGCGGACACCCTGAACGTGAGCTGGACCGCGTGCGCCACGTCCGGCGTGCTGAGGAAGCCGGGGATGCCCAGCAGGTGCAGCGTGCTGCCCGGCCGCAGGTGCTGCCGGGCCGCCAGCTGCTCGTCGACCATGGCCGCGCGCGGATCGGCCGGGTTGAAAAGCCGGCCAGACAGGACCTTGACCCGGTCAATGGCCGGGCCCACCGCGCCGTTGAAGCTGCCGGAGACGTTTACGTTGAAGTCCGGCGGCCGGCCCGGCACCGGGATCGCCATGCCGAACTGGGTGCCACTGGATATCGACGCCACTTGGGGCAGGCGGCCGAGCGCGGCATAGTACCCGGTGCGGCCAGTGCCATCGGGGATCGCCCCGGTGCCCAGCGGGACGATGGCCACCTGGGTGGCGTTGGCCCAGCGGAGCAGCCGCGGGTAGGCCGTGTCAGTGCGGCGGGCACCTGCGGCGGCCGCTAGAACCACGCCGCCGATCAGACCGAGCAACAGCGCGAGTCCGATCATTGCCCGCAACCTCAGCCGCGATTCGGCGCGGAGTGTGAACAACACCGATCCCATGAGGAGATTCAGCTACCGGCCACGGGCCCGGTCAAGGGGGCAGCCACACCCCAGGCGCTCGTGGTGGTAGGTACACCGGGAAACGCCAGGCAACACCCTGGCACGTGATCACGGCAGGGACGACCATGAGGCTATGCGTCACGAAAGCTGCGTCACCTCACTGTCCTGGATCCCCTCCGAAGCGGTCACCGGGAGCACCCGGGTGGCCTTCGATGCGGGATTCACCCACTACGACGATCCACCGCCAGGGGAGCTCGGCGACATCGGGGAACTACAGGCGGCGGATCGGTTCCGTTTTGCCAATGTTCTTCGGGGTTGGATCGACGTCGATGCCTCGGGCCAGATCACCGGCTCCGGCTACAGCGGCGGCGGAATGATGGGCTCCACCACCGTCCGGCTGGGCGCGCTGCACCACCGTTTCCAGGCGGTCCAGCTGCCCGACCTGCAGCATGATCCAGAACGCGGAGATGGCTGGGTCCGCTTTGTGCAGACCACCGGCGGCCGGACCGGGCTGCCCGCACCCAGGCGGGTACGGCGGGCGCCGTATGTCCAGTGGCAGGCGCCGCTGGTATGGACGACCCTGTCGCTCACGCTGCACGCCGACGGCCGCGCGGAATTCGCGATGACCGGGGCAAGCCGGTTCCCCCGGCACTGGATGTACGGCGGCGGCGGCCAGTTGTCGCACAAGTCCGGGCTGACCGACTTCAGCGACTGGTACCGCAGGTCGTTCGGACGGCACACGCCATGGGGCGACGAGGACTCGCCCGCGCTGGTCACCGCGGTGGAGACGGCGCTGGAGCGGTCGCTGTCCGTGCAGCTGATGCACGGCGCGGCCAAGCCCGCCTTCCGGCGCCTCAAGGCCGGTGACACCCTGGTCCGCCAGGGGGCGCAGGGCACCGATATCTACCTGGTTCTAGACGGGGTCATCCGGGTGGAGCGGGACGGGGAACGGCTCGCCGAGTACGGCCCGGGAGCGCTGCTGGGGGAGCGGGCGCACCTGGAGGGCGGCACCAGGACATCCACCCTGGCCGCCGTCACCGCCTGCCGGGTCGCGTCGGTGGATGCGGCCCAGTTCGACCGGTCGGCCCTGGAGGAACTCTCCGGCGGCCACCGGCGTGAAGACGCCGGCCGGAGCTGAGGAGTGCGGATCCACTTCTGTGGAGTCCGGGGGTCCACTCCGGCACCTGGGCAAGATTTCCTCCGCTACGGGGGCCACACCTCGTGCGTGGCCATCGCGCACGACCGCACGGCGGTGCCGACGCTCATCCTGGACGCCGGCACCGGCGTGCGCAACGTGACTCCGCTGCTGGACGGCAAGGCGTTCAGCGGCACGATCCTGCTCACTCACCTGCACTGGGACCATTTTCAGGGACTGCCCTTCTTCCAGGGCGGGGACCGTGACGACGCCCGGGTGACGCTGCTGCTGCCCGGTCAGCCGGATGGCGCCAGCGCCGAGCAGATCCTGTCCCGGGCGATGTCACCGCCGCACTTCCCGATCCGGCCCGGCGACCTGCGCGGCGACTGGACCTTCGGCACCATCGGGCCCGGGCACCGGGATGCCGAGGGCTTCTCCGTTGACGTGCGGGAGATCCCGCACAAGGGCGGCCGGACGCTCGGCTACCGGGTCAGCGACGGGCGGTCCGTGCTCGCCTACGTCACCGATCACTGCCCGACCGCGTTCGGGCCTGGGCCGGATGGCTGGGGCGAGTACCACGCCAGCGCGCTGGACCTGGCCGCCGGAGCTGACGTGCTGGTGCATGACGCCCATCTGCTCGCTTCGGAGGTGGCGGCTGAGGCGCCGTTCGGCCACGCCGCCGCCGACTACGCCGTGGGACTGGCCGCGGCGGCCGGGGCCCGGCGGGTGGTCCTCTTCCACCACAAGCCCGGCCGGACCGACGACGAGCTCGACGAGCTCGGCCGCCGGTTCGCTCAGGCACCCGTCGACGTCACGGTGGGCACCGAGGGCGAGATACTCGATCTATGAGGAAAGCCGATGTGATCGTGGTCGGCTCCGGGCCGAACGGGCTGGCGGCGGCGTTGACCCTGGCCCGCGCCGGTCTCGTCGTGGACGTCATCGAGGGGGCTGACACCCCGGGCGGAGGCTGCCGGACCGAGGAGCTCACGCTGCCGGGCTTCCAGCACGACGTCTGCTCGGCGGTCCACCCGCTCGCCGCCGCATCCCCGTTTTTCCTGGGCACCGACCTGGCGGCGCGCGGTGTCACGCTGCGCGTCCCTAAGGTCGCGTTCGCCCATCCGCTGGACGGCGGGCGGGCGGCGGCCGTCTCGGGATCGGTGGACGAGACGGCCGGGGGGCTCGGGACTGACGGCGCCAGGTACCGGCGGCTGCTCGCCCCCCTGGTCCGGGACACCCAGCTCACCCTGCCCGACATCCTCGCCCCGCTGCGGTCCGTCCCCGGGCATCCGCTGGCCATGGCCCGGTTCGGCCTGGACGGGATCCAGCCGGCCAGCCTGCTGGCCCGGCGATTCAAGACGCAGGAGGCCCAGGCGCTGCTGGCGGGCGTCGCGGCGCACTCCATGCTCCCGCTCAGCGCGCCGCTGACCAGCGCGTTCGGGCTGGTGCTGCTGATGGCGGCCCATTCGGTGGGCTGGCCGGTGATCGAAGGTGGCAGCGCCCGGCTCGCCGACGCGCTGGTGGCCGAGCTGACCTCACTGGGCGGCCAGGTCGAGACCGGCCGCTGGGTCCGGTCGCTGGACAGCCTGCCGCCGGCCCGCGCAGTCGTCCTCGACGTGACCCCGCGCCAGCTCGTCGCGATCGCGGGCGACCGGCTGCCGGCCAGGCACCGGGCGGCGCTGGAAAGGTTCCGTTATGGTCCCGGCGTCTGCAAGGTCGACTGGGCGCTCAGCGGGCCGGTGCCCTGGCAGGCCGCGGCCTGCCGGGAAGCGGGCACGGTGCACGTGGGCGGCACGCTCGCCGAGGTGGCCCGGAGCGAAGCGGACGTGACCGCCGGCCGGCTCCCGGAACGTCCCTACTGCCTCGTGGCGCAGCCGGGCGTGGTGGACCCGACGCGGGCCCCAGCCGGCGGCCAGACGCTGTGGGCGTACTGCCACATGCCGTCCGGCTCGGCAGTGGATGCCTCCGGCCGGATCGAGGCGCAGATCGAGCGGTTCGCGCCAGGCTTCCGTGACCTGATCCTGGCCAAGGCGGTCCGGACGGCGGCCGATATGGAGCGGCACAACCCGAACTACATCGGCGGGGACATCAACAGCGGGGCGGGGACCCTGCGCCAGACGTTCTTCCGGCCCACCTCGCGGTGGAACCCGTACCGGACCGCCGTGGACGGCGTCTACCTGTGCTCCGCATCCACCCCTCCCGGGGGCGGGGTGCACGGCATGTGCGGCGCGGGGGCGGCCCAGGCGGTGCTCGCCGACCTCGGCGTGGGCTGAGTGCTGCGGGCCGGGTGCCGGTGTGTGCTGCTGGCCAGACGCCGGAGATGCTTTCAGCCGGATGGCGGCGGCTCGGTCAGCCTGGTCCAGGTGCGGGCCAGCCAGTGCTCATACGCATCGAGGTCCCAGTCCGTCATCCGGGCGATGAGCAGGTAGGTCTCGGCGGCGCCCAGCAGGCTGGCGGTGTCGATGAGCCATTCGAGGTCGATGGCCGCGTCCAGCAGGCCGTCGTCGGCCATCCGGGTCCACATGACCGACTGGGCGTGCCGGGATTGCTCGCGGCCTTGCTGCCAGAATCCGGCGATCAAGGGTTCGATGGCCGCAGCCTGCTGGGCCACGGCGAACAGTGCGCCCGCGCGTTGCATGATCTGCCGCCCCATCGCCGCGGCGGCCGAGACCCGCTCGGCTCGGCTGGGGGCGGTGAACGCCGCCTGCGCCCACTCGCGGCCCAGCACATCCACCGGTTCGGTGTCACCGACGATGGCCACGTCGACGACCCGCTTGAAGAGCGCGGCCTTGGTGCCGAAGCGCACGTAGACGGTCCGCGCGCCGACCTGCGCACGGTCGGCGACCGCGGCCAGCGTGGTGGCCAGGTAGCCATCGGCGAGGAACAGCTCAGTGGCGGCCGCCAGGATGCGCTCCTCGGTGTGTGCGACCTGCGCTTGCCGCAGCGGCCGGCGGGTGCCTGGGGGGTTGACTTGGCTCATCATAAGATGCAGTCTAACTGCATTGGCTGCATTCAAACTGCATCGGAGGAGTCATGGGAGCGCCGGACGCGCCGGCCCTGGCCGGCATTCATCACCTCAAGCTGCCAGTGGGCGACCTCACCCGGTCGCGCACGTGGTACCACAGCCGTCTCGGCTATGCCGTCGAAGCTGAGTTCGTCGAGCAAGGGCGGCTGATGGGCTACAGCCTGGCGCACCCCAACGGGGGACCGCCGCTGGGCCTGCGGCTCGACCCGGCGCGTGCCCGGGCGGCGGCGGGCTTCGACTACTTCGCCATCGGCGTGCCGAGCAAGGCGGCGATGGATGAGCTTGCCGGCCGCCTGACCGCGCTGGGCGAGACCCACGCCGGTGTGCACCGGGCCAGCTTTGGCTGGATCCTGCCGCTGCTGCACGATCCCGACGGGCACGAAGTCCGCTTCTACACCACGGAGCATCACACCGATCCCCCCGCCGCCGGGGTTACCGCCATCACCGACCCACGGGAGAGCGCGGAGGCGGCGGAAGCGGCTGAGGCGGCGGCGCAGAACGCGGCGCAGGCGTGAGGCGGGCCGGCTAACGGGCAGGCGGAGCCGCCGCCACGACGGCGTTACCCAAGCTGACCTCGGGCGCTAGACGGAGGGGGTGGACTCGCGCAGCAGGGCGATGTGCTGCCGCAGCACCTCCTCCATCTGGCCGTAGAACTCCACGATCAGCCGCAGCTCGTCGTCGCTGTATCGCTCCGCCATCGCCTGCCACGCCTGGACCATCGGCAGGAAGACTGACGCGACGTTGCTGATCGCGCGTTCCAGTACCAGGTGGATGACCACGCGGCGACGGTCGCTGGTGTCCCGCTCCCTGGTCACGTAACCGGCCTCTGCCAGCCGGTCGATGACCCCGGTGATCGACGCGGTGGTCAGGCCCGTGGCCTTGGCCAGCTGGCCCGCTGTCATGTGACCGCTGAAGCTGAGGATGTTGAGGCAGTTCAGGTCGGTGGCGTTGATGCCGATCTGGTCCGCGGCCGCCTGGCCCATGAGCTGCATCAGGGAGCCGGTCCGGCGGATCGCCGCGCCGAACGCCAAGGCGAGCTGCGCGCGCTCCGGGCGCCCGGTGCTGGCGGTGAACGGCTCGGCCCAGGGCAGCTCCCAGGCGCCATCCTCGGCGCTGGGCGGCGATCCCTGCGGGTCCTCTGACATGCTTAAGCTCCTTATTAGTTAAGCTACCTAGACAATAGTAAGGCGAGATGTTAGCTTGCCTAGGTGTAATTCTGATTCCTCCGGGAGCGGAGATCCCCATGACTTCCGACGCTCAGATCCTGGCACCTCCGGCAGCCCCGGGCGAGGGCGCCGACCCACGCCGCTGGCTGACCCTCGTGATCTTGCTGCTCGCCGCTTTCATGAACCTGCTGGATGTCTCGATCGTTAACATCGCGATCCCGTCCATCCAGCGTGACCTGCACGCCAGCTACGCCGATGTGCAGTGGGCGCTGGCCGGGTACACGCTGGCCTACGCGGTGGTGCTGATCACCGGCGGCAGGCTCGGCGACGCGTTCGGCCGTAAACGGCTGTTCCTGATCGGCGTCATCGGGTTCACTCTCATGTCGGCGCTGTGCGGAGCTGCGCGGAGCCCGGGCATGCTTATCGCCAGCCGGGTCGCGCAGGGCGCGATGGGCGCGATCATGATCCCGCAGGTGCTGTCCGTCATCCAGGTCATCTTCCCGCCGGCCGAACGAATCAAGGCGCTGGCCGGGTTCGGGGTCACGGCCGGCCTCGGCACCGTGAGCGGCCCGCTGCTCGGCGGGCTGCTGACCCAGCACAGCCTGCTCGGGCTCGGCTGGCGGTCGATCTTCCTGATCAATGTCCCCGTCGGCATCCTCGCGGTGGCCGCGGCGGCGATCCTGGTCCGCGAATCCCGTGCCCCGCAGCCGCCGAAACTGGACCCCGGCGGCGTTGCCCTGGTCAGCGCCGCACTCTTGCTACTGCTCTACCCGCTCGTGCAGGGCCGCCAGCTCGGCTGGCCGGCCTGGACCTTCGTCTCGATGGCCGCGGCCGGGCCGGCCTTCGGGCTGTTCGTTGGCTACGAGCGGATGAAGGCCCGCAAGGACGGCTCGCCGCTGGTGCCGCTGAGCCTGTTCCGCGAGCGTGCGTTCAGCGTCGGAATGTCGATCGCGGTCACGTTCTTCCTGGGGGTCGCCTCATTCGCGCTGGTCCTGACCCTGTTCCTGCAGATCGGGCTCGGCTTCGAGCCGCTGCACGCCGGGCTGACGTTCCTGCCGTTCTCCGGGGGCGTGCTGGTCGCGTCAGCGGCGGCGGCCCGGCTCGCGCCCCGCTTCGGCCGCGGCGTCACGATGACTGGTGCGCTCGTCATGGCCGCGGGCATGGCCGGCCTGATCGCGATCGTCCATCACTACGGGGTGGCGGTGACAACCTGGGACATGGCGCCCGGCCTGGTGGTGGCCGGCCTGGGCATGGGCAGCGTCCTCGCGCCGCTGGCTGACATCCTGCTCGCGGGGGTGCCCCGCCAGCACGCTGGCTCGGCGTCCGGCCTGCTCAACACGGGATTCCAGGTGGGTGCATCGATCGGGATCGCGGTCATCGGCGTGATCTTCTTCGGCCTGCTCGGCAGCCAGTCGGGGCCGGCGGCCACCGCGGTCGCGCCGCAGTTGCGGACCGGGCTGGCGGCGGCGGGCGTTCCGGCCCAGTTCTCCGGAAGGATCGTTACCCAGTTCCGCGGCTGCCTGCACGACCGCCTGATCGCGGCCGACCCCACCGTCACGCCGGCCTCGTGCCGGCGGAGCGGCACGAGCCGCGCGCTGCCGGCCGCGGCCGGCAGCGTCCTGGCCGGGGCCGGCGGCGCCGCGGAGCGTCGGGCCTTCGTCGGCGCGCTCCAGCGCACCCTGTGGTTCCAGGTCGGCGTGCTCCTGCTCAGCTTCCTGCTGATGCTCGCGCTGCCGGCCGGATCAGGCCGGCGCGCCGTGCCTGGCACCGAGCCCGCTGCCGCTGGCGGCGCGGAGAGTGCTGGTGCTGGTGCTGCCACGGCCGGTGCCGCCCGTGCCGGTGCTGGTGCTGAGGGTGCCAGCGTCGGCGGTGCTGGCGGGCCTGCCGCGGAAGGAACCGCCGATGCCTGATCTGCCCGCCGGCCGCCCTCGGCTGGCCACCGCAGCGCGAAGGAGTTGAGATGCGACTCGCGATATTGGGCGCCACCGGCCGGATCGGCGGTCACCTGCTGAGCTGGGCCGTGGACGCCGGTCACCCGGTGCACGTGCTGGCCCGGGACGCTGCCGCGGTGCCGGTCCGGCCGGGTATCACGGTTACCGAGGGCAGTGCTCTGGACCCGGTGGCCGTGGCTGACGTGATCGCCGAGGCGGACGCGGTGCTGTCCGCGCTCGGCCCACGCGGGGCCAAGGCTCCGGCGCTGCTCGCGACCGCCGCGTCCAACGTGGTCGGGGCCATGGCCAAGACGGGTGCCCGCCGCCTGATCTGCGTGTCCGCCGTGGGCGCCTTCATCGCCGAGGATCCCGGTGCCCCGTTCCTGATCAAGCTGATCCTGCCGCGCGTCCTGGCCAAGCCGTTCGCCGACGTGCGGGCCATGGAGCAGGTTGTCCAGGCGAGCGACCTCGACTGGACACTGGTGCGCGCGACGAGGCTGGTCGACAGCCCGCTAACCGGCCACTACCAGGTCCGCCCGCAGTACCCGCCGCCTGGCCTGACGAAGATCTCCCGCGCCGACGTCGCGCACTTCATCATCGGCGCCCTCACGGACTCCAGCTACCTCGGCCAGACCCCCGCGGTCGCCTGCTAATCCGCCCCTCAGCGATCCGGAACGACAGCTGTGCCACTCCGATGCTGCTGCGAGGGCTTGAGGTGGCCGTTAGGACTGACCGTCGGCGACAGCGGCGTCTACTTCGGCGCGGCGCGCGGCGAGTTCGGCGGCGTACTTCTCCTGGTCCACCCGCTCCGCGATCTCCTCGTCGTCGCGCATCACCGAGTCCAGGTCGACCCCGGCCGCGTCGAGCACACCGAGATCGGCGTAGGCGCGCTGCACCTTCGGGCCCCACAGCCCGATGTCTTTCACGCAGGGCACGATCCTGCTGAAGAGCAGAGACCGGAACGCCTGCTGGACGGGCGACTTCTCGGTGAACTCCAGGCACTCGGCCACGTCGAAGCCCATCTGCTCCCAGACTTCGCGCGCCACGAACCTGTTGCGCATCAGGTAGCAGCCCTCGACGACAAACTCCTCGCGGTCGGCCCGCTCCGCCGCGGTCAGTCCGGCGTAGTAGTCGCGGAGCGCGAGCCGGCCAAACGCCACATGCCGCGCCTCGTCCTGCATGACATACGCGAGGACCTGCTTGACCAGGGGATTGGTGGCCATGTCCCGGTGCACGCCGAACGCGGCGAGGGCGAGTCCCTCGATCAGCACCTGCATTCCGAGGTACGGCAGGTCCCAGCGGGAATCGCTGAGCGCGTCCGACAGCAGCTTGGCCAGGTCCGGGTTGACGGGGTAGTAGAGGCCGATCTTCTCCCGCATGAACCGCGAGAACAGCTCGACATGCCGCGCCTCGTCCATGGCCTGAGTCGCCGCATAGAACTTCGAGTCCATGTCGGGCACGGATTCGACGATCCGCGCGGCCACCGTCAGTGCGCCCTGCTCGCCGTGCAGGAACTGGCTGAACAGCCAGGCCGAGAGATGGTGGCCAAGGTCGGCGCGCTCAGATTCGGACAGGATGTTCCACTGACGTGAGCCGTAGATCGGGCTGAACTCGTCGGAAAGCCCCATCACGTTGGCGGGGTCCACCGGGAGTTCCCAGTCGACCCGCTTGGCCGCGTCCCATTGCTTGTCCTTGCCCCGCTGGTAGAGGTCAAGCAGGCGGGTCCGGCCTTCGTCGTACTCCCAGCTGAAGCGGGTGGCGCCGGCCGCGGGGACGTCCCAGGTGCCGGGCTCGACGGGGGTGACGTAGTGGTCGTACGTGCTCACGGCGGGCTCCACGGAGAGACGATGCCCTCATATTACTGGCTGGTACACAAATGCTCCAGAGCCAGAATGCGCCAGGCAGGCGCGATCCCAGCGCCCGTCCCGGGGTGCTAAGGCCAGGACCGTGAAGTTACTGCTGCGGAAGGGTGGCAAGAGGCCTTGACCTGGGGGAGCTGTGCGGGTCATCCGGCGAGTACATCGCGCCGGTTGAGGAAGATGCCGCCGATCACCGCTCCGGCCACTCCGAGACCGGCGATGACCGCGGCGCTGCCCCAGTTGGGACTCGTGGCGGGGGCCGGAACCATGTGGAAGAACACCGAGGTGTCCAAGAGCCAGTGGCTGGCGTGGACGACGGCTCCGATGAACTCAATGAGGAACGACCAGGCCAGGTAGCCGTAGACGACTACTGAGGTTCGCCGGGGCCATACCCCCAGCACCACGGCGCCGAGGCCCAGGAGGAACAGCGACGGCGGAACCACATTGAGCCCGGCGGCAACGAGCGAACCAAACCCAGCCCCGCTGTGCTGGCTGGCTGCGCCGGCCCAAGCGCCGATCCCGGCCAGAACGCCCGCCGCGAGAAGCACGAACGCAGAAAGAATCATCCGCCCGGTGAACCACGACGTCCGGCTCACGGGGCGGACCGCGAAATTCTCCAGGTGACCGTCGGCCTCCTCGGCCCGGGTGGCGGTGATCTGCCCGGCCGCCACCAGGGTGATCATCAACGCGATTATGAGAAAGGTGAGCCCGAGATAAGCCGCCACCGGGGAACCGTGCCCGCCGAGCCGGCCCAGGGTCTCCTGGACAGACTTGTCGCCGCTGATGTCCTGGGCGGAGGATTCGGCCACGGTGCCGAGGAGGACGGAGAAAGCGGCGACAGCGATCAGCCAGCCGAGGACCACCGGCCGCATCAGCCGGACCGCCAGGCCGATCGGGCTGCCGACCAGCGCCAGATGGGAGACAGCGGTGTCGCGGTTCGGCAATACGGCAGCACCGAGATCCCGGGACCCGGCCAGGTGCACAGTGACGGCGGTAACCACGAGTATCAGCAGCACCACCGGAAGCAGGGCCAGCGGGCGCGGGCCGGTGAGCGGCCGGGACTCCTCGATCCAGCCGAGAGGGCTCAACCACACCAGCCAGTGCAGCCCCGGATCGGAGTCGGCAACCATGCGAAGCGCATAGGAGATGCCGAAGACCGCCCCGGCCATGGCGGCGGCCCGGCGGCGCGTGTTGGCGAGCTGGCTGGTCAGCGCGCCGATAGCGAGAAATGTGGCTGCCCCGGCCGCGAGCGTGATTGCGAAGTACACAGACTGCCCGAGGGTAAAGCCGACGGTGGAGGCGTGGCCGGTGAGAACCGTCCCTATGGTGGTCAGCACGAACAGCGTCACCAGGCCCGCGGCCAGCCCGGCGATCGCCTGGCCCGCGGCGCGGCGGCGCGTCGTCTGGCCGGCCAGGAGCAACTCATAACGGCCGGCCTCCTCGTCGCCGCGCATGAGCCGCGTGGCGGTCAGCAATCCCCAGATAGCCCCGAGGATGCTCAGGATGCCGAGGATGCGCCATGAGGCGTACCCGGCGACCGTGTTGATGGCCCGAGCCGGCCCAATCAGCGCGTTGAGGCCGATGTTGGTGCTGTACGCGCTGGCCATCTGGTCACGCGCCGCCTGAGTCGGGTAGGCCGACGTGTAGGCCAGGGTCTGCGCGACCACGTAGAACGCGAAGATGAGCCCCCACAACAGGCCGGACCGGCCAGCCTTGCGTCCCACCTGAACGGCCACCACCGCCCCGGGGTAACGTCCGGCGAGCGCGAAGGAGCGTGGCGCGGTCTCGAGCAGAAGGTCGGCCATGTCCGTTCACGCACCCGGCTGGCCAGCAAGCACCGCCCCGTCGGCCGTCACCGGGGCATTGCCGTCGGGGCCGTAGTGGGCCAGGAACAGCTCCTCGAGCGAGGGCTCACGGCTGACCAGCTCACGGACACCGGTGCCGCCCAGGGCATCGATGAGCGGCTCGATCGGACCGTGGACCTCCAGATGCACGTGCCTGCCGTCCACCACCACCCGCTTGACGCCGGAGACGACGCTCAGGTCGGGCGGCGCGGCGTCGAAGACCAGCTCCACCGTCAGCGCTGAGAGGTGACGCATCGCGGCGAGTGTCCCGATCTCGACCAGGCGTCCTTCGCGCAGGATGCCGACCCGGTCGCACAGTGCCTCGACTTCGCTCAGGATGTGCGACGACAGGAAGACGGTCTGCCCGGTCTCGTGCGCCTCCTGCACGCAATGGCGGAACGCCTGTTCCATGAGCGGGTCCAGTCCGCTGGTGGGCTCATCGAGCACGAGCAGGGCGGGCCGTGTCATGAGCGCGGCGATCAGCAGAACCTTCTGGCGGTTTCCCTTGGAGTAGGCCCGCACTTTCTTGGACGGATCCAGGGCGAACCGCTGAATCAGCTCATCGCGGTACCTGGAGTCGACCTGACCGTGGACCCGGCCGAGCAGGTGCAGCGTCTCGGCTCCGGTAAGTGACGGCCAGAGGTTGGCTTCACCGGGCACATAGGCGAGACGCCGGTGTGCCTGCACAGTCTGGCGCTGGCAGTCGAGCCCGAAGATCTCCGCCCGGCCAGCAGTGGGCCGGGCCAGGCCCAGCAGCAGCCGAATGGTGGTGGTCTTCCCCGCGCCATTAGGCCCCAGGTAACCGACCACCTCACCCTCGGTGACCTCGAGGTCGAGGCCGCTCAGCGCATCGACGGAGCCGTAACGCTTGGACAGGCCCTCGGTGCGGATGGCTGGAGCGCCCATGAATCCAACTTCCCTGGTTTCTCAGACGAGCCTGCGGCCCGCAGGCCCGCTGCTGGTAGAGGCGAAAGGCCCTGACACCGTGAACCTGGCCGTATCGCGACCGGAACGCCCATGGCCTAAAGGCACACGGAGGGCTCGTGGTCGGAGTGGCCGGTAGGTTCCAGTTGGAAGGTGGAGTGGACCACGTCGAAGTGACCGCGCAAGCATTCCTGGAGAGTGTCGAGCATGGCCGCGCCCCGGCCGCTGGCCAGCACCCCGGGGTCCACGACTACGTGCGCGGACAGCACCGGAAGCCCGGAAGTGATGGTCCACGCGTGCAGATCATGCACGTCCGTGACGCCGTCGAGTTCGGTCATGTGACGGCGCACCTCGCTCAGGTCGATGCCCCGTGGACTCGCCTCCAGCAGGACGTCCACCGCGTCCCGCAGCAGGCGCCAGGTCCTCGGCAGGATGAGCGCGCCTACCACCAGCGAGGCGATCGGGTCGGCCAGGGTGAATCCGCTGGTCGCGACGATCACTCCGGTCACGATGACCGCCATCGCGCCGAACGTGTCGGAGGCGACTTCCAGGAAGGCCCCGCGCGCGTTCATGCTCTCCGTCTGGGCCCGGCGGAGCAGGATCACCGACACACCGTTACCGGCCAGCGCGATGATGCCGAAAATCACCATCAGGCCGGATCCGACGGCGGGCGGCGTGGCCAGCCGCCGCGCTGCCTCGACGACGATGAAGGTGCCCATGCCGAGCAGGAGCAGGGCATTGGCGGTCGCGGCGAGGATCTCCGCTCGCGCGTAGCCGAAGGTCCGCCGGTCGGTGGCGGGCCTGGTCGCAACGTGTGCCGCCAGCAGTGACAGGCCGACGCCGGCGGCGTCCGCGGCCATGTGGGCCGCGTCGGCGAATAGCACCAGCGATCCGCTGACCAGCGCTCCGACGACTTCCAGCACCGCGATCCCGGTGCTGATCGTCATGACCGCGGTCAGCTTGCCGCGATGACGGCCGGTGGCCGTCACCCCGTGTCCGTGTCCGTGTCCGGCCGACATGGCCGCTGACAACCTCCTTCGCCAGGGTGCCCTGGCCGCAGTCAGGCTCTGCTACGGCCCCTTGTCAGGAGAGTCTTTCCCGTCCTGAGGCATCCCGGTACCTACCGCAAGTAGCTCATATGCGGGGTTGATCATGACTGGCCCCTCCCCGCGCAGGCCAACCGGTCCGCGGAAGCGGACCCGCGCCCCGCAGATGAGTCCCGGGATATGCGACCGGCCGTAGAACAAGGCGGTCAGATCGCCGGTGGAATCGGAGATCTCGACGGCGAGCACGGAGTTCCGTTCCACCGGGCGGATCTCCACCGCTCGTACCCGGCCTTCCACGGTGCCGCGGCCGGGTTTGGTGATCGACCCGATGGGGTTGACGCCGGGTGGCGGGACGGGCCTCTCGTAGCCCGGGTGGTCCCCGCCCGGCACGGCTGCAGGCGGGCCGCCGGGCTGACGCGGGCCCCGGCGCCGGAGCAGCCCCCGGAGCGGGGACGGCGACGGCGCGCCAGTGACCAGGGGCAGGCCATCCGGGCCGGTAGCGATGTCCGGTGCCACGGGTTCGCTGGATGCGGCTGGTTCGCTCGATGGCGGCGGATCGGCGGGGCCGGGACGGGCCGCCGCGGCCGGCTCGGCTGGCAGGGCCGGCCCAGCGGGCTCCGCCGCCCCGGCCGGCTCGGGCGGCGCCGCGTCCTGGGTCCGGGCGACGTGGCGTGCCTGGAGCAGGTCGAGCCGGCTTCGCACGTCGAAGGGGACGATGGTCGCCACGGAGTGCTGGATATTGCTCAGCACCGCGGCGATCTTGTCTGCCGTGCGGTCATGCAGCAGCCGGCCGAGCAGCGGCGAGTAGCTCCGCCGGGGGAGGACCGCCGTCACGTGCGTGCCGGGCAGCGCCGCCTCCCGGCTCACCAGCTCGGCGGCGGCCCTGGTCAGCCTGCGGTCCGCGCAGTCGATGAAGTCGAGCACGACCCCCCGGTTGGCCCGCTCCCAGTCCTCACGAAGGGTGTCCGCCTCGGCGGTGTCGATCACGAAGTGCACCGCCCGCAGCGTGGTCGGCCGCAAGCTGCGCGCGTAGCGCAGGGCCGCGAGCGTCGCCAGGTCAAACCGGTCCACGAACACGTACACCGTGCGCCGGGGATAGGTCGGCGGGGTGGCGGGCGGGGGCCGGTCGGTGATCCGCTCCAGAACCTGCGCTTCCAGCCCGTACTCCCGGTTGAGCCGGATGAGCACGGGCACGCCGACCGCGAAGAGGACCACCACCAGCCAGGCGCCTTCGGTGAACTTGACCACCACGAAGATCAGTACGATGACCGCGGAGATCACGCCCGCCGAGAAGTTGATCACCAGCTTGCGCCGCCAGCGCGGTTCCCTGGCCTCGTAGTGGTACTTGCCCATGCCGAGGCCGGCCATCGTGAACGCGGTGAACACCCCGATGGCATAGAAGGGGACCAGGCTGTTGACGCTCGCGCCGACGGCGGCCAGCAAGGCGGACGACAGCACGGCCAGCACGATGATCCCGTTGGAGAACACCAGCCGGTGGCCGCGTTTGGTCAGCCAGCGCGGCAGGAACGCGTCCTCGGCCACGAAGTTGGCCAGGAAAGGGAAGCCGTTGAAGCTGGTGTTCCCCCCGGTGTAGAGGATCAGCGCGGTCGCCGCCTGAATCAGGATGTACATGGCCGTGCCGAAGAACGAATGCCCGAAGACGAGCCGGGCCTCCTGGGAGATGACCGTCGGCACCCCGAGGGTGTAGGGCCGGGCATGCGTCACATGAGCCAGCCAGGAGACCCCCGCGACGAGGGAGCCGAGGATGAGGCCCTCGGTCACCAGCACGCGGCGGGCGTTGAGGCCTTCCGGGGGCTTGAACGCGCTGACCGCGTTCGAGACCGCCTCGATGCCGGTCAGTGAGGAGCCGCCGTTGGCGAACGCCCGCAGCAGCACGAAGACCATGCCGAACGCGATCAGCCCGCTGTGGCTCGGGGCACCGGTAACCACGCCGGCCTGCGGGTGGTAGAGCGGCAGCGCGCCGAACGCCTCCCGCAGCAGCCCGGTGACGATCATGAGGATGATGACGCCGGAGAACAGGTACGTGGGAACCGCGAACGACCGGCCGGCCTCGCGGATGCCCCGCAGGTTGCCGTAGCACATCAAGATCACGATGACGATCGAGATGATGGTGATGAGGTCCGGGTGGTTCAGCGCCGGGACGGCCGACGCTACCGCCGCCGTGCCCGCGGCGACCTGGACCGCCACGGTGACCACGTAGTCAATGAGCAGTGCGACCGCGGCGACCTGAGCCACCCGGGGCCCGAAGTTGTCCCGGGCCACCACATAGGATCCGCCCGCCCTGGTGTACACCGTGACGACCTCACGGTAGGACAGCACGACCAGCGCCATCACGAACAGGACGACACCCGTCAGCGGCAGGATGAGCGCGAACGCCGCGACCCCCAGGCCGCCCTTGAGCAGCTCGATCAGGATCTCTTCCGTGCCATAGGCCGACGAGGAGATCCCGTCCGGTGCCAGCACACCCAGCGCGAGCACCTTGGACAGCCGTTGCTCGCCAAGTTCCTCGTTGACCATGGGCGGCCCGAGCAGCCGCCGCTTGAGCGAGTACGCGAAACCCTCCGGCGGGTTGTCCCCCCCGCCGGGGAAGCCCACGCCCTTCCGCATTGCCACCTGCGTGCCTCACTCTCCTGACGTGGCCTTCATACCATCGCGCCCGGATAGCCCCGACCAGCAGGGCACTGCTCCGCCGGGCGTTCCTCAGCCGATGCCGAAGAAGCCCAGCACCGTGAAGCCGAGCAGCAGCAGGCTCATGGCCGAGATGGCGACCACGCACAAGGTGGCGGCCACCCGGAACACCGGGCCGTTCGCCGCCCCGCCCAGCACGCTGCGCCGGTTGGTGAGGATAAGGATGTAGGCCAGGACGACCGGCGTGACCACGCCCTGCAGCACCTGGGTGCCGATCAGCAAAGTGATCAGGTTGATGGGCGTGAGGGCGAGCGCGGCGCCCACAATGACCTGCACGGTGAACAGCCCGAGGAAAAGCCGGGCCTCGGTGAACCGGCGGGATACCGAACGCTCGACCCCGACCGCTTCGCTGATGGCGTACGCGCTGGACAGCGGGACCACCGCCCCGGCCAGCGCGGAGGCGCCGATGAGCCCCAGCGCGAACAGCACCTCGGCCGCCGGGCCTGCGACCGGGCGCAGCGCCTCCGCCGCCTCCTTGGCTGAGGTCAGCGGGCCCCTCCCGCCGATCGCGGCCCCGGTGGCGATGATGATCGTGATGGACACGATGCAGGCGAACAGGGCCCCGGAGATCGCGTCGATCCGGGCCCGGGGGTAATCGGCCTTGTCGGCCCCCTTGTCCACCACTCCGGCCGCCGCGTAGAGCTGCATGTAGGGACTGACCGTGGTCCCGATCAGCGCCACGCCCAGCAGCAGGAATCCCTTGGTGTACAGGAAATGGGGGATCACCAGGTCGCTGCCGACCTTGGCCCAGTCCGGGTGGCCCAGCACGGCCGCGATCGGGTAGGCGAGGAAGGCCAACGACAAGATCAGAAAGATCCTTTCCGCATAACGGTAGGACCCGAACAGCACGAGGGCCCAGATGGCGACGGCCGAGATGGGAATGATCACATATCGGCTCACGCCCAGCAGCTCGAAGGCCGCGCCGATCCCGGCGAACTCCGAGACCACCAGGCCGGTATTGGCCAGCAGCACGCAGGCGAGCGCCACGCCGGTCAGCCGCAGGCTGAACTGCTCCCGGATCAGGGCCGCGAGTCCTTTGCCGGTATGGGTGCCCAGGCGTACCGCCATCTCCTGCACCAGCACGAGCGCGAAGGTGACCAGCACCATGAAGAACAGGGTCCGGTAGACGAACTGGGAGCCGGCCGACGCGTAGGTGGCGATCCCGGCGGCGTCGTTGCCGGCGTTCGCGGCGACCACCCCGGGGCCGGCGATGGCCAGGATGAGCCAGATCCGGCTCTTGCGCGACCGGATCAGCCGGACCCCGCCGATCCGCACCCTGGTCAGCGAGGCCAGGCCCTCCCTGGATCGGGACGGGCGCTCGGCCGGGTGCGCAACTTCTGCCGGGTTTGCCGCTTCTTCCTGATCCTCCCGGGTGCTCACTGCAGCAGCCTCGGGAAGTGCAGCCGCCCGTGCCCGGGCACGAGGGCGTCGAGGACGTCGTCGGACAGGATCCGGCCCAGCGGCCGCCCGTCGTCATCGACCACGAGCAGCGAGGAGCGCCGTGACTCGACCAATTCAGTGGCCACGTCGTCCAGGTCGGTGTCGGGGCGCAAGGTAACCGGAGGATTCTCCGGATCGATCAGGTCGCCGAGCCGGGTATCGCCGTTACTGACCAGCAGGTCGAACGCTGAGACGTCGCCGACCAGCCGGCCGCCGTCATCCAGCACGGCCACCGAGTCGATCTCGGTCCGGTGCCCGGCCTGCTCGGCCAGCCGTCTGCTGACCTGGGCGACCGTCTCGTCGGGGTGCGCGCAGGCCAGCACGCTGGTCATGATTCCGCCGGCCTCGTCCCCGGGGTAGCCGAGCAGCCTGACCAGCTCCCGGCGGGCGGGCACGGCGATCCGGGACAGCAGCAGGGACTGCTCGTCCCTGGAGAGTTCCCGCAGCGCGTCCACGGCCTCGTCCGGTTCCATCCGGGACAGCAGCTCGGCGGCCTGGGCCGGTTCCACCTCACGCAGCAGCGCGGTCAGCTCGTCCGGCTCCATCTCCTCCAGCGCGTCCGCGGCGAGATCGTGATCGAGGCTGGCCAGCAGTTCCTTCCGGCCGGACCGGCCCAGTCCTTCCAGGACATCGGCGAGTTCGGCGGGGCGGAGCTTGTGCAGCGCGGAGTGCGGGGCGCGCAGCTTCATCGCCGCCGGCGCCTCCGCGGAGTCCTCGCCGAACGACTCGATCGCGGCCCAGTCGATGACCCGGTCCGGGGTCGGGTGCCAGCGGTACCGCCGGGGGCCCAGCCTGCGCAGGAGGGTCTGCAGGCCCACGTCCACGCCGACCAGGTGGACTTGGTCGCCGACCTGCGCCAGGTAGAGGTCGGCCGCCCGGATCACCTGGATCTCGTCGGTGTCCACCAGTTGGTGATCGAGGATGTCCCGGGCCAGGAGCACTTCGCCGTCGCGGCGCTGGAACTCCCGCAGGTCCAGCCGGGCGGTGCGGAGCGTCACCGAGCGGCGGTGCACCCGGTCGATGTTCGACGCGTCGAGGAAGGTGCGGCGGCGGGCCACCCGGATCACGATCCCAGTGACCAGGGGGTAAGTCTCGCCTCCATGCACCTTGGCGACCAGGTCAACGACGCTGCCGACCTCGTCGCCGGCCTGGTTGAGCACGGGCCGCCCGATCAGGCCAGCCAGCGAGACGATGTCCTGGCGGACCTGGCGCGAGGTCATCATGCGCTCGGTCGGCTGGATGAACCGGCTGGTCAGCGACGCGCGGTTGCGCCGCCGGCGGTCTGTCTGCCGCCGGGCACCGAAGATTCGATCGGACACAGCAACCTCCTGGGCCCGCCGGCCAGGTCCGGACTGTCTAACCCGGGGGAGCTGGCCAGCGTGGGCGGGAACGGAATGGGTACCGTCTGGCGGTCCGGCCCCTGTCCGTGGCCGTGACCGCCGTGGTTGTACTGCTTGGATCGCCCAGCACGGCCACACCCCCTCGCCTCGGTTGCACTAACAAGGTTAGTAGGCACCTGGGTGCCTGGCCACGACCGTTCCTCAGCTGCGACCACGATCTGTGATCCCGAGTCTGTCACATCGGGATCAGCTGGCGACCCCGCGGTCGCGCAGCGCAGTGACCTCACCGCGGGAGAATCCGAGCTCGGCGAGAACAGCCTTGGTGTCCGCGCCCGGCTTGACTGGCGGCGCCGGGTTGCCGCACGGGGTCCGGTCGAACCGGGGTGCGGGCGCGGGCTGGATCACGCCGCCCACGGTGATGAACGTGCCCCGGGCCGTGTTGTGCGGGTGGGCTGGCGCATCCCCCGGGCTCAGCACCGGGGCGACGCAGGCGTCCGCGCCGTCGAACAACTCCACCAGGTCGGCCTGAGTGCGTTCCGCGAACGCCTGGGCCAGCCGCGCGCGCAGGGCAGGCCAGCGGGACCGGTCGTACTGGGCGGGCAGCCCGGCGCTGTCCAGGCCCAGCCGGGTCAGCAGTTCGTCGTAGAACTTCGGTTCCAGGGCGCCGACCGCCATGTGCTTGCCGTCGGCGGTTTCGTACGTGTCATAGAACGGGGCGGCGCCGTCGAGCACATTGCTGCCCCGCTCGTCCTGCCACGCCCCTGCGGCCCGCAAACCGTGGATGAACGACGTCAGCAGCGCGGACCCGTCCACCATGGCCGCGTCGACGACCTGCCCGCGGCCGGAGCGCTCCCGCTCCAGCAGGGCCGCGAGCACGCCGACGGCCAGCAGCATGCCGCCGCCACCGAAGTCGCCGACCAGGTTGAGCGGCGGCACCGGTCGCTCGCCGGCCCGGCCGATCGGGTAGAGGCTCCCGGCGACCGCGATGTAATCGATGTCGTGCCCGGCGGTGGCGGCCAGCGGGCCATCCTGCCCCCAGCCGGTCATCCGGGCGAAGACCAGCCGCGGGTTGCGTTCCAGGCAGACGTCAGGACCGAAGCCGAGCCGCTCCGCGACGCCGGGCCGGAACCCTTCCACGAGGACGTCGGCATCGGCGAGGAGGCGCAGCAGCACGGCGACGCCCTCGGCGTCCTTGAGGTTGAGCCGGATCGACCGGCGCCCGCGGGCGAGCGGATCCACTGGCGGGAGCGTCTGCCTGCCCGCCCGGTCCAGCCGGTCCACCCGGATAACATCCGCGCCCAGATCGGAAAGAACCATGCAGCCAAACGGCGCTGGCGCGAGGCTGGCGATCTCAATGACCCGCACGCCGTCCAGTGGTCCCATCCACCCTCCCCGCTCGTGCCTTCCGCAAGTTCTGTGCCCCGGAAGCCTAGCGAGGTCCGCCCGGCGGCTACCCCCGGGACCGGCGCTGGCTCTCCAGCCGCAGCGCAAGCGTGGGACAGGCGGTCACCGCCCGCCGGGCGTGCGAAATCAGTTCGTCGGGTACCGGCTCTGTGGTGATGACCGGGAACCCCCACGGGTCCAGGGTGATGAACTCGGGGAACAGGTCGGCGCATACCCCATGAGCGTCACAGGCGATGGGGTTGATCCGCAGCACCTGGCGGCTCATGGCGACCGGTCTCCCGGGCCGCGGCCCGGCTGCTGCTCGGCGGCGACCGGGACCGGCAGCACGGGCGGGCGGCGGGCCCGCGGGCACGGCCCGTACCGCAGATGGTGCTCCAGATCCGCGCCGAACACCTGGAGCGCGCTCGCGGCCAGGGCAACCGCCCCATCGGGGAAATGGCAGGCCCCGCGCCCCCGCACCAGCGGCATTATCTGCCGCACCCAGGCGTCGGCTCGCTCGTCCCCGCCCTGGAAGGCGATATGGTCCAGGGCGTCGGCGATGGCGGGCAGACCGTAGCTGCACGGGCCGCACTGGCCCGCGCTCTGGCCGGCCAGGTAGCGGAAAACCCGCGCCGTCTCCGCGATGCCGCAGGCGGATTCCGGCAGAACGATCAGGACACCGGAGCCGAGCGCGGCTCCCGCGGCACGCAGGCCCGGGTGGCTGGCCGGCACGTCGGCCGCGGCGGGCAACGGCAGCCAGCCGCCGAAATAGCCGCCGGCCAGGATCGCCTGCGGCGGCTCCGGCGCCCCGCCGGCCAGCGCGATCAGGTCCCCCAGCCGAGTCCCCAGGGCAACTTCGTAAACTCCGGGCCGGTGCACCGCGCCGCTGATGGTCAGCAGCGCGGAGCCCGGGGCCGCCTCCGTGCCAACCGAGCGGAACCAGTCCGGGCCGTACCTGCCGATCAGGGCGACGTGCGCCAGCGTCTCCACGTTGTTCACCAGTGTGGCCCGGCCGCCGACGCCGCGCTCGAACGGCCGCGGCGGGACGTAGAGAGGCACCGCGGGACCACCGTTCAGGAAATTCACCAGCGCGGATTCCTCGCTGGCCACATACCCGCCGGGCAGGGTCACCAGCTCGACCGGCACCTGGTCCAGTTGCGCGTCCGCGCGTTCCCCGATAGCCGCTGATAGCTGCCGGACCCGCTGCGGATAGCCGCCGTCCACGCAGAGGTACGCGTCGGTGGCGCCGATCGCGGCGGCCGCCGCCGCGATACCGTCCAGCACCAGGTGCGGAGACTGACCCAGCAGCACCGCGTCCTTCCCGCTGGCCGGCTCAGACTCGGCGCCGTTGGCGACGACCACGGCCGGGCCGCCCCGGCCCCGGCGCCCGCCCGCCGCGGCCACGGCCCGCATCTTGCGTGCGGTGGGGAAACCCGCGCCGCCGCGGCCGGTCAGCCCGGCCCGCTCAATGCTGGTGATCAATGGGGCCGCGCCGGGCCCGTCGCGGCCCCGTGCTGCCCCGGAAGCGGCGGGCAGCGGGCCGTACCGCGCGATGTGCGCCCGCAGTCCGAGCGGCCTGCCGTGCGTAATCAGCCGGGGCAGCTGGCCGGTCGGCTGGTTCACGGTGCGGCCGCGGAGAACGGCGAGGCGTCGGGCGGGGAGGGCCACCGGTCGCCGGGGGCGGCCCTGCGCTGCGCCTGCGGCGCTTTACGCGCTGGGCCGCCCCCGGCCACCTGCGCCCTGTCTAGCCCGGCCGTGGCCGGCTGCGCGGCAGGAACTGACGATGGCTGGTCGGCGCGGTGGGACCAGCCTGGTTTCAGCGGGCCGGCCATCAGCCAGGCGCCCCCGGCGATCAGGACGATCACCAGCGTGATCGCTCCGGCGATGCGCAGGCCCGCCCGCGACGGCCAGCCCTGGGTGAGCCGCCAGGCGATCAGGCACGCGATGGTGCCTACGCACAGGAGAGTCAGCGCCAGCACCCACCGGGTGGAGACGTCGGATCCGGTGCCCAGGCCGTGCAGGACCGCGACCGGCCAGCACAGGTAGGCGGCCCAGTGCACCAGTTTCCAGGTCCGGTAGCTCAGCCTGGCCCGGATCAGGCTGGTGATGGTGAGCGCGATCAGCAGGTCGGTGGCGATCGCGCCGAGCCCCAGCCAGATCGGCCGGTATCCGGAGATGAACGGCACGAACACGTCCGCCACCCCGATCGGCACGAAACTGTCCAGCACCGTGGTCGTGATGTGCACCGCGGTGAAGGCGCAGGCCAGCAGCGACATGCTCCGGTGCAGGCCGATGGTGATGAAGCGGGGCCACCGCTGGTGCTCATAACGCACCGAGGTGAGCAGGCCCAGGGCCATGCCTGCGGTCAGCAGCACCAGCGCCACCAGGCCGGTGGCGCGGGTGGCGTACCAGAGCGGCGTCGACGAGGTCACCACGATCGCCAGGTGCCCCGCGGCCGTCCCGTGCCCGGCCACGCCGTGCACAGTTCCGCCCAGGCGCAGCGAGCCGGCCAGTACCCCGGCAGGGGCCGCCGAGGTCATGAGCCCCCCGACACCACCTGGCCGGAGGTGGCCACCGGTGCCGGGCTCTGCGCGGGTGGCTGAGGCGAACTGCTCGGATGTGACTTGTGCGGCCGCGGGGTGGCCGATGGTGAACTGGACGGCGAACTGCTTGGCTGCGGGCTGCTTGGCTGCGGGCTGCCCAGCCCGTTCCCTGGTGAGCTGGCCTGGGACGTGCCCGTACCTGGGCTGGTTTTATGCCCGGTTGTGTTGTGGATGGCCGCGCCCGCCGGGTGGCCGAACGCAACG
>Ga0265338_10002438_pt1 | contig 27959 bp, 21 predicted proteins | sample 42126metaG_FD_193579 | JGI IMG/M metagenome (GOLD analysis project Ga0265338, IMG submission 193579) | Rhizosphere microbial communities from Carex aquatilis grown in University of Washington, Seatle, WA, United States - 4-21-26 metaG | ecosystem: Host-associated > Plants > Roots > Rhizosphere...
ACGGAGTCGCGGCGTCCATCTATTCTCGCTAGGGTGCAACCGTCGAAGTGGAGGTGGAAGCAGGCATGACCGCGGGATTGTTGGTTGCCGTGGTGTTCTGTCCACCACTTGGTCGTTGCCGTGGAGGAGCGGGAGGAGGTGCCACATACGCGACGGCCCCAGCCAGACCGGTGCCCGTGACGTTATTGGTCGCTAGTAGCGGGCCGGTGTAACCAGTTACTTTAATGCCCCTCAGGACAGCGTCTTTGACGTTCTGCAGCGAGATGCCTTTGGTACACGTGCCGGTAATGTTCTTGAGGACGAGCCCTTCGAGTGGTTTCTCCGCGGAAATCTGGCCCGCTTCGGCAAGGGTCGTGCAGGCGACTCGGACATTGGAAAACCGGAAATTCCTGCCCAGGGGATAGCCGGCCAATCCCTCCACTGGATCGTCCGCCGTGTTGCTGTTACCGGAGCTGATTAAATTAACGCGGAGAAAGCCGCCGGCGGGGACATCGAGGTCGTCGCCTGAAATATTCTCAATCACTCCCGCGCGACCAATGCGGGTCTTCACATAAACGCCGAACGTGCGGCTGCTCAATTTGCAGTGTTCGATCCGCACGTTCCGGATGCCACCAGACGTCTCGCTGCCAATGCCGATGGCGGCAAACCGTCGCCCATTCAACGTGCATTTGCTGATCACCACGTCTTCCGTGGCTTTGCCAAGGCGCGCTCCATTCAGCCCGCGACCGGATTTGAGGCTGATCGAATCGTCGCCCGTGTCAATGTTGCAACCTTCGATGCGGACGTCCTTGCAAGAATCAATGTCTATGCCGTCACGCCCGCCGTTAATGGTCACATTCTTGATCACCACGGCGGAGCAGTACGTCGGGTGGGTTGCCCAATTGCCGCCTTGCGTCACGGTGAACCCTTCCCAGCGGACATCGTTGCAGGAAATGGGTTCCAGGACGACCACGCCGCGTGGATTTTGTGGAGCTGCAACCGCAGGATTTCCTTCAATATGCCCCGGCCCGATGATGCCCGTGTGGTCAACGTTCGCCGAATAGATCAGCGCGCGTCGACCCGGCTGCCAGCGGCCTTCCCAACGGACGTCCAGCATCGGATAATCATTCGGATCAGGACTGCCCATGATGACGCTTTCCTTTTCCAGACGGAGAATGGTGCGATCACCAATCTGCACGCTGCCGATGAGATATTTACCGGCTGGCACGAGAACTTCGCCGCCCCCGGAAACGGCACACGCGTCGAGCGCTTTTTGAAAGGCTACGGTGTCCTTGTTCGTGCCGTCGCCAGTCGCGCCAAAGTCGCGGACATTAAGCGGTGCTTTGGCCGGAACGTCCGCCGCGGAAAGCGCGACCACAAGAAATGGAATGAGAAAGTACGGTTTCACGCGGAAATCAATTGGATGGCGCTGGCGCGGGTGCAGGCGCAACGTCGACCGGAGGGGGCCGCCTGGCCGGTCTGGCTGCCGCTGCCGCGTCGAGTTCCGCTTCCGTTGGGAAATGGTCGAAGGTCTGGTCCACTTTCATGCCGCGAAGGTTTTTGTCGGCAAAATCCATCATCGCGGTCCAATCCTCCTGCGTGAACGCGTGGGCATGATGCGAATAATGCACCCCCAGCCGATCCTTTGCGCCGAACAGTTCATACGCCGGCTGGGCGCCGAGGATGGTATGCCGTACCGCATCCGGCAGGGAAATCGTATCAGCGTCGCCCTCCAACGCAATGAACGGGCGCGGCGCGCAAAGCGCGAGAAACCAATGCTCGTCAAACGGCAATTTCTCGCGATGGCCCCAGAACTCATGCAGGTGCGGCGAAAACCAGTTCGGGTATTTTCTCATCATGATATCCAGGGTTTCGCTGTTGCGCGGTCCGGCGAAGCGATACGCGCCGACGCCGCCGCCGCCGGTGACGACAGGAGCGCCCATCAGCCGATCATCGAACGCCGCGGCGACCATCGAAGATTTCCCGTTGCGCGACGCGCCGGTAATAATAAGCTTCGTCTTGTCAATCGTACGGTCCGTTTCCAGATAATCGGCCACGCGCGATGCGCCCCATGCCCAGCCTGCCAAAATACCCCAATCGTAGCCGGGATACGCGGGATAAAAACGCGTGCCTCTAAACGCCCAACTGCCGTCCTGATTCCGCAACGTCGTGTCTTCGGCGCAGTCGTTCGGATTGAACATCACGAGCGCATAGCCGCGGCGAAAGACCTCGCTGTTACGCTTCGCAACCTCTTCGGCATTGGCCGGCCCGCCAAATCCGCCGCGACCACCGCGACCCGACGGGGCGGCATTGGTTGCTGTTGCCGGCTCCTGGCCCGGAATCGCCGGGGTGGCGTTGGTGACGGTTGCCGCCGCGCTGGCGTTCGTGGCCGGACCGACCACGACCAAAACATCCTGGCCACGACCCTGGTTTGGACCTTGCGGCAGGCGCGGCAATGGCGTCGCGCCGGGCGGCGTGCCGCTTTGCGAGATGATGGCCGGGAACGGCCCCGGGCTATCGGTCGGTGTGAAGATGCCGATGTTCAACCTCAGCTCTCTTTTCGGCCCGAAAGTCAGTTGCACCAGCCGATACTTCACTTTTCCATCAAGAACCGATTGCGATTTGATCTCCTGCCCCTTCACGTTTCCCGGCGGCGGCGGCATCTGGCCGACCGCGTAATACTCGAGAATCCGCTTCATCTCTTCGCGGCGCTTTTTCCATTGCCTGACTGTCGTGACCTTTTGCCCGTTGTTCATGGTCATCACGTCGGGCATTTCGGTGCGAACCGGCAAATCGTTCACGCCCGGCAAGATCCCCATCGCCGTCTGGATCGGGGGTATGGGAATCTCTCGCGGATCTGGTCCGGCAGCGGAATTGGAAGATTGGGCGTTGGCCGCGTCAACCCAAATCCCAACGACGGCGGCTGAAACCGCGACGGAGTAAATACTGGTGCGTCGAAATCCCATGCGAATGGAGCCGGTTGCTGGACGCGTAGACTACCGGCAGAGCGAACCAAAGTAAAGAAGCGACCTGTGGCAGCAAGAAAGCATGCGTCTTGTTGAAATGGCGACCCCAGCGGGATTCGAACCCGCGTTACCGCCGTGAAAGGGCGATGTCCTGGACCGGGCTAGACGATGGGGTCTGCCGAAAGCGGGCCGAATATAGCGGACCGGACGCGATTCGCAACTCCGAAAGCATTCTCGTTTGGTCGCGAAGACCCTCGGGGGCCTCAGACCGCGAGAATTTCCTTTTCCTTGTGGGACAGGACGGTGTCGATTTCCTTGATGTATTCGTCCGTCTTGTTCTGAATTTCCTTTTCGGAGTGCTTCAACTCGTCCTCGGTGATCTTGCCGTCCTTTTGCATCTTCTTGACTTCGTCATGTGCGTGCCGTCGTTCGTTGCGAATGGCAATGCGGCCGTCTTCGGCCATTTTCTTGCAGATCTTGTCGAGTTCGCGTCGCCGCTCCTGGTCGAGATCGGGAATCGGGATGCGGATGATTTTGCCGTCAATGCGCGGCGTGATGCCCAACTCGGACTTCTGGATCGCCTTCTCCACCGCCTGCACAAGGCTGGCGTCCCACGGCTGGATCACGATCAGGCGCGGCTCAGGCGTGGATATGCCCGCCAGTTCGCGCAACCGCATGTGCGAGCCGTATGCCTCCACCTGGATGTTCTCCACGAGCGATGTCGATGCCTTCCCTGTGCGGACGGTCGAAAATTCGTTGTGCACGAATTCGACCGTCTTCATCATTTTTTCTTCCATCGAATCGAGGACTTCTTGCAGGGTCATGGGTATTAGATTAGAAACTCTGGCCAGAGATGTCAACCACCCGCACACTGCTCATCGACGCCGACGACACGCTCTGGGAGAACAATATCTACTTTGAGCGCGTCACCATGGACTTTGTGGCCGTGCTCGGCGGACGCAGTCATCGCCCGGATCGCGTCGAACAATTGCTCCGCGAAGCGGACCGGCGCAACCTCAAGGTCACCGGCTACGGCAGCCGTGGGTTCTGCCAGTCGCTTCACGAAGTCGCCCGCGAACTCGATTGCGCCGATCTCGAATCCTGGATCACGGAAAAGGAGAACTGGATCCTTCATCACCCGATCGAACTAATGCCCGGCGTGCGCGAGACCGTTCCCCTGCTCCACGCCGTCAACCAACTCATCCTATTGACCAAAGGCCGCGAAGAAGAGCAGCTCGGCAAACTCAATCGTTCCGGTCTCGCAGAATTCTTTCACGCCCGGGAAGTTGTGTTTGAAAAATCGGTCGAGACCTACCACGACATGATCACGAAGCATCGCCTGTCGCCCGGTCAAACGTGGATGATCGGTAACGCGCCACGCTCCGACATCAACCCCGCCAAGGCCGCCGGGCTGGGCACCGTCTTCATTCCGTACCACACCACATGGCAACATGAGTTGGAGGAAATCAGCCCCGACGGTGGCACACTCACACTCGAGAACTTCGGCCAACTCGCCCAACACTTCACGTAGACCGGCATCTCGCGCGTTCCTAAACTACGGTGACAAGCGTATCCCGCTTCGCGTGTTTGCGACAGAGACGCGATACATCCGCAAATCAGTCGCCTCCGGGGCTACGGGGTCGAGCGAGCGAAACCGCTCACGCCGTGTTTGGGCCAACATCTCGCGCAAAAACGTGCCATCAGCGGCGCCTCGGTCCGAAACCGGCAGTGCCCGTCCGCCGAGCCAGTAGCGGAAACTCTCAAGCAAAGCTACCCGTGCATTCGGCGACTCGTTCGCGAGGAAGTCGCTCCGATTGCCCAACGCGATAAACAACGCCTTCGTCTCACGTCCGTCGCCATGGATGTTCACCTGCGTGTCCTTCGTGCCGAAAATCGTGTTCAAAAAACTCAGTTTGCCGTGGAAATCATTGGCCTCAATCATGGGATCGCGTTCCCGGTAAACTGTCGACACATCGGCACCGTGCAACGTGAACTCGCCCGCACCCTCGGCCCGCAGGAAGCGCGGGAACTGCCCTGTTTCATACCAGGTGTCCCGCACCAGCAATCGCCCGCCATTCGCCACCTCGTAGCTCAACTCGTTGTTGCTCGAGGAACCGCAAAAGATTACCGCGCGTCCTGATGACGGATCGTTCGTGGTCGTCGCCGCGGCCCCGACCACCTTCACTCCCAAAACCTGGTCCGAATGGTTGAAATTCAGGAGGCTTACGTCCGTATGCTGTAGCCGGTCGATCAACAAACCTACTTCTTTCCCGCCGCCCACGTTCACCTGGTCCATGAGAACGCGCGACCCGACCTGGTCGCAGTTCTCCACAACCAAACCCGTCGCCGCCTTGTTGCCGTTGATCATCAAATCACGCAGTGTGGCACGGGCCGGCCCCGGTGTCCGCAAGACACACCCGTTCTCATCTCCCGTCCATTGCAGGATCGTCCCCACGCCGTCGCCAGTGAGTTGCACATTGCTTCCGGCGGGAATCACCAGCGTGCGGTTGATCGCGTAGGTGCCCGCGGGCAAATGAACCACCGGACGTTGACCCGGTTGCTTGGCGACTGTGTCGATGGCCTTTTGAATGGCTTCAGCATGGCTCCCTGCTGGAATTTCGATTACGGCGCGATCATGCTTCGGGGGTGTCGCCGGCATGGATGGCAGCTTCGCGCGAATCGAACCGTACTCCACAATCTTATCGTCCACCGTTCGCGGCGAACGCTGCCCGCGAATCGGATTCTGCACCGCGAACGTGTTGCCCATCGAAAGAAAACCGGCCATATAACGCACCTGCACGGCCGTCTCCGCGCGCGATTTGATGACGTTGTCCAACAACAAGAGCGGGCCCAGATTGTCGACCGAGATTGGGACGTCCTCTGTATCGACAACTGTGTTGCCCTGGATTGTCATCATGCTGCAGGCATTCATCAAACTCGCGGCCACGAAGGCATGCGACCCAACCGACGTGTTGTCGCGGAAAGAAAAATAGCCGGTGTTGCCGATATGGATGTCCGCCGTCTTGGAATGATGGAACAGGCTCCGGTACACGTAAAAGTTACCCGCCCCGTGGATGTTCGTCACGCCATCGCCGCAATCCTCAAACGTCGAAAACCAGATGAACCAATCCAGGGAATTAAAGTTTTGCAGGCTAATGCCCGCCACCGTACATCGCAGGAACCGGCATCGCATCACAACCGTCTCCGCGATTCCTTCGCCGCCTTTCGCGCCCGCCTCGATGCCGAACCCAACGTCGCGAAATACCATGTCGCAGAATTCGTCGTAGGTCGCGAAACGCTTCCCGTGCGCCACCGCCGTGCCCGCCGTCCCCGCGCCGTCGAATGTCAGCCGGCCGACCTTACTGTACCAACCCCCATAGTCGAACATTACCCCACCAGCGGGTCCATCCCAACGAATCACCGTCGTCACCGGATCTTCCCCGAGAATCATGATGTTCTGGGATTCGTCCTGGTGTTCGCGCAGAAGACGAAGTGTGCGTGTGATCCGATAGTTGCCGGCCGGCAAATACAGCACGGCAAACTTGCGATTCGGTTGCCGCAGCGCCTCGAGCGCTTTCTGTAATGCGGCGGTGTCGTCGGCCTTGCCGTCGCCCACCGCGTCAAAGTCGCGCTTCACGTCGCCCCAACTGGCGAACGGGCCGACGAATTCATCGTCCACTTCAAAGCCGGCGGATGGATTTTCCGCCCTCGCGGGCGTCAGGAAGGAAAACAGAAGGAATATGCTGACAACAGCTAGTCGGCGAAGCATGTCGCTACTCCGCGACCAACGTGCCGATGGGTTCCCCAAGGATGGCGCGCTTGATATTGCCGTATTGGAACAGGTCGAAGACAACGATGGGAATGCGGTTGTCCATGCACAACGAGAACGCCGTGGAATCCATCACGTTCAGCCGCCCCTTCAACGCGTCCATGTACGTGAGCTTTTCGTACCGCGTAGCCGACGGGTCTTTCTTCGGGTCGGCGGTGTAAATACCGTCCACCTTGGTCGCCTTGAGCACCGCGTCCGCGTCGATCTCGCTCGCGCGCAATGCCGCCGTCGTGTCGGTCGAGAAATAGGGATTGCCCGTGCCGGCCGCGAAAATAACCACGCGGCCTTTTTCGAGATGGCGTATCGCGCGGCGACGGATGAACGGCTCGGCAATCGCGCGCATTTCAATGGCGGACTGCACCCGCGTGTGCACGTCGTTCTTTTCCAATGCGTCCTGCAGCGCCAGCGCGTTGATCACGGTGGCCAGCATCCCCATGTAATCGCCCGCCGTACGGTCGAGGCCGTGCTTGCTCGCCGCCAGCCCGCGGAAAATGTTGCCGCCGCCGATGACGATGGCCAGTTGGACATCCAGTTCCTTAATGTCCTTGATTTCCCGGGCGATTGCGTCGCAAGTCTCGGGGGAAATGCCGTGCTCGCGGGTGCCGAGCAACGCCTCACCGCTCAACTTCAACATCACGCGATGATATTTGGGTTGCGGTGTCGAAGACTGAACCATACTGACCGTTTTACACGCTGAAACGGCAATTGGCAAGTGCGGGGTACTGATACAGTTTCACGACTTCCCTTGCGACCCGATGCCCGGAATGGCGTTCGGTGTAGCGTCAGATCTCCGGGCCGCTCCCCCGCCGTGTTCGTCCCCTTTGCCGTATTTTGGGTTCGTTTGTGCGTAAAAAAGCACCATCCAAGCGCTGTTTCCAGTGCTTTATTCTCTGGTTTTAGGTCGTTTTTTATATAACGAACCCAACTCTGATTTTGCCTACAGTGCTCATGTCCAAATAGATACGCATTTTTTCGGTGGGTTCGTTTGGCAGAAATACTCTTTTCTAGAGAACGTCTCCCCGTAGATTGCTCTTTCGCGGGTCTCCGCCCGCCTATCTCCGGGTGTAGCCATGCTTCTATGAAGCGTGACCCGTCTACGGTGCAGCGTGCCAAGCCGAGCGGAATGGAGGCGGCTGCTCTTGGCCGTTTGCGACGTATCTTTTTATGTCAAACAACCGCACCCATTATACCCTCTTTGCCCCACCCCGTCCAGCAATAATATCGATTTACGATACAGCACCCTGCTCGCCGCGTTGTAGCCGCGCTTGCCAGGCGCGGGTCGTTTCCGATGTAGCGTCGGCTGTCCCCAGCCGATTCGCCTTCTCGTCGTCCTCTCCCCGCCTCATAGCCGCCCCCGCCCCTTCCCCTAAACGGTCTTGCCGAAAAGCCAATAGGCGACGGTATTCTCGAAACCAAACTGTACCGGTACCAGACGCGGCGACGGTCATCGGTGCACTTGCCGCCATGGGCGATGCAGTTCAAGTAGCGGCAGGATTTGCGCAAAAAGAAGAGAGGCCGGGGTGACCGGCCTCTCTTGAATGTTTCAATCGCAGATCAGGTCGTCGGTGTTGAACCGGGGATCTCTTCGCCCACCTGCCAGCGGGTGAAGCGGCGGATCACGATGTTCTCGCCCAATTGCGCTACCTTCGCTGTCACATGGTCCTTGATCGTTATCTCGGGGTCCTTGACGTACGGCTGCTCGAGCAGGCACACGGTCGAGTAAAACTTCTCCAGCTTGCCGGCCACGATCTTATCCATGGCTTGCGGCGGTTTGTCCTTTACCTGTGCGCGGTAGATTTCCTTCTCGCTCTCGATCACCGCCGCGGGCACGTCCTCGCGTTTCACATAGGTCGGGCTGGCCGCCGCAATATGTTGGGTGACGTCCTTGACGAATTCGCGGAAGCTCTCGTTGCGCGCCACGAAATCAGTTTCGCAGTTGATCTCGACCAACACGCCGAGCTTGCTGCCGTGGTGAATGTAGCTGGCGATGCAGCCTTCGTTGGCCGCGCGGTTGGCCTTCTTGCCGGCTACCGCGATGCCTTTTTTGCGCAGGATCTTCTCGGCCTCGGCGATGTCCGCGCTGGCTTCCTGCAACGCTTGCTTGCAATCCATCATGCCCGCGCCGGTCTTTTCGCGAAGTGCTTTAACAAGCTGGGGGTCGATTTGCTTTGCTGTCGGAGTCATCGGAAATAGTTCCCTGGTAAATTGCCTAGGCTGATACAGCCGATTGCTCCGGGGACGGCGCCGGTTCCGCCACTGGCACTGCAGGCTCAGTCGCTTCCGGTGCCGGTGCCGGCGTCGGCGCTGCCGCTACCGGTGCCGGGGGATACTTCCGCCCCAATTCGGCCTGCGCATCCGCGACGGTATTGGCAATCACGTTGGTGATGAGTTTGACGGCCCGGATCGCGTCGTCATTGCCGGCAATCGGATATGTCGCCATGTCAGGGTCACAATTGGTGTCCACCAGCGCGATGATCGGAATGTCGAGGCGTTGGGCTTCGTGGATCGCGATGGCCTCGCGCTGGATGTCGATCACGAACATCGCGGCGGGCATGCGTTCCATGCTCACGATGCCGTCGAGATTGCGGTGAAGTTTGCTTTGCTCGCGACGGAGGGATGCGACTTCCTTCTTGGGCAGGTGCTCGCCCTCGGGTGAGGAGAGGAGCTTGTCGATTTCCTGCATGCGTTTCACGCTGTTGCGGATGGTGCGCAGGTTCGTGAGCGTGCCGCCCAGCCAGCGGTCCACCACGTACGGCATGCCGGTACGCTTCGCGCCTTCCTTCATCTCCAGTTGCGCCTGCTTCTTGGTACCGACAAACAAAACGGTGCCGCCGTTGAGAATCGTCTCATGGAGAAACCCGCACGCCACTTCGATCTGGGTGAGGGTCTTGTTGAGGTCGATGACGTGAATGCCGTTGCGGGCGGCGAAAATGTACTTCTTCATCTTGGGGTTCCACCGCTTGGTCTGATGACCGAAATGAACCCCGGCTTCCAACAACTCTTCGACTGTTACGCTGGCCAATGTGTCCTCCGTTGTATCATCCTGCGACCGCGCGACTTTTTCGTCGGCGCAGAACATCCCGTCTGACTGACGACTGGATTTACGTTTAGTGTTATTATGTCCCGAATTCCTTCAGGACGGTTCGGTACTGCCTCGACTACTCGTGGCAGGACTAACCATACTAGCCCCAGACTGGGGCTTTGCAAGCGGAAAAAAGGCGACTGGCCCGACACCCCAATGCTTCACCGCCTCAGAACTTGGCAGTTGAAACGCCCAAATTTGGCAGGAAATTGCGAGTCGCCGCGTCGTCGTACGAAAACAGCACAAAACCGGGCGCGCCAAGCTGTCGGGCCCCTTGTATCTGGGCCGATAACTGGCTCATGCGGTCGAATTTCCAACTGCCGATACCCACAACGACCTTGCCGCGCTGGGACGCCCAAACTTGTTGCTTGCGCACCTTGGACTCAAAATCAAGCAGGTCCGGCGTGTAGGTCATCGTGCACACATAATCCACATACCCACGATCAAGCCACAGCTTCCAGTCCTGCGCTTTTTCCTCCCGAGCACGGTCGAGGTCCGAGAACACCGCTGCCGAGACGGCGAGGTTTGGCCGGGCCGCGCGGGCACGCGCCGACAGGTCCTGAATCCAATCGTTGATTTCGTGCTGTCGCCAGTCGTTGAACTGCGTCACGTAGGGGCCCTGCAACACGTCTTCGGGCCAATGTCTCACACGCGTACCGATGCTATGCTCGAACTCACGACGGCAATTCGCGCAAAAACAGCAGGGCTGTTCGCAAAAGCGGATGTAATCGAATTGCATGCCGTCGACGGGATACCGCTTCACCATTTCCGTCACCGATGCCGCAATCAACGCACGGTTCGCCTCTACCGACGGACACAGCCATGTGTAGCCCGATTGCAGGACCGGGCGACCGTTGGGTCCGCGCATCACGCGATTCGCGGCGAGCAGTTGATGCTGAAATTCCGGGGGAGCTTTGTACATGAACGTGACGATTTGCTTGGCGTGCACCGCCAGCCCGCGTTGGTGCGCCAGATCGATCCCGCGCGCGATCGGATCCGTCGACCCATACACGACGCTCGGCAACGCCCGGCTGTTGGGGTAAAACGCCGCTCCGCCCGACGCCAGATTGGCAAAAATGGTATTGAAGCCTGCCCGCTGGAGATTGGCCGTCGCCACGTCCCAATCCAATTTCGTCGTATCACTCACCCACACGCCGCGCAATTCGCCCAATCGCGCCACACGCGGCGCAGGCGTTGGCACGGGCGTCGGCGCCGGGGGCGGCTTGGACATGCTCGTGTCACACGTCGGGCATAGGTGAGAGCACGAACTCAATAATACGGCAGCGCAAGCCGCGACCAGCACGCTTGCGAGAAAGTTCCCCAACCTCCTCATAAATATCTCCTTGTGAGCTACTGGAGCGCGGTGGCTTTCCACCGCTGTTTATCCCCAAAGTACCGACGAGTCGGCCACTCCAAAAGCCGCGGCACTATACGCAGAATCCCGTGGTGTTGCCAAACGAAATGTTTGCTGTTACAACGACCGTCGATGCTTCGTAAACTTTCCATCCTCGGTCCCGGCCTGCTGGGGGGATCCATTGGCCTTGCCGCCCGACACCGCAAGATCGCCGAGCGCGTGGTTATTTGGGCGCGCCGACCCGACGCTGCGGACCAGGCCTGGCGACTCGGCGCGGCGGATGAGGCGACAAACGACCTCGTCAAGGCCGTGACGGATGCCGAACTGGTCGTGCTCGCGACGCCCATCGGCGTCATGCGCCCGCTGGTTGACCAAATACGCCCTGCCCTGCCCGATGGCTGCGTCGTCACCGATGTGGGCAGCGTCAAATACCCCATCGTCACCGCTTTGTCCGATGCGCTCAATGGCAAGGCTCGTTTTGTCGGCTCGCATCCGATGGCCGGTTCCGAGCAATCGGGTATCGACGCCGCGCGACGCGAACTTTTTGAGAACGCCACCTGCATCGTCACGCCGCGCGAGGACACAGATAAAGCCGCGCTTACAGTCGTTTACGATTTCTGGAAGGCACTCGGTTGCTCGGTGAAGACTCTCGGACCAGTGGAACACGACGAGATCGTCGCCCGCGTCAGCCATCTGCCGCACATTGTCGCCGCCGCGGTCGTTAATGTCGTGTGCACCGACGGCGCGCAGGCGCTAAACTTTGTCGGCCCGGGTTTCAAGGATTTCAGCCGGATTGCCGGCGGCCCGTTTGAAATGTGGACGGAAATCTGCCTCGAAAACCGCCAGGAAATCGGGCGCTCCCTCGATCAGTTGATCGAGGAACTCGGCAAAGTCCGCGCCGCCATCGAGAACGCCGATGCTGTCGAACTGCGCGCCATGCTCAAACGCGCCAAACATTTCCGCGATGAGTTGAGGTTCCGGACGTGAAACCGCTTCCCGACCCATACCCCATCGAACCGCTGTCGAAGCCGCCGGATTGTACGGTCATCGTCCCCGGTTCGAAGAGCATCACAAACCGTGCGCTGATCCTGGCCGCCCTGTCCACAGAGACATGCACGCTTCGCGGCGCGTTGTGGGCTGACGACACGCAGGTAATGGTGGATTCGCTCTGGGAACTCGGATTCAATGTGCAGGTCGATCCTGACCCTTTGGAGGAATGCAATCGAACCATCACGGTGGTCGGTCGCGGCGGCCGGATTCCCGCGAAGAAAGCGGAACTTTACGTCGGCAACGCGGGCACGGCCGCCCGTTTCCTGACCGCGTTGGTCTGCCTCGGTCACGGCGAATATGTCATTCGCGGGAACGAGCGGATGCACGAGCGGCCCATGGGCGAATTATTCCAGGCGCTGCGACAATGGGGAGTTGAAATTGAGGCCGAGGGCGACCATCTGCCCGCGGTCGTGCGTGTCAAACGGTTGCAACCCACGCCCATCGCCATATCGACGGATGACAGTACGCAATTCGCCAGCGCCATGATTCTGATTGAGCGGGCGGCAGGAGCACAGGGTCAGGTCTCGCTCAAAGGCGTTCCGGATGAATACGGCTACATTTCAATGACGAACCGCCTGTTGACAACGTTTGACCCTGACTTCCGGATCGAGCCAGACCTTTCCAGCGCATCCTATTTTCTCGCCGCCGCCCATCTGTGCGGCGGCAAGGTCGAAATCGCCGATTGGCCCGGCGACTCGCTGCAAATCGACAGGGAATTTCCCGATTTTCTGCGCTCAGCCTCACAGGCAAATTCGGGCCCTTATGAGGTGTCGCGGCTCTCGCATCTCGGCGATAGCGCCATGACATTGGCCGTTTGCGCGCCATTCCTGCCGGCCGGCTTGAAGCTCACCGACGCCGCCAATATGCGCCTGCAGGAGACCGACCGAATCAAGGCTTTGGTGACGGAATTGGGGCGCGTGGGAGCCAGGGCGGAAGAACAGGCGGATGGACTCACCGTATGGCCTGCGGACGCGGGCCAGCTTCACGGAGCGGACATTGAAACCTATGACGATCATCGGATGGCGATGAGTTTTTCGGTGTTAGGATTGAAAGTTCCGGGTATTCGGATTAAGAATCCAGCTTGCGTACGCAAGACGTTTCCGAATTTCTTCGAAAAGCTGGAGCAACTACGAGGATGAACGTGCCGTCAACAACAGACAAAGTCATGGTGGTGGCGGTGGATGGCCCGGCGGCCAGCGGCAAGAGTACCGTGTCGCGGTCGGCGGCGAAAATTCTCGGCTTCAATTATGTGGACACGGGTGCGATGTACCGCTCGATTACCTGGAAAGCCACCGAGGAAGGTATCGACGTTGAGGACACGATCGCAGTCATCGCGATGATGCATCGCATCCAGATCAGCTTCGAGTTGGTCGAGAAACGGGTGCGGATGCTGATCGACGGCGTGTATCCCGGCAACGCGATGCGACAACCGCGCGTGACGGAGAAAGTTTCCACGATTGCCGCGATCCCCGAAGTGCGGCAGGTGTTGGTGCAACACCAGCGATCATTGACCAAGTTTGGCAGCCTCGTGATGGAAGGCCGCGACATCGGCACGGTCGTGTTTCCCGACACGCCGTACAAATTTTACCTGGAGGCCAACCCCGAAATTCGCGCGTTGCGGCGCAAACGCGACCTGGAAGCGATGAAGATCCAGACCACCCAGGAAGTCGTGGCCGAGGCCCTCCAGATACGCGACCGGAAAGATTCGGGCCGCAGCGTCTCGCCGTTGCAGATCGCGCTCGGGGCCACCGTGGTCGAAAACTCGAAGCTCACCGTGGACGAGACCGCGCAGGTCATCGTCGACCACATCCGCCAGCAAGACTTGCGGCGCGGCAGTTTTAGCGTCGGCAGCGCCTGAGCGCGTTATGGCATTATTGTGGTATCGGTTCTGCCGTTTCTTGTTCCGCCTCTACTTCCGCGTGTATCACCGGGGCCGGGTCTATAACGCCGAGCGATTGCCGGATCAGGGCGGGTTCATTCTGGCTGGAAACCACGTAAGCTTCCTCGACCCGCCGTTCTTCGGGCTGGCCTGCAAACGCGAGGCGTTTTATATGGCGCGGGACACGCTGTTTCGAAACCCGCTGGCCGGCTGGATACTCCGGAGCTGGCATTGCGTGCCCATTAGCCGCGACCGCGGCGACATCGGCGCGATGCGCACGGTCCTGCGGTTACTCGGGGAAGGCAAGGCTGTGTTGATGTTTCCCGAAGGCACGCGCAGCCCGGACGGACAATTGCAGGAAGCGCGCGCGGGGATCGGCATGATCGCGGCGCGGGCCAACGTTCCAATCATCCCCATGCGCATTTTCGGGACCGACCGCGCCTTGCCGCGAGGAGCGAGTTTGCCACGACCGGCGCGGGTGCAGATCAAGTTTGGCGAGCCGTTTGTCTATCCGTTGCCCGCGGATTTCGAAAAATTGCGAGGCGATGCGCTGAAGGCTGTCTATTTCGATATCGGACGGGAGATCATGAAACGGATCGCAGAGTTGGAAATTCAAGGTTGATGCGGTGGGCGCCGCGTTTGGCTTCCCGACCTCGTTCCTATTTAAGATCGGGCGGTCGCCATGGTCCCCAGGTACCGGTGGCAAATGGAGCAGCTTCCTGTACTGAACGCGACTTGTAGCCGGTCAGGCCGATTTCATAGAGAAAATCGTATTTGTCGTCGACGGGAGCTTTTTCGGCCAACACCATATCGTTTGTTTGCAGGTCGCTTACGTTACCGGTCTTCACCATCTCGTATCGCTGGAGAATCGCATCGATTGCCGTGGGATTGATATCTGGCACCGGGGAAACATTGATCCAGGCGAAATGGGGTTGAAGTTGAGGAACGCTCGTGGGCAACTGGCCGTTGTTGGCGCGGGTGTATTGATCGAGCGCGTAGCTGATACTCATGGCAACCTCACCCTTGGCAAATCTACGCAGTTCGGAGAGGGCCTCGCGAACATCTTTATCCGAATCCAACTTGTACTGCATCGCGACACGCATCCAATCTTTATCAGCGAGGTATTGGAGTTCCGGGATGTTCTTGTCGGGCATTTGGCGCAGCCGTTCCTTGAGCAGATTGATTCTTCCAAGCAAGTCTTTGGCCGCTGTCTCCATTGGGTCGCCCTCCTTTTGGACACTGGCAGCTCTCAATCGGGCCAGTTCCAAAGAGTCATTGCGAAGTCGTGCGGCTTCATCGCGCAGTTTGATCAATTCATTTCGTTGGTCGTCTGTAAACGATTGGGAATTGCCCGCTTGCGCCACAAGATTGGAGAGTTGCTGGTTCTCGGACTGTAGTTGGGTTACATGCTGCGACAAGGATTCGTTTACCTCGCGCAGTCGGGTTTGGGCCTGATGCTGGACCACCAAGGCCGTGGTCGCGCCGGCCACTACCAGCGCACTGACGCCAAGTTTAAGATTGGTCATGGTCATAATCCTCAAGACCGTAAGTGTTGTTGCGGTTCCGGCCGCTACGCCAGCGAGGGCAGCACTGGAAACAGTGGCCGCGAGTCCGACCGGTGCGGCGCTGACAACTTCGCTGGCCAGCACGGTTCCCAAGGCCGCAGCGGAAGAAGCGACGCCGCGACGTCTCAGGAGGCCGCGAAGTTCTTCCAGGGCGCGAGTGACACGTTTCTGGGCGGCATTTTCGGAGCTCCCCAGTGCTTCACCGACCGACCGCAGATCGCGTCGCTCAAAGAAGCGCAGTAAGATGGCGGTGCGGTCCTCTTCGCCAAGCTGGTTGATGACTTCGTCGAGAATGGGCGCGATCTCAGCGAGGTTCGCCTCCGCGTGGTCCTGCAACGCATTCATTTCCACCGCCTGCCTTTCACGGAATTGACGACGGCGCTCGCCACGCATGATTTTGGAGGCGACGAAGCAGGTATGGCGATGCAGCCAGCCGCCCAACATCACGTCGCCGGGAAGCGTGGCCGCCTTGCGAGCCAGATCTACGAAGACGGTCTGGGTCACGTCCTTCGCTCGATGCGTATCGCCACCAACCAATCGTACGGCGGTTGAATAGACCAGATCGAGATAGCGCGTTACCACTTCGCGAAAGGCCTGTTCCGAGCGATTCGTTACGTAATCCGCAAGCAGTCTCTGGCTGTCGGTCATCGTTGATTCACTATTAAAGACCCGCCGACAGACAAAAGCCGCCAAAAAGTTATTATTAAAGAATCGCCTGCAAAACAAGGGTCGGACTGCAGGCAGAAGGGTCGCCAGTATCCGCTCCTGGGCTTGCCAAAAAGGTCTTGCTAACCATTCCCCTACCGCCTATATTTGCGCGCCTTTTCAGCATACCGCACCATCGTTGTGCCTTGCCAAGGGCAGGAGAAATAATCGCTCGAATGTCGAATTCAATGGAAAAACTATTCTCTGAGGTGAAAGCTTTCACCGAGGGAATGCTGGTCAAAGGACGCATCCTTGAGGTGCGCCCGAATGAAGTGTTGGTGGATATTGGTTACAAGTCCGAGGGTGCCATCTCGCTCTCGGAATTCGAAGAGCCCGATACGGTGAAAGCCGGCGACGAAATCGAAGTTCTTTTGGAGAGCCTCGAAGACGACGACGGCATGGTCGTATTATCCTTCGCGAGGGCCGAACAGAAGAAGAACTGGGACCGCATCGTCAGCATCTGTACCGAAGGCGGCACCATCGATGGTAAGGTCCGCGGCAAGGTCAAGGGCGGCCTGATGGTCAACATCGGCGTCGACGCCTTTCTTCCCGCCTCGCAGATCGATGTCATCCCTCCCCGCAGCCTTGATGAATATCTCGGCAAAACTTTCAAATTCAAAGTCGTCAAGATCAACCAGGAACGCCACAACATCGTTCTCTCACGTCGTGAGTTGATCGAGCAGGAGCGTGAAGACAAGCGTCGCACATTGCTCTCCAGCATGCAGGTCGGCCAGATTCGCAGTGGCATGGTCAAGAACCTCACGGATTTCGGCGCGTTCATCGACCTCGATGGTCTCGATGGCTTGCTCCATATCACCGACATGAGCTGGGGCCGGATCAATCATCCGTCCGAATTGCTCAAGGTCGGCGACACGATTGAAGTCATGATCCTCGAAGTGGATCGCGAAAAGGAACGTGTCTCGCTCGGTCTCAAACAGAGAAACCGCAACCCGTGGGACAATGTCGAAGTGAAATATCCCGTGGGCAGCAAGGTGCGCGGCAAAGTCGTCAGCGTCGTGCCCTATGGCGCGTTCGTACAACTGGAGGATGGTGTCGAAGGCATGGTGCACGTCTCCGAACTTTCGTGGACCAAGCGCGTCGCGCGTGCGTCCGATGTGCTGAAGGTCGGTGACGAAATCGATACGCTCGTTTTGGAGATCAAACGCGAAGAGCAGAAGATTTCCCTCGGTCTCCGCCAACTCGAAGCGAACCCGTGGTCGCAGGTGCCGAAGAAGTATCCACCGGGCACGAAGATCTCGGGCAAGGTGCGCAACCTCACCAATTTCGGCGCGTTCGTCGAAATCGAGGAAGGCATCGACGGCATGGTGCACGTCTCCGACATGTCGTGGTCGCGCAAGGTCACCAATCCCGCCGAAATCCTCAAGAAGGGCCAGACCGTGGATGCGGTCGTCCTCGAGGTGGACGGCGCCAACCAGCGGATTTCTCTCGGGATGAAACAGGTCGAAGACGATCCGTGGCGGACCATCGAGCAACGCTACAAGATGGGCGACCTCGTGAAGGGCAAAGTCGTCAAGCTCGCGTCCTTCGGCGCGTTCATCGAATTGCCCGACCGACTCGAAGGCCTGGTCCATATCTCGCAAATCAGCGAGGACCACATCGACAAGATCAAGAGCGTGCTCAAGGTGGGTGACGAGGTCACCGCGCGCGTTATCAAGGTTGACGCACCCGAACGTCGTATCGGATTAAGCATCAAGGCGGCGAATTACAGCTCCGAACAACTCGAGGCCGAGAAGGAACAGTACGAGGCCGCGCTCAAGCCGGGTGAAGCCATCGTGGATCTCGAACACGCGTTCGAGCAGGCCGAGGAAGAGAAAAACCAGTAGCTGTTTCACCCCGAATCTAGTACAAGAAACCCGGCCCCGAAAGTTCTCGGGACCGGGTTTCTATTTCCATACGCCATGAAGACTGCCGACGAACAACTGAGCCTCCTCACGCAGGGCTGCGAGAACGTCGTCACCCCTGACGAGTTGAAGAAGAAGCTGGAACAGAAACGTCCGCTTCGCGTCAAGCTGGGTTGCGATCCCACCGCGCCTGATTTGCATCTCGGTCACAGCGTGGTCTTGCGCAAGCTCCGCCAGTTCCAGGACCTCGGCCACAAGGCCGTGCTCATCATCGGCGATTACACCGCGCTGGTTGGCGACCCGACCGGACAAAACAAGACCCGTCCGATGCTCAGCGACGCCGATATCGAACGCAACGCGAAGACGTACTTCGAGCAGGCCGGCAAGATTCTCGATACGGCTCCCGACAAATTGGAAATCCGTCGTAACAGTGAATGGCTTTCCAAGATGGGCTTTGCCGATGTGTTGCGACTGGCCAGCCAGATGAGCGTGGCGCGCATGCTGGAACGCGACACTTTTGAAAAACGCTACAAGGCTGACGTGACGATCGGCATCCATGAGTTTCTCTACCCGCTGATGCAAGGCCACGACTCGGTGATGATTCGATCTGACGTGGAACTGGGCGGCACGGACCAGCTTTTCAACAACCTCGTGGGTCGGGACCTGCAGCGCGACGCAGGACAGGAGCCGCAGGTGGTGATGATACTGCCGATCCTCGAAGGACTGGATGGCACCGAGAAGATGTCCAAGAGCAAGGGCAATTACATCGGTATCGGCGACTCGCCCAAGGATATGTTTGGCAAGACCATGAGTGTTGGGGATGACCTGATGTGGAAATGGTTTGCGCTCCTACTCGGCAAGACACCGCGCGAAACTGCCGACCTGAAAACGGGCCATCCGATGGAGGCGAAGAAGGCCCTCGCCCACGCCATTGTCGCGCAATATCACGGCTCGGCCGCCGCCGATCATGCCCGTGAAGATTTCGAGAAGCAATTTTCGAGGAAAGACCTCGCGGAAGTCGCCGAGAGTCTGAGCATACCTGCTGGTGAAATCTGGATTGTCGAGTTGGTGGAGAAAACCGGCAAGTTTAGGAGCCGAGGCGATATCCGACGGGTCATCCAACAAGGCGGTGTCACATTCGACGGCCAAAAGATCACTGACGACAAGACCAAGGTCACCGTCCGCAATGGCCAGATTCTCAAAGCCGGCAAGTTGGTCGTGGTAAAGCTCGCGGTTGCCTAACCTCTAACTTTGTTTTACACTTCCACACGACGGTCCGGGACGTAGCTCAGCTTGGATTAGAGCGCCTGCCTTGGGCGCAGGAGGTCGCAGGTTCAAATCCTGTCGTCCCGACCAATTCACCGCTTCCGCTTGCCCTGTGCGGGCATTCGCGAGTACATTCCTGCCAGACGGCCAACGAGGAGATTATCCTTATGCATACGGTCAAAGAGCTGTTGCGGGAGAAAGGCAGCCAGGTCTGGACCATCACACCGCAGGCCACCGTGTATGAAGCGCTGGAGTTGATGGCCACGAAGAACATCGGTGCGCTGGTGGTCCTCGATGAAGGGAACGTCGCGGGTATGTTCACCGAACGCGATTACGCCCGCAAGGTCGTCCTCAAAGGCCGTTCCTCCAAAACCACCACGGTCGGCGAGTTGATGATCACCGATGTGCTCTACGTCAGCCCTGACGACACGATCGAGAACTGCATGGCGTTGATGACCGAGAAACGCCTGCGTCATCTGCCGGTCATGGAAAACGGCACTCTGGCGGGGCTCGTGTCCATCGGCGACATCGTGAAGGTGATCATCTCCGATCGCGAGTTCACCATCCGCGAACTCGAGCACTACATCACCGGCGGACACAGTTCTTCTGTCTGATCAAGCGCGCGCGATCCGATTCTTCTGCTGGCATGCAGTCGCGTTTCCGTGGGCAGGATTTCATGAGTTGTGCTAGCATCGCGCGATGCTCGAAACACCCCATTCAACTGCCGCACCGCCGCCACGCTGGCAAATCGTCACTGCCTTCGCAGCCGTTTACGTCATTTGGGGTTCGACCTATATCGGCATCCGTTTTGCGGTTGAGACTATCCCGCCCTTCTCGATGGCGGGCACGAGGGCGTTCGCCGCGGGCGCACTCCTCTACATCTGGGCCCGGTTGCGCGGCGCGCCAAAACCCGAATTCGTCCATTGGCGAGCCGCCGCCATCGTGGGCGGCCTTCTGCTGCTGGGTGGAAACGGCCTGTTGAGCTGGGCGGAACGCCGCGTCCCGTCCGGTGTGTCCGCGCTGATCATTGGTTCCGTGCCGTTGTGGATGGTGTTGCTGGAATGGCTCTGGCACAGTGGGCCCCGGCCAACAGTCGGCATCGTTTCCGGACTCGTGGTCGGGTTTATCGGCCTCGGCTTTCTCGTTACTCCCGGCAGACCCGGCAGTGGGACACATCTTGACATTTATGGTGTCGCATCCCTTTTGGTGGCGGCATTCTTATGGGCGGCCGGGTCGTTATATTCCCGCCGCGCGCGGCTGCCATCGTCCCAATTGTTGGCGGCGGCCATGGAAATGCTGGGGGGTGGCGCGTTGTTGATGGTGGCGGGGGGCATGATTGGCGAGTGGCGCCACTTCGAACCGGCGCGCGTAACTATACGTTCAGTAGTCGCGTGGCTTTATCTCACCTCCTTCGGGTCGCTGATCGGGTTCACGGCGTACGTGTGGTTGCTAAAGGCCACCACGACGGCGCGCGTTTCGACGTACGCGTATGTTAACCCCGTTGTCGCCGTCTGTCTCGGGTGGGCACTGGCCGGTGAACAAATCACCAAACAAACCTTGATCGCCGCCTCCGCCATCATCCTTGCCGTGGTGATCATCGTCACGCAATCCTGGGAGGTGCCGACGGAGGTGTGAGTCAGCGGGGGGCGCCTTTGAGTTCCCCCTGCAACTGGTTCTCGATCGCGGCCCGCACCAGCGGATCGTCGTTCTTATACGCCGTGCGTGCCCACGTCAGGGCCTCGTCGTCACCCAGCTTCGCCAATGCTTCGAGAATATATGGCTGCGCCCGTGGCGACGCTTTCGACCAGGCCCGTCGCAGCGGTGCGATGCTCGGTTTACCCAACCCCACGAGGGCATCTTCGGCGGCGTACCGCACATCCCACATTTCGTCTCCCAACGCCGCGATCAGCTTCGGAATCGCGCGGGTATCGCCGATCCGGCCCAGCGCCTGGACCGCCCGCAACCGTACCAGTTCCCGGGGACTATTCAGCGCAGCCATTGCCGGCTTGAATGCTTCGCGCGCCCGGAGATGACCCAACGTGTAGAATGCCACTGCCTGGGTCTTGTCGTGGTGAATCAGCGGCAGCACATGGGGAATCGCCGCGCGCGCCTTCTCGTCGAAGCGGGCCAGAAAGTAGCAACAAAGACGGGCCACTTCGTCGTTCTTCGCCTTGTCGATCCCGTCGATCAACATCGGCACGGCATTCGTACCGAGATGGTCGACCACCTGCTCCGCCTTCACCCGCACCAGAACGTCGGGGCTGTCCGACCGCGTGAGCAAATACGGCAATACCTCGGCGGCACGCTTCTGCAATTCGTCAGAAGCCGCAGCCGCGTCAGGCCGGTCACTGATCGCGCGGCGTAATAGCTGTTCGATGGGCTGATGCGGATCAACGGGTTCGACCGTGTACAACCGTTTTGGCGAAGCACTGCTGGTCACTTTTAGATTGTCGAACTCCGCGCTTTGCGAAGACGCAACTGCGTCATTCGTTTGAATCTCACAGTCCAGTCCCGCGCCGTAGAGTGGCTTGAGCCAGATGGCATTGTTGGTTTGACCCTGCGAATACTTGTCTTCACCGCCAAGGTCGAGCAGCAACGCAATCGAACCGTACTCGCGCTTTTCGCCGTCGTGGCCGGCGGCCTGCGACCCCTTTGGATCCGTGCCGATATAGGTGTCATTGCCCGAACGATCCAAGAGCATCGCGAACGAGTTATTGATCGCCGAGCCTTGCGCCGTGGTGTCGCCTGAGTACTTGTCGTCACCCGCGCGGTCGATCAGGATCCCGACCGCATAATCGTGCGCTGCTCCCTGGCAGATATGGCCGGCGGTGTAGGTGTCGTTGCCACCCCAATCAATCAATGCGCCACTGCTGAGATGAATCCCCGCTCCCTGGCAGTATTGATACGCGTCGTAGGTGTCGTTCCCTTCCGCATCGAGCAGCAGCCCGACTGAATACCAGTAGCTGGCGCCCTGACCGTAGACATCCGAGACATAGTGATCATCGCCCTTCAAATCGCAGAGGATGCCGATTCCACCACCGGTGAAAGGTCGCATCCCGTATCCGAAACCTTGCGATAGCGAGAAATAGTGGTTTGGCAGCCAGCCGCACGGATATTTCCCGCCCGCGACGTACGAGTCGTTTCCGTCTTCGTCAAGCAACAACCCGATTCCGCTAGTGCCACCGAATCCCTGTGCCATCTGGGACGCCTTGTATTTCGTATCGCCGCCACGCTGCCACAAAATGCCAGCCCCGAACATTCCTGCGCCCTGGCAGAACGTGTCCGCCTCAAAGGTCTGTTGCCCTTGCCCCGTCATCAGCAATCCGCATCCGAAAAACCCGGCTCCCTGCGACAGGTGCTTCGCCTGAAACGTGCAATTGCTGCCGAGTGCCGCGAGAATTCCGATGCCGAACACGCCCGAGCCTTGCGAGAAACTACGCCGCGAAATGAATTGGTCGTTGCCGCCCAGATCGATCACGATGGAAATGGGCCGGCCAACCAATCCATTCGCTCCCCCCGCGGAATTCAGATACGTGTCATCACCGCCCGTATCGATGATCAGAAACGCCTCATTCGTATAAACATTGTGCCCCGCCCCGCCCACGATGATCTTTCCAAGCGGAGTGTCGGTTTCGACTTGGAATTCTTCGGTGAACGTATTGGTGCGCAGATCGGCAATCGCGGAATCAACCGCGCTGGCGAGATCGTTGAACGCCAACAGAAGCGCAGGTCGGTTGAGTTCGTCGCTGGCTGCCAGGATCGAGTTCGCCAGTTCATCGTCCTGCAATTCGAGTGACTTATTGCGGCGGGCCAACGCGCGCGCCTGTTCGGACAAACCATCCAATTCCGCGCTATCGAGCGAATCGACGGAGAACGCCGCGAACGCAACGTCATTTGGACGTGGCAACAACGTCGACGCTGCGCCCGCAGCCCTGCAAAGCCCTTGCACCGCGCGGGCGACCGCTGGAGGAAGTTGAGCAAGAAACTGTTCATCCAGATTTACCGACCGCGACAGTTGGTCAATATAGTGGACGCTTGGCACTTCGAGTTGTTCGCGGGCAAAACCGGCCAACGACCCAAGTGAAATCACCGCTTGGAGATTCGTCATCACCTCGTGTCCGTATGTTGGCAACGTCAGCGGCTGTTGCAGGAACATTCGCGCCTTCTGCAGCACAAGTTCGGATTCGACGTTTGTCTTTGAGAACGAGAGGTCGTGCGGCGTCATTTTGATGGCGCGCAAGGCCAGTTCAATCGCCCGTTCGTCGGCGGCGTCCAGTGCCGGCGGGGTTTCAGCACGGAGAAATGAAGGGAACAAAGCCAGGAGGCAGAATGCGACGGCGATTCGAATGGCGCGGATCACCCGTCAGGAATAGCGGATACTTTACTGCGAGTCACGAAAATCTGTCGTCGGTCCACGGATCGGCGGTATTGGAGTAACCGCGCACTTCCCAGAAACCGGGATGATCTTCCGGCAGGAAAATGATGTCTTTCACCCACTTCGCACCCTTCCAGGCATAGACTTTCGAGACCACCACGCGCACCGGGCCGCCGTGTTCGCGCTCCAATGGTTTCCCTTCCCAATGATGAATGATCAATGCGTCATCGATGGCGAGATCGAGCGGCAGGTTCGTCGAATAGCCGTCGTAGCCGGTGAAGAGGACGAACCGCGCCTCGGGTTTCGGCTTCACGAGATCGCAGATGGCCCTGAATTCGACGCCCGTCCAATGATTATCGAACCGGCTCCAGGTCGTCACGCAATGAAAATCCGCGGTCTTTTCAACCTGCGGTAATGCCATGAAGTCCGGCCATGCGAGGTGTTTCGGCTGCTCGACGAGACCCTCGATATTCAATGACCATTTATCGAGCGGGATGTCAGGCTGGATGCCGAGATCCAGCACGGGCCAGTTCTTCACCTCGTGCTGGCCGGGCGGCAGGCGATTGCGCGTCGGCGCAACGGCATGCGGTTTGCCGCGACCAGCTTCCGCGATGCGTTCCTTGCCTTTGACGAGCCGTTCGTTGATCTCATCCATGCCGAATACACCCCATTCAAATCAGATGCGGGATGGCAGATTTGGATTCGGCAGACAAACCTGCTGGCGCATGACTACAGAGTCGCCTGGCGCTGGAGGAGGTATGTCGCGTGGGGCACGGGCGTCCGCGAGATGTCTTCCGGCGAGCCATGCGAGGCGTGCACGCCCGGCACGAGATCGATCCCTGCCCGCGCGAACACGTATTGCACGAACCCCGAGCAATACATCGATTTCCTCCGGGCCAGAAGATTGCGCCGCGAACGGTACCGCTGATGCCGCAGGGCAAACGCCGCCCCGAGCAGTTCGCGGAGCGAATACACCGAGTGGAGCGCGACCATGCGCAATCCTTCGCTCAGCACGGCTGTGGTCTGCGGTTCGGTCAACCCGAAGTCCAGCACTGCCAGATTGGGGAAAGTTTCCTCGTCGTAATACTTCGAACTGCGGTTTTCCTGCACGCCAAGCTGGATGTGTTTGCGGTGGATCTGCAGGTCCGACTCAATGACCCAATGATGCCCGTCGGCCCGCTTGCCCTCAAACACCATCGCGTGCGACCACAGGCTCCAGTGCTCTGCTTCGTCGAGATGCCGTTCCGCGCGCCGGATCACCTTCTCAATCCACGTCGTGCCGCCGATGAGACCGACACGGCCTGGATACGCATACGCTTCGAGAAAATCGCGGTTCGAGAGATCACGGACGACGATGGTTTCGCTCATGTGGCGGGATGACAGTCTCCACGGCGCCCACAGCAACGGATACCGGCTTGGTCTTCGTGGACTGCGAGAGGATCGCTTCGGCCTTGTGCCTTGCCTCGTCCATCTTTGGATAGCGTACTTCGCGGTAGCCGCGGACTTCCTCGACGCAGCGCAACGCCTTGACGTAGCGATCGTATCCGGCGCGATCCGCGTAGTGGAAATCACTGACAATGCGGATGTACCAATCACGGAATTCGCGCTCGCGGCGGTGCCACTGCGGCATGACACGGCGCAACCAGCGCAGGTGTTTCAGCACATTGAGTTGCCACTTCTTCGGGCTGAACTTGAACCGGACGTCCCGGCCAAACAGATTGAATTCAGGACGGTTCAGGTGGTGATAGACGATCTTATCGCCACGGTCTTCGTCGACATGGTAGCGATGATGGTCGCGGCGGGTCTTTTCCTCGCTGGTCAGCAAATGGGCCACGTAAATCTCGTCCTTGATGACCATTGCCTTGTGCAGGTTCCAAATGACCGCCTTGGTGGCCGCGTATTCGAACTGGTCGCTATCCTTGGCGAGCACTTTCTCCACCAAATCAAGGTAGAACCCCGCGTACGCGCCGACCCCGCCGTATTCCAGCAGGTCATACAGCCGCCAGACGATGTCCCGGTCGGTCTGCTCGCCAAGACGGACGGAGTTTTTGGCGCGACGGATCAACACTTCAAACTCGCGCGACCAACTTTCCCCCGCCCGGTGGTTGCGCCGCAGCACATGCTTGCGCTCGGCGATGAATTGCTCGTAGGTCTCGCGCAACTCATGTTTGTGGGCCAACTCCGGCTCGAAGACCAATTTACGCCCGAGATGGAACGCCTTGATGTTGTCGGCCGCAGCCGAGCCCATCGTCTCGCGCAAGCCCCACTCGACATTCTCACTCGACAGTGGCAGTTGGCCCAGTTGGAAGGCGATACCGACCAGGACGACATTCGCGTACAACTTCGTGCCGAAGAAATGTTCCGATATGCCGGCGACGTTCAGGCCGAAATACTTGTCCGACTTCGTGTAACGACGGAGCGTTTCTTCCAACTCCGCTACGCCAAAGTCGTCCTTACCCAGCAACGTGAGGATCGTGGGAGTCTTATACGCGTTCACCACTGCCACCGTGTGCTCCGGGCTACCGACACGCAGGTTCCCCTGGGGCGACAAGCTGCGCACGGCTTCGAGCGGGTCAATCCCGAGTAACAAATCGGCCTGACCGTATGGGATTATGTTGGAGGTGTGGTGCGGACCCTTCGTGAAAGTGATCTGGGAGAACACGCCGCCATTGCGAATCGCCAGCCCTTTTTTGTCGCAGAACAGCACGTTGTACCCTTGCTTGAACCCCGCCCGCACGATACTTGCCGTGCTGACGCCGATGCCCTGTCCGCCCACGCCCGCCAGGTAGCAATGCCAGACATCCTTGAACTCGGGGACCTGCGGCAGCGGGATATTGGTAAGATCAATCGAATCTATCGGCGCGGGTGGTTTCTGCGTGCGAATGACGGTGATTTCCTCGAACGACGGGCAGGCGTAAATCTTCGTGCACGCCGTATCGGCCACACACCAGGACAAATCGGTCTGAATCTTCGCGCCAAACGGCGTATCGGCAATCGTCAATCCCGGGCAGCCCGTCGCCATCGTGCATTCGAGACAATCCTCGCACACGTCGGGGTTGATGTTCACAAATTGCTTTTCGGGCAGAAACCCCTTCTCGCGAATCGTCTGGCGCTCCTCGCGTGATTCGCGCCGGTGGTAGGTGATTCCGCATTCCTTGTCGGCGACAATGACTTTCACGCCGTCACGCAGGATGGTTTCCTCGAGCATCTTCTTCCACGACTCGCGGTAGGCGGGATTGGCGCGAACGACGTGGACGCCCTGCCCCAACATCGCTTCGACGATGCCATCGATGTTCTGTTTGTAGGTATGATCGCCGATAATATCCACATCCATCGACGGAGTCGGCTGGTGGCCGGTCATGGCCGTGGTGGCGTTGTCGAGGATGATGTAGGCGATGTCCTGGCCCTGCTTGAGGGCATTGGAGATGCCCAGCATGCCGCTGTGGAAAAATGTCGAGTCGCCAAGGAAGACAACCTGTTTGTTCGTAATGAACGGGTCGATGCCACCGCCCGTACCGCCGCCGAGCCCCATGCCGCTATAGTTATGCATGAGATCTTTGGTCGGCTCTAACATCAACATCGTGTAACAGCCCGTGTCGCCATGGAATACGAGGTCCACGGGCCCGCGCTGGTGATGCTGCTTCATGTAGCGCGGATCGATGAATTGTTTCTTCATCTCAATCAACACGCTGGCGCTATCGCGGTGCGGGCAACCGGGACAGAATGTCGGGGTTCGCAGGGGAATCCGAATGTCAAATTTATCCGTCTCGCGAATCAGGTTCACCGCGCAATCGATACGTTCCTCGTCGAGCACCAGGTTCGGGTCGTGGAAAAACCGCCCGAGCGGGGCGAGGCGTTGGATGAGGATACTGGGATTGAGCCCGCGCGTGGCGGGAATGCCCGTCAACCCCACGGGAAATTCCTTGCCCCAAACATTCGTGCGATTCGCGGCGATCGCGTGCTGGTTGAGTTTGCCGACAATCTCGGCGATTTGCTCCTCCATGAACCCGCGACGCTCTTCGATGACGAAGATGCTGCGCACCTGCC
>Ga0265338_10002439_pt1 | contig 27934 bp, 26 predicted proteins | sample 42126metaG_FD_193579 | JGI IMG/M metagenome (GOLD analysis project Ga0265338, IMG submission 193579) | Rhizosphere microbial communities from Carex aquatilis grown in University of Washington, Seatle, WA, United States - 4-21-26 metaG | ecosystem: Host-associated > Plants > Roots > Rhizosphere...
CCGTGCGCGGAGGAAATCCAGCAACTGGCCGTAGGGTTTGTTTTTCGGGATGACGCGGTAGCTCAGGTTCGGGCGATTGAAACTGGCGACATAACATTTCGGGTCGCGCAACTTCAAGTGCGTGACAATATCCTCGCGCACCCGGCCAGTGGCCGTGGCGGTGAGGGCCATGAACGGGACGTCGGGAAAAAGCTTTCGCAGGTCGGCAATCTGCCGGTATTCGGGGCGAAAATCATGTCCCCACTCGCTGATGCAATGCGCCTCGTCAATGGCGATGAGCTTTACATTCCAGCGTTTCAGGTCTTCGAGGAACCCGGACAACATCAGCCGTTCCGGCGCGACATACAGCAGCCGGAATTCGCCCTGATGCAGTCCGCGCAATCGCACCCGGGATTCATTCTGGGCAAGCGAGGAATTGAGAAAGGTGGCCGGAATGCCGCCGGCCTGCATCGCGTCCACCTGATCTTTCATCAAAGCGATCAGCGGCGACACCACCACCGTCAAGCCCGGTTGCGCCATGGCGGGCAGTTGGAAGCAGAGCGATTTGCCGCCACCGGTGGGCAGCAGCGCGAACACGTCCTTTCCGGCCAATGAATCGCGGATGATTTCTTCCTGAAGCGGGCGGAAGGAGGTGAACCCGAAATATTGTTTGAGCAGGGACAACAATGGAACGGCCCCGGATTTCATGGCGACAAATTAGGACAAGCGCATTGGAGTTCAAGCATTAGCTTGCACCGCTGTTGTACTCTAATTGTTCTGAGAACATTGCTTGTTATCCAAACTTTTCAACCTAGCTTCTTCTTCAGCGTGTAACTTGGCGGCTTCTTGCACGCCCTGCCAATGATAATCCAATGCCACACAGTTTTTGGGAATCCTAAATTCGTTCGTATCTAATGTGAACCGAAATACAAGATTTGTCCGATCAATGCCGCCCATTTGGTTTACATATTCAACCACAATTCTTCCTTCCCAATTGTGCGGATCATCTATGTCGCTTTTGAGGATTTCGTTGTTGGAATCCGTAATGAAGTGTCTCAAATTAATTGAGATGAAATGGTTCAACCCAATGATATTATTCGTGCAATACTTGAGCATTTCCTCGTTTGCCTCTCTATTGTAACGGTCATATTCCGTTTCTTTGGGTTTGCAACTATTCAATCCTAACATTCCCACCAAAGCGACAAGTATGAAGAAAACTTTTGGTTTCTTAGTTTTGGTTTAAATTCAAATGCCATTTGCCCCGGTCGTCCATCCCAAACAGATTCTGGCAGCGGCGGTTTTCTTGCCCTAGGTGAAATGACAGTCCAACTTCCGGTGCGAAGATAGAGACAGGCGGGACGCCCGTTCTACTAATGATATTCCTGCAGTGTCTTCACGTCGTAGCCGTTCTTCTTCAACGCGGCGATGCCGCGGGCGGCGGCCTTGGCGCCGCTGAGCGTCGTCATGATCGGCGTGCCGGTGTAAACGGCGGTCGTGCGGATTTTCACCTCATCGGCGCGCGGCGACTCGCCGGCGGGTGTGTTGATGACCAGCTGGATTTCCTTGTTCTTGAGCAGGTCAATCGCATTGGGCCGGCCTTCGGCCAGCTTGAAGATGCGCTGGACCTTCAACCCCGCCTTTTCCAGGACGGTCGCTGTGCCGCCGGTGGCAACCAGCTCGAAACCGAGCTCGTCAAATTGTTTGGCCACCGCCGCGACTTCGTTTTTGTGCGCGTCGCTGACACTGATGAAAACCTTCCCGCCGAGCGGTAGCGGCGAACCGGCGGCCATTTGTGATTTTGCGTAGGCAATGCCGCGATCGGCGTCCAGCCCCATGACCTCGCCGGTCGAGCGCATCTCCGGCGAAAGCAGGATGTCCTGCCCGTGAAACCGGTTGAACGGAAACACGGATTCCTTCACCGCCCAGTATTTCGGCCAGATTTCCTTGGTGAAACCGAGTTCCTTCAGGGATTTTCCAGCCATGACCTTCGCGGCGAGCTTCGCCAGCGGAAAACCAATCGCCTTGCTGACAAACGGGACGGTGCGCGACGCGCGCGGATTCACTTCCAGCACGTAAACCTTTTCGCCCTTCACCGCATACTGAACGTTCATCAAACCGACCACCTTCAATTCGCGCGCCATGGCATGGGTGTATTCCCGGATGATCTCGATCACCTTTTTGGAAAGCGTGTGCGGTGGCAGGACCATCGCCGCGTCACCGGAATGGACCCCGGCGAACTCAATGTGCTCGAGCATGCCGCCGATAACGATGGTGCCTTCGCTGGATTTTTTGAAATGCCCGACGTCCGTGATGCAATCCACGTCCACTTCGGTCGCGTCCTCCAGAAATTTGTCCACCAGCACGGGCCGTTCCGGCGATGCCTCGACGGCGAACCGCATGTAGTGCTGCAACTCGGCATCGGAATAAACAATCTGCATCGCCCGCCCACCGAGGACGAACGAGGGACGGACCAGAACCGGATAGCCAAGTTTCTTGGAGGCCTTAAGCGCCTCAGCTTCGTTGGTGGCGAGGCCGTTGGGCGGCTGTGGAATTTTCAACTTGTCGAGCATCGCGGCGAAGAGCTTGCGATCCTCGGCAATCTCGATGCTTTGCGGCGAGGTGCCGATGATGTTGACGCCGTTTTTCTGGAGGCCGAGCGCGAGGTTCAGCGGCGTCTGCCCGCCGAACTGCGCGATCGCACCCCAGCATTTTTCTCGCTCGTAAATATGCAGCACATCTTCGAGCGTGAGCGGTTCAAAAAACAGCTTGTCGCTGGTGTCGTAATCGGTGGAAACCGTTTCCGGGTTCGAATTGACCATCAGCGTCTCGAAGCCGTCCTCCTTGAGCGCGAAGGCGGCATGGACGCAGCAATAATCAAATTCGATCCCCTGGCCGATGCGGTTCGGCCCGCCGCCCAAGATCATCACCTTTTTCCGGTCATTGGGCTTCACCTCGTCGTCGCCGCGGTCGTAGGTTGAATAATAATACGGCGTGTAGGCTTCAAACTCGGCGGCGCAGGTGTCCACCAGCCGGTAGCTGGGCACCAGGCCGAGTTTTTTACGCAACGCGCGGATCTTGTCTTCGGTCGTGCCGGTCAGATGGGCGATTTGCCGGTCGGAAAAACCTAATCCCTTGGCCTTGGCTAGCAATTCAGAGTTAAGTGATGGCATCGGCACGAATTTAAATTCGCGATAGTAAGCCGCAAAGTGTTCGCCGTGTCCAGCGAGGAGTGGATTCACGCTTGCTGGCAGCCGGCTGATGGGTTACGAAAGCGGTGATGAAAATCGGACGCGCGTTGTTGTGGCTGGGCTTGTTCGCCCCGATTTTTGCGTCCGCGCAGATTGACCCGGTCAAGCGCGACCTGATCCAGCTCGGTTACAATCAGGCGCTCGAAGGTCACTCTCCGTTTGCAGGCTATGCGTATTATTATCGCAACCAGCCGGATTTCCTGCGCACGAACCTGACCCTGCGACTGGCGGTGGCGCCGGTGTATCTCGATTCCGAACTTGGCTTTGTCAACGGGCTGGGGCCGCAAACCGATTTCGGCCTCGGGCTGGCTGGCGGCGGATTCGCGGACAGTTACAACGAGATCCACGGCGGCACGTATTATCCCGATCAATCCTTTGACGGCAGCGGCGGTGAAATTTCGGGGAGCATTTACCATTTGTTCAATCCCGGCGATCTGATTCCGCTGAACCTGGTTCTGCGCGGCACGGCGCATTATACCACTTTTGATCGCAACGGCAGCACCGCCGCCAACTTTGCGCTGCCGGCGGAACGCGGCGAATTCAGCCTGCGCACGGGACTGCGCTGGGGCGGCATCGAACCGACGCTGTTCCCGGCGCTCGCCATGGAATTATCCGTCTGGTACGAAGGCCGGCTTCGCACGGGTCCCGGGTCGTATGGCATCAACGGCGACCGGGAAGTCGAAGGCCAATCGCACCTGTTCTGGGCGGAAGCCGCGTTGTCTTACACACTGCCCAACAACAAACAGAATTTTTACGTGCGCCTGACGGCCGGTTCCAGCCTGGATGCTGACCGGTTCAGCGCCTATCGCCTCGGCGGGTTTCTGCCGCTCGTGGCGGAATTTCCATTGTCGCTGCCCGGCTATTATTTCCAGGAGATCAGCGCGCGGCAATTTGTGCTGCTGAACGCCAACTATCTCTTGCCGCTCGACGAACGCCAACGCTGGTATCTGGACGTCAGCGCCGCCACGGCGGTTGTGGATTATCTGCCCGGCGAAGAGCAGCCCGGCAACAGCCTGAGCGGCATCGGCGGCGGCATCCTGTTTTGCTCGCCGTCCGGCCAGTGGAAAATCATGGGCACCTATGCTTACGGCGTGGATGCCATGCGGGCGGGCCGGCGCGGCGCTCAAAGCATCGGTGTCCTGATGCAATGGGATTTGGAAAAAACTCACGGCGAAGGTTTCAACGCAGTGCAACCCAACCACTGGCAGGGCTGGCAAAGAATATTCGGCGATTGGTAAGATGGGTGGATTATTTCCGGTCGCGGCCCGGTCACGGAGTTCGATTCAACTTGCGCAAAGTGCCGTCGCTTGGTTTATTATTAATACGGTTGCGCATATGGTGGAATTGGCAGACACGCTACTTTGAGGTGGTAGTGCCGAAAGGTGTGCAGGTTCAAGTCCTGCTATGCGCACCAATTTTTCTGAGGGTTTAACACTTTTTTCGCCCTTCCATCCGCCGAAATGCGGCCCTTGCCCCAAGCAAATCTCCTAATTCCAAGATGGTGCCCACGACAGGACTTGAACCTGTATGATTTTACTCACTAGAACCTGAATCTAGCGCGTCTGCCAATTCCGCCACGTGGGCACGATGATCCGACGGCCATTTTAATACGCGCTCGGCAGCTTCCGGGCAAGTTAAATTGAAAGCCCCGACAGCTCGGAGAATCTGGACCTCAGTTCCAACGCTACAACTACACTTTCACCCACTTGCCTTTTTGGGAGGACTCCTCGACCGCCGTAAGCACGCGCTGGTTTTTCAGGCCGTCCTCGAACGTCGGTTGGACCGGTTTGCCTTCGGCGCAGGCGTTCACGAAATCGGCGACCGCATGAATGAACGTGTGTTCGTACCCGATGCCGTGTCCCGGCGGCCACCAATTGCCAACGTACGGCTGGACGCCGTCGCGCTCCGTCACGAGGATATCGCGAAACCCACGCCGGTCCTTCGGATCGTCACCGTTGTAGAACTTCAACCGGTTCATGTCCTCAAAATCAAAATAGATCGAGCCCTTGCTGCCGTTGATTTCGACCGCGATGTGATTTTTGCGACCAAGCGCGTAACGGGTCGCCTCCAGGTTTGCCAGCGCGCCGTTTTCCATCCGCCCGAAGAACACCGCCGAGTCCGGCGCGGTGACCTTGCCCATTTTGCGGGCGCCCTTCGCCAGCGCATCGGCCAGCGGGCGTTCGGGGATGAAGGTGTTCACCAGCCCGCAGACCTCCTGAAATTCGCCGACGAGGTAACGCCCCAGGTCAATGATGTGCGAGTTGATGTCGCTGTGGACCCCCGAACCGCTGGTCTCCTTTTGCAGCCGCCAGTCGAGCGGAAATTCCGGGTCCGCCAGCCGGTCCTGCGCATAACGCGCGTGAAAATGATAAATCCGGCCGAGCGCGCCCTCGGTGATCATCCGCTTGGCCAGCGCTATCGCCGGGATGCGGCGGTAGTTGTGGCAGACCATGTGGACGACTTTCGCCTTGTGCGCGGCGGCGAACATCGCCTCGGACTGCTTGAGGTTCAGCGCGAGCGGTTTTTCGCACAATACATGCTTGCCGTTTTTCACCGCGGCAATCGCCATCTCCGCGTGCATGAAAGTCGGCGTGACGATGTCCACAATGTCAATTAGCGGCGACTCGACGATTTCCCGCCAGTCGGTCACGGCCTTTTGCCAGCCGAGTTGCAGCCGCGCCGCCTGCACGCCGGCGGCATCGCGTCCGCAGATGGTGTGCATCTCGACGTTGGCCTTGAGGTTGAAGAAACGGGGTGCTTGCCGCCAGGCGTTGGAATGCGCCCGGCCCATGAAACGGTAGCCAACCAGGCCTACGCGAAAGGTCTTTGCCATAAAAGTAGGGGTTGAACTAGATACGCGCGCCTTTATAGTGAGCCGCGACAACCAAGTCAACGGCAACCCGCAAAAAATGCCAAATATGACCTTTACCACCGCCGAAATTGCAAAACATCTTCAAGGCGAAGTGCTTGGCGATGCCACCGCGGCGCTGACGGGTTTTGCGCCCGCCGCCAGCGCCAAATCCGGCGATCTCACCTTTGCCGAAAACGAGGAATATTTCGCCCATGCCGAGCAAAGTGCGGCCACTGCCATCATTGCCGACAAGCGTTTCAACTCCACCCGGAAGATCCTGATCCGCGTGCCGGATGCCCGCATTGCGTTCGCCAAGGCCATGGCCCTGTTCTTTCCGGAAAAAAAATTCACCGCCGGAATCCATCCCACAGCGGTCATCGCTGCGAGCGCAAAAATTGATCCCGCCGCGCATATTGGACCGCATTGTGTCGTAGGCGAACGCGTGAAAATCGGCGCGGGCGCGGTCCTGCAAGCCTGCGATTTTGTCGGCGACGATTGCAAATTGGACAAGGACGTGTACCTGTTCCCGAACGTCACCCTCTATCCGAAGACGGAAATCGGCCGGCGTGTCCGCATTCATGCCGGCACCGTGATCGGTTCGGACGGATTCGGTTATGTCCAGGAACACGGCGTCCACCTCAAAGTGCCGCAGATTGGGAACGTCATCATTGGCGATGATGTGGAAATCGGCGCGAACGTGACCATTGACCGTGGCGCGCTTGGTGCCACCGTCATCGGCAAGGGCACGAAAATTGACAACCTCGTGCAGATCGCCCACAACGTGGAAATCGGCGAAGGTTCGATCGTGATCTCACAGGTGGGGATCGCCGGCAGTTCAAAACTGGGCAAATATGTCATCCTCGCCGGGCAGGCGGGCCTTGCCGGACATTTGAAGATCGGCGACCGGGTCACCGTGGCTGCGCAAGCGGGGGTGATGACCGACATCCCCGACGGTGGGACCTGGCTCGGGTCGCCGGCGCAACCGGACAAACAAGCCAAGCGTCAGATGATTGCCATCCAGCACCTGCCGGAACTGTTGCGGCGCGTCACCGCGCTGGAAAAGAAAAACCAGCGCGAAGCTGGAAAATAGGACTAGTCACAAAACGACCCTTGACGGGGCGGGAACTTCAGGCTCCAAGTGCAGGTTTGCCACCCTTTCCCAACACTTCGCGGATGGCGTCAATCAACTGCTCCGGACCGGCTTCCTTGGACACAAATCCGGACGCGCCGGAGGCGCGCGCAAGCTGTCCGGTGCGACGCACGTTGAACATCGAGGTGGCCACGATGGGAAGTGTCGGTAGCTGGGTTCTCAGGGCTTTGATCAAATCCAGTCCGCTGGTGGACTTGAGCTGGATGTCGGTCAACACAACGTCGGGTTCCAGCGAAATGATGGCCAGTGGTTCCGGAGCATCTTCGGCCTGGCCGCACACCATCAGGTCTGGCTCGCGTTCGATGGCTTCGACAAAGCTCCGGCGCATCAGGGGATGGTCTTCCACGACAAAGACCCGTTTTTTCCTGCCCCGCGATTCACCCGGCAAGGGCGGATGTGGGTGCGATTTCATTTCAAGGATTTCAGGTTGGCGGACAGGTGCCGGCGATATTCCGTGGGCGCCTGGCCGGCGATGTCCCGGAAAATCCGGTTGAAATGGGTCAGGGACTGAAACCCAACTTCGAACGCGATCTCGCTGATGCGGTAATTGGGATTCAACAACAGGTTTTTGGCCTTCTCGATGCGGACGCAGGAGACGTAGCGGGCGAAGTGTACCCCGGTGGATTTCTTGAACATCTTGCAGAAGTAGAACGTGCTCATTCCGGCCTTCTGGGCCACCACGGCGAGCGACAGGTCCTCCTGGTAATTGACCTCAATGAATTGCCGGGCACGGGTGATTTGCGCGGGTTCGGAATCCTTTTGTTGCAACAGGATTTGATTGGCCAGCACACCGAGCTGGTCGGCAAAGAATTGGAGCAGCCGGATCGTCGCCTGATATTCGCCCAGTTGGACGACCGGCGTTTCGTTGTATTGCCGCGCCGCTTCCCGCCGGTCCACTTTGAGGCCCCAGGCCTTGATCTGGTCGAGGGCGCGGTCGGTCTGTTCCGGCTTCGGCGCCTTGAAAAAAACCTGCCCGGTCTGGAGGTAGGCGATGATTTCCTTGCCGATTTTCACACCCACGGCCGATTCATTGAGACCGAACGTGCAACGCAGGGTGCAGGGCACGCCATTGACTCCGTCGCAGACCCGCTGCTGCATGCGCAGGCAGGCCGCGCAGGAATGATTCGCCTGTGACATCAAGGCGCAAAAACCATTCTGGCGGCGGTCGCCTTGATGGGCCAGTTGCCAGCCTTCAATCGCCCGCAGGGTCAGTGGCAGTCCCGTGGCATCGCTGAAAGCACGCTGATATTCGCGGAAGATCGTGGAACCGGCCAGGGCCTCGACCAGCCGGTTGTTGGGACCGGCGGCAGTCGGCGCATTGACGGGCTGGCCGCCAAAATTCGGCGGTCTGATCTCGCGCGGGGGGCCGGCCATGGGAGTGGTCTGCCGCAGGGCAACCTGCAGTTGCGGGGCCGGCTCTTTGAAATCGACTTGAATTCGTGTTGCATTCATGTGAGCAGATTAAAGCCGGGATGCGTTCCTGACTATTGGGACGAAAGACGCGCGTGGATAGGGCCGGGCAGTTGCCAACGATAGGGAAATTGCTTATCCGGGGAGGCGGATGCCTTAACTTTCAGAACGCAATTGTAAACAGCGGCGGAAGGGCCGGGCGGGGACGTGCGTCGTTTCAATTAAAGGTCCGGACCGCCTTGGGAAGAAACCCATCGAATGGCGTACCGCTGGAATTCCGGCGTGGTTTTCAGGCCAAGCTTCTCCTTGATGTGCGCCCGGTGCACATCCACCGTCTTGGGGCTAAGATGCAGGCGTTTGGCAATTTCCTCAGTGCTCCAGCCACCACCAAACAGCCGCAACACCTCCAGTTCGCGATCCGATAACTTTGCCTCCGGCCCCTCACCTGTTTGCCCGGCGGGGCCGACCATGGACTCCAGCATCTTCGCGGACATGCGCGGGCTCAACGCCACCTGCCCGCTCAACACCGTGCGAATCGCCGACGCGAGCTGCTCCGGCGCGTCGCCCTTCATGACGTAACCCCGTCCGCCCGCCCGCAAAACCCGGGCGGCATAAATGGACTCGTCCTGCATGGACATCGCCAATACCGGGAGACCTGGATGCAGCACCTGGATGTCCTTGATCAATTCGAGGCCGTCCTTGTCCGGCAGCGCCATGTCCACCACCACCAGGTCCGGTTGCAGCTTCGCGATGGCCTCCATCGCCGCGCGCGCCGTGCCGGCCTCGCCGCACACCGTCAGGTCCGGTTCACGTCCCAACAGGTCGGCCTGTCCACGCCGCATCAGGGGATGGTCGTCCACCAGTAAAATATTCTTTCGCTTGGTACCGGACGCGGGTGTTTTTTTTGCAGCCATGCTTTCTTATTGTTTATCCGGCTCTCCCGGTTGCCGTCGTTTCCAGCACGATTTTGGGCACCGAACAGATGACCGCCACCCCGCCCTGAGGCAGGTTCCGCACCAGCAACTGCCCGCCGATCAGCCGGGCGCGCTGTTCCATCGTGTGCAGGCCGAGGCCGCGGGAACCGGTGGCCGCCGGCAAGCCTACACCATTGTCCCGCACGCGCAATTCCAGGGCGTCCGGCTGCGGGACCAGCTCCAGATCAATCCGCGTCGCGCGGCTGTGCTTGAGGGCGTTGTGCACCGCCTCCTGCGCAATCCGGTAAAGGTGGCTGGCCACCATCTGATTGTGCAACAGGACCGGGGCCTCGCCCGCGAACACGCAGCCGACCCCGCGTTCGCTCGCCCGCTCGGCCAGGTTCTCCAGCGCCTGCGACAATCCATCGGGCGACGGCGGAACGGCGTACAGTTCGTGGGCCAGGGTGCGCGCCTGCGTCAGGGCGGTGGCGATTTCCCGGGCCAGTTGCCCGGCCGTTTCCGCCTGCGGTGAATTTGCCGTCTGCAAATCACGGCGCAACCCATCCATCAAAAAACGCAACCCCCCCAGCTGCTGGCCCAGGCCATCATGCAATTCCCGCGCGATGCGTGTCCGCTCCTGTTCGGCGGCGGCTTCCACGGCCAGTTCCAACGCCCGGCGTTCCGAAATGTCACGAGCTATCTTGGAAGCGCCGACGATCCGGCCCTGGCTGTCCCGGATGGGTGAGATGGTCACCGAAATATCCAGGCGCTTTCCATCCTTGCGCACCCGCACGGTCTCGTAATGATCCACGCTTTCACCCCGGGCAATCCGGGCCAGGATGTCCGCCTCCTCCTTCACGCGTTCCGGCGGAAAAAGCATCAGCATCGGCCGGCCCACGGCCTCCTTGGGTGTATAGCCGAAAAGTTTTTCGGCGCCCCGGTTCCAGCTTGTGATGACGCCTTCCAGGGTTTTGCTGATGATGGCATCGTCGGAGGACTCGATGATGGCTGCCTGTCGGGCAAGCGTTTCTTCCGCCCGCTTCCGGTCGGTGATGTCAGCGCGGATAGCGACGTATTGTCGGGGTTTGTCCTGCTCGTTGAGGAACGGCACGATGGTCGTGTCCACCCAGTAGTACGTGCCATCCTTGGCCTTGTTTTTTATTTCCCCCTTCCAAACCTGGCCCCGCGCAATCGTCGTCCACAAAACCCGCATGAACTCCTTGGAATGGTAACCGGAATTGATGAGGCGATGGTCCTGCCCCAGTAATTCTTCTCGCGGGTATTTGGAAATGGTGCAGAACTTGTCGTTGACGTAGGTGATTTTTCCCTGCGGATCCGTGATGGCCACGATGGCATGCTCGTCAAGCGCGGCCTTCAGTTCGACCACTTCGCGGTACTGCTCTTCGCCTGGTTGCATCGAAGCTTTCATAAGCGCCTTTGTGCCTCTGCCTTCACCCTGCCATCTCCGTCCGAAGTTCCACCACTCCAGTGCTTAACGCATCCTGCTCCAGCATACAACATTTTTTGATGTTTAACATAACAAAATATGACTGTGCCGGGGGTGAGACGGAAAAGGGTGTTGCGACCACGGAATAGACCGTGCTGATGGCTGCAGAAATCAAGCCGCAGAATTAGCCGCCGGTTTGTTGATGTCCTGAAGTGCCGTTTGAGGCAAGCTGCGCGAACGCCAAAGGAAAAATATCACCGGATACACCAGCAGCTCCATCAGCGTCGAGGTCACGACGCCGCCGACCATCGGCGTGGCGATGCGTTTCATCACATCCGCACCGGTGCCATGACTCCATAAAATCGGCGCCAGACCGGCGATGATGACGCACGCGGTCATGGCCTTCGGACGCACACGCTTGACTGCGCCGTGATAAATGGCGTCGCGCAAATCGGCGGTCTGGCGCATCCAGCCCTTCTTTTTCCATTCATCGTAGGCCAGGTCGAGATAGAGCAGCATTACCACGCCGGTCTCTGCGTCGAGCCCGGCCAGCGCAATGATGCCCACCCAGACGGCAACACTGAGGTTGTAGTGCAGCAGGTAAATGATCCAGAACGCGCCGACCAACGAGAACGGCACGGCGAGCATCACAATGGCGGTTTTGACGAACGACCGGGTGTTGAGATAAATGATGAGCAGGATGATGAGCAGCGTCAGCGGCACGACAATCATCAGGCGCTGCTGGGCGCGCAGCATGTATTCGTACTGGCCGCTCCAGAAAATATTGTAGCCCGGCGGCAGTTTGATGGCGCCTTTGGCGATGGATTCATTGACCGCGTGCATGGCCATTTGCACGTAGGTGCCCACGTCCACGCCGCGGATATCCACATAAATCCAGGCGTTCGGCACCGCGCCCTCGCTCTTGATGCCCATCGGGCCGTCCACGACCTTGAGCGTGGCCAGCTGGCCAAGCGGCACCTGCGCGCCACTGGGCGTCGGTACTACAATGTCATCCTGCAATGAACGCAAATCGGAACGAAAATCACGGTCATAGCGGAGGTTGATGGTGTAACGTTGCAGTCCTTCGACGGTGGTTGTCAACGGAGTGCCGCCCAACGCCACGGACAACACGTCCTGCACGTCACCGATGGTCAGGCCGTAACGGGCGATGGCATCGCGGTTGATTTCGAATTCGATGTAACGCCCGCCCATGACGCGTTCGGCATAGGCGCTGGCAGTGCCCGGCACGGTGCGCATGACCGCCTCAATTTCGGTGCCGATGCGTTCCAGTTCGTGCAGGTCCGGCCCGGCCACCTTGATGCCAACGGGGGTCTTGATGCCGGTGGAAAGCATGTCAATGCGCGTCCGGATGGGCATCGTCCAGGCGTTGTTAAGGCCGGGAATTTGCACCGCTTCGTTCATCGCGTCCGCCAGTTCGTCCGGCGTGCGGCGGCGATGGGCGATGACACGGCCGCTGCCATCCTTGATGTCCACCACCGGCCATTCCGATTCCGGATTCAATTGGATGGTCGTTTCAATCATGTCCATCGGGGCGGGATCGGTGGCGGTCTCGGCGCGACCGGCCTTGCCGAACACCGTTTTCACCTCGGGAAACGATTTGATGATGCGGTCGGTGATCTGGAGGATCTGCCGCGCCTTGGTGGGCGAAATGCCGGGAAACGTCGTGGGCATGTACAACAAATCGCCTTCGTACAGCGGTGGCATGAATTCCGAGCCGATGTTCTGATAAGGAAACAACACACCGGCCTTGAGCACTGCTTCACGCGCCCGGCCTTCGGGAACAACGCCATTCACCAACCGATTCCACGGAAAGAAAACCCAAATCACAATCAGTGCGGCAGTGATGACGACCCGCCAGCGGCGGTTGATGACCCAGTCAATCACCGGATGATACAGCCAGATGAGAAAGCGGTTGATGGGGTTCTGCTCCTCCTTCGGAATTTTACCGCGGATGAACCAGCCCATCAGAATCGGCGCCAACGTCAGCGACAACACTGCCGCCGCCGCCATGGAATACGTCTTGGTGAACGCCAGCGGCTTGAACAGCCGGCCTTCCTGCGCCTGCAGCGTGAACACGGGCACAAACGACACGGTGATGACGAGCAGCGAATAGAACAGCGTCGGTCCCACTTCGATGGCTGCGTCGCGGATGATTTCCCAATGCGGTTTTTTGCCCTGGTCGCGTTCCAGGTGCTTGTGGGCATTCTCGATCATGATGATGACCGCGTCCACCATCGCGCCGATGGCGATGGCGATGCCGCCGAGCGACATGATGTTCGAACTGATGCCCTGGCCGAACATGACCATGAAGGCGATCAGCACCGCGATGGGCAGGATGATGATCGCCACCAGCGCGCTGCGCAGATGCATCAGAAACGCCAGACACACCAGCGCCACCACGAGACTTTCTTCCAGCAGTTTTTCCTCCAGCGTCTTGACGGCGCGATCAATCAGCGCCGTGCGATCATAAACCACCGTGTAGCTCACGTCCGGCGGCAGGGCCTTCATCGCCTGGTCGAGCCGCTGCTTGGCCGCCTGGATGACCTGGTTGGGGTTTGCGCCATAACGCACCACGACGATGCCGCCCACGGTTTCGCCCTCGCCGTTTTGTTCGGCAATGCCGCGCCGCATGTCGGGTCCAAATTGGATCGTCGCGACATCGCGCAACAAAATTGGCACGCCATTCACGCCGGAACCGACTGCGACCTTCCGCAAATCATCGAGGCTTTGCACGTAACCCTTCACGCGCAGGATGAATTCGCGCTCGGCCAGTTCAAGCGAGCGTCCGCCGACCTCGCCGTTGCTGCGTTCGATGGCCGTGCTCACGTCCTTCAACGACAGGTTGTACGCCCGCAGTTTCGTCGGATCAACCGTCACCTGGTATTGCTTCACAAAGCCGCCCACGGATGCGACCTCGGACACACCTTCGACGGCGGTAAGCTGGTATTTCAAATACCAATCCTGGTACGACCGCAGTTCGGCGAGGTCGCGGTTGGTCGAATTGATGGAATACATGAACGCCCAGCCCACGCCGGTGGCATCCGGGCCGAGCGACGGTGTCACGCCCTTCGGTAACTGGCCGCTCAGGCCGCTGAGATATTCGAGCACGCGGCTGCGCGCCCAGTATGGATCCGTGCCGTCCTCGAAAATGACGTACACGAATGAAAAACCGTAAAAGGAATAACCGCGCACGGCCTTTTGCCGCGGCACGGACAACATCTTGGTGGTGATCGGATAGGTGACCTGATCTTCGATGATGTTTGGCGCCTGTCCCTCCCAACCGGTGTAAATGATGACCTGCGTATCCGAGAGATCGGGAATGGCATCAAGCGGGATGTGGCGCACGGCGTAAACGCCGCCGAGCACCAGCGCCATCGTGGCCATCAGCACGACGAGCTTGTTCTTCAGCGAAAAATCTATAATGCGTTGCAGCATAATGTGTCTAGGTGGCGCAGCACACCGCCCTACCGGGTCGCGGGTGAAGCTTCCGCGACCGGCACGAGCGTCATGCCACACTTCGGGCATTGACCAGGTTTGTCGGAAATCACCTCGGGATGCATCGGACAGGTATAAAGTTGTTTCGCCGCCGGTTGCGGAGCATTCGTTGGCACCAACTCCGGCACGCTCATGACAGGAATCAGCGTCATCCCGCACTTGGGACATTTGCCGGGCTTGTCCGAATGCACGTCGCTGTGTTCCGGCATCGGACACGTGTAGTAAAGAATTTTGCCGCCGGGCTGGATTTTTTCGAGCAAGCTTTTAGTCACCGGCACCAGCGTCATGCCGCAAATCGGGCATTTGCCGGAATGATCGTACTCAATGGAAACATGCTCCGGCATCGGACAGACCCAGACCACTTTGTCCGCATTGGTTCCGACCGGCACGGCATCGCTGGGTTCGTTGGTTTCAGGCGCGGGTTCCGCCGCCGTTGCCGCCGTGTCCGGATTTGACATTTTTTGGATCGCCTCGCGCAACTGGCTTTCCGAATCCAGCATGAACTGGCCGGACGTGACCACGCGTTCCCCTTCGCTCAAACCGCCCAACAACTGGTCCATATCGTCCTGCGCCTGCAATCCGAGCGCGACGGTGCGGGCCTCAAATTTCCCGCCAGGCAGCGCGATGAAAACCGTGTTCTTCTGACCGCTGCGCAATACCGCCGAGTCCGGCACCAGCAACGCCGATGGGGAAATGTCCGCCACCAGATCCACCGTCGCAAACATGCCGGGCTTGAGAAAGTAACCGGGATTGTGGAACTCCATGCGCACCCGCGCCGTGCGCGTCTTTTCATCCACGGTCGGGTAAATATAGGTGACACGCCCGCGGAATTTGCGGTCGGCCAGATACGACAGCGTCATCGTCGCCTCCTGGCCGAGCTGCACTGCGGACAAGTCCTGCTCGTAAACCTGGGCATAGACCCACACCACGCCAATGTCCGCCAGCCGATAAAGCTTCATGCCGGCGTCCACCATCTGTCCCACAACAACGTTTTTTTCAACGACAAATCCGGCAATGGGCGCAGTGATCGTCAGGGTCTTGGTCGCCGTGCGGGTTTTTTCCAGTTCGGCTATTTGTGCGTCGGAAATGTCATAAAATTTCAACTTGGTCCGGGCGCTGTCGAGCAATGCGCTGTCTTCGGCGGAAGGTGAACCCGACTGCGCCGAAAGCGCCGCCAGATATTCCGTCTGCGCGCTGTACAGTTCCGGTGAATAAATCTCAAACAAAGGGTCACCCGGGTTCACCAGTGCGCCAGTGCTGTCCACGTACAGTTTTTCAATCCAGCCCTTGTATTTGGTCGTCACGTCTGCCAGCGCGGTCTCATCATAATCCACATTGGCCACCGTGCGGATCAACCGATGCAACGGCCCCCGCGTTACCTCGGCGGTGCGGATGCCCATCGTCTGGATTGTTGAGGGATCAATGGCCATGGTGGATGAAGCCCCGGCGTTGCTGGCATTGGCGGCCTGCTTCCGGATCGGCGTGAGTTTCATGCCGCAAATCGGACAGTTGCCGGGATGGTCCTGGATGATCTGCGGATGCATGCCGCAGGTATAGAGCGTCTTGGATTCGGAGGCACCGGCCGTTTCGCCACCGGAGCTTTTGCCGCAGGAAATCACGCCGGCGGCAACCACTGCCAGCAGGACGGCGAGGAAGATGAATTTGATTTTGTTCATGGCACGGGAGGGGTTGAATTTGTTTGACCCGCGGTTGCGGGCAGCAATGGCGCGTTGGCTGGCGGCACGCCGGCAATGAGCAGGGACAATTCTGACAATGTCAGTTCGCGCTGGGTGCGCGCGTCAATTTCCGAGAGCCGGAATTCCAGCAGGGAACGTTCGGCGTCCAGCAGGTTGAAAAAATCCGTCTTCCCGGCGAGATAGGCCGCGCGGGCAATTTCCAGGGATCGCTGCGCCTTGGGAATCAGTTGTTCCCGCAACAGGTCGAGGTTGCGGTTGATTTCACGGTAGGTATAACTTTTTTCCGCAAAATCCACGGTCAGTTTGACCTGCCCGGCAGTAAGCCGCGCCTGTGCCGCCCGCTGGCCGGCCTGGGCGGCGGCGATTTCAGCAGCGAGCTTGTCACGCCAGACGGGCAACGTGACCGTCGCCTGCGGCCAGTACAACCAAGGATTCGCCTTCACGTCCACCGAGGAACCGATGGTGACATCGGGCAGCTTCGTCTTGCGGGCCAAGTCCAGCGACGCCTGCGCCTGGCGCACCTCGGCTTCCATTGCCTTGAGCTGCGGATTGCGCGCGAACGCGGTGTCGAGGATTTGTTCCGGCGACAAGTCCAGCGTTGTGGTTTCCAACCGTGTCGGCCTGGGTGGGTCGGGTTGATCCCGCGTAAGCCCCAGCGCCGCCTTGAACTGCGCAAGCAACGGGTCGCGCGAATCCTCGAGATTGACGATCTCCGTTTTCAACCGGTCTGATTCGATCTGGGCGCGATACACGTCCTGCAACGTCGCCTGGCCGGTTTCATTTTGCGCCCGGGCGATCTGCTCCAGCTCGGACAACAACTGGAGCATTTCCCGGTCAACGGCGATTTTTTTGTCGAGGAACCAGAGCTGGTAATAACCTTGTTTGACGTCGTAGGCGGTTTGGAGCACCGCCCCTTCGAAGGCAAAATATTTGGCCCGGCTTTCCGCCGTGGCGGCATCGGCCTGCAGCCGCAACTTGCCCGTCCAGGGGATTTGTGCCATCAGACCGGGCATCACCGAGGTGATGATGTCCTGGATATACAACTGAAACGTGAACTGCAGGTCGGGCAGCGAACGGGCCACGGTGATGTTCTCAACCGAAGCCGCCCAATCGTAATAGGCCGCCTCGACCTGCGGCTGATTGAGCATGGCGTAGGTGAGAAAATCGCCGAGGGCGGAATTGGTCGTGAGGTCGGGCAACACCGGACGCCGCTCATTGGGCCGGTAAGCCGCCTGCACCGCTCCGGCCTGTTGACGGGTTTCGCGCTCGCCGTGTGTGGTTAAGCCTTTGCAGCCGGCCAATGCCAGCAGCGCCAACAACAACGCGCCACTCGTCCACCATCGCCGATCAATTGTTCGTCCCCGATCCATGGGTTTTGGGTCAACGGCAACCGCCAGACGAACAGCAGCCCGGCATCATTACCGTCAGTTGGTTGGTGCCCGCTGTGGCTGGTGGCGTGTTGGTGCCGGCAGCATCGGCATAAACCGGCTGCAGCGCCATGCCGCAAATCGGGCAATCGCCCGGCTTGTTCATTTTGACCGATGGATGCATCGGACAGGTGTAATAAAGTATCTTCTGGCCGGCGGGCTTGGTATCAGCCGCCAACGAGTTGTGGGGCGCGAACCACATCGCGCTCCCGCCGAGAACAGCGGCCAGGGCAATGATCAGGATTGTTTTCGTTTTCATAATTTCAGTTGTTTGATTTGGGTTGCCGCCGTTTGTGCGCTGGCGGATAAAATTTCGGGCGGTTCACGGGCACAAAAAATCCGTGGAACAAACACCGGCCGCAGTGTCCGGTTCAAGACACACTACGGGCTTGAGGAGGAATGAGTCAGATGAGCCGGGCGCAATCCCGCGCGTACAGCGGCGCGCCCGTCGTCTTCAATGACAAATCGGAAGGGGAAGCAATCGAAATCGAGGCTGTTTCCGGCAACGTCCAGACCATCAAGGCCGGAGCTGGAAGCGACCACTGGTTTTGAACACTGGAAGTGGACGGAATCGCCGGCGTGGGCCGCGGGCCGGAAGGCGGTTGCGCCGCACAGCAGTTCATCTTGCCGCCGCAATGACAGCAGGCATGAGCCGGACTGACTGGCGCCGACGGCGCAGCCAGCAACGGCGCCCACATCAGCATCAGGCTGAATAAAATGGCGGACAATTGTTTCACAAATTCATCCCCGCGCACGGCGGCGGGTGCCGGTCACTTTTTGGCGGTGGTATCGCCGGCCTGGATTTTCTTGAGGTATTGGGCCGGATCCTTGTCGAAATCCTTTTTGCAGCCCGAGCAGCACAATTTGACCTCCTGGCCTTGATAAACAAAGGTGTAAGGTTTGCCCATCTCGCCGAGCTTTTCGCCGGAGACCGGGCAGGTGGTCAACTGGTCCGGCTTGACCGGCGCATTGGTTGAGGTGTCGGCCCTGGCCGTGATTGCCAGTGCGGTGACCGTCAGCGCGATGGCCGTGAGCATTTTCAATGTTTTCATGGTTAAATTCGGCATAGCAACATCCATTATACACCAACGTTTGAAAAAACCCTCAAAAAACTTTTTTGCGGGATTTCCCGCGGGGCGGGGTAATGACAATACAACATTCGGTGATGCAATGAAGTGTCACCCAAACATAAGAAAGTTAAAAGTTAATATGAAAGCTCGAATCCTCCTCTCAATCATCGCCGTGGCCGCCTTCGCTGTGACAACCATCAATGTCAGCGCCAGCGAAACGCTGCTCACGCCCCGCGCGGCGGGCAACCAGATCAAGACCGTTTCCGAAATCACGGCGGCCCAACCGGCCTTCACCACTCAATCGGTCTCGCCCCGCGCGCTGGACAACCGGTCCCAAACCGTCGCCGGCGTGGCGAACGATGTGAATTCCGTCCTTGCCTGCCGCAGCATGATGATCGGAAGCCCCAAGGCAGTCCAAGCTTGTGCCGAACATCCCGGGACCATGCCTGGCTGCAATCCCGTGACAGCCGCCCCGCTCAAATAATCGGCAGATAAACCGGGTTGTCCCGGCCCGAATTAACCGTAAACTATGGGCGGCGGACAAAATTCCGACGCCCTTGATCCGATGAACCAAGAAAATATCAATCTAGAAGATGCCAAACTCAGCACGCTGTTGCGCTCATCGCGTGTGGCCCCGGCATTGCCGCCGCGGTTCCAGGAAGGTGTCTGGCGGCGGATCGAGGAAGCCGAATCCCCGGTCAAATCCATCGGCAGCCTGACTTGGCTGGACACTCTGGCCGCATTGGTATTGCGTCCGCGATTTGCGCTGGCGACCGCGGCGGTGCTGATTGTCGCGGGTACGTTGTTGGGCGTGCGCGAAGGCAGTCAAATGGCACATCAGGATGCCCAAACGCGTTATCTTGCGGTGGTTGCTCCCCATTCGCTGCGTTGAGGCATGAACCGCTCGCTGGTCATTTTGCTGGCTGCACTGGTCCTGGGTGCCGCGCTGTTCGGCGGTTCCTACGCCTTAAGCCGGCGCGTTTGCCAGAGTTGCATGGCCAAATCCGTCAGCGACCTGGACTGGCTGCAACAGGAATTTCACCTGGATGATACCGAGATGGCGCGCATCCAGAAACTGCACGAAGGTTATCTGCCCAAGTGCGCTGACATGTGCGCCAAAATCGCCGCCAAAAAATCGGCAGTGGAGACAGCGCTGAACGTTTCAACCAACGTCAACCCGGCGGCCCAGCAAAAACTGGCCTAACTCGCCGCCCTCCGCGCCCAGTGCCAGGCGCAAATGCTCCAACATTTCACCGAAGTCAGCCAGACGATGCCGCCGGAACAGGGCCGCCGCTATCTGGCCGAGATGCAGCGCCTCACCCTCGGATTGCACGAACAAACCGAACCCTCGATGTCCGAATCCATGGACCATGAGCATCACCAACCCTGATGCCCGGCCTTCACCCGAGGCTTCAGCACAGCAAGCTGACGCCCGTGATCGGACTGACATGGAGCGATTGGCCGCCGGCCAGGACGCGGCGCTGAACGATTTGATGGAACGTCACGCGACGCCGGTGTTCCATTTTCTCTGCCGGATGGTCGGCAATGAGGACGACGCCAGTGATCTGGCCCAGGAAACCTTCGCCCGCGTCTTCCGCGCCCGAACCAGCTTTCGGTCCAACGAACGATTTTTCACCTGGCTCTTCACCATCGCCGCGAACCTGGCACGAAATCATTTTCGCTGGCGGTCGCGGCATCCGACCATTTCGCTCGACGCCGAAACCGGCGAAGCGGAACAAACCCTGGGTAGCACGCTTCCGGCGGGAAATCTCGCGCCAAATGAACAGGCGCTGGCCGCCGAACGCGCTCAGGCCGTCCGCGCCGCGGTCGGCAAGCTGCCGGACGATTTGCGCGAGGCGATTGTGCTGTGCGAATGGGAAGATCTTAGCGTAGCGGAAGCAGCGACGGTTTTGGAAACGACGCCCAAAGCGGTGGAATCAAGGTTGTATCGCGCCCGTCAGCTTTTACGCGAAAAGTTGAAGTCCTGGCTGTGACCAGGATGAAGCCGGCTCCAGCCTCTACCATCCCGGCACGTAGATAAATCCCTCAAGTCGTTCCAGTTCCATCCGATAACCCAAATAACGACCGGCAAAAAAGTCGTTGGCAATACCTATTTGAATTATGACGATATCCAGCATCGGTTCGACAACGAATGCGCAGCAGACCTCCGCCGCGAACAGTTTCAACCAGTCTTTCAACGACTTCAAGAACATCGGCAGCGCCATTCAATCGGGAAATTTGACGACCGCCCAAAGCGCCCTGACGGCCTTTCAAAGCGATTTGCAAAGCAACAGCGGGCAAAACCCGTTGAGTCGGCTGTTCAACAACAGCAGCAAGCTCAGCGATGATCTCACCTCGCTCCAGACCGCGTTGAAATCAAACGATTCCGCGAGTGCTCAAAACGCCTTCAAGACCCTGGTCAAGGACATGCAGGGTGCGATGAAAACTCAGGCTCCGCACGGTCACCGGCATCATCATCGCGTGGATAGCGACGGTGACAACGATGGCTCCACCGCGACCGCTGCAACCAGCGCCACGGATTCGACCACTGGCTCCACCAGCGCAGGAAGTACGCTCGACGTGCAAGCCTGAACCGAAAAATCATTTTTACGACGGCAGGTTGAGAAGCCAGCCGTTTTTATTTGTGCAGCAGAGTTAGCAGCCCGTCTACGTCACTCGGCTTCAATTGCGGGAACCGGATCACGACAAGATCAAAACCGATTCCGGTGAAGTTTCAAACGCAAGGATATCGCGCTCGTGCCGAAAAATCAGCGAAAGCAAATCGTCACGGGTGCAGTTGCCGAGGAGGAGCCAGATGAATTTCGGCGGCGCACCGTAAAGCAAGGCTCGTTGATAAAAATCCTTGTCCTTTGAAATGACCGCAAAGCCGTTGGCCTTGGCGTAATTCCAAACTTCCTCGTCCGTCTGGCCTTTCAAGCCAAGTTCGCGGACATGCTGGCTGTCGGGAAAAGTCGCGGCGACCGGCGCGGCAGTTTGTGCGAGAGATTTTCGTCGAACAGCAGCTTCATGCAGCCACCGTCAGCCGACGCTCACGTTCCGCCGCAAAAGTCAGGCAGGCTTGGATGTCCTCGGCCTTCAGGTCGGGAAAATCGTCGAGGATGTCTGCTGCCGTCATGCCGCCGCCAAGGTAATCCAGCACGTCCGCCACCGCGATGCGCATGCTCTTGATGCAAGGCTTGCCGCTGCGGATGCGCGGGTCGATCGTGATGCGATCTTGGTCAACCATGATTTGAAGTTAAGGCCGTGACTACGATAGTCAAGCCGCGTTATTTCGGCTTCAACTGCGGGAACAGGATCACGTCACGGATGCTTTCCTGGCCGAGCAGCATCATGCACAGGCGGTCAATGCCCATGCCGTGTTTGCCGGGCACGACGAGTTCGTCCTACTGCAAGTTTTTGAGCGGCATGTTTCTTTACTGCCTGAGTCCTGTATGGCGGCGGCGTTTCGGAAAGTTTAAGAATCTTTGTTTCGCCAATCCATTCCATCCATTGCTCAAGTAAATCGCACAATTCCCCGCGATAAGGCTCTTGGGCGAACAAACTGAAATCTTTGATGGCTCGGTGGTGGGTCAGAGCCTTCGGAAATGACTTTTGGAGATCCTCCGCTCCGAACAGCGGAAGTAAGGCCGCCGATTCGTCGTCTTTGTCGGCAGAGACGGGTTTGTTTACAAAATCACCCATCAACTCAAGCCCCTTGGCAAAACGGCGGAGCGTTGCAGCGATGGCTTCGCGGCTGTTGTCCACTCCTATCCAACGACGGCCAAGATGTGAAGCCACATTAAGTGTCGTGCCCGAACCGGAAAAACAGTCCAGTACGATGTCGCCTTCGTTCGATGACGCTTGAATGATGCGGGAAAGCAGGCTGGGATTTTTTTCCGTCGGATAGCCCGAGATTGCAATGTTCTGGTTGTGTGCATCGCGACAATCTAACCAAATGTCTTGCACCGCCACTCCGGCACTTTCGTCAAGGTAGATTTTTCTGCGCGGATTGCCGGTGGGCGACCAGTAAATTTCACCGCGCGCGTCCATTTCATCAAGTGTGCGAGGCGGGTATTGCCAGTGCTTGCCGGGCGGCGGTTTCATACCGCGCCAGGGTTGGCCGGTTTCACCGTTACGGACGCCGGGCGCATGAATGGGAACTTTTTTGTAACGTCGTCCCGTGGACGCCTCGACATACTGATACTCCTTATTTGCCTTTTCTTCCGTCCACGACACAACGGGACGATGCCAGACATAGTTTTCGCTCCTGGTATAAAACAGAATGTAGTCGGTCACGTTGCCGTAAGTCTTGCGCGTGTAATTCTTGGGGTTGCACTTCTTACGCGTGATCCAACTGCGGAAATTGCTGCGGCCAAACACCTCATCCATTATTGCTTTGGCGAGAAACGCCATATTGTCATCCAAATGAACGTAGATGGAGCCGTCGTCCGCAAGCAATTCGCGCAGGAGAATCAATCGCTCACGGAGAAATTCGAGATAATGAGCGCCTTCCAACAAATCCTTGTAAGCATCGGTCTGATTACGCGATTGAAAAATACTTTTGGTCGCGTAAGGCGGATCAATGTAAACCAGCCGGACTTTGCCCCGGATGGTTGGGTCGCCTGCCAGCGCGGCAAGAATCGGCAGGTTGTCACCGTAGTAAAGACGACTGGCCTCAACCTTTCGATGCTCCGGCCAAAGTTGATGACAATTCGCCATCGGAGTCAGCAGGATTTCGCCCTCGGTCTTTTTCCCTTCGTAATCCAGCCGGACATCCGTGTTGCTCGTCACCATGCCGTTTCCGACAGTCGCGTGTGGCGCGCTTTGCCATTGGGTCTTGGGAAGTCCTGTCGCCATGGCAGATTTAGGAAAGCAGCCACTCGCGGGTGATTCGCTCGGGAATCATTCGCAATGTGGCGACCAGAATTTTCCCAGGGCGACTGCGCTCCAAATGTGCGTAGTCATTCCACATTGAGCCGAGCAAAAGTCCCGGCCCGTCGTTGATGAAAATAACCTTGGTGCGAAGCGAGTGTTTCTTTGCGTAATTTAGAATTTCATCGGCACAATTTTGATAGCCTCCGGTGCGGTCATCTTCCTGAGCGCCACCCCGGTCGGAATCATAGCGAGCCAAACCGATCGCCAGCACCTCTTTCTCTTTGGCGTCACAGATTACAAAATCAACCGGTCGGTCTGGCTTGGGATATTTCTCAAATACTTTACCCAGTAAAACATCCTTGCCGGCCCGCTCCGGACCTTTGATGTGCAAATTGGGAAACGTGGAACGAAACAAAGCGAAGAATCTTTCGGTGAGGTCGTAGCCCTTCTTGCCCCGGTCTTTATATTCCCACAAGATCGCGCACAAAGCCTCGTCCGGCAAAGGACGCGAAGTGAAAGCCGCCTGAACTTTTTGGATGGGACGAAAACCTTTGCCGAATTGCTCGCAAATAGTTTTTGCCTTCGATTTCTGTTTTAGCATCTCCACGGGTGTCTCCGGACTGACATATTTTCGAAAGACCCGCGCTAGTTGGATACGCATTACACCCTCGGGCTGTTCGGCGATTTGCAGGAAAAGACGCGTCGAGGACTCGGAAGATTTCAAAAGCTGACCGAAGAGAACCAACACCGGTTTGTACAACTCGCAAGCGTCCTTGAGAATGTCGGGATAATATTCACCAGTTGCGAGAGTAATCCAATTCCTCGCATCAGGCTTGTAGTCCGCGAAAGATTTTGGCTTGGTTGAGGTCGCGCGCTTCACTGGCTCAGTATTTCATCAGCCTGCGCGCGAATCAAGCAATGCATCTCACTTTGGCTTCAACTGCGGGAACAGGATCACGTCACGGATGCTTTCCTGGCCGAGCAGCATCATGCACAGGCGGTCTATGCCCATGCCCATGCCGCCCGCGGGTGGCATACCGTGTTCAAGCGCAATGAGAAAATCCTCGTCCAGTTTCTGCGTCTCGCCGCCGGCTTGGTGCTCCAAGCGTTCGCGCTGCTCAATCGGATCGTTCTGCTCGGTATAGGCCGGTGCGATTTCCTGGCCGTTGATGCAACACTCGAAGACTTCCACGGTTGTTGGATCGTCCGGCGACAGTTTGGCCAGCGGCACCAGTTCTTTCGGCAGGTGTGTGACGAACGTCGGCTGTATCAAAGTCGGCTCGATCAATTTTTCGAACACGGCGCCGGTGACTTCAAAATCCTCGTATTCCTTGCCGATTTCCGCGCCGAGATCGTGCGCGCGCTGGCGTCGTTCATTGGGGGAAATCTCGAACCAGTCCGCGCCAGCCTTCTCGCGCACCAAGTCCTTGTATTTCACGCATCGCCATGGCGGGGTGAGATTGATGGTTTTGACGACCTTGCCCTCGGCGTCCTTGTGTTCGATGAACAGCGTGTCCAGCACTTGTTCCGCCACGTGGCAGACCATGCCCTGCACCAGTTCCATCATGCTCTCGTAATCGCCGAACGCCTCGTATGCCTCGAGCATGGTGAATTCGGGATTATGTTTGCGCGAGAGGCCCTCGTTGCGGAAGTTGCGGCCGATCTCGAACACCTTGTCAATGCCGCCGACGAGCAGGCGCTTGAGATAAAGTTCCAGTGCGATGCGCAGGTAAAAATCGCATCCGAGCGCGTTGTGATGCGTCTTGAACGGCTGCGCCGCCGCGCCGCCGGGAATCGCCTGCATCATCGGCGTCTCGACTTCCACGAACCCGCGCTTGTGCAGGAAGTTCCGGATTTCCCGGATGATTTCGCTGCGCATCAGGAAAACATTCTTCACCTCCGGGTTGCCGATGAGGTCGAGGTAACGCTGCCGGTAGCGGATTTCCGTGTCTTCAAGCCCGTGCCACTTGGCCGGTGGCGGCCGCAGCGCCTTGGCGAGGATGGTAAAGCCGGTGATCTTGACGGAAATCTCGTTGGTCTTGGTGGTGAACTGAGTGCCGTTCACGCCGATGAAATCCGCCAGATCAAGATGCTGGAAGATGGCGAACTGCTCGTCGCCAAGCACATTTTTCTGCGCGTAAACCTGCATCCGCCCGCTCTGGTCACGGATGTCGAGAAACATGGACTTGCCCATGTCGCGATGGGCGGTGATGCGGCCGGCGAGCGCGATCTCGCGGCCTTCGGCGTAATGTTCGCGCGCGTGCTGGAAGGTTTCGCCCGGGGTAAACTTGTTTTTGAACGGGTCAATGCCCTTGGCGCGCAACGCGGCGAGCTTGGCCTTGCGCTGTTCGATCAATGAATTCGTGTCGTCCATACCGGTCTGCGTCCGCGCATTAAATCACAAAATACAGCCGCGCGCACGAAAAAGTGTGCCCGTTCAATTTGGAGCGACAGGTATCCTGCCACAAACGGTTGCAGGCGTTTTAGAGATATTCCCAGCGGTCAAACATCGCCGCCTGCCCGCACGGCTGCCCGGCTTCGGTCAACAAATTCCAGACCGTAGCCCGGGCGATGCGAAAGCGCCGGCCGGTTTTCGAAATACGCACGCCGGTGTAATCATCAATGAACCCGCGCCAGGTGACGGCCTCCAGCAGGCGTGCCCGCTCCTCGCGGTTGGGCGCCTCGGCGGTAAGCCGCGACGGTGTGCGCGTCAGCTCCGCCCACGACATTTCCCACAAGGCGAGGGCGGTTTGATTGCCATAATTCAGCACGGGGTCGGCCTCGGTACCATGCGAGACGAGGGCGAACGGCGCCGCGTAAACTTTTTGCGCCAGATCGACCGTGTCGGAAATGCCGGGCAACAGATCGCGCCCGGTCCAATGTTTCAGACTGCGCGCCAGGCACACGGTGTGCGCGATTCCAAATTCCGTATTCCAAATTTCGTTCATGCCGGACGGCGGCATGGTGCGACCTGCCGCTGGTGCAATCAATCCGTAGTTCTCCGCTTTTTGAATCGGACGCTGGATTTTCGGACTGCTTTAGCGGAACATGGCCTCTCGATTTATGCCGAAGATCAAAGCGGTTCATTTTTTCAAAGCGGTTTCGCCCGGGTCGCGACCCATCGCCGACAGCACACATACGATCAGCGAAATTGCCTTCATCATCACCCGCATCGAACTCGACAACGGCGTGACCGGCGACGCCAACCTGCTGTCGTTTCATTATTCGCCGCAGGCCATCGCCGGCGCTTTGAAGGATATCCGTCCGCTGGCGCTCGGATTTGAGGTTTCCGAGACCACCCGGTTCATTCAGGAATACGACCGGGAATCCGAGTATTTTGGACATGCCGGCATCCATCACTGGGCACTCGGTTCAATAAACATTGCGATGTGGGATGCCTGGGCAAAAACGCTTGAAAAGCCTGTCTGGCAATTGTTCGAGGTCCATCACAAGCGGGTGCCGCTTTACGGCAGCGGCGGTTGGCTGTCTTATTCGATCGGGGAGCTGCTCGCCGAAGTCACCGGTTATGTTAAACGGGGATTTCGCGCGGTGAAGGTGAAGGTCGGCTCGCCGGAATTGGAACGGGACATCGAGCGATTGAAAAAGGTCCGCGAAGCAGTCGGGCCGGATGTCAACGTGATGATGGATGCCAACCAAGGCATGAACGTTGCGTCCGCGTTGAAACTGGCCGCGGCGGTGCGCCAGGTTCGCATCACCTGGTTTGAGGAACCGGTGACGCACACCGATTTTGACGGTTACGCCCAGCTCCGGCGCGAGGCCGGGATTTCACTGGCGATGGGCGAGCGCGAATTTGACACCGTGGCGTTGCGCGAATTGATCCGGCGTGACGCGCTGGATCTCTGGCAGCCGGACATCCTGCGGCTGGGCGGCGTTGAGGCCTGGCGCGCGTCCGCGGCGCTGGCCCAGGCACACAAACTTCCCGTTCTGCCGCACTATTACAAGGAATACGACGTGCCGTTGCTGATGACGGTGCCGAATGCGTTTGGCGCGGAATCATTTGACTGGATGGACCCGCTGGTCACGCATACCATCCGGATGGAAAATGGCTTTGCCTATCCGAACCCTGGCCCGGGCTGGGGTTTTAGTTTTAAAGACAATTTTCTAACGGAAATTTGAGGCAGGCAGAACGGTCACAACGCCGATTCCATGATTTCGGTCAGTTCCTCCGACGTGAGCACGATGGGATTCGCCTTCATGCTGCTCGAGTTTGCCGCCTTTGCAACAAGGTCGGGGAAGTGTTCGCGTTGAATGCCGAAACTGGCGAGCCGCGGGACCTTCAAGTCGAGGACCAATGCCCGAACCCACTTCAAGCCGTCATCGGCCTTGGCT
>Ga0265338_10002440_pt1 | contig 27933 bp, 23 predicted proteins | sample 42126metaG_FD_193579 | JGI IMG/M metagenome (GOLD analysis project Ga0265338, IMG submission 193579) | Rhizosphere microbial communities from Carex aquatilis grown in University of Washington, Seatle, WA, United States - 4-21-26 metaG | ecosystem: Host-associated > Plants > Roots > Rhizosphere...
AAGGGTGGTATTACCTGCGATCCCAAGCACATGTCGCAGGGAGAGCTTGAGCGCATGACGCGCCGCTATACCAGCGCGATTCTGCCGCTCATCGGACCTGAGCAGGACATTCCCGCTCCCGACGTCTACACCAATTCTCAAACCATGGCCTGGATCATGGACACCTACAGCATGACCAAGGGGTATTCGATTCCCGGCGTCGTGACCGGCAAGCCCATCAGCCTGGGCGGATCTCTGGGCCGCAATGAAGCAACCGGCCGCGGCGTCTTCTACACCATCCAGTGTGCCTGCGACCACCTCAACATTCCGTTGAAAGGCGCGACGGTTGCTGTACAGGGCTTTGGCAACGCCGGTTCGGTTACGGCGCAGCTTCTCTTTGAAGCTGGCGCCAAAATCATCGCGGTCAGCGACTCCACAGGCTGCGTCTTCAACCGCGATGGCCTCGACATTCCCGAGCTCATCAATATGAAGGCCATGTGCGGCCATGTTGATGGATTCCCCGAGAGCGAACCCATTCACCCGCAGGACCTGGTTGCGCTCGACTGCGACATCCTGGTTCCGGCGGCTCTCGAAAATATGGTCCACGCCGACAATGCCCGCGGCGTGCGCGCGCGCATCGTTGCCGAAGCGGCCAACGGTCCGCTCACCCCCGAGGCCGACAGGATTCTCGAGAGCAGGGGCGCATTCGTCATTCCCGATATCCTGTGCAACGCCGGCGGCGTCACCGTCTCTTACTTTGAGTGGGTGCAAGACGAGCAGCACCTCTTCTGGGAGGCGCAGGATGTCTACGACCGCCTCGAGCGGGTCATGAAGTTGGCCTTCCGCGACGTGTTGAAAATCCATCTCGATAAAAAGGTGCCGATGCGCATTGCGGCCAACATTCTCGGCATCGGACGCGTAGCTGAAGCCGTGCAGATTCGCGGCATTTATCCGTAGGTCAGCCGTTAGCCTTCAGCCGTCAGCTTTCAGCTTATTCATCGCTTGGGCATCATTCTTAGTCCTCGCACGAATTAGCTGAAAGCTGAAAGCTGATAGCTGAAGGCTCGAAGTTTAAAGCTCAAATTAAATCCCCTGTCGAATACCCCGTGTAGAATCCCTTCTGTGATCGCTGCATCATTTAAGTGGCTTCCGGTAGCCTTACATTTCCTTGCTCGCATCTCAAAATAATGAGGTTCAGAATGCGATTGAATGCAATTCCTTCGTTGTGCGTAGTTGTTGCCGCAGCCCCACTCGTCTTGCCAGCGCAAACCTCCCCGACATTCGTCGACCTGCCATCGAGCAAGCAGCTTCTCGGCAAGGCGCCAGGTGATCCGCAGCGGCTCAACAGCCTTCCAGTCACCATGGCCGTTTCTCCCAATGGCCGGTATGTTGTGTCTGTCAACGACGGATTCGGCACCTTCGAGTCGAAATATGAGCAGTCGCTTGCCGTCTTCGATACGCGGGACGGCACGCTCGCTGATTTTCCCGACGCGCGAACCGGCCTCAATGTCAGTCAGACTCTTTACTCCGGCCTCGCCTTCAGCCTCGATGGAAAACATATCTATGCCAGCATGGCGTCGCTCACCGATCCTGAAGGCAAGCAGAAAGACTCAACCGGAAGCGGGATCGTGGTTTATGGCTTCAACGCGGGCAAAATCGCGCAGGAAAAGCTTATTCGCATGCCCATGGAACAGCTCGCAACGGGAAGAATGACCCGCTTGCCCAACAGTATCGATAGCGTCATGGGCACCCCTTATCCCGCGGCGATTGCGGTCTTCGCCCAGGCCGGTCGCGAAAGACTTCTGGTAGCCGACAACCTCTCTGACTTCGTGATTCTTGTCGACGCATCGACAGGCGCTGTCGAAAAGCGATTCGACCTTTCGGAGAGCGATGCGGTGCCCTCCACTTACCCCATCGCACTCTCCGTTTCAAAGGATGGCCAGCGTGGTTATGTTGCGTTGTGGAATGCATCGGAGATTGTGGAACTCAATCTAACCAGCGGAATGGTTGGACGCAAGTTGGAATTGCTGAAGCCGTCTGACCCGGTCAAGCCGGGAACCCATCCCTGCGCCTTCGCCGCGTCCCCTGACGGAAATACTCTCTACGTCGCTCTCGCCAATCGCGATGCAGTTGCCGCGGTGAACGTCGGCAGCGGACAATTCAACGTCAAGGGTTACTTTGACACGCGGCTGCCGCATCAGAGCTACTTTGGCGCCGAGCCTGTGGCCGTGGCTGTAAATGCGACGGGCACGCGGCTTTACGCAGCCAACATGGGCAGTGACGCAATTGCCGTTTTCGACACGCGCAAGCTTACGCCTAAGCTGGCCTTGAGCACCATGGTCGAACCTGACGGTTTTGCACCTACCGAGTGGATGCCAATTTCAATGGTCTTCGACGCATTGCCCCAGGGCGGAAAGCTGTTTGTCGCAACTGACAAGGGCAAGGGCACCGGTCCCAACGACTTTCCGCAGCGCGAAGTTGATACGCGGGCCACGCAGCGCAAGGAGTCCAGCACCTACATAGGCACGCTGCTTTATGGTTCTCTTGCATCGCTCGACGAATCCGAGATCGACAACAATCTGCCCCAGTGGACCGCCGTTGTGCTCGATTCAAATCGCATGATCGCTGCGCAAACGAAGATCCAGTTTGCCGATGGCAGCGCCAGCCGCATCAAGCACGTCATCTACATCATTAAAGAAAACCGGACTTACGATCAGATTCTTGGCGACCTCAGCCAGAATGGCAAGCAGGTGGGTAACGGCAATCCGAGCCTGGCCATGTACGGCGAAGCCGTAACTCCCAACGAGCACAAATTGGCCCTGCAGTTCGGCGTGCTCGACAACTTCTTCGACTCGGGCGAAGTGTCGGGAGACGGACACGTGTGGTCGAACGCGGCCATCGGCTCCGATTACCTTGAGAAGACCTGGCAGCAGAGCTATCGCGGCGAACAGCGCGCGTACGATTTCGAGGGCGTTGTCGCGAATGGCTATCCGCTTCTGCAGAAAATTCCCGATGTGAATGAACCTGCCAGTGGATACTTGTGGGGTGACTTGGCCGCTCACGGCAAAACTTACTACCACTTCGGCGAATTCATTTCGTCGACCTTCTGCAATGAGGACGCTGTTGCCGATCCCAAACTGGGCCCCGTGCTCTCCGGACCCAAGTGCGCGCACAAGGAATACGCTCCCGGCGAGGCGCTGCCGGCCGAGTGGGGCGGCGGAGTGAACAAGTGGCCCTGGCCCATCCCGGTGCTCGCCTCCAATATCGCTGTCAAGCCGGAGCTAGTTGGCCATTTCGCCCCTGAATCTCCTGACTTCAACCTAGCCGTTCCCGACCAGATTCGCGTAGATATTTTCTTGAAGCACCTGAAGGGCTGGATCGCGGACCGCCAAGCGGGCAACGACACCATGCCCAACTTCATCTCGCTGCGATTGCCCAACGACCACACGGCGGGCACGCGGCCCGGTGGTCCCACTCCCAAGTCTAGCGTGGCCGATAACGACCTCGCCGTTGGCCGCGCTGTTGAAGCCATCTCCCATTCGCCCTTCTGGGACGATACGGCCTTCTTCATTCTTGAAGACGATGCGCAAAACGGCGCCGATCATGTGGATGCGCATCGCAGCATCGCGCTGGTCATCAGCAAATATTCGCCGCACGGGCCCGGTGGCGCGCCGTTTGTCGACAGCCACTTCTATTCGACTGTGAGCGTAATTCGCACCATGGAGTCGTTGCTCGATCTGCCGCCAATGAATAACAACGATGCGTTCTGTTCGCTGATTGCCAGCCTCTTCACCGGGCCGGCCGACCAGCCGGCCTATGACGCCGATTATTCAAATCGTGACAACAACCTCGTCTACACCGCCAACGCCAAAAACGCGGTAGGCGCAAAAGCCAGCATGAAAATGGACTTTACCCACGAAGACCGCGTGCCGGTAGAAAAGCTCAACGTGATTCTGTGGATAGATGCGATGGGCAATGCGCCAGTACCGGCAATGCTGAAGGTGCGCGACAAGAGTGGTGCGCGCAAGGATGACGACGATTAGGTCCTGCGGCTGCGGGTAGCCAATTCGGAGGGAGCAGGGGGCTTCACAGGCTGCGGAAAAACTCATCTTTGCTCAGGCAAGGAGGCTTTGTAACAAGGGCACGGCTTCAGCCGTGACAATAAAGCCAGCAAAATGAGTTGGGCTTTAGCCCCTGCTGCGCCTACGGTTGCGAAATTGCCTCGCTTAACGAGTTTTTCCGCAGCCACTTCAGCCCCCTGAAAAGGCGCATAAAAATGGAGCCTTCAGGCCCAGGTCTTTGCTTCTCGCCTACAGAGTCTGGCAAATCAAGCTGCAGTGCCTGGCGCAGGTTCATCGTCCCATAGGGACGATTCGACAATAGCCCAGGGTGCAGTCCGCCGTAGCGGACGGAACCCTGGGAATGGGTCCATTACGAGGTGTGCCGTCCCGTAGGGCCGGCGCGAAACGATGCACAATTGGCGTAACATAACTCCGAATGAAAAACTCTGTGCACTCCACCATTGCAGCATCAATCCGTACGCGCCTCACGATCGGCCTTCTCTGTTTTTTAGCCGCCGCCGCAATTCACGCGCAGCAACTACCCCCCCTCACCATCCACTGGGATAAAGTCACTCTGGTTTCAAAAACCACGCCGACGCTGCAGGTGGTCGTCAATCCGCCGCTCAGGCCCGGCCAGCCATTGGGTGCGGCCGCCTACAAAGCGATCAAAGAACTCGGCGCGGATTATGTTCGCTACGTGCCGTGGCTTCCGTACCCCAGGCTCGCGGTTGCCGAACTCGAGCCGCCAACGCCGCAAAAAACCTCGTGGGATTTCTCTCTCATCGATCCCATGACCAAGGACTTTCTCGCCGCGACTGAAGGCCACTCGACGATTCTCAACTTCAGCACTATTCCCCAGTGGCTTTTCAAGACGCCGCAGCCTGTCGCGTATCCCGCCGATCCCGAGGCAGTAGTTTGGAACTATGAGCAGGGAACAGATCTGCGCGACCCCACCGGCAAAGAGCTGGGCGATTACTATGCGCGCCTGGTGAGCTGGTACGCGAACGGCGGATTCACCGATGAAAACGGCGTGCGCCTCAATTCGGGCTACCACTACAAAGTCCCCTATTGGGAGGTGCTGAACGAAATCGACTTTGAGCACAACATGACACCCGAGCAGTACACCGAGCGCTATGACGCAATTGTGAGCGCCATTCACTCCGTCTCGCCTGATACAAAATTTGTCGCGCTGGCGCTTGGAGATCCGAGCGATGAGCCCGGAATGTTCGAGTACTTCCTCGATCCGCACCATCACCGGCCCGGCATCCCGCTCGACATGATCTCGTATCACTTCTACGCCACACCCTCAGCAGGCGAAAATGCCGACACCTGGCAGTACACCTTTTTCGATCAGGAAGCCGGTTTTCTGCACACGGTGCGTTATGTTGAAGCAATCCGCAAACGGCTTTCGCCCACCACGCGCACCGATCTCGACGAGCTGGGCGTGATTCTGCCGGGCGACAACTCGCCCAGCGACAAAACGCCTCCCCCGAAAATCTACTGGAATGTGGCCGGCGCGCTCTACGCCGATCTCTTTATCGAGCTCACTCGACTCGAGATCGACGTTGTCGGCGAGTCGCAACTCATCGGTTATCCAACGCAGTTTCCCAGCGTAAGCATGATGGATTGGACCAACAACCAACCCAACGCGCGCTTCCAGGTGCTCAAGCTCATCAAAGACAACTTCCACGCCGGCGACAAGTTGGTTGAAACGACTGCGGCTTCGCAAGATGTCTCCGCACAAGCCTTCGTTACGTCGACGGGCCGCAAGCTGCTCATCGTCAATAAGCGAAACCGCGTTGTTGACATCTCGCTGCCCGACGCGGCCACCGCGCACGCGCTCACCGTTGACACGCAATCAGGCGACGGCCCCGCACGCAGCTTGCCGGTGGCCAACGGAACGATCCAGATTCAGCCTTTTGCCGTCACCGTTGTGAGCTGGTAGACGGCCGCTACCGGTCCGCCCGCCCAGCGGTTCACAAAATGAGATGAACGGTGAAAAACTGGGGCCGAACTGCGGTTCTGGGCCCCATAAACTTGGCCAAAAACCACCCCGAACTGTTAGCCTTGAATAGAAGGAATATTCCACTCCCGCGATGGCTTTAAATCCTTATTTTTCATTGGCCGTTCTCTTCGTGGCGGCGCTGGGGTTTGGACTGGCCCCGCTGGGGTTGGCGTGGCTGTGGGCCAGGGCTTTTTCGCCCCAGAAACCGAACGACATCAAGAACGCGATTTACGAGTGCGGACTGGTGTCGAAAGGCGACGCCTGGGTGCAATTCCGTTCAGCCTATTACCTTTACGGCATCATCTTCCTCATCTTCGATGTGGAAGCAGTATTTCTGCTGCCGTTTGCGGTGGCATTTACCGGGCTGGGAGTAGCTGCCTGCGTCTCCATGCTCATTTTCGTGCTGATGCTGATTGAAGGGCTGGCCTGGGCCTGGGCCAAGGGAATTTTGACGTGGGCGTGAAGTTGGAAACTGCGGAGCATATCGAACGTATGGCTGTAGATCAAAAACTGAACATCGAACTCGGCAAGCAGGGCGTCTTTGTGACGACCATCCAGGAGCTTTACAACTGGGGCCGCCGCAGCTCGGTGTGGCCCATGCAGTTTGGCCTGGCATGCTGCGCCATTGAAATGATCGCAACCACCATGGCCCGTTACGATCTGGCCCGCTTCGGCGCAGAGGTGTTTCGCCCCTCGCCACGCCAGGCCGACCTCATGATCATCTCGGGCACCGTCACCAAGAAGATGGCCCCGCAGGTGGTGAGGCTTTACAACCAGATGGCCGAGCCTCGCTACGTGATTGCCATGGGAGCCTGCGCCATCTCCGGCGGACCGTTCAAGCAGGGCTACAACGTGCTCAAGGGTATAGATCGCTACATACCGGTTGACGTGCACATCCCCGGTTGCCCACCACGGCCTGAGGCTTTGATCCAGGCATTTATGACTTTGCAGAAAAAGATTGACGAGCAGCCCCTCACCGGCGAAGGCCGCCCGCGCCACCTCGATGCCGAGGCCCGGGGCGAGTTTCCCGTCCCGGAACAAGGCGCGCACGATCTCGAGCCAACCTCCAATAAAGGCGTATGGCCGATACCGATCACGATCAGATGAGATGAGCAGGGAACAAGGGAAAAGGGAACAAGGAACCAAGAGTGCATTAGCTGCGCAGTAATCATTGAAAGCTGGCAGCTAGGAGCTAGAAGCTGATTTGAAGACGGTAGGAGAAATCAAGGCGGCGATTGAAGCGGCTGTGCCAGGCGCGCGGGTTGAGGTCATTCTCAATCCCGGCCCCGCTGCGGAACATTCGCTGCTCTTGAGCCACGCGCACGCTACCGACATTGCCACCTTTCTGCGCGACGATCCCGCATACAAGTTCGACTTCCTTTCCAACGTCTCCGGCGTCGATTGGCTCGACAAAGAAATCACTGAGAAAGTGAAGGTAACAAAGCCGGTCACAAAAACTGTTGACGGCCCCGACGGCAAGGTCGAACAGACCGTGGAAGAAACCGTGGAAGAAACTCGCAAGCGCGTTGAGCCCGGCTATCTCGAGTCGGTCTACCACCTTTATTCAATAGCGCTCCGTCACGGACCGCTTGTGCTTCGTATGCGCACCGCAAACCGCACCGACCAGGTTGAGATGCCTTCGCTCACGCCGGTGTGGCGCTCGGCGGAGTTTCAGGAGCGCGAGGTCTTCGATCTTTACGGAATTGTCTTTACCGGCCATCCCGATCTGCGCCGCATTTTGATGTGGGACGAATTCAAAGACCATCCCATGCGCCGCGACTACGTTGAGCCGGACGATTTTGAATACGAGCCCACTCCGCACGATGCTGTGCTGAAGCGCGCGCAGGAACATCGCGCGGCCGAGGCCGCGCAAGGGACCAGGGAATAGGGAACAGAAAAACAGGCACGACGAATCACGATTCACGAAGCACGAGAGACTAGATGAGCGTAGCGGAATTCAGATTGGCGAGAGCAGAAGGTTGGAACCGCCCACCGGTGATAGAACCGGGCGGCGAAGGCGAACTGCTTGAAGTTGCCATGGGGCCGCACCATCCCTCAACGCACGGCGTCTTTCGCATGGATGTGACGCTCGACGGCGAACGCGTCATCAAGCTCAAGCCTGTCTTCGGCTACCTGCATCGCAATCACGAGAAAATCGCCGAAGGCACAACCTATCTGGCGTCGATGCCGTATACCGACCGGCTCGATTATTTCTGTTCGCTCACCAACAACTGGGCCTACGCGCTGGCGGTTGAAAAGCTGGTTGGGCAAGATGTACCGGAGCGCGCGCAATACATTCGCGTCATCCTCGCCGAGCTCACGCGCATTCAGAACCACGCGTCTTCGATCGGCTTCCTTATGCAAGAGATGGGCGCCAGCGGCACGCCGCTGATGTACGCCTTCAAGGAACGCGAAAAGATTCTCGACCTCTTTGAATCGCTGACCGGCTCTCGCATGATGTGCAACTACATGCGTTTTGGCGGCTGCCGCGTCGACGTTAGCGCCGCGTGGCTCGACGCCGCACGCAAAGTTGTGGCCGGGCTCCCCGCATTTATCGACGAGTTTGAAGCGCTGCTCACTACAAATGAAATCCTGATGGCGCGTTGCCAGGGCATTGGCATCTTGACGCCCGAGTTGGCCATCAACGCAGGCGTCTCGGGCCCCATGCTGCGCGCCTCAGGCGTGAATTACGACATTCGCAAAGTGGATAAGTACGGCATCTACGATCGCTTCAAGTTCCGCGTGCCGCTCGGCGACCATGGCGACATTTACGACCGCTACATGGTGCGCGTGCTTGAGATGCGCGAGTCGATTGTGATTCTCGAACAGGCGCTTAAGGGCATTCCCGCCGGGCCCATTATGGACCCCAAGGCAAAGATTCGCGGCTTCAGGCCCAAGCCAGGTGAGGCGTATGGCCGCATTGAAGCGCCCAAGGGCGAGCTTGGCTTTTACTTGATCAGTGACGGCACTGGGAACCCGTATCGTTACCGAGTGCGGCCGCCAAGCCTGATCAACCTGACGATTCTTGAAGACATGTGCCTGGGCAGCAACGTTGCCGACGTAGTTTTGATTTTTGGAAGTGTGGATATTGTGCTGGGAGAAGTGGATCGGTGAGACAGCTTCTAGCCTCTAGCTTCTAGCCACTAGCTAGGCTGAGCTAAGGCACGCTGTAAGGTTTGGAATTCGGTTCGGTAAAGAATATCGCAGCCGCACGAAAAAGCTAGGGGCTGGAAGCTAGAGGCTAGGAGCTGTTCTGAATGTTAGGTGAAGGCATACTGAAAGGGATGGCGGAGACGGCGAGGAACTTCGCCGGCAGTTACGTCTCAAAAGAACGGCTCACGACGGTCGAATATCCTGAGCAGCGCATCCCAACCGTCGAGAATGCCCGCGTCTTTCCCTTCCTTGTATATGACGGCCCCGACTCGCAATCAGGCCTGCGTTGCGTCGCCTGCCAGATCTGCGAGAAAGAATGCCCGCCTAAGTGCATCTTCATTGATAAGTCGGCGGACAAGAAGCCCGATTATGTTGGCAAGCCGCAGTTCTACCCGGCTAAATTCGACATCGACATTTCCGTTTGCATGAGCTGCCAGATCTGCGTTGAAGTCTGCCCTTTCGAAGCCATCAAAATGGACACGCAGTTTGAGCTGGCCACTGACGATCGCTTTGGCGGGCTGTTGCTTGACCGCGAGCAATTAGCCAAGTCAAACGAGTATTACCATTCGATTCACCCCACAGAAGCCACCGAAGTGGATAGCCGACTGGCCGAAGAAAAAGCCAAGGCTGAAGCCAAAGCCACAGCCGCTGCTGATGCCGCTGCCGCCAAGGCCGCCGCAGCATCCACACCCAAGCCCAATCCACCAGCAGCGGGAGGCGATTAAGCAATGGCCACGTCTCCCGTCGTCGAAAACCTCAGCACGAACCTCGATCAAATTTTCATTATTACTCGCGACTGGCTTACGCACTTTCTTCCGGCGGCGTGGCGGCCTGCTGTTGATGTAGTTCTCAGCGTTGTAGTAATCGTGTGCGTCTTTCCCGGGCTTTTTGCTCTCACCACGGTTTTTGAACGCAAGGGCCTCGGCCGCATTCAAAATCGTCTCGGCCCCAATCGCACCGGACCCTTCGGCTTCTTTCAGCCAATCGCCGATGGCATCAAGTCGCTCACCAAAGAAGACATCGTTCCCGCAAGCGCAGATGGGGTCTTGCATTTTTTAGCGCCCGTCATCCTCGTGGTCGCCGTCTTCATGGGCTTCGCAGTGCTGCCCATGGGCCGCAATATGGTGCTGGTCGACATGGACGCGGGTCTGCTCTTCTTCTTCGCCATGGGCGCGTCCACTGAGCTTTCGGTCTTCATGGCCGGCTGGTCAAGCCGCAACAAGTATTCGCTGCTGGGCGCCATGCGCGCAATCGCGCAGATGATCAGCTATGAGGTTGTGCTGCTGCTTTCAAGTGTGTCGGTCGTGATGATCACGGGCTCGCTTCGCCTGACCAAAATTGTCGACGCGCAAAATCAGTACTCCTATGGCCTTCCGCACTGGTACATTTTTACGCCGTGGGGACTGGCCGCATTCATCATGTACGCCATCGCCGCGACGGCTGAGACCAATCGCTCGCCCTTCGATTTGCCTGAAGGCGAATCGGAACTAGTCGCCGGCTACCACACCGAATACTCCGGCTTTAAGTTCGCGCTCTTCTTCCTCGGCGAATACCTGGCCATGTTTTCCATCTCCGGCCTCGGCACAACTCTTTTCCTCGGCGGATGGTCGGCGCCGCTCGAGGTCTTCAACGTCGTTCCTTCGTGGATCTGGTTCTTCGGCAAAGTGATGATGTCGATCTTCGTCTTCATCTGGATGCGCGGAACGCTGCCTCGCCTGCGACAGGACCAGTTGATGAACTTTGCCTGGAAGTTTGTTTTGCCATTTACGCTACTCGATCTACTGGTGACTGCCATGTGGCGCTTTATGGGCGAAGGCTGGTTGCGCTGGGTAGTTTCCACCGCAATTCTCGCGGGAGCCTACGTGCTGATGGGCCGCGTGAGTATGTACCGCCAACACTTTGCTCCAAGAAAGTATCGCTATGCCGACTGAGGTGAACACAAAATGGGCATAATGTTCTATCTCATCGCAGCCATCACGCTGGCTGGTGCACTGGCGGCCATGACGCTCAAGCACCTGGTGCATGCGGCGCTCGCCGTCACGGTTGCATTCGCTGGCCTGGCGCTGTTCTTCCTCAATCTCGACGCCCAGTTCGCGGGCTTTGCGCAGATCCTCGTCTACATCGGCGCAGTCGCCATTCTGGTTGTATTTGCGATTCTCCTTACACGTGGTTCTGAATTACCCAAAGATGGCGTCTTCAGCCGCACATGGTTTGTCGGCCTCCCCGTTGCCGCAGGCATTTTCGCAGTGCTGGGCTGGGCCGTGATCGCCAGCTCAAAAGCACTGCCATCAGACGCACCGACTCCAGCCGTAAATGTGCACGACATCGGCGTCGCACTCGTCGGCCGCTATGTGCTGCCGCTTGAAATTCTTGCGCTGCTGCTAACGGCCGCCACCATCGGCGCGGTCATGGTGGCCCTGCACGAGAAAGAGAGGGCCAAATAATGAGTTCGCCTCTCACCGGCTACCTGGTTGTCGCCGCGCTGCTCTTTTCAATCGGCCTGGCCGGCGCGCTGGTTCGCCGCAACGCCATCATGGTGCTCATCGGCATTGAGCTTATGCTCAACGCGGCCAACTTGAATTTCATCGCCTTCTGGCGCTATTCGCCGCATCCCGAGGCTCTCACTGGAATGATGTTTGCGATTTTTTCGATCGCCGTGGCCGCAGCCGAAGCTGCCGTAGGCCTCGGCCTTGTAATCGCCATCCATCGCCACACCGGTACCACCGATCTCGACAAGATGAACAGGATGAGGGGGTGAACGATTGATCGACCAGACCACATCCCTCACTCCGCAAGCCGCGTCAACGGCAGTCGGCATCCTGTGGCTCATTCCCGCAGTCCCCATCGTTGCGTCCGGCGTAATCGCGCTGCTCAAGCAGCCGCGCCGTAAGCTTTCAGCCACGCTCGCCATTGGAGCGCTCAGCTTCTCGCTGCTGCTCGCGATCTTCGCGTTCGTGCATGTGGTTTCCAATTGGGCTGCCGGCGCTGCCACGCGTGAAACTGTCAACTTCACATGGTTCCAGTTCGGCAACTCCGCAGTCGATCTCGGCTGGATCCTCGATCCGCTCTCAGCCATCATGGCGGTCATGGTCTGCTTCGTCGGCCTGCTTATCTTTATCTACTCCACCGGCTACATGGCTCACGACGAGAACTTCACGCGCTTCTTCTGCTTCCTCTCGCTCTTCGCCGGAGCCATGCTCGGCGTGGTCATCGCCAACTCCATCCTGCTGCTCTTCATGTGCTGGGAACTGGTCGGCCTCACATCGTATCTACTCATCGGCTTCTGGTACCAGAAACCCTCAGCCGCTGCAGCCGCAAAAAAAGCCTTTATCACCACGCGCGTTGGCGACATATTCTTTCTGCTTGGCATCGTTTGGCTCTTCGCGCAAACGGGCACGCTGCTCTTCTATAACCACGGCTCAGGCTCGATGGAGGGCCTCGCACTCGGCGGCCTGCTCACGCAACACGCAGCTCTGGGCCTCACCGCCGCCAGCGCAATCGCCCTGCTGATATTTGCCGGCGCTGCAGGCAAGAGCGGACAACTCCCATTGCACGTCTGGCTGCCCGACGCCATGGAAGGCCCCACGCCAGTCTCGGCGCTCATCCACGCCGCAACCATGGTCGCTGCCGGCGTCTATCTGATCGCGCGCGTCTATCCGCTCTTGTCTGCCGGCATGCCGCTCACGGCCTCGGGCGATGCGGCAGGCACCACCACCGCGCTCATCGTCGTCACCTGGATCGGCGCAGCCACCGCAGTTTTCGCCGCGCTCGTCGCCGTCGCGCAAAACGACATCAAACGCATCCTCGCCTACTCCACCATCTCGCAGCTTGGCTACATGATGGCCGGCCTCGGCCTTGGCGGCGTCGCGGTCGGCATGTTCCACCTCATCACGCACGCCTTCTTTAAGGCGCTGCTCTTCCTCGGCGCTGGCTCGGTCATCCACGGCTGCCACGAAGAGCAGGACATTCGCCGCATGGGCGGCCTCAAAACGCAGATGCGCGCAACATTCCTTACCTACGCTGTAGGCATGCTGGCACTCTGCGGATTCCCGCTCGTCTTCTCCGGCTTTTGGTCAAAGGACGCAATCCTCGAAGCCGCGCACAATTCTGCCTACATCAAGGGCCCCTATTACCTGCTCATCTTCGGTGCCGTGCTCACGGCGTTCTACATGACTCGCCAAGTCAGCTACGTGTTCTTCGGCAAGTGGCGCGGCCACGGCCACCCGCATGAGAGTCCGCGCGTAATGACCGTACCGCTCGCCATCCTCGCCCTCTTCGCCGTCGCTCTCGGCGCAATCGGCACGCCAGCGTGGCCGTGGTTCCGCGCCTTCCTTGAAGGACACGCCGCCTCCATAGACATCCACACGCTATTCGAAGCCGACTTCGCCAAACTTCTCGCCACCTCCACCGTCATCGTCTTCCTCGGCCTCGGCCTGGGCTGGCTACTCTACGGCAACAAATCGCCCAAGCCCGAAGAGCCCGACGCACTTGAAAAAACCGCGCCCGCCATTTGGGCCGCCCTGCGCGACCGCCTATACGTCGACGAACTCTACAGCGTCACCGTAATCGCCTTCTATTACAGGTGGGCGAGCGTGGCTGATTGGCTCGACCGCCGCGTATGGGGCGGCATCGTTGCAGCCGTCGCATGGGTCTTTAAAATGTCCGCGCAATTCAATCGCCTGCTTGACATGCACGGAGTAGACGGCACATTCGACAAGGCCTGCGAGGAGCTTTCAACCGGTGGCGGCATAGTGTCGCGAGTACAAAACGGCCGCGCGCAAACCTACCTGCGCATTCTAGCCTTCGCAGTAATCGCGCTCGCGGCAATCCTGATCTGGAGCGTTAAGCCATGACGACCGGGTTCGGAATCCTGACGCTCCTGACCGCGCTGCCGCTTGCAGGCGCGCTGCTGGCGCTCCTCATCCCCAGGCATGCGCGCGGCGTCGCACTCATTACCGCGCTCGCCAGCCTTGCAGTTGCGCTGATTGTCTGGCTTCATCTGCCCGCCGACGGCTCTATCGGCCTTGTCGAGCGCCTCAATTGGGTGCCTTCGCTCGGCATTGAATATCACCTTGGCGTCGACGGCCTCGGCGCGCTCATGGTACTGCTCTCGGCCATCGTCACTCTCATGTCGATTGATGCGGCGCACCGCGTGCATCACCAGCCCGGCCTCTACTACGCCCTGGTGCTCGCGCTCGAGGCCGGCCTCTTCGGCTCCTTCACAGCGCTCAATTTCTTCCACTGGTTTCTCTTCTGGGAACTGAGCCTGATTCCCGCCTTCTTCCTCATCAAGCTGTGGGGCGGGCCAAAGCGCGGCCCTGCCGCCACGCAATTCTTCGTCTACACCATGGCCGGCAGCGTAGCGCTGCTGCTCTCGTTCCTCGCCATCTATCTGTCCACCGGCTCCATGGATTTTGCCGAACTCACATCGATGGCCGCCAACGGCTCGCTCGCGCAAATGGTCACCGCGCATCTCGGCGCAGTAATGCCGTGGCTTGCGATGGGCGTGCTAGCGGGATTCGCCGTCAAGGTGCCGCTGTTTCCATTTCACACGTGGCTGCCAGCTGCCTATGCTGAAGCGCCTTCGCCCGTTACCATGCTGCTCACCGGAGCCATGTCGAAGATGGGCGTCTACGGCCTGCTGCGCATCGCTATTCCGCTCTTCGGACCGCAGATCACCGCCATTCGCACGCCACTTCTCATCCTCGCGGTGGCAACCATCGTTATGGGCGCGTGGGCCGCCGCCGCACAAAAAGATCTGAAGCGCGTCTTCGCTTATTCATCGATAAACCATCTGGGCTACTGCCTGCTCGGCATCTTCGCGCTGGCCGTGCCTGCTTCGGGCGCAGCCACGCAGGCCAGCCAGGCCGCAGCGCTCAATGGCGTCATCCTGCAAATGTTCAATCACGGCTTCACCGCAGCCGCGCTCTTCTGGTTTCTCGCCATGATCCAGTTCCGCACCGGCGGCCTGCGTGGTATCGACGATTTCGGCGGCATACGCAAGCCTGCGCCAATATTCGCGGGACTCATGGGCATCGCACTCTTCAGCTCGCTCGGCCTGCCCGGCCTCAACGGATTCGTCGGCGAGTTCCTCATCTTCCGCGGCGTCTTTCCTTTGTCGTGGATCAGCGCAACGATATCGGTGCTCGGCTTGCTCGTCACCGCAGTCGTAATTCTCACCGTAATCCAAAAAGTTTTCTCAGGCCCAGTCTCAGATCACTGGGCCAAATTTCCCGACCTGCACCATAGCGAGCGGCTCGCCCTCGCGCCGGTCATCGGGCTTATGATTCTGCTCGGCCTTGTGCCCCAGCTCATAGTGGATGGCGTCAACCCCACTGTGCAATACCTGCTGGCGCACTGGAGATTTTAGATGTTGGCCTGGTGCATTTACATTTCGTTCGGCGGAGCATTTGTCGCGGCGTTGCTGCCCAAAGGCAAGCCCGCGGTCGCGCGCTGGTTTGCGCTCAGTGTCGCTGTGCTCGGACTGCTTCATGCCGTAGGCGGGTTCATCGCAGGAGCAGGGCAGGGCGCCCAAGTTTTCGCTGACAAGCTCTGGGTTCCCGCCATGGGCATCCACTACCTGCTCGTGGCAGATGGCATTAGCCGCGTGCTGGTTCTGCTTACCGGCATCGCATCGGTCGCCGGCATCCTCTTCAGTTGGAATATCGAACTCCGCACCAATCAATTCTTCGCCTTTTATCTCGCGCTCATCGGCGGAGTCTACGGCGTCTTCTTGAGCGGCGATCTGTTTCTGCTCTTCGTCTTTTACGAGATAGCCATCGTACCCAAGTATTTCCTCATCTCCATCTGGGGCTCCACGCGCCGCGAATACGCAGCCATGAAGCTGGCACTCTACTCCTTCGTCGGCTCGGCCATGGTGCTCATCGGTTTGCTCGCCGCCTACGCAACCTCAGGCAGCCACACCACCACGCTGGTTGGTCTGGCACATGCGGGACTACCAGTCAGCTTCCAAATGTGGTGCTTCCCACTGGTCTTTGTCGGTTTCGGAATTCTCGCCGGCCTCTGGCCCTTCCACACCTGGGCGCCCACTGGCCACGTAGCCGCGCCAACTGCCGCATCCATGCTGCTCGCCGGCGTCGTAATGAAGCTCGGCGCATACGGCTGCCTCCGCGTTGCCATAGGACTCTTTCCGCACGGACTCGATCCCTGGGGCATCACTTTCCTCGGCCTCGCTTCGTGGCGCGACGTCTTCGCGCTCCTCGCCGTCATCGGCATCATCTATGGCGCGTTGGTCGCACTCGCGCAAACCGACTTCAAATTCGTCATCGGCTACTCGAGCGTCAGCCACATGGGCTTCGTGCTGCTCGGCCTGGTCACGCTCAACCAGATCGGCGTCGACGGCGCGGTGCTGCAAATGTTCTCGCACGGAGTCATAGCCGGTCTGCTCTTCGCTATCGTGGGCCGCATCGTTTACGACCGCACGCACACGCGCCAGCTTGCCGAACTTGAGCACATGCACCTCGCGCGACGCATGCCGTTCGCTGCCTGGGCCTTTGTCTTCGCGGGTGTCGCATCCATGGGCCTGCCCGGCTTCTCAGGATTTATCGCCGAGCTTCAGGTACTCGTCGGCGCGTGGCGCGCAAATTCGTTATGGACGATCGGCGCCGGCGTCGGCATCATCGTCGGTGTGGCCTACACCTGGCGCGCGCTGCAAAAGGCTTTCTTCAGCGACATTATTCCCGGTGCGAACGTGCTCGAAGCAGAAAAGGCTCATCCCTTCGCGCCCATCACCTGGGCGGAGATGACCGGCGTGGCGCTGCTCGGCATCTCGACGATTGCAGTTGGTATTTACCCGCGCATTCTTCTCGATCAAATCGAACCCGCCGTCAAAGCCCTGCTCGGAGGAGTGCAATGAACTACCCAATGTCCTACTCCGACCTCTTCCGAGCAACGCTCCCCGAAACCGTTCTCGAAATAGTCGCCCTGCTGGTGCTGATTGCCGATCTTGGATTTCTGCGCAAAGCCGCGCTCAAAACGCGCGTGCTCAATGCGTCGTTCCTGGGCGTTGCCGGCTGCATCGTCGCAGTGTGTGGCGTCTACGTCGCAGGCAATGCAGGCTTCAGCATCGACGGCGAAGTGCTTCTCTCCGCAGGCAGCATCGCAGGCGTAGCGCAAGTTGGAATCCTGGTGCTCACTGCCATCACGCTTCTGCTTCTCGTGGGCGAGGACTTCACAAAGCACGTCGGCGAGTATGTTGCCGTAGTTTTGATGGCCGCTGCCGGCGGCTTGATCATCGCCGCCGCGCAAGATCTGCTGGTAATCTTCATCGGTCTCGAACTGCTCTCGCTCGGCCTCTACATCCTCACCGCCTTTGCCAAGAAATCCGGCAAGAGCGCCGAGGCGGCAATGAAGTACTACCTCTTCGGCGGCATGTCCGCCGCGTTTCTGCTGTTCGGGTTCAGCTATCTGTACGGTATTACTGGAACCACCAATCTCTCGCTGATTAACCGGACGATTTTTCAGCAGGGCCCCACGCCGCTTCTCTTTGTTGCATGGATTTTGGTTGTAGCTGGTCTCGGGTTTAAGATCGCGGCGGTTCCATTCCACCTTTGGGCTCCTGACACATACGAAGGTGCACCGGCGCCTGCAGCAGCTTTCATTGCGTCAGTGTCGAAGGTCGCCAGCTTTGCTCTGCTGCTTAGCTTCATTTCGAGCATGTTGATGTTCGGTAGCGAGTTTGAAGGGACGAGGGCGGCGCTCGAGCAGTTCGTCCACAATCAGTATCAGATTTTGCCAAAACTGGCTGCCGTTCTGCTAATCAGCGCCGCCGCCTCGATGTTTGTTGGAAATTTGGCCGCTTTGGCGCAATCGAGCGTGCGGCGCTTGTTGGCTTATTCCGCCATCGCCCACGCAGGATACATTCTGCTAGGCATCGGAGCGCCAGTCCTTATTTTCGCCATGCCAGGGGCATTCTACGCCTCTGTTCGTCCAATGGCAGATGCCGCCGCCATCAGCGCCAATGCCGTCCTCTACTACATCCTCACCTACGGCCTAACCACCATCGGCGCATTCGGCGTAGTCTCCGTCGTCGAGCGCGCCACCGGCTCCGACAAACTCGACTCGTTCCTCGGCCTGCACAAGCGCAACCCGGTGCTGGCTGCCGTGCTGATGGTGCTCTTCCTCTCGCTCGCAGGAATTCCGCCGCTGGTCGGCTTCTGGGCCAAGTTCAATCTATTCGCCGCCGTACTCAACGTCGGTGCAGGCCCGGTTCCATTCACATTAGTCGCGCTGGCCATCGCCATGAGCGCCGTCTCGCTCTATTACTACCTGCAGGTGCTAAAGCGCGCCTACGTAATGCCCGCCGTAGACGAGTCGCCCATCAAGGCCAACCCCATAACGACGTTCGTCCTCGTCGCCATCGCCGCCGCAGTCGTAATCATGGGCTGCTTCCCGGCGCTTCTCCAAAACTGGATCGCCAGCTTCTAGAGCGACAATCCCGCCACGGCTACACCACCCTCCGCACCCCCGGCAGTCGCACCAGCGGATCGGCCAGAAGCCATGTAGCCACGCAGACCAGCGTTCCCGTGACACCGAACTTGACCAGCGCCGGCGCAACCCATCCGCGCAGCATCATGCTCAACCCCACCAACACCGGCGGATGAATGATATACACCGCATAGGCCCGGCGATTAAGCCACCCCCACAACTTCGAATCGCGGTTCATGTATTTGCGAGTAAAAAGCAGCCACGCTGCAATCAGTCCCCAGGCAACGAACGGCTCCCAGAACGCATAAACGATTGCCGGCCACGAGAACCCACCTGAGAAGCTGAGGTTCGTTGCGTTGTGAGAAGCGCGCGCAATGGCCACCGCAACCGGCATCAACGGCCACGCAATCACCAGCGTCACGATCCACGGCCATGCCTGCTTCAGCGAGAGTTGCCGCAGCCAGTCATAACGCCATGCCGCAATTCCCACGGCAAACAAAAAAATGTAGCTGGCAAAATAGCCCAGCTGCAGGCCGAATATATTTACGCCAGTCGGCACAAACTGCCTTATCGCCAGCGCCGCAGCACTCACGCCGATCGCACTCGCAAGCCACCGTCCGTAGGCCGGCAAAGGCTTGGGCCTGCGATCTGCAGCAACCAGCCTCGCACCGGCCACCGCGCGCCACACGCAGTAAGCAATACTGAAAATCAGCAGCGCCTGCGCAAACCAGAGCGGCCCATTGATCACCCGGTTGTGATCCCACAGCCACGCGATTGTCGGCCAAAAGCCCTGACCCTGCATCGCTGTCACAATCCCCGAGGTAACCGGTCCCAACATCAGGATGAATGCCAGCAGTGGAATCCCAAGCCGAATGAACCTGTCGGCCATGAATCGCGCATAGCCCTTTCGCTCCAGCGATGCGGGCGTGAAGTATCCGGCCAGCAGGAAGAAAAAGCCCATGGAATATGCTTGGTTGGTTGTGCAAAAAAGAATCAGCAACATGCTCGAGAGCGAGCCGTTGGGCTCAATCTCTTTCCAAAACCAGCCGCCGATAGCGCCATACGTAATCGCCGTGTGGTGCAGGATGACGAGAACCGTCATCACCGTGCGCAGGCGATCGACGTAGAACTCTCGCTGAGCCATGAACCATTGTACGGGGAGCCAAAACAAACGGTTCCTGGAATTGCTATCTCCGCGAACAATTGACGCTAGAGGCGGCTGTAAAGCTTTCCCGAACGCAGCTCACGATTGATTTCAGAATTCCGAATCACGTGAGTGAGCTGGCGGTGCCAGTTAACGTCGCGCCACATGCCCACAAACTGCGGCCCGCAAAAGTTGCTGGTGCCAATCGCGAGCCACCTGCCGGTCGAAGCGGCGTGGCGAGTCCCCACCGCGCAGAGATCTTTCACCCAGTCCCACTTCAGCATCGGCCAGTCCTTATAGTCCACAATAGCCCAGCATTCGGTGGTCATCATTGGCAGCTCGACTTTTCGCGAACCCTCGGCCAGCGCGTCGATGCCCGCAGTCAAAAGTGATTGCCAGTAGCCGGGTCGCGCGCGATAGGTTTTCTCCGCGTTCAAAATCAGGTTTGTGTAACCCTTCGGATCGAAAGCCTCGTAGTTGTAGCCTGTAAGTTTGTAAAACTCCGCGTTGTTCTGCTGCGACATCCATATGTGCTGCTCCATGGCATCAAAGCCGGCCAGATCTTTCTTTGTCCATTCGGCGGGGCTTGACGCGACCGAAAACAGCAGCGGCAGTTGAGGGAATTGCTGATGAACAATGCTTAGAGCCGTATGCATCCACTCGACCGATGCCGGCTGTTGCCAGTCACCGTAAGTCATCTTCGGTGTCACAAACGGAGCCCAGTCAATACCCGGCCATTCATTGCACAGGTCGACGTAAAGAATCGCATCAATCAAGCCGGCTTCGCGAATCATTCCCAAAGTCTGATTCCACTGCTGGGCCATGATTTCAGGGGTCGCGATTTTCATGCGCGTGTTGTCCACGTCCTGGCGGTACCAGGTGGATAGCCCAATCTTGATTCCCCGCGCGTGGCACTTGCCAATAAACGTCGTCAAGGCGGGCATCAGTTGAATCTCGTTCCTGTCGGGCGAGCCCCAATCCTGCGTATTCCAGCGCGGCAGCAGCGTCCACGTGCGTTTCGGATCGGTTGCCAGCAGGTGAGGGAACGGGTCGATGCGGACAGCGTTGTATCCTCGATCGACCAACTCATCGAGCGCCCGGTTCCAGTCTTCGTAGCCGGCGCCGTCCCAGCGCCGCTCAATCCACGAGAACTCCCACATGGTAATGGCGCGCGGAGATTTGCGTTCCTCGTTCAGCAGTGGCTCCGCGGCGACCTTCAGAGAACTCTCCGCATGCAAAAGGGCGGCGCCAACAATCGACGTACCGGCACTCTGAATAAAATCTCTTCTTCGCATCTCTCTTCCTCGCGAATTTGCGCAATGAAAAAGCCGCCCGAAGCGTCAAGCTCCGAACGGCTGTGTGGCTTGCTTTGTCTCTAACTTCGCTAGCTCCGCTAACACCGCTAACCCCGCTTGCTTCTTCAATACTTCACAATCTTCTCGAACGAATCCGGCTTCAGGCTCGCTCCGCCCACCAGCGCGCCGTCAATCTCTTCCAGGCCAATCAGCGACGTGGCATTGTCAGGCTTCACGCTCCCGCCGTACAGTATCCGCATAGACGCAGCCACATCGGCGCCCAGCAACTTGGCAACCTCAGCGCGTATAACACGATGCGCGTCGGCTGCAATCTCAGGCGTGGCGGTTTTGCCCGTGCCAATCGCCCACACCGGCTCGTACGCGATCACAATTGGCGCGGCCGCTTCAGGCGTAATGCCCACAAACGCACCCGTCACCTGCGTCTTCAGCACGCTCGCCGTCTTGCCAGCTTCGCGCTCCTCAAGCACTTCGCCAATGCACACCACCGGAATAATGCCATGCTTCAGCGCTGTGTGCAGCTTCTTGTTCACAATTTCGTCGGTCTCAGCAAAGTATTGGCGCCGCTCGCTGTGGCCAATCAACGTGTGCGTGCCGCCTACGGCGATGAGTTGCCCGACGGAGGTCTCGCCTGTGTAAGCGCCCTCCTCGGCAAAATGGACGTTCTGCGCGCCTACGGCAACATTCGATCCCTTGCATGCCTGAATCACGGTCGGCAGCAGCACCGGAGAAGGGAACAGCGCGATCTCGTCGCGGGTGTGGCCAGCAACCAGCGGCAAAAACGCATCGACAAACGCCTTGGCTTCCGCCGGCGTCTTGTACATCTTCCAATTGGCGGCGATGAGTGCTTTACGAGACATGTTTATGGTTTCCTCAACTTAATTTTAGAAGATCGATTTCACCGCACCGGGTGACGGCGCGCACAGGACGGGATAAAAACTTTTCCGAAAACAAGCGGCAGCGCTCAGACTACGAGCCTGATCCAAGCGCCGAGGTCAAATCGCCGGGAACCAGGCCCTTCATGAATGCAGCCCGATGATCCTCATCGCCCAGGTCCATCGAAAAGTGGCGCCACACGCCGTCTTGAAGCACGGCCATATTCCACGGGCCTGAAACCGAGTCAGAGAATTGCCACAAAATGTGGTACCCCTCCTCATTCGTGAACCCCTCGCCGTCAGCCTGCAAAATCGCATCTCCGCGCTCCCAAAGCTTCGAGCGCAGGGCGTGCAGCGCGTTGCTGCCTCCCACTGTCTCCGAGCCCTGCAGGTGCTGGAAAGCGTAGACCGTTTTCACTGAGCCAAGGTAATCTTCGAGCCATTGAACGCCGCTTTTCGGCTTGCAATCCTGAATGTCGTCGATGAATTCGGCAATCTCGTCCTGGCCGAGCGAGCCAACAAACACCGGGTTGCGCTCGAGCACCGCAACCTCAACCTCATCGTTGCTCGAAAGCAGCAGCGACTCCCACTCTTCTTCGTCACCACTCTCCCGCGTGAGTTTGAAGTAAGGGTGCCCATCCTGAATGAACTGCGCAAGTTCATCGAAGGGGGGAAACTCATCATCTTTCGACAACACCCGCGTGTAATAGCTCATGTTTTTCCGCCTCAGCTTTCAGTGTATTCATTCTCATGGAAACACAGGACAAACAAGAATCGCATCCGGCAGTTTCACCGGATGCGATTCTCTGATCACTGACAACTGATCACTGACAACTGCACTATTTATCCGTCAACGCCTCAACGCCCGGCAACTTCTTGCCTTCAAGGAATTCAAGCGAAGCACCGCCGCCGGTCGAGATGTGCGTGATCTGGTCGGCTACTCCAGCCTGGTTGATGGCACTTACCGAATCGCCACCGCCGATGATAGAAATCGCAGTGCGATTGGCTGCAACCGCCTCGGCAATGGCGTTGGTGCCCACCGCAAAATGCGGAAATTCGAATACGCCAGCAGGCCCGTTCCACACAATCGTCTTCGCCGTCGAAATAACGTCTTCAATCGCGGCAATCGATTTGGGCCCGATGTCCAGCCCCTGCCAGTCCGCAGGAAAATCCACCGAAGTGTCCCACACCTGCGTCTTGGCATCGTCGGCAAACTTGTCGGCCAGAATATTGTCCACCGGAAGCAGCAGGTTCACGCCCTTGGCGTTCGCCTTTGCAATGGTCTCCTTGGCCAGGTCGATCTTGTCTTCCTCCACCAGTGACTTGCCGGTGGTGACGCCTTTGGCACGATAAAACGTGTAGGCCATGCCGCCCACGATCACCAGCGTTTCCACTTTGTCCAGCAGGTTCTGGATCACGTCGATCTTGCCTGAGATCTTCGATCCGCCGATGATGGCCACAAACGGCTTTTCTGGCGACTCAAGCGCCTTGCCCAGGTAAGTGATTTCCTTTTCCATCAGCAGGCCGGCAACGGCGGGCTTCAGAAAATGCGTAATGCCCTCGGTTGATGCGTGAGCGCGATGCGCCGACCCGAATGCGTCGTTCACATACACTTCGGCCAGTGAAGCCAGGGCCTTGCTGAACGCCGGATCGTTGGCTTCTTCCTCCGCGTGATAGCGCAGATTCTCAAGCAGCAGCACCTGGCCCGACTCAAGCTGATGCGCCAGCTCGCTCGCAACGTCGCCCACGCAATCGGGCGCAAACGCCACGTTGATGCTCTCGCTGAATTTCTTGTCGAGCAACTCGCGCAGCCTGATGGCCACCGGCCGGAGCGAGTACTTCGGATTCGGTTTGCCCTTGGGGCGGCCGAGGTGCGATGCCAAAATCACCTTCGCCCGGTGCCGCAATGCGTATTCAATAGTGGGCAGCGTGGCCACAATACGTGTGTCGTCAGTAATAGTCGAGCCGTCTTCAGTCAGCGGCACGTTGAAATCCACGCGGATGAACACGCGCTTATTGGTCAGATCGATGTCTTTAATCGAGAGTTTAGCCATGAGAGTATTCCTTGGTACAGGGTTCAGGGATCAGGGTTCAGGGGGCAGATACAAACCACAAACAGTAGGGTGGCGGGGCTAGGACTCAGGAATCAGCCATCGTCGATCATGCCGGCACGACGAATCTGATCCCTGAACCCTGATCCCTGTACCCTGCTTTTTACAGCCCCTTCTTCTCCAGGAAGCCAACCAGGTCGACAACGCGGTTCGAGTAGCCCCACTCGTTGTCGTACCAGCTCAGCACCTTCACGCTCTGGCCAACAACTTTGGTCAACGGCGCGTCAACAATCGAGCTGCGCTTGTCGCCTTTAAAGTCGGAGCTGACCAGCAGGTTGGAGTCGACACCCAGAATGCCCTTCAATTCGCCTTCGCTGGCGGCCTTGAAGGCGGCGTTCAGGGATTCAACTGTCGTGGGCTTCTCGGCGATGTAGGTCAGGTCGACGATCGAGACGTTCGGCGTCGGTACGCGGATGGCGAAACCGTCGAGCTTGCCGGCCGTCTCAGGAATAACCAGCTTCAAAGCCTTGGCTGCGCCAGTCGAACTGGGAATCATGTTCAGCGCGGCGGCGCGGGCGCGGCGAAGGTCCTTGTGCGGAAAGTCGAGGATGACCTGGTCGTTGGTGTAACTGTGGATGGTGGTCATGATGCCCGAGACGAGGCCCGTGGTTTCAAGAATCACCTTGACCACCGGCGCCAGGCAGTTGGTGGTGCAGCTGGCGTTTGAAATAATGTTGTGCTTGGCGGGATCATACTTGTTCTCATTCACTCCCAGCACAATGGTGATGTCTTCGTTGGTGGCGGGCGCCGAGATGACGACCTTCTTTACAGTCGCGCCCAGGTGCGCCTTGGCCTTCGCTCCGTCGGTAAAGTGACCGGTCGACTCAATCACTACCTGCGCGCCGACTGAAGCCCAGTCCAGCTTGGCTGGGTCGCGCTCGGCCCATACCTTGATCTTCTTGCCGTCAACCGAGATAAAGTCGTCTCCGTGCGAGATGTCGTTCTTAAGATTGCCCAGAATCGAATCGTACTTGAGTAGGTGAGCCAGCGTTGCGGGGCTCGTCAAGTCGTTAACGGCCACAAAGTCGATGTCGTTGTTGCCAAGGGCCGCGCGCAAAACGTTGCGCCCAATGCGGCCAAAACCATTGATTCCAACCTTAACTGCCATGTTTTGATTTCTCCTTAATTTCCGGTGTCAATTTCCAGCGTTGCGATGGATCACAAAATGAGTCAGGTGCGATGTCTGGATTGCAGCAAAAATGCACTTCTACCAAACTCTTGATCCTAACATCCGAGCCGTTTGCACGTGGTGAAAATGGTTCGCACGGCGGCCAAAATGGGCACAATTTCCGCCACCGCTAGGATGCAGGTCCTACTATGGGACTGTATGTGACGGAATGCACAGAATTTGCAGCGCCGTCGCCAAATATGGTATTCGGGTATCAATGCTGCAGCAGTGCAGAGCGCGGCAGTGCAATGCAGAATTGCAGCGATGGCCCGAAATTGATCCGAGAGGCCAGGGTTGAAGGCAAAATGAGAAGACGCTCCAGACGCGCACCAAATATTTCGGAATCGACAGGAAAAATCGGCCAGGAACTTCCACAGAATCAACCAGCTCCGCTGGTGCCGCAGTATCCATTCGAAGGGGCGCGCGAACGTCAGCCCGCTTCAGAACGCCAGTCTGGTTCAGAACGCCAGCCGGCCCCGCCGCAGGCTCAGCGCCACCCTGCAGCCCCGCGTCAGCCACGGCACCCCCAACCGCGTCCCGACTGGAACGAGCAGGCAGCCGCAGGCCGCCTCGAGGTCGAAACCCAGCCTGAGATGCCTTCGGCTGTCGGGCCCGAGCCCATTCAGTCGGAACGCACGCCGCAGGCCCCCAAGGGATACGTGGTTTTGGCCATCGGCCTTCCCGGCTCCGGCAAAACCACCTGGTTCGGACGCCGCGGCGTCACCCCGCTCTCGTCCGACCTGTTGCGCAACATTCTCTTCGACGATGTTGAGGAGCAGCGCTACCAGGGCCTCGTCTTCTCCACGCTCCGCTCGTTGCTGCGCGCACGCCTAATCGCGCGCATGCCGTGGAACTACGTTGACGCCACCAACCTCTCCATCCACGAGCGCCGCCAGTGGATCAAGATGGCCAAGAGCTTCGGCTACGAAGTGCAGGCCGTCTTCTTCGACGTGCCGCTCGAGGTATGCCTCGACCGCAACCGCCAGCGCGACCGCTCAGTAAGCGAAGACGTAATGCGCAAGATGGCCGAGAAGCTAAAACCACCGCTCTTCGAAGAGGGCTTTGAGAAGATCACCGTGGTCAGGGTGAAGAGCGCGGGGTAGCGGCGGAGCCACCCAGCCTCCTGGCTTGTCATCCTGAGGCGCAGCCGAAGGATCTGCGGTTGTTCTCAGCGGCTTAGGATTCACCGCGCTGGCCTGCGTTTGAACCCCGGCCAAGGTGCCCTCAGTAAGCCGGCGAAATGCCCGCATTACTCAATAAGCTTTTCCTTCACAACTCGCATCATAAGAGTTGCTATGTATAGCTGTTTGAAGGAGTAGCCATGAATCGCAACCTGAAAACCATGATCGCCCTGTCGCTGATCCTCGCCGCAGCCCCGTTCGCTACGGCTCAACAAGATGCCCAAAACCCCGCTCAAATGCGGATCCAGAAAGAGGTGCGTCATGAAATCCTGATGCTCCCCTATTTTGGCGTGTTCGACAATATCGCCTTCCAGGTTCAGGGCGGAACCGTAACCCTGCTCGGTCAGGTTGTCCGGCCCGACGTCAAGTCCGACGCTGAAAATGCCGTCAAGCATATTGAAGGCGTCGACCATGTGGTCAACAACATCCAGGTTCTGCCGCCCTCGCCCATGGATGATGGGCTGCGCATGCGGTTATTCCGCGCCATCTATGGATATCCCACTCTCGAGAAATACGATCTTGGCGTCCAGAAACCGATTCGCATCATCGTCAACGGCGGCCATGTGACGCTTGAGGGCGTTGTCGACAGCGCCGCCGATAAAGAAATTGCGGGTGTTCGCGCCAATAGCGTGCCTGGGATATTTTCGGTGACGAACAACCTGCAGGTGGCGCCTAACTAGGCCGCGCCGCTCTGCGGCGCACGAATTGGCGCTTGCGAAGCAACCTCAGATCCTTAGCCGGTCGCCGCGGCGACCTTTAAACGATGACAGAGGCGGGGTCGGCGGAATGGCTGAGCCGGGGCATTAAACTACCGCCATGAGCACTTCCCCCGCCCCCGATTCCGAACCCTGGCTGCGCGGCACCTATGCCGATGTTCGCGCCGCCGGCCGAGCCGTTCTGCACGCGCTCGATCTCGCCCTCGACGACATAGCCAAGTGGACCGCCGGCCTGACCGACGCCGAAATCCAGTCACAACCTCTGGGCCTCACGCCAATTTCGTATCATCTGCGCCACATCGCGCGCTCCACAGACCGCATCCTCACTTATGCGGAAGGGAATCAGCTCACCGCCGATCAACTCGTCGCGCTCAAAGCCGAGGCAACCGGAGAAGAGTCTCTCGCCGAACTCATCGCCGAAGTCGAAATCTCTTTCTCGAACGCCGCAGATCGCATTCGCACGCTGGCCACAGCCGATCTCCACACCCCGCGCTTCGTAGGCCGCAAGCAGTTGCCCACCTCCATAGGCGGAGCGCTCTTCCACGTAGCCGACCACACCCAGCGCCACGTGGGCCAGATTGTCACCACCGCAAAAGTCATCAATGCGTCGCGAGCATGATGAGCTGGGTGCCCCATGTCCCGATTTTGGGACATGGGATACATTGGGGTGACCCCCTTGAGTGAGACAGTTTGTTGAAGACACAGTTGCCGTTTAGTGTGATTGTCTTCTCAAGGCGTAGGTTCTCCTTGAGCATAGTCGATAGCCGGTGAAGCGGAGGC
>Ga0265338_10002441_pt1 | contig 27891 bp, 25 predicted proteins | sample 42126metaG_FD_193579 | JGI IMG/M metagenome (GOLD analysis project Ga0265338, IMG submission 193579) | Rhizosphere microbial communities from Carex aquatilis grown in University of Washington, Seatle, WA, United States - 4-21-26 metaG | ecosystem: Host-associated > Plants > Roots > Rhizosphere...
TTCGTGGCCGGTGGCCTGTTTCACGGTGTCGGTGGCCTGCTGGTCGGTATCGGGTTGTTTGCCGCCGAGATCGTGCTTGGTCTGGTCCCAATCGCGCTTGAAGGCGGCTTTGGCGCGGTCCCAGGCGGAATCATTTTCGGGAGTCCACCAGTTCGGATTTTTGTAGGTATGCATATTTTCGTTGTTGGTTATGTTTCGGCAGTGTCCTGATTTGCCTTCTCAGTCAGTCCTGCTTCGCAGGAGACAGCCCTCACCCGCGGCTGCGCCGCACCCTCTCCCATTTCATGGGCGAGGGCATAGCGGCAAATCAGGACACTGCCTATGTTTCTTGGAGTTTGACGGTAGTGCATGAAATATGCCGCCCGGGTTAACCGCGCATGGCTTGCGGTTTTTATTGGGGAACGCGGAAGAACGACGCGAGAGATTGAAATTTGCTCGTGCAAACCGCGGAGAGAATTTGCACGGTTGCCTAAGCTTGCATGCATTAGGGAAAAAAGCGGCGGTGAACCGCGCGCACTCCAGACGCTTCGCGAGGTCCTCAGGTTCTTGACGCAACACGCAACACGAACCACGCCCCCGTCCACCTGCAACTTTCAACCTGTACCCTGCAACGCGCTCCCGCATCACTTCATTTGAACCACAACGTCTTCAATTTTGAGCCCCACCACCCCATTGGTATTCAGCTCGGCGTTTCTGGCCACGGTGACATGGATGTTGCGCAACGTGATATCGCTCATCGTCGCTATCGCGCCACCGGAGAGACTGCCGAAGGAGCCGAACGTGCCGGAGATATTCTGGAGGCTGATGCCGCTGGCGTGCGAGATGGGCGCCTTGGGCGAGGGAACTTTGGTTCCATGACCCGGCTCGACTCCCACGATGGTCCCGGCGTTGCCTTCCAGTTGGATGTTGCTGACGCGCACATGGCGATAGTCCTGGTTGGCGGTGTCCGGACGGAATTTGATGCGCAACAGCGGCATCCGGCCACGCACGACGGAGTTTTTCAGCTCGGCATTGCGGATGCCCTGCGCCTCGGTGCCCAGGGTGAGGGCGCCCATGCCGCGCGCGAAGGTGCAGTTCTGCACGCGCACGTTCCGGACGGGCGGGCTTGCGGGCTGCTGGTTTAATCCGTCATAGCGGTTGCCCTTGAGGCAGACGCAGTCGTCGTTGACGGAGAAGTAACAACCGGTGACGAGGATGTATTGGCTGCTGTCGATATCAATGCCGTCGGTGCTGGGGCCGGCGCTGCCGGGTGTGATCTCGAACCGGCAATCCTTCACGATGGTACGCCGGCAGTTGTAGAGGTGCAGGTTCCACGTGGGCGAGTTGGAGAAGCAAACGCCGCTCACGACGACATCCCGCGAATCGCGGATGGCGCACAGGCGTGGCCGGCCCAACGGCGAGGGCATCTTCCAATAAGCCGCGCCATTCCCATCGATGAGGCCCGGTCCCGTGAGGCGGAAATGATCGGACTTCGCGACATTCAACAGCGCGGCGACGCGGTCCTCGAAGTGACCTTCAAAGCGCGCGTTCGTGAGCGTGGGATAATCGACGAAGTTGCTCGAGCCTTTCAGGATCGCGCCGGCGAGCAGTTCCACATTGACCCCGGGCTTGAGGAAAAGTGCCCCGGAGAGAAATTCGCCGGGCGGAAAGACCACCGTGCCGCCACCCGTGGCCGCCACGCCATCGATCGCCGCCTGGATGGCTTTGGTGTTCAGCGTCACGCCATCGCCCACGGCCCCCCGCGCGGTGACCGGCAGGCGGTTGTTGGAACCACCGTGCGCCGCAAGCGGGGCCGCGATTGCAATGGCCCCAAACAAAGAAAGGCACGCGAGCAGAATAACTTTAGATATCATTGAGCGTTTGGAATTGTTGCGGGTAATCGAGAGCTTGTCAGCCAAAACCCGGCGTAAAGCAGGCGGGGGATAGGCCGCCGTACGGGGCTCAGACATTTCTGCATCGCGTTTCTACAAATATTCCGTCTTGTTTTAACGCGAAACTCCAAACGGGGACGGCGCGCAACGGAGTGCACGCCCTACCGGGGATGAAGATGGACGATGGAGACTGGAGAATTGCCTGAAACGGCGCGCAGGGGAGTGCACGCCTAAGACATTCACCGCCTTCAACACCTGCAACCTGCAACCTGCAACCTGCAACCTGCAACCTGCAACTTTCAACTTGTACCGGACCAAGCCAGTCCGACGCTATGGGGTGAACACCTGATATAAAGGGCATGGGTTCCGGGTTACCATGCGGCACCATGAAAACTCAGTGCCTGGTGCGCCTTGAGAATTCGGCCATCTCGCCGTTGGAACCTGAGACGCATCCGGTTTACCACATTCTGGTCGTGGACGACGAACCGCAGATACGGAAGCTCATCGCCAACATCCTGACGCGCTTTGGCTATACGGTGGCGACGGCAGACGACGGCGGGGCCGGCTGGCAGGCATTGGGCGCCCATCACTTTGACCTGGTGGTCACGGACAACCAGATGCCGAACGTAACGGGTATCGAGTTGCTCCGGAAGCTGCGCGCGGCGGGCCGGAACCTGCCGGTCATCATGGCCACGGGAATCATTCCCAAAGATGAATTGGAACGGGAGCCTTCCTTGAAGCCGGCCGCCATTCTCGTCAAGCCGTTCAGCAAAGCGGAATTGTTGAGGTCGGTGGTGGACGCACTGGAGGCGGCCTATGGCGCCAAAGGGCGAACCGCGAGGCCGAAGGTCCGCTGAAGGCCCCGGATCAAATTTTGACTCAATAAGCGTGCCCGGAAAGGGAAAAAATGGAAACCGGCCAACCCAAAGATAAGGCGACCGATGCTACGATTCGAACGGAGCAGGCACTGCGCACTTCGGAACTGAGTTATCGACGGCTGTTTGAGGCGGCGCAGGATGGCATCCTGATCCTGGATGCGGACACTGGACGCGTGAATGACGTAAACCCGTTCCTGACCAGGCTGCTGGGACTTTCACATGCGGAAATGGTCGGCAAAACCGTGGGCGAGCTAAGTCCGTTCAAGGATATCGTAGCCAACCGGAACATGCTGGCACAATTGCGACAGGATGGGTACATCCGCTACGAAGACCTGCCGCTGGAAACCCACGATGGCCGCAAGATGGCCGTGGAGTTTGTGAGCAACGTCTACCAGGCCGGCGACCAAAAAGTGATCCAGTGCAACATCCGCGATGTCACCGAGCATAAACGCGCGCAAAGGGAGCTGCGGGAATCCAGACGTTTCCTGCGCTCCGCGCTGGACGCGCTCGCTTTCCATATCGCGATCCTGGATGAGGCAGGGACCATCATCGCCGTCAACGCCGCCTGGAACCACTTTGCCGACCAGAACCATTTTTTGGGGAGCGAAAGCGGTGTGGGTGCGAACTACCTGCAAGTCTGTGGGTCGGCGGCGCCCAGTTGCGTCCGGGAGGCGCCGCGGGCGGTGACCGGCATCCGCGCAGTGATTGCGGGGCGCAGTGACTCGTTCACCCTGGAATATCTCTGCCACAGTCCAAAGGAAAAGCGCTGGTTTGTGCTGGAAGTCACCCGGTTTGGCGGCGAGGGGCCGGTGCGCGTGGTGGTGTCTCATGAAAATATCACGGCGCGGAAAAAGGTGGAGGCGCGCTTCCGGCGGCTGGTGGATTCGAATGCGCAGGGGGTGATATTTTGGAACGCCCAAGGACAGATCACAGAAGCGAATGACGCGTTTCTTAATATGATGCGTTACACGCGGGCGGACCTGGAACATGGGCCCATCGACTGGGTGGCGATGACGCCACCGAGCTACGCGGAAGCGGACCAGCGCGCCATGAAGGAACTGGCTGCGACAGGAACCTGTAAACCGTTCGAAAAGGAATATGTGCGCAAGGACGGCACGCGGGTCCCGATCCTGATCGGCGCGGCCACGTTTGAGGACAGCGCCGAAGAGGGCGTGTGCTATGTGGTGGACCTCACCGAACGCAAGAAGCTGGAACAACAGTATCGGCAGGCCCAAAAGATGGAGAGCATCGGCACCCTGGCCGGCGGGGTGGCGCATGATTTCAACAACATCCTGGCGGTCATCCAAATGCAGACGGACCTGTTGAAATACGACGGCCCGCTGACGCCGGCGCAATTGGAAGCGGTGGAAGGGATCAGCGCCGCCACCCAACGGGGTGCCGGGCTGACGCGGCAATTGCTGTTGTTCAGCCGGAAAGAATTGCTGCAGTTGCGCGACCTGGACCTGAACCAGTCCATCAACAACATCACGAACATGCTGCGGCGCGTCCTGGGGGAAGACATCCAAATGCAGTTCCGGTTCGCCAAGCAACCCCTGGTCGTGCATGCGGATGCCGGCATGATCGACCAGGTGCTGATGAATCTGGCGGTGAATTCCCGCGACGCGATGCCCAAAGGCGGGTTGTTGGTCATCGAGACCTCGGCCGTGGAGTTTGATGAAACGATCCGCGCGCAATCGGCGCAGGCGAGCCCGGGCTCGTTCGTGTGCTTGAGCGTGAGCGACAACGGCTGCGGTATACCGGCGGAAAACCTGACGCGCATCTTTGAACCTTTCTTCACCACCAAAGAAGCCGGCAAAGGCACCGGCCTGGGGCTGGCGACGCTTTTTGGGATCGTCCAGCAACATCACGGCTGGGTGAATGTCTACAGCGAAGTGGGGCACGGGACGACCTTTCGGATCTATCTGCCGCGCCTGGCCAGCGTTTCCGCGTTGGAAACAAACCAATTGGCGCTGCCCGCGCTTTGCGGCGGGGATGAAACACTCCTCCTCGTGGAAGATGATAATTTTCTGCGCCCGTCCTTGTGCAAAGTCCTGGCGCAACTCGGCTATCGGGTCCTCCTGGCCCAAAACGGGGCCGAGGCGCTGGCGATCTGGAAACAACACCGCGAACGGATCGACCTATTGATCACCGACCTGGTGTTGCCCGGCGGGATGAATGGCAAGGAATTGAGTTCACAATTCCTGCGCGAGAACCCGCGATTGAAGGTGATCCATGCCAGCGGTTACAGCGCGGAGATCATCGGGAAGGATTTTGCCTTGAAAGAAGGCGTAAATTTTCTCACGAAGCCGTTCGAGGCGCAGAAGCTCGCGGAAACCGTGCGGCGTGTGCTGGATGGAAAAGCGCAGGCCGACCTCATTTAGAATTTTCAGTTGCGCCACCACCGCCCTTGCCGGAATCTAACACGTAGTTCCTCGGGCAGCTCTAAAATGATTTATGAAAATCAACCGTCGCGAATTCATCGGTAGATCAGCCATCGGCGTGGGGGGCATCATGCTTGGCTCGCAATTGGCCGCACTCGCCAAGGCGACCGATTCCACGGCGGGCGCAGTGGTGGTGCCGAATACGTTTGATCCTTACCAGATGGTGACGCTCGGCAAAACATCGTTGAAGGTGAGCCGCGTTTGCATGGGCACCGGGATGAATGGCGGGAGCCGGCAATCCAACCAGACGCGCCTCGGTCGCGAACGCTTTCAAGGATTGCTCGCGTCCGCCTACGAGCGCGGCGTGCGCATGTTTGACCTGGCGGATTCCTACGGCACACATCCGTATCTCATGCCCGCGCTCAAAGGTGTGCCGCGGGAAAAATTTACCATCGTCACAAAAATCTGGTGGGGCGACGGGGGCCTGCCGGAAGAGGAACGACCGGATGCGGACATCGTCGTCGCGCGTTTTCTCAAGGAGATCCAGACGGACTACCTCGACCTGGTGTTGCTGCATTGCGTGACGTCGCCGAAATGGCCGGAGGAATTGCGCCGGCAGATGGATATTTTATCGAAGCTCAAGGAACAGGGAAAGATCCGTGCGCTCGGCGTCTCGTGTCATTCGCTTGGCGCGCTGGAAGCGGCGGCGGCTGAACCGTGGGTGGAGTCCGTGCATGCGCGCATCAACCACACCGGCGCCTCGATGGATGGGCGGCCGGACGTGGTCGTGCCCGTGTTGCGCAAGATCCACGCCGCCGGCAAAGGCGTGGTGGGCATGAAGCTCATCGGCGCGGGGCAATACCGCAACGACGACGCAATGCGAAATCGCTCGGTGAAATTCGTCCTGGGCCTCGGCTGCGTGGATGTGCTCAATGTGGGCTTTGAAAGTTTGACGGAGATCGATGATTTTGCGGGGCGGGTGAGGAACGTGGCGCTGCCCGCGAAGGTGGCGTGAGGGAGAAGAGTTTTGGTTTTTAGTTTTTAGTGGAAGAGCCTTTGGGAAAAGCGCCAGAGGGCTGGCGCACTCCAAGACGCTTCGCGAGGTCCCACATCTACTTGACGCAATACGCCACCTGCAACCTGCAACATTTAACCTGCAACGTCTTGGTAGAGAAACCTAACCACGCCCCCACATCTGGCGTTTGAGCACGGCGACGATGAAATCGCGGCGTGTTTCAGAAAGCAGGCTGCCAAAGCGGATGGGTTTGGTGGCTTCCAATTCAATGAACGAGTCGTTTCGGCCGTTCTGTTTCCATTTTTTGCTGCCGACGCGGACGGCCTTGATGTCGCTCCACCGGAATCTGCGCGTCCAGCCAAAGGGACCGACGCCCTGGAAGATGCTGCCATCATCTCCAGAACGCCGCACGACAACCTTGCCGCAGGCAGACATCGACGCGAGCGTGACCAGTAGACACGACCCCAGAAGAAACGGAATGCCGAAGAGCGAGGGGAGCAATTCAAATTTCCCCTTAATGATCTGGCTACCATAGAGGCCGCCGAGTGAGCCTCCGGACCAGACCGCCGCGAACGGCACGAGGAAGAGCGCGCCCCAGGCGCGGGTAGTCGCGCCCGCTACGGAGTCCATACCTTGATGGTTGAACCACGCTCCGCGCGGCGGACGCGAAATGTCCACATCCAGCGAAGCCTGGTCTTCGCATAATTCAGCGAAGCTGTAGGTTTTGGAACATTGGCGGCAAAGGGCGATGTCGGTGGAAACATTGATGTCTTCCAATGGAATCGTAGAGTGACACGCGGGGCATTTGACGTTCACGGGCATAAATTAAGTACCGGAGAATTCAATGTCCATCCATCAACTCTGAAACAAAAACCTCATCCACGTATCCCCATGTTTGAGGACTTTTTTTTCCTGCCACGTTTCCGGAAGGCTCAACGTATCGCGCTTGGTGTGGCCGAGGATGAACAGGCCTTGCGGCGCGAGGAGCCTGGGCAGGTTGGCGTCATCGAGCAATAGTTGCGCGAAAGAGGTGGAGCGCCGACCAACATTTTTCTCACCATAGGGCGGGTCGGCGAGGATGAGATCGAATTTTTCCCCGGCCTCCGCGAGTTGGTTCATGACCGGAAAAACATCCTGCGTGCGGAGGTGGAGCGCGCTCTCGGGAAAGCCGGCGGCGAGGACGTTTTTGCGCAACACATCAGCATGCCGCTGGGATTTCTCCACGCACAACGCGGAGGCCGCGCCGCGACTGAGGCATTCCAGGCTCAACGCGCCGGTGCCGGCGAACAGCTCCAGGACGCGCGCATCCATGACGCGGGCGCCGAGGCTGTTGAAGATGGCTTGCTTGACGAGGTCGGGCGTGGGGCGCACGCCGAGGCCTTTGGGGACTTTGAGGATCCGTCCGCCTGCATGTCCACCGGTGATGCGCATGGTGCGATGGTAAGCCGGAGGCGCGCCGGCTTAAAGCAAATTGGGTAGTGTCTTAAGTTGCCCGCTATGGCGGGAAAGATGCCCTGACCCGCGGCTGCGCCGCACCCTCTCCCCCAAGCGGAGAGAGGGCATGGCGGCAACTTAAGACACTACAGCAAATTGAGGGGCAAGCCATCGTCGGCGGGCTCGATGGGCCCGGCGGCCGGTGGTGCTTCCTGAACGGGCGCGACGCGTGATGCCGGGCGTCGCGGCACGGTAATGCGAACGCGTGGCGCAGGCGGCGGTTTTATTTCAGGAATTGGCCGGCCTTCGAGCAACGCGCGCATGCGGGCGATGATTTCCTGCGTGGCGGCAATTTCACCGGCCGTGATGCGTGCAACAAGTGGCGAAAGAAATTTGGCTTCGTGTTGCGCGGCGGCGCTGAGACGGGCGCGGCCAACATCGGTGAGCGCGACGAGCCGGGAACTTTTGTGCGCCGGATTGTCGGCAAGCGTCACGCAACGGGCAGCGACGAGTTTGTTGACGAGCACCTGGATATTCTGGCGCGAGGACGCGTGCAGCCGGGCGAGCTGCGGCACGGTCTGCGGGCCGAACGCGACTAGAGTGCGCAGGAGTTGTTTGCCGCCGAGGGGGAGTTTGCGGCCGGATGTGGTGCGGTCGTGCTTCTTCAGGCGGTTCGCCAGGGCGCTGATGCCCGAGAGCAAAATCTCGAGGGTATCGGGAGCTGTGCGCGATGCCATTGACATATTATTGTCATATTGACATTTAATTGTCAATTATTTGCGGGCAAAGGCTTAAAAATGGGTTTATAGGGCATTAATGAGGCCTTTAAGAGAAAGGTATAGACATGCCCTAAACAAAAAGAACCATTTGAACAGGAGACGCGCAAACGGACCTTTCTATGGAGGAAGAGAGAACGGCAAGGTGGATCATTTGAATTCTTCGATGAGGATTGTCAATGACTTCATTCTCAATGCGCCATCATAACTTACAAACCCATTTGCCGGGACTGCGCGGCGGAGTCGCGTGCGCCCCACCGGCGGGTGATCTTCCCGGCGCGCAAATGGAACCATTCCATGGCGACCAGTTCATAGGACTTGCCGGTGACCGCGCCTCCGCGGAACGAGCCAACCGACTTGCCGCGCTCGGTGTAGCGCGCCGCGACCAGATCGCCTTCAGCGACGAGTTCATCGATGGTGAGTTCGATGGCGAACGCTTCGTGCAGCTCACGCCAGACGGGAATGGCCCGCTCGATCTCCGCCCAACCCAGCACTCCCGAAATCACGGCATCGGGCGTAAAAAGTTTTCGTAGCGCAACGGAATCGCCCTGGTTGAAGGCGTGAACATATTCGGCGACTATTCTTTTATTGGTATCCGGTGTATTCATGGTCGGAAAAATTAAAAATATCCGGAAGAATTTTGCCAGCGATAAAGTGAACACCTCAGGAACTTTGCTACGCGCGTCGTGCAAAATGAAGACATTGTCATTGTGGTTTATGATGCGCGTTCTTGACGCTGTCGGTTTCCATCTTAAGATGGCGGGAACAAGTGATGTTTCACTGGGTCAAAAAAACATGGGGAGGACTGCTGGCTTCCGTTCTGGGCCTTTTTGCAGTTGCGTCCGCCTGTGCTGATTCCGGTGACGGGCGGAGTTACGGCCCCCTTTACGATAAATTCGACCTCACGCTCACGCCCGGCCAGCGCACCGAGATTGCCGGCCCGCTCTATTATTCGCAGAAAACGGAGGATTCGACCTTGTGGGCCATTCCACCGTTTTACTCGCACTACAAGAATGCCGGCACGGATTCGGAGGAATGGGATTTCTTTTATCCGGTGATGACCTATGACCGGTTCGGCACGGAGCATCGCTGGCAGTTCTTCCAGCTCTTCAACGTCTCCGGCGGCATGTCCACGCGCGCCGGCGAGGACGAGACCAAAAAACGATACGAGGTCTTCCCCATTTATTTTCACCAAAGCTCGACCGTTCCCACGAACAATTACACGGCGGTCATCCCGTTCTACGGTCACCTGCAAAACAAATTGTTCCGCGACGACCTCTTCTTCGTGATGATGCCCATCTACATCCAAAGCCGGAAGGACGACATCTACACCTATAATTACTTTTATCCCTTCGTCCACGTCCGTTACGGCGATGCCCTACACGGCTGGCAAGTGTGGCCACTCGTGGGCCACCAGCACAAAGATCCCACTATCCAGACGAATGGTTTTAGCGAAGTCTCCACCAACGGCGGCCACGATAAACTTTTCGTGCTTTGGCCGTTCTTCCACCAGCAAACACTAGGCGAAGGCACGGTGAACCGCTCGTTTGAGCAGGCGTTCCTGCCTTTGTACTACTTTATGCGCTCGCCGATGCGCGACCAGACCACCGTCATCTGGCCATTCTTTAGTTTCATCAATGACCGCGAGAAGAAATATCGCGAATGGCAGCTCCCGTTTCCGTTTGTCGATTTTGCGCGCGGCAGCAAGACCACCGACCGCATCCTGCCGCTCTTCAGCCGCTCACATAACGCCACGCTCGAGGCCGATGATTATCTCTGGCCCATCTACAAGTACAATCGGGTGCATTCCGGGCCGCTCGATCGCGACCGCACCCGCATCCTGCTTTACCTCTTTTCCGATGTTCACGAGAAAAATCTCGAGACGCACCAGATGTTGCATCGCGTGGATTTCTTCCCGTTCTTCACGTGGCGCAAAGACTTCAACGGCAATTCGCGCCTGCAGATCCTTTCCATCCTCGACCCCATTTTGCCCAACAACAAAAGCATCGAGCGCGATTGGGATCCGGTGTATTCCTTCTGGCGGCAGGAGAAAAATCCCCGCACGGGCGCGAGTAGCCAGTCGTTGTTCTGGAACCTGTATCGCCACGAAAGCACGCCGGTCACGAAAAAGTGCTCGCTCCTTTTCGGGCTTTTTCAGTATCAATCAGATGGAGATGGCAGGCGGTTGCGGTTATTTTTCATTCCGGTCATGAAAACGCACCCTCATGTTACCCAACCAACGCCCTGATTTATGTTTCAAAACGTAGGCGAAATGATCGTCCTGTTCTGGCGCACGCTGCTCGCCCTGCCGCGGGCCTGGCGGGAACGCCAGAAGGTGTTCGAGCAGTTCTTTGAGATCGGCAACGCCAGCCTGCTGATGGTTTGCATCCTGTCGCTGTTCATCGGCGCCGTCATCGCCCTCCAGACCGGCCCCACGCTCGTAGCCAACAGCCTCTCCAGCGCCGTCGGCGGCATCGTCGGCATTTCCATCTGTCGCGAACTCGCGCCCGTGATGATGGCCATCCTCATCGCCGGCCGCATCGGCTCTGCCATGGCGGCCGAGATCGGTTCGATGCGCGTCTACCAGGAGATCGACGCGCTCCAGACCATGAACATCAACCCGCTGCATTACCTCGTGCTGCCGCGCATGGTGGCGATTGCTGTGGCGACTCCGTTGCTCGTGATCTTTTCCATCCTGCTCGGCTGGCTCGGCGGTTCCATCGTCGCGGTCGTCAACGACCAGATCGGAATTTCGTTCAACGCCTTTTTTGCGAACCTCCGCAACGTGGTCGAGCTGAAAGACGTCATCAACGGTTTGCTCAAGAGCTTTTGTTTCGCCCTCATCATCGGGACCGTTTCCTGCCATCAAGGGCTCGTCACGCGCGGTGGCCCGCGCGGCATCGGCCGGTCCGTCACCAAGGCGGTCGTCAACTCCATCGTGCTCATCGTGATCTCCGATTACCTGCTCACGCGCCTGTTGCTTACTGTGCTCCATGACCAACGATAAACCAGCCGACAACCATTCCGCCGTGAGCGTGCAGGTGCACGCTCTCCGCAAGAGCTTTGGCGATCAGGAAGTCCTCAAAAACCTGGACTTCGAGGTCAAGGCCGGCGAACTCTTCGTCATCATGGGCCCCAGCGGCAGCGGCAAAAGCGTTCTCCTCCGCCACATCATCGGCCTCGAGCCGCCCGACGAAGGCGAGATCCTTATCAACGGTGAATCCATTTACGCGCCCGAAGTCATTGATAAATATCGCATGGCCATGGTCTTTCAATCCGGCGCCCTGCTCAACTCCCTCACCGTTGGTGAGAACGTCGGCCTGTACCTTTCCGAGCATCGCCTCAAGCCGCAGGCGGAGATCGACAAGCTCGTCGCCGCTGCGCTCGACAGCGTCGGGCTCAAGGACACCCAGGACAAGCTCCCCAGCGAACTTTCCGGCGGCATGAAAAAACGCGCCGCCATCGCCCGCGCCCTCATCGTCGAGCCCCAGCTCATTTTGTACGACGAACCCACCAGCGAGCTCGACCCGCTCTCGGCCGTCGTCGTCTCCGAGGAGATCCTTAAGTTGCACAAACGCATCTCCGTCACCTCCATCGTCGTCACCCACGACCGCGACCTCGCGTTCGATGTCGCCGATCGCATAGCCGTTTTGGTGGACGGCAAACTCCTCGCCATCGGCACGGTGGACGAGGTCAAACGCAATCCCAATCCGACTATCCAGAAATTTCTCCACGCTGATTTTAAGAATAACCAACCGAATTAATGCTTATGAAAAACAATCTTGAGACCCGGCTCGGCTACTTCGTCGTTCTCGCCGCCTTCGCCGTTGTTTTTATTCTCGAAATGCTCGGCGGCTTCGACCGCTTCCGCCACGGCAAACACGTCAGCGGCCTTTTCAATGACGCCCACGAACTCCACATCGGCGACCGCGTCAAGATGGCCGGCGTCGAAGTCGGCACCGTCGACGACATCCGGATTCAGGAGAGCAAGGTCAAAGTCACCCTCAAGCTCAATAAGGATGCCAGCGTGAAGACCGACAGCACCGCCACCATCAAGTTCGCCGGCCTCATGGGCCAGAACTTTGTCTCCGTGGATTTCGGTTCGCCCACCGCTCCGCTCATTGAGGAAGGCGCCGTCATCAACACCACTGAGATGGCCGACATCAGCTCCATCATGCAGAAACTGGATGCCGTCGCAGGCAACGTCGAGAACATCACCAAGACCTTCTCCGGTGACAAACTCGATAACATCCTCGGTCCCATGACCGATTTCATGAAACAGAACAGCGGCCCCCTCACCATGACCATCGCCAACATCAAGGCCATCACTGCGGATGTCGCTGACGGCAAGGGTACCATCGGCCGGTTCATCCAGGACCCCGCGCTGTATAATTCTGCCATGGACACCATGAGCAACCTCCAGATCACCATCGCCAACGCCCAACAGGTCATCTCCGGCGTCAACAACGGCGAAGGCACCATCGGCCGCCTCATGAAAGACGACACGCTCTACACCCAGGCCACCGGCTCCATGACCAACCTCAACCAGATCTTGCAGAAGATTAACCAGGGCCAGGGCAGCGTCGGCAAACTTGTCAACGACCAGGAATTCTACAAGAACGCCAAACTCACCTTGCAGAAAGTGGATAAAGCCACCGAAGGCCTCGAAGACTCCGGCCCTCTCAGCGTCCTCGGCATGGCCGTCAACAGCTTGTTCTGATTTACGATATCCGATTTACGATTTGCGGCCAATGGGTAGGGCGCGCAGTCCCCTGCGCGCCGCGAACATAGTGGATCGACCATCCTGTTCGCGGGAATTAATTAGTCATTAGAACTTAGCATTTAGTCATTTCCTTGCTGGCTCTTTGCACCATCTCAATGATCCCCGCCATCCGCCCATTCGTCTCAAAATCCTTCACCGCCACCCGCACCGTCCGCTCGCCCAGGTTCAGCCCCATCGACGACACATCGCGCAGAAACAACCCATGCCGCTGGCACCCCGCCACCAGTTCTCGCGCTGTCGGCCCGTGCTCCGGCAATTGACCCAGCAAAAAATTCGCCGTCCCCGGCACGATCCGCCAGCCCAACGCCGTCAGTTGCTCCCGTAATCTTTCACGCAAAATATGAGTCTGCGCATACCGTTCCCGGTAATATTCTGCGTCCAGCAATGCGACCGTCGCCGCTGCCTGCGCTGGCAGGCTCACCACCCACGGCGGTGTGATTGCCCGCAACGCCTCCAATTGATGCGTTCCCGCGCACAGATACGCCGCCCGCGCCCCGCTCAGTGCATACACCTTCGACATGGACTTGCATACGATGACATTCTCCGTCTGCACCGCAAACCGCTCCAGCGATTCCTCCGCTCCCGCATATTCCACGTACGTTTCATCCACCCACACCCGCGTCGCCGCCGGCACCTCGCGTAAAATCGCTTCGAGCGTCTCGCGCGGAATATGCCGCCCCGTCGGGCTGTTCGGATTCACCAATACCACCAGGTCGTAATTGTCCTTGAACGCGTTCCGCAACCGGTCCAGGTCCACGTCGTAATCATTCACCGGCGATAGCGGCAACCGGTCCACCGTGCAATCAATCACCTTTTCCAACACATGCGCATACTCGCCATACGTCGGGTCCAAAATCAACACGTGCGACTTCGGCGACAGCCATTGCCGCAACGCCCGAAAGATCAAATCCGATGACCCCGCGCCCGGCAGCACATTCATCGGTTTAACGCCACGCACCTCCGCGATCGTCTCGATCAATCCCGCGCACGCCGTCGGCGGCGATGTGCGCAACAGCCAATCCAGATGCTCCTGCAACGTCGCCACCACGCGCGGCGACGGCGGAAACCACGCATCTAGCACATCCGCGTTGATCACCATGTTGCGCCGTTCCAACGCCTCAAATTTTTCGCCCACCACCTTGAAGAACGCGCCGCCATGGAAGCACTCCGCCGGTTTGTAGAAACTGAAGTTCAACCGCCACGTTACCTTTCCCTGCAATCGCGCCAGCGTTCCGCGAAACGGCACGAACGTCTCGCGAATCTCCTCCACCCGCGCGTGCAACAAGTCGTAAGTCACTTGCCCGCTGTTCGCCGATTTCCCCACCGGCTTCAGCCCCACCTTGAGATACAAGTCCAGGATTTCCCGCCGTCCGATTGCGACTACATGTGTACCCCCGTGCGATTCCACCCAGCGAAACGCCGCGTACATCAGCAGCGCCGCCACGTCGCTCCCCCGATGCGTCTTGATCACCGTCAGCAATCGTATCTCGTAAAGGCCGCCGTCCACCGCGAACGGCAGCGCTTCACGAGTAAAATATTTATCGATGGAATACGCCCGCAACCCCGGCGGCGTCACACTCACAAATCCCGCAATCTGCCCCGCCATCCGCGCGATGAGATAGATGTTATCCGCATCCAGCGCATCACTCAGGCGCGTCGCGGCATTGGCCGGATGTTGCCGCAACTCCCGCGCATAGATCTCATGCCGGATGCGATAAATCTCCTCGCGCTCTGCCACATCCGCCACCGCGATGGAAAAACTCTCCGCCGTTTGCGATTTCCGCACTCGGCCCGTTTCCGCCACAGAAGAATTTGTATCCATGGCTCGACCCTACGCCCGCCCCGCGCCAAAGCGTTAATTGATAAACCTTCCGCTGTATCGAAAAATTCGATGGAGCCGCAATGCTGTAGCTGCGCTCTGTGGGCGGCGAAAAACCAGAAGATTGACCGCTGTATCCAAACTGCCTAAACAAAGGGACGATGACCGTCCAATCCGCCTATAACGATTGGTCCCAGACTTACGACACGGACGAAAACGCCACGCGCGACCTGGACCACACTGTCCTCCAACGCGTCCTCGGCCCATCACGTTTTAAGTCCGTCATCGAAGCCGGTTGCGGCACCGGCAAGAACACCGCTTTTCTTTCCGGCCTCGCCGATCACGTCCACGCCCTCGATTTCTCCCCCGGCATGATCGCCCGCGCCAAAGAAAAACTCGCGCACCGCCCCAACATCACTTTTGCCCAGGCCGACCTCACCCAGCGCTGGCCCTGCCCCGACCACTCCGCCGATTTCATCACCTGCAATCTGGTGTTGGAGCACGTGAAAGACCTCACCCCTGTTTTCGCCGAAGCCGCCCGCGCGTTGACCAAGGGCGGACAATTCTTCGTTAGCGAACTCCATCCCTTCCGCCAATACCAGGGTACCGTCGCCAATTTCCAGCGCGGCGACCAATCCACCCGCATCGAGGCCTACGTCCATCACATCACCGATTTTTTAAACGCCGCCAACGCCGCCGGTTTAAAATTAATATCCCTCCAGGAACACTGGCACGAGAAAGACAAAGACAAGCCGCCCCGCCTGGTCACCTTCCTTTTCGAACGCTAGACCAACGCCGATAAAGAAAGCGGGCTGAAGCGCACGCTCCAGCCCGCCACAACTGCATATCCCCACCTCAAGCCGCCATCGCTATTTCGCGCTTCTCTTCGGCATCCGGATTTTCCCGCTTCTCCATCGACGCGCGCATTTTCTTTAGCGCGATCTCCTGTATCTGGCGGATGCGTTCCCGCGTCACACCAAACTTCTGGCCCACGGTCTCCAGCGTTTCTTCCCGGTCATTATCCAATCCAAACCGCATGCTCAAGATGGCGCGTTCACGTTCCGGCAATTCCGCCAGCGTTTCCCGCACCAGGTCAACATCCGCTTCCCCGGCCAACCGATCTGCGGGCAACACTACATTCGGGTCGGCCACCACTTCCGCCACGCGAGTGGAATCATCATCGCCCAGCGGGGCATCCAGTGACACCGGCGCGCGCGACGCTTCACGATATTGCTTCACCCGCTTCGCCCGCATCTGCAACGCGTCGCCCAACTCTTCGTCCGAAGGTTCGCGACCGAGCAGCTCACGCAACTTCGTTTCCGATTTGCGGATATGCGCCAGCTTGTCCACCACGTGGATGGGCAACCGGATCGTCTTCGATTGATACGCCAACGCGCGCATGATGGCCTGCTTGATCCACCACGAGGTGTAGGTGGACAGTTTCGCACCCTTGCGTGGGTCGAACTTTTCCACGCCCTTCATCAACCCGATATTCCCCTCGTTGATGAGGTCGAGCAGCGGCACACCCAGCCCCTCGTAATCACGCGCAATCTTCACCACCAGGCGCAGATTAGCCTTGATCATCAGCTCCCGCGCTGCCTTATCCCCGCGTTTCACCTTGCGCGCCAGCGTGATCTCTTCCTGCGGCGTCAGCAATTTCACCTGGCCTATCTCCGTGAGATACAGGTTCAGGATATCGCGCTGCGGCGACTCCGCCGTCGAGGTTGAGACAGTTGGGTCTGCCTCGACCGGCGTTGTCCCCACCGCCTTGGTTTCTGTGAATGTCACCCTTCCACGACCCCGCGCGAGCCGTGGGCTTCGAACTTTCCCGCTCCCTCTACGGTTCAATGTCGTTTTCATAGCCTTCTTTTTAAAATGTTTGCCGCCCCCCCCCGGGCGCGGCGTTTCAGTTGTTTGCCAAAATTGCTTCCAAGGTGCCCACAATGTTTCGCTTGCTCGTCACCCCGATGCTCTGGTGCCGCGCCTTGCCGTTGGCGAAATACACCAGCGTCGGGATTGAACGCACGCCGAACTGCGCCGCCAGGTCCGGACTCTGGTCCACATTGACCTTGGCCACTTTCACGCGCCCCGCTTGTTCCGTCGCGATCTCGTCCAGCACCGGTGCCAGCGCCTTGCACGGCCCGCACCATTCCGCCCAAAAATCCAACACCACAGGCTCTTTGGAATTCAATACTTCAGTCTCAAAATTGGTTCCGTTGATTTCAATGGTTGCTTTCATCATTCAGACCTTTCTCATTTCAATTTGTTCAAGCCCACGCCAATTCCCGGTGTGGGCGACGCGCTTCCTGCTGGTGATGCCAGTTGATCACTTCCTGCGCCTTCTCCATCGCCAGCGTGGGAAACACCAGTTGTGGAAATTGCGTCTGGAACGCCTCCGCCTCCGCTTCATTCAACGCCACCCGGAGCAGATGCGCTTCCGCATGCAAAGAACTGTAGGACTCCGCAAAAATCGATTCCTTCACCGCGGTGAGCTGTTTCAACGCTTTTTGGCACGCGGCGATGCACGCATTCTTGAAGCCGCCACCCGTCTGGTTGTCTTGATTCAGTTTCATATCTCGCCCATCTTTCTATTTAATGTAACAACTACGGTTACATATTAGCCCAAAAAAAGAGAACGTCAAATAATTATTTTTGGTCGCAGCACCCGCTGGCTTTGACGATCTCGATCAGCCCGGCCAGCGTCGTTTTCTCCAGGTCCTGCTCCATCGCCGTCTGGGCCGACCTGAATATCTGGTCCAGCGCCGCCCGCATGCAATGCCCCACCGGACAGGCCGGATTGGGCTTCCCCGAGGGCCGGGAAAACGAGTCGCTTTCCTCAACTGCACGGTAGATTTGGGCCAAATTGATGCGTTTTGGCGAGCGGCTCAGTCTCGATCCCGCCCCCGCCCCCTTGCGTGTTTCAATCAATTTGGCGCGCTGCAGGGAGAGAAGAAGCCGGCGAATAATGACCGCGTTCGTGTTCACGCTATTGGCCAGCATTGCCGAGGTACAGGCGTCCCCCTCTTTGTACGCCAGCACCGCCAACACGTGGACGGCCATGGCAAATCGACAACTGGCTCTCATAGGTGTAATATTAGTAACCGCTGATATTACATTTGTCAACGCTGCCAATCTCCTAAGTTGCCTTCTTGATCAGTCCCGCTTCGCGGGAGAAACCCCTCACCCGCCTCGCTGTCGCTCCGCGCCCTTCCCGCAAGCGGGCGAGGGCATAAAAGGCAACTTAGCACCTTGGACGAACTACTTGTCGCCTCTCGCTCCTCAGGCTTTAATAGCCGCGTGCAGTTCGAGTTCATCCTGAATCCTTTCCGGCGCCCACCTGCAGATACGTTTCTGCAAGTGAACGACCGTCAGGTCCCGATGACCCTCGTCCGCAATCTCCGCGCCCGCCGTTACGTCCTCCGACTGCGCCCTGATGGCTCCGCGCGTGTCACCATTCCCCGCAGTGGCTCCGCCGCCGAAGCCCGCCGCTTTGCCGAACGCCAGGCCGATTGGCTCGCGCGCCAACTCGAGCGCCTCGCCACCCGTTCCAATCAACCCAAAGAATGGCTCATCGGCACTGAAATCCTCTTTCGCGGCGAACCGTTGAAGATCGAAGCCAGCGCAAACGGAACCATCCTCTTCGGCAACGAAATCATCAAAGCGCCTCACGCCACCAACCTTCGTCCCGCGATTGAAAAACATCTCTGGCGATTGGCCGCCCAAGAACTTCCCCCACGCGTTCTCGAATTCGCGAAGCTCCACCAACTTACCGTGCGCCGCATCACCGTGCGCAACCAGAAATCCCGTTGGGGCTCGTGCTCGCGTAGGGCCACCATCTCGCTGAACTGGCGCCTCATCCAAACGCCAGTGCACGTCCAGGATTACATCATCCTTCACGAGCTCTGTCATTTGCGCGAACTGAACCACTCCCGCCACTTCTGGCGCGAGGTCGAATCCGCCTGCCCCGCGTATGAAGTCGCAGAAACCTGGTTGAAGAAACACGGTTCGCTGCTCCGGTAAAATCGCCTCGGATAGCATCAATCCATTCGGATATTTGAATTCAAAATAATGCTACCCCCTAAAGTATAAGTAGACTGTAACCTCGCTCCCGTGATATTCGTCTCCCACATTCGATGAAGAACTGCACGAACATATCAGCCACGAGTTGGCCGACGAAGCGAGTCGCGAAAGCGACACGTCATAGCCGGTACAATATCGGTTGTGTGTACAGCCCTGGACTATCCATGGCGACCTCGGGACAACGTCCTGAAGGTAATTTGGATAGACTCGGTGTAAGCAGGTTCTGAAGAACGAATAATAATTTCTCTCACCCTGCTTACCGCAAGTAAGCAGGGTTTTTTATTTCCCGAAAACTGATGGTGAATGGCAGTAACGAAAGGTGAAAGCACTGTGAACCATAGCATAGCGACGTCTTGATGATGTCCGACCGCGCCAGACGAAAGATAGCGCAAGAGAGCCAAGGCTCTCAACCGGTGGGGTCTGCCCACAGGTCACTGACAGATGCGCCGGAATGGCCGGAAAATAATTTACATATTAAGGGCTTCGTAGGAGGTGTGCCCCTAAACACCGAAACAGCCGCCGTGAAACCGCGGGTTGGTAGCGCAAGCTAGCAAGGGGTGTTTGTTCTTTGTTGAAATGGCATGGGCCGGAAGCGCAATGACGCTTCCGGCCCTCTAATTTTCGCGGTTGTGATTTAACAGCAGAATGGCTCCTCGCCAGGGAGCTTGTCCGGGTGCGATTCCCGGCAACCGCACCAGCCTTCGCTTGCAGCGAAGCAAGAGCGAGGCTGCCGCGCCGTAGCATAGCGAAGGCGGGCTCACCCCTTGCAAAAACGCTTCGGCCCGGCAAGCCAATCCATTTAAAACCATTCCGACGCCTTGCAGCGCGATGCGCGCGAGCGTCCGTCAGGCCGCGCACCAGCTGTGCAGCCGAGTCTCCAAAACTCAGCTCGTGTGGGGCAGCACCACCGCGGCCTGCCATTCTAAAATTTCTGGGACCGTGGCTGAAAAGTGAAGCACCTGCCTTGCAAGCAGAGTTAAGCGGGAGCGTTACCCGCCGGATTCCACCATTTCTATTCGCGGGAAACTCGACCAAAGCACAGAGATGAGCTTCATAAACTCATTCAGGTGGGTGCGACTCCCACTCCCGCAACCAATCTCAGGGAAGTGATCCAGTTATCCGACTGTAAATCGGACGTCGCAAAACAATACTGGTAGAGACGGCTGGAGCGTAACCAGCACTTCCCACCATTTCTGGACTCGTAGCTCAATTAGAAGAGCGCCCCGTTGTCTGCGGGAGGGTTGAGGGTGCAAGTCCCTTCGGGTTCGCCAATTTCATCGGAGCGTAGCTCAGTCATTAGAGCGCCGGGCCTGGGCCCCGGAGGCCGCAGGTGGGAGCCCTGCCGTTCCGACCATTTTTCTAATTGCTGTCGTGGCCGAATACATGAGGCATCCGCCTTCTAAGCGGAATCACGCAGGTGAGATCCCTGCCGACAGCGCCATTGCTCAGTGGGATAATAGTAGTCCGCCCGTTTGTTAAACGGTCCGGTGCTGGTGCGAATCCAGCCTGAGCAGCCAACTTGCAAACCGGATTTGCCAAGTCGTGTCAAAGTAGTCTCGATGAAATCGGGATTAAACCACACGGTGTTGGTGCGACTGCAGTTCGCGACAGCGAACGTCTTTTTGTGGGCACCTGATTAGCAGGGCTTGGGAAGCCAATCCAGCCCTGACAGCCCATTTCGGAAGGCAGGCAGATATAAGCTGGCTGCACCTGTCTTGAAAACAGGGTCCGCTCATCCGGAGGTCGGAGCATTACCGACGCCTTCCGCCATCCTTCGCTCTGAGCTAACAGCCGTTTGGTCAGAGTGAAGGATGCCCTCCACAGCGCAGCGCGAAGGAGGGCTCACTAGCTATGGATGGCCAGCCAAACTTTTAACCCAATAACCCAAAGGAACACCCATGAACACGATCAGCTATCACTCAAGCCACTCATTCACCCGCAAGGGCCACAACTCTAATCGCGTATTCTGGGCCCGCACGACGGGCATGCAGAACACGCAGAACCGGCCAGCGCACTTCATACCCATAGGACTGTTCCATGAGTGCGCACCATTCACCTGACGATCCACCGCCCAGGCGGGACGTCAAAATTTCGCTGGCCAAAGTGCGCGTCTACGATCTCGAACGGCTCGCTTACACCGATGCCGCGAACATCGAACCACATCCACGTTTCTCGGTCCGCTGGCGCGCGCGAATAAAAGCAACCGCCGGCTGGTTCCGTTCGTGGTTCTGAAAATTTCATCCGCTGGATGAATCATCACCGTTAAAACCCTTAACCAAAGGAAATCCCATGAAGCCCGTTATCCGTTATCAAAGCCAATTGCTCTTTCGCAAGAGCTACAAGCCGACCCGGGTCCTCCGCATCCGTCCGGCGAAATTGAAATTCATTTTTCGCCCGGCCGGTTTCGGATTGAAACCACAGATCAAAACTTATGAATGCGATACAACTTGAATCAAAATTCGCCATGATGGGCGCACGCTTCAAAGTAAGCGTGTCGCCCGCGCAACGTGACCCGAACGATTACGCCGTGGATATCCAGAAGGATCGTCACGGTGAATTCTTCGAACTCCGCGTGCCTGCGCAATTGCGCGGTTCGCTCGATGTGAATGTGCTCCAGGCCGACAAGCGCGATCGACATCTGCTCCTGTTCGTCCGTCCGCCGGAAGGAAAACCCGCACGGTTTCTTTGTGGCCACGACGAGCGTGAATGGTTTGTCGCCGCGGTTCCGGGAGGAGCCTCGAGCGTCCTGCAGGCCAAAGAGGCCTTAAAGCCTCAGGCCGTTAGTCTCCGCCAGAACCGGCTCGAAGTCCCTAACCGGCTGCGAAACCGCCGCAAAAATGCAGCGTTCCGCCGCCAGGGTGAATGGTTCTTCGTGCCGTATTCGCTTTGGGAACACGACCCGATAAACGAGAAATTCGTCCTCGACAACGAGCCACTGCGACGCGGTGCGGGCAAGCCCCACATCGTCGAGCAGTTGTTTCGCGTGGCGGGCGAACTTGTTTACGTTTGTCCCAAATATCCCAATGGCGTAAGCGAAGCCTTCTACCAGCACCAGTTGCAGAACGTAAAGGGCTCTGCGCAGTGGGGCTGGCAGGCATTGCGACGCAATCCACGCGTTTACGCGAAAGGCCGCGTCCGTCACTCCGATCACGCCACCCTCACGCTGCCGTACTGGCATCGTGTGGTGCTGAATACGGAGACGGAAACGGACTCGATGCGCAACGTGGCGTTCATCGATTAACCATCAACCAACCTATCGGGAGACGTTAAAGCGTCTTCCGATTTAATTTCCCGTCCCCTAGCTCAAAAGCAGAGCCACCGGTCGATAACCGGAAGACCGCGGAGCGTTACCGCGGGGGACGACCAGCCTTCGCTCTTCGAGCTTCGGCTCGGCGAGCCATTTCTCCGGGTAGCTGAGACAGATTAGCGCAGCGCTGAAGCCGCTGAGACGTTGGCGCGATACCAACCCCGGGGACCAGCCTTCGCGCTTCGCGCTACGGCTCGGCAAGCCAACTAAAATCAATCCGCCGGTGCAAAACTATGGCGGGGACAAGAAGCAAATATGAACACCATGACTCCGAATCAAGTGCGCCTGTTCGCCTCGCCCAAAAGCTGGATCGAAGGTGAAGCCATGCGCCAGCTCTATGCCACGGCAAAGTTCGAAGGCGTTCGTCTCGCCGTCGGGTTTCCGGATCTGCATCCGGGCAAGGGCACGCCCGTCGGCGCGGCGTTCGTGACCGATGGCCTGCTCTATCCGCATCTCATCGGTGGCGACATCGGTTGCGGCATGGCGTTGTTCCAGACCGACCTTGTCCAATGTGATGCCAAACTCGATCGTTGGGCCGCGTTGCGGTTCAACCTCGAGTATCCGTGGGATGAATACGCAAGTGGTTTCCTCGCTGAACATGAACTTGATTCCACGAAGTTCGATCAGGTCCTGGGCACCATCGGGGGCGGCAATCACTTCGCCGAATTGCAGGCCGTCGGGAAAATACTGAACCCGGTCGAGTTTAAAAAACTCGGTCTGGGCAAGCAGCAACTCGTTGTGCTGGTTCACAGCGGTTCGCGTGGATTGGGTGAAACCATCCTGCGCGCCCACGTGGACCAGCACCGTGGCAATCGTGTTGGCGCGGAATCGTTCGCGGCGGAGGAATATCTGCGCGGTCACGATTTCGCCATGCGCTGGGCCAAGGCAAATCGCGAACTCATCGCGCGCCGTTTTGTCGCAGCGCTCGGTGCGCAAGCTGAATGCCTCTGGGACGGTTGCCACAACAGCATCACCGCTTGCGAGAGCGACGGGGAAACGGTGTGGGTCCATCGCAAAGGCGCCGTGGCTGCAGATGGTGATTTCGTTGTCATCCCCGGCTCGCGCGGCACATTGAGTTACATCGTGAAGCCGTTGAGCAACGGCGCGCACAATGCCTGGTCGTTGGCCCATGGCGCGGGCCGCAAATGGGCGCGCAGCGAAACCCGTTTGCGCATGCGCGAACGTTTCCGTGTGGCTGAACTCATCCAGACGCCGCTCGGCGGCCGCGTCATCTGCGAAGAGCGCGACTTGCTCTACGAAGAAGCGCCCGCCGCGTACAAAAACATTGAGGCAGTGGTCCAGGACCTCGTTGCTGCCGGACTCGTCTCCGTCATCGCGACCCTCCGCCCACTCCTCACCTACAAGACGCGTAAGATGCGTCGTTAGTGGTAACAGTGGCGGGTGGCATGACTGGTTCATGTCACTCGTCACTTATCCCATGTCACTTTCCAAGGTCCGTGAATGCAAAGCAGCTCGAGCAACCGGATTTTCAATCCGAACCTAGCCGGTGCAAGTCCGGTCACGGATGCCAATCTGCTCTCAAGGTGTAATTAGTTCTGCACGCCGCTCTGCGAAGGCGGAAGTTCGTGGTGCAAATCCACGTGAGAGCGCCATTTCTTTTCAGGATTGTGGTGTAACAGCAGCATTTCTCCCCGTGAAGGAGACGGTTCGGGTGCGAATCCCGGCTTCCTGACCAGTTAAAATGAAAACGCGTGACGAGCGCTCAAATGAGATTGGCCTTTTCCGCAAGCGGAATACTGCTCGATGAGCAATCCCAGCCCCGGCACAAAGATCTCAAAGCCGGAATTTGGATGCGGAGCTGTTCGTCACGCATAGATTTTGTCGCATACGATATCAAAATACGCAATCACGACTTATTCACAAATTTTCGATGGGCCGAACGTTGCAGGTTATCGCACCGAAACATAGGGGTGGTTGCTCACCGTGAGAGAGCCACCGGATGCAAGTCCGGTGATCCGGGTTCGAGTCCCGTTGCGAAGCCCCACATCTGCGGCAGCACTTGTCCATCGAGTTTATAGACGGGCCGTTGAGTTTGGGTTATCGTTAAGTCCTCTTTAGAGGATGAGTGGGTGCAAATCCCACACCATCGGGCAACCGATGTTACCCCAGTTCGCTCTTTGTCCGTCTCTCATTTCACGACGGGTCGCAGCATCGGGTTATCGCTCATAACGACGAGGTCGCGGGTTCGACTCCCGCCTCCGGCTCCAGTTGCCGGAGTAGATCAGTGGTAGATCGCGCAACTCCCGGTTCGTTTCTTATCCGTCGGTATTTGCGCGATTCGCCCAACCCAGTCCCCGCTGGACTTCTGGCCAGAAACGGCGTAAATGACCGCATCAAAGCATTCCACCAATTATGGGCAGCGTGGATCCTGCGGGTCGTTGTCATTTTGTTATTTGCGATCAGCGGTACGCTACAGGCCGAACCATACGCCTATGGGACGGTGCGGGAAATTTCGGACAAGTTCGGCCAATCGGAAGTCAAAAAGCTGCAGGACTTACTCAACACGCCACAGTTTCAGGCGCCCCTCACCAACTATAGTTGTGGCGAGCCGGTGCCAAAGTTGACGTTTTCGGTGTCGCTGCGTCCGAAGGGTTATGCAACCACGCGGGCGGTTAACATCTCCTATACGCCGGGCTTTTCGCCCTCGGACAACCCAAAACGTTGTCTGATGTTTGCCGTGGATTATCTGTTGGACATAGCCGTGGCCGGGTTGGATCCGGACCCGAAGGACGAGACTACCCGCGAGCCGCATTGTGATTGCTCTAAACGCGATGGCCAAACGGAATGGGTGGAATTTCCCGGACCGGATATCATCCTTGCCAGAAAGAAAGTTGCGGCCAAAAATGCCGCCATCAAGTCTGATGAAGACCAGCAGGTCAAAGAAGCAGACCTGCAACCGATCCGTTTCGATCCGACAGGTGTGCTGGTGCAACCGCCCGCAAATGAAATCCTGATGACCCATGAGACATATCTTGGCAGTTTGCCCGCCGATGCGGAAATGATTGTGGCCAGTCGCGATTTCACCCGCTGGGCCTGCGTCGTGAAACGGAATGGCAAAGAGTCAGTCATGTTGGATGGCGTGGAGGGTAAAGCATACGATGCGATTCCCTATCATCAGCAATTGGAATTCAGCCCGGATGGAAAACACTTTGCCTATGTTGCCAAATTGAACGACAAGATGACAGTCGTGGCCGATGGGAAGGAGGGAAAGTTCTACGCGGATGTCGAAGACCTGTTCCATCCCCGATACAGTCCGGACAGCCAGCACCTCGCTTATATCGTCAACATGCAGCCTATCACGTTCCTGCCGGAAAGAATGGCCATGGTGGTGGATGGGAAAGAAGGAAAAAGCTATGAACTGGTGGAAGGCATCCTATTCAGCCCGGACAGCAAGCACCTGGCCTATAACGCGGACAAAAGTTGGAACCGTGGCACGTCTGTGGTGGTGGATGGAAAAGAAAGCCCACCGTATGGCCAGGTTTCTGACACGCGCTTCAGCGCGGACGGCAATCGAGTCGGATTTGTGGCAATGGACCGCGGCGACGGAACTCCGGAAAACAGGCCAATGGATTTTGCAGTCGTCGATGGCAAGGAAGAGAAACATTACAAATCAGTTTCCGGGGTCCAGTTCAGCCCGGACAGCCGCCACGAAACCTACATCGCGGGCGTGGCCACCAGCAGCATGCGCATCCTGGTGCGGGATGGTGTGGAAATGAAATATGCGGATGCCGATCAGGGGACGTTCAGCCCGGACAGCCAACATTTGGCCTATGCGGCGCGATTCGGGACAAACTGGCTGGTATTAGTGGATGGAAAAAAACTGGACCCACAACCCCAGGTCGCAAGACCAGACCCGATGTTCAGCCCGGTTCGTGATTTGTCGTTCAGTCCGGATAGCCGGCATATCGTCTACGTCCGCTACCTTGAGACCAATTGTTTCGTCGTCGTGGACGGCACGGTGACGGCGACTTATAACGGGGTGCAGGTCGCCCCGCAGTTTACGCCCGATAGCCGGCGACTGGCATACGTCGTTGGGCAACCCGGTCAATCCGGCGGTGACGGTAAAGTCAGGCCAGTTCTCGGCGGGCTTGTAGGAAAAGCATACGACCAGATGCTGACGTGGCGCGCCGACATGGATGAAGGCGGCCAGACTTTCGGGTTCACCCTCGATGAAAATGGCGTACTCCACGGAATCGGCGTGCGCGATGGGGAGGTCTTGCGCATCGAGCTTGAGATCGTAAAAAGATAGCGTGCATCCGCATTAGCCAGATAGGTTCTGCCGTAAGCACTTCAATTTCAGCGGGCCGTAGATAGTGGGTTATCATTAAACTGCAGGTTGGCGGTTCGAATCCGCCTTCGCATCCGGTGCGAGTAGCTCAATTGGTTAGAGCAACAGTATATCCACCATCGCTTCTTGCCCGCTGCGTTTTTTAATTTCCATTTTGATGGGCCGAAGACATCGGGTTATCTGTCATTGGTTCGACTCCAGTCTCCCCGACCATATCGGGGAGTAGCTCAGAGGTAGAGCAATCCCGCGTCCACCTGGCCCATCTGTAATTTCATCGCCACCTGTATGTGGCGATGACCTTTTTCCGCACATAATTGCGGAGTCCGCACCGGCACCTGTTCATAGGTGGCCGGGCGCAAGCACTTCTGCGGGCCGACGAATGTGGATTATCAATACCATGACAAGTCCCCACATTCACCAACTTGTCCGCAGTTTAACCAACCAACCAAATCGTGCCGCGAGTTAGCGGCGCACCAATGAGAAGGAGGCCACCATGGCTATCAATTACGCAAAGCTCTTCAACCGCCGGGTCACGCCGCAGTCGCTGCCCATCCCGGGCTCGACCCAGGTCGCCAACTCCGCCGGTGGCTATTCCTGGCAGGTGGATGACTGGATGCGCCTGGACCGTTTCCTCATCCTCGGCGCCGAAGGTGGTACGTATTACATCGCCGAACGCGATCTCGTGAAGCAGAACCACGACGCACTCATCCGCTGCATCCAGGCGGATGGTGTTCGCGCCGTGAACCGTATCGTTGAGATCAGCCAGGCTGGTCGCGCGCCGAAGAACGATCCCGCCATCTTCGCCTTCGCGCTCGTCGTGACGCACGGCGACGCCCAGGCCAAGACGCACGCGTTCGCGAACCTGGACAAGGTCTGTCGTATCGGCACGCACCTGTTCCACTTCGCGCAACACGTGAACACGATGCGCGGTTGGGGTCGCGGTCTGCGCAACGCCGTTGGCCGCTGGTACATGGACCGTGATGCCGATGAGCTCGCGCACCAGGCCGTGAAGTACCAACAGCGTGATGGCTGGTCGCACTCCGACCTGCTCCGCCTCGCTCACCCGAAGGCTCCGTCACGTCAGCACGATGCAGTTTTCCGCTGGATGCTGTGCGGAAGTTCCGCCTCCTATGGCGCAGACTCGCTGGGCGAACGCGAAGTGAAGCGCAAGGTTCGCGGTGAGGACCGGGTCGCGAAGTACGCCGCTGTCGGCGAACTGCCGAAGCTCATCGAAGCCT
>Ga0265338_10002442_pt1 | contig 27879 bp, 28 predicted proteins | sample 42126metaG_FD_193579 | JGI IMG/M metagenome (GOLD analysis project Ga0265338, IMG submission 193579) | Rhizosphere microbial communities from Carex aquatilis grown in University of Washington, Seatle, WA, United States - 4-21-26 metaG | ecosystem: Host-associated > Plants > Roots > Rhizosphere...
GGATCGGGACTTTTATGGGAATGGGAGGCGGAAGCGCTTCCGGAAGCGGGGATGAATGGGTGAAGGCGATTAAGGGAAAGGGTTATTTCCCCATGGAAATTGACAGCACCGGAAAAAACGGAAAAACAATGACCATGCAGGCCACCAAGCTGGAAAGGCAGTCCTTGTCCGACAGCCATTTCGAGGTTCCCCCCGGTTATAAGAAAATGCCCGATTACGGGGACATGATGAAGGGGCAGAAGAGCCCCAGCGGCGAGGATATGTTGAAAAGCATGAAGCCGAAACTTCCTTTCTGATAGTAATGGAAGACTTGATAAAGGCTCCCGGATTCGGGAGCCTTTTTTTGTTTGGAATCAAAAGGTATACAAGTGTATAATTCCGGCATTGGCCATGGCTAAGGAAATATAATGAATTTTCGAATCAAAAACGCGGTCAGTTTTGGAAAAACCGTTTTGGCGGTTCTGCTGTTTTTTCCCCCGCTGGGGGCTATCGCCGCCGAAGTCCATACCACCGACGGACAAACCTTTAGCGGGAAAATCATCGAGGAAGAGGACGCCTTTGTGGAAGTTCAAATGGAGGATGGGGTCCAGGTCAGGATCGACCGCGCTCAAATTGTTTATGTCCAGCGCGAGGAGGACCCGGAAAAGTCCCGGCAGGATTACCCCGTCTTGGGAGTGACTTACGGAACCCCCGCCATATTTAACCTGGTGGCCGGTTATTACCTTGGCGATCTGGGGGCTAAATTTTGCGGCGGCGACTGGTCCAACTTTTGGGGAGGGCAGCTCGATTTATCCAAGAAACTGGTGGATAACAAAACCTTCTTGGGATCCCTTTCCCTGGTAGGCGGTTATGTCGGGATCAACAAGGTCTCCGATAATTTCTCGACTTGGGGCATACCCTATGCCGTGACCCATAATTTTTTCTACGGCGGCGTAGGTTTTGACCTGAACTGGGGCGGTTTGGCGGTGGAGCTGGACTGCGTGGCAGGGGATTTTCCAAACCAGGTCGCTTTTCCTTTTCAAATCGGATACGTGCACAGGTTCAATTGAGGATTTATGGCGAAAGTTAAAACACAATTCATCTGCCAAAATTGCGGGGCGAAATCCTTCAAGTGGCTCGGGAAATGCAACTCCTGCAGCCAATGGAATACCCTGGTGGAGGAAATGATCGATTCGGGGCGCTCGGAAGAGAGGGGCCGCAGGCTCTCCAAACCTACGGAAACCACCTCGCCCGTTTCCATCGCCGACATCGAGGTGGACGAGGGATTCCGCCTGAAGACCCATATCAACGAGTTCGACCGGGTGTTGGGCGGCGGGATCGTGCCGGGCGAAACCGTCATGATCGGCGGGGATCCTGGCATCGGAAAATCAACCTTGCTTTTACAAGTGGTGGACCGTCTTTCCAAATTGCAAAAGGACGGCCAGGGCAAATGCCTCTACGTGACGGGGGAGGAGTCGGCCCAGCAGATCAAGCTGAGGGCGGAGAGGCTCGGCATCCGTTCCAACAACCTCTATATATTCCCCGAAACCGATGTCCTGGCCATCCTGGACCAGATCGAGAAGACCAAGCCCGTTCTGACCGTGATTGATTCCATCCAAACGCTTTTTTTGGCGGACATTACCTCGGCTCCGGGAAGCGTCTCCCAAGTGAGGGAATCGGCGGCGCGGTTGACTTATTTAGCCAAGCGGGAAAAATTGCCGATGTTTTTTATCGGCCATGTGACGAAGGAAGGAAGCATCGCCGGGCCCATGACCTTGGAGCATATGGTGGACGCGGTGTTGTATTTTGAGGGGGACATCCAGCGCCATTACCGTCTTTTGCGGGCCGTCAAGAACCGTTTCGGCAGCACCCAGGAAATCGGCATCTTTGAGATGAGGGAAGACGGGCTCCAGGAAGTCGCCGACGCTTCCAAGGCTTTCCTGGACGACCACTTTGTCCATAGTTCGGGTTCGGTCATTACCGCCAGTTTGGAGGGAACGAGGCCGCTTTTGTTGGAAGTACAATCCTTGGTGAGTCCCGCGAATTTTGGAATGCCCCAGAGGCGTTGTTCCGGGATTGATCCGAATCGATTGGCCTTGATCCTGGCGATCTTGGAAAAACGCCTCGGTATGGCGATCTCCTCCCAGGATGTTTTCCTGAATATCGCGGGAGGCATCAAGGTGGCCGAACCCTCCATCGATTTGAGCGTGGCGGTGGCGGTGGCTTCCTCCTTCCGCGAGGTGCCGGTCGGAGCCGACGCCTTGGTGTTGGGGGAATTGGGCCTGTCGGGGGAAGTTCGGGCTGTTTCCCAAATCGGCCCACGCCTGGCGGAAGCCGCGAGGCTGGGATTCAAGCAAGCGGTCGTCCCACACGGAAACTTGAAAGCGATTTCACTTTTACCGGACGCTCCCTTGGAAATTTTGGGGGTCAAGACACTGGCGGAGGCCATCGGAATATTGGTGCCAAGGTAAAAAATCGTTTAACCCCCAAGGTCACCCGGAAATGCCTAAAAGAATTGTGGTTATTTAAAATCATTTTACTTTCCTGGGGATCCTTGGCGTACTGGGTGGTTTAAAAGGCCGTGTTTTGTTAGACTGACCCCCCTATGAAAAAGACCAGGATCAAATCCATTCAACCCTGGGCCGCGATTATCGTGGCCGCGGGACAATCCAAGCGCTTGAAGAGCGCCGTTCCCAAGCCCTTCCTTTATATTGACCATCGCCGGACCTTGCTGGACATGTGCCTGGAATCCTTCCGCCAAGTGCCGGGGCTTTCCTACGTGATTATCGTCACTCAAGACGAGTATATGGAACAGGCCATCCAGGCCATTTACCGTTGGAAGCTCGCGGGGATCGTGACCAAGGGCGGGCCGGAGAGGGAAGATTCGGTGCGGTTGGGTTTGGAAGTGGTGCCCCCGGGCGTCAAGCACGTGCTCATCCATGACGCGGCCAGGCCTCTGGTAAGTCCCGGCGTCATCCATCGGGTGCTGGAAGCCGCCACCAAATCCGGCGCGGCGATCCCGGTCATCCCGGTGAAAGACACCTTGAAAATCATTTCCGGCGGCAAAGTCATCAAGACCTTGGACCGGACCAAAATCGGGGCCGTCCAGACTCCCCAGGGATTCAAGCTGGGGCTCTTGAAAAAAGCTTTTAAAAAAATCGGCAAGCGGGCCTCCCGCCTGACCGACGACTCGGCGGTGGTGGAAGCCGCCGGCATGAGGGTGAAGGTGGTTCAGGGCGACCTGCTGAATTTCAAGGTGACCACCCCGGATGACTTGAGGCACGTGAAAGACCTGGTCTGGTGGGAAAAAAGCCGGGAAGACCACCATTAATAAGTGAAATAAAATCATTTTAGCCACAGATGAACAGGGATTAACACGGATAGATTTAGGCTTGTCTGAAAAAAATGATTCATCTGTGTTAATCCCTGTTCATCTGTGGCGAATAATTGTGTCGATGCTTTCTGCGTTTTCTGCGTCTCTTCGGTAAAAATGTTTGGGGGTTTTATGGATTTTAGAGTCGGAACGGGATTTGACGCCCATCGCTTCGCCGAGGGAAGGCCGCTCATCTTGGGCGGGATCACCATCCCCCATTCCAAGGGACTCCTGGGCCACTCCGATGCCGACGCCCTTTGCCACGCCGTCTCGGACGCGGTCCTGGGCGCCGCGGCTTTAGGGGATATGGGGCATTATTTTCCCGACAAGGATCCCAAGTGGAAAGGCGCGGACAGCCTGGAAATGTTGAAGGAATGTGTCCGGTTGGCCTCCTCCAAGGGTTGGAAGGTCGGAAATTTGGACGCAACCCTTGTTTGTCAAAATCCCAAGCTGGCATCCTTTCTTCCCTCCATGGCGCAGAAGCTGGCGAAAACACTGGGAGTCGACGTTGAAAAAGTGAGCGTGAAAGCCAAAACCACCGAAGGCATGGGGTTTGAAGGAAGGGAAGAGGGAATTTCAGCGCAAGCGGTGGTACTTCTAACGAAGAATTAGGAATGAGGAGTAAGGAATTTTAGGATTTAAGTCTAAAAGGCTGTAAATTCCTAATTCCCCATTCCTAATTCCTAATTGCGGGCCGCCGGGGTTGATTTCTAATAAACGTTTCAAAGGAAAGAAAAGCATTGGAACAAGTACGAGTAAGATTCGCCCCTAGCCCGACCGGCGACCTGCATCTCGGCAACGTCCGGACGGCCCTCTATAACTGGCTCTATGCCAGGCATACCAAGGGCGTCCTGATCCTGCGGATTGAGGATACGGACAAGGTCCGTTCCACGGACGAGGCCTGTGAGAACCTGATGGACATCATGACGTGGCTGGGGCTCAAGTGGGACGAGGGCCCCAGGGTCGGCGGCCCCTACGCGCCATATAAACAATCCGAACGCACCTCGATTTACGAGGAGCATTTGGCCAAGCTGCGGTCCTCCCACTCCGTCTACCAATGCTATTGCACCGAGGAAGAACTGGAGCTGGAACGAAAACGCCAATTGGGCCGGGGCCAAATGCCAAAATACGGCGGCAAGTGCAAAAAGCTGACGGCAGAAGAACGGAAGAAATTGGACGCGGAGGGAAAATCCTCGGTTCTTCGGTTCATCGTTCCCCCTGGCGAGATTTTGGTGAACGACGAGGTTCGGGGGGAGGTCCGCTTTCCCGACGACCAGTTGGGCGATTTTGTCCTGACCCGTTCCGATGGGAGCCCCACCTATAACTTCACCGTCGTGGTGGATGACGCCTTGATGAAGGTCACCCATGTGGTCCGGGGTGAAGACCATTTATCCAACACCCCAAAACAAATCCTCCTCTACAACGCGATGGGATATAAGCCGCCCAAGTTCGCGCATCTTTCCATCATCAAGGGCGCGGACGGGCAGAAACTCTCCAAACGCCACGGTGAAACCAGCGTGGAAAGCTATAAGGCCAAGGGCTACATGGCCGAGCCCTTCTTGAATTATCTGGCCCTCTTGGGCTGGGCGCCCAAGAGCGGGGAAATCCTTTCGCTGGACCAAATGGCGGAGGAATTCGACCTTTCCCACGTGGGGAAGAGCGGGGCGATTTTTGATCCCGTGAAACTCCATTGGATGGGAAGCCAGTATATCGCCAAGATGACGCTGGACGATTTAACCAGGGCGGTCCTGCCCTATTTGGCCGACGCGCAGTTGTTTTCCCGGGAGCAGGCCCGCGTTAAGTTTGATTGGCTGAAGGGCGTGGTGGACACGGTCCGCACCAGCCTGGGATGTTTTTCCGACGTCACCAAAGAAACCTTTTATTTCTTTTCGGATGAATTGAGCTTCACCCATGAACAAACCGAGGAAATGAAAGCCCAGAAACCGCTCCTGGAAGCCTTCCACAAGGCTTTCGGCGACCTTGCCGATTTTAACGGCGACAACTTCCTCAGGGCGGTCAAGGAAGTGGGCAAGCAAATGAACGCGAAGGGGAAGGGACTCTATCATCCCCTGCGCTTGGCCATGACGGGCCGGGAAGACGGTCCGGAACTGGTCAAGGTCGCGCCATTGTTGGGTAAGGACCGGGTGATGGAGCGGTTGACGACTTGGACGGTGGAAGTAGTGAGTGAAATCAAATAAATAAACGGGTATAAAAAATGTTTGAATATATTAAATCTATCCTGGACCGGGATCCTGCGGCGAAATGGTGGGAGCTTCCTTTGTATCCCAGCGTTTACGCCCTGCTGCTGCATCGTCTGGCCCATTTCCTGATCTGGCTTCCCTTTTTCCCGCGCCTTATTTCCCAAATCTCCCGGTTCCTCACCGGCATTGAAATCCATCCCGGCGCTAAAATCGGAAAGTGCTTTTTCGTGGATCATGGTGACGGAACTGTCATTGGGGAAACGACCGAAATCGGCGATTACGTCACCTTGTTCCAGCAAGTCACCCTCGGGGGGACAGGCAAGGAAAAGGGGAAGCGCCATCCTACCTTACGCGACCATGTGGTCGTGGCGGCTGGGGCGAAAGTCCTGGGCAATATCGAGTTGGGCGAATATTCAAAAGTCGGCGCCAATGCCGTGGTGGTAACCAATGTTCCGCCCCACTCGACGGTCGTGGGAGTGCCTGGCCGGGTGGTGAGTGTGAGGGGTCAAAAGTTGGAAGGCCATGAACTCGACCACAATAAACTGCCGGATCCCCTCCTGCGCCGGTTGGAGCATTTGGAACGGGATTTAGCCCGCCACGCCGGCTCCTACGCTCCTCGGACAAAAAAGAAAAACAAGTAATTGCCACGGATGAACAGGGATGAACACAGATGGGATAAACCCTTTTGTTTTTATCCGTGTTTATCTGTGTTAATCTGTGGCAAAATTTCCGAGGTTTTCCGTGTTAAAAGTCACTAATACTCTTACCGGCGTTAAAGAGGTTTTCACCCCGATCAATCCTCCCGTGGTGAAAATGTACGTCTGCGGACCCACCGTTTACGGCGATATCCATATCGGCAACGCCCGCTCCCAAGTCAATTTCGACGTCATCCGCAAGTACCTGGTTTATTCCGGCTATCAAGTCATCTACGCCGTGAATATCACGGATATCGACGACAAGATCATCAAGAAGGCTATTGAGGAAAAAAAGGACGCGAAAGAAGTCGCTGAAACCTATACCAAGGCCTTTTTCAAGGTGATGGAAAAATTAGGGGTCGAAAAAGCCGACCTTCATCCCAAGGCCACCGATTTCATCCAGGAAATGATCGAGCTGGTCTCGGGGCTCATTGACAAGGGATGCGCTTACGTGGTGCCTTCGACGGAATTGGGAAAAGACGTCAATTTTGATTCTTGCACGTTCAAGAACTATGGAAAGTTGTCCGGCAAGAACCTTGAGGAACTCCAGGAGGGAGCCAGGGTCGAGAAAAACGAGACGAAAAAAAATCCGACCGACTTTGTTCTGTGGAAAGCCTCCAAACCGGGGGAACCTCAGTGGGACTCGCCCTGGGGCAAGGGCCGCCCCGGATGGCACATCGAGTGCTCCACCATGGTCCGCAAGCTTTTAGGGGATTCCATCGACATCCATGGCGGCGGCGTGGACCTGATCTTCCCCCACCATGAGAATGAGATCGCCCAGTGCGAGGCGTTTACCGAAAAGCCTTACGTGAAATATTGGCTCCACAATGGATTCATCGAAATCTCCGGCCAGAAGATGAGCAAGTCCCTGGGCAATATCTGGAAGGCCAAGGCGGCCTTGGCTGATTTCCGCCCCGAGGTTTTGCGCTACTTTTTCTTGAGCGCCCATTACCGCAGCGGCTTGAATTACGATATGGAAACCCTGGAAGCGAATAAAAGGGGCTGGGAAGAATTTAACCAGACCTTCCAGCGGATTGAGGAAGCCATTACGGGCCCCGATTCCACAGCCGAAGTGATGGATCTTTTGGAGCTTCGCTTGGCCATTGATGAGGTGGAAACCAAATTCAAGGAAGCCATGGACGATGATTTCAACACCCCCAAGGCCATGGCGGCCTTGTTTGACCTGGCCCGCGAGGCCAGGCGGGTCCTGAGCCAGGCGGCCCGCGTCACCAAGGGCGGGAAATCTCTCCTGGCGGAAGCCTTGGAAAAATTGAACCTGCTGGGCGGGTTGCTGGGGATTGTGACCGCGGAAAGGGCCGAGGTTCCCAAAGAGGTTGAGGAATTGGCCCTGGCCCGGGTTGAACTGAAAAAAGAAAAGAAATTTAAGGAAGCCGATGAAATCCGCGCTAAGGTTATTGAAATGGGGTTCATCATTGAAGACGTGCAGGGAGGACAGTTCCGGATTTTGCCGAAGAAATAATGAACCACAGAGTTACATGGAGTAAATCTTAGTCATTTTTTTAATCTAGAATTAATGAAACCTTCACCGGGACTTTGGTTTTTTAGAAAATAGAATCATTCTTTGGCTTACTCTGTGTAACTCCGTTAACTCTGTGGTGAATAGGGTGCTGTATGTCTGAAAAAATCTACGGCCGCAAGCCGGTTTTGGAAGCCCTTCGGTCCGGCAACCGGTCCGTCAGCCGGATCTATCTGATGCAGGGGTCCCGGGACGGCATCCTCAACCAGATCGAGGCCCACGCCAAGGCCAAGGGCATCGCCATCACCCTGGAAACCCGCCACCGCATGGATACCATGGCGGGCAACGACAAGCACCAGGGGGCCATCGCGGTCGCCGAGGACTACCATTACTCCGATCTTCAGGACATTCTCGACACGGCAAGGGAAAAAAACGAGCCTCCTTTCATGATTCTCCTCGATGAGATCGAGGATCCCCATAATTTAGGCGCCATCATCCGGTCCGCCGACGCGGCGGGGGTCCACGGCGTCGTCATCCCCAAGAACCGAGCGGTGGAGGTCAATTCCACCGTCATCAAGTCCTCCGCCGGCGCCGCCGAACATGTCACCACCGTCAAGGTGACCAACATGAACGACACGATCCGGAAGCTGAAGGAAATGAATGTCTGGGTGGTGGGGGCGGACGGCAACGCCGAGAAGAATTTCTTCGAATACGATTTCCGCCAGCCTGTGGCACTGGTGATTGGGAACGAGGGCAAGGGCATCCGGCGTTTGGTGAAGGAAAATTGCGATGAATTGGTGAAGATACCCATGGCCGGAAAGATGTCCTCGCTGAACGCCTCCGTGGCCTCCGCCATACTCCTTTTTGAGGTAGCCCGGCAACGGAAGTGGGGGGTGGTTTCCCCCAGGGTGGAGCCGCCTTTATCCTCCTATGGGGTGGGTCTTTCCCCGGAAAGGGACTTTTTTCGGCCAGGCCCTGATTCGGCTGCTGAAGCGCCGGATGAGGGCCTTGATCAAACGATCGATGTAAGCCCATCAGATAACCTTGAGGAAGGTCCCCCCGAGCCGCCCCAAGCCCCCCCCGGCGGCGGGTTTAAGTGGTAAAGGCATCCCCCGATTTAATGCTATTTCAATTGCCATCCTGAATTCCCGAATGGAACAAGGGATCTAGGTTGTGCTTTATGAGAAAAACAGAGATTCTTCACCGGAAAAGCGGGTTCCGAATGTCGTCTTTAAACTTCAAATACCCTCCCGCTTTGCTTGACGCTTCCGAAGGTCACTTCTATAATCCCTTCTCCCTTGTGGAAAAACTGGACGATTAGGTAGGGCTGGCGTAGCTCAGTTGGTAGAGCAGCCGCCTTGTAAGCGGCAGGTCACCGGTCCGATTCCGGTCGCCAGCTCCATTTTTTCCACTAAATGAAAGTTAGGGGCAGGTGCCCGAGTGGTCAATGGGAGCAGACTGTAAATCTGCCGGCCGACGGCCTTCATAGGTTCGAATCCTATCCTGCCCACCATTTTTTGTTATAAACACCCGGTTATTTCGGGTCCTTTACTGTTGGTTGGGAAACATGGATAATTTTAGCTCGCGGGTGCGGGAGTAGCTCAATGGTAGAGTCCCAGTTTTCCAAACTGGTTGTTGCCGGTTCGAATCCGGTCTCCCGCTCCATTTTTCGCCCAGTTTAAAACTCTTCAATGGTTGATCGAGGAAAATAGTCAATGCTTTCAGAAACCGAAATATCCCAAATCGACATTCCCGGAAATCCCAATCCTGTCACGGAAGTAAATGAATCCATGAATGACCGGGTACTGCTCTATGGGCATCCGGGCCTCTGTAAGACTTCCAAGGAACTATTGGCCAGTGATGGGTTCCAGCTCATCCTTCACCGCTATCTCAAGCACATGTCCGATAAGGATTCCCCCATCCTCAGTTGTATGAAGTCCTATAAAACCTCCGAGGGTTATGACACCGTTAAAATAGCGGCCTTTCTTCAGGCTTTATACGAGAAGGAATATAACGAGGCGACCTTGGGCCACGTGGACCGGGTGGTCCTGAAGGATTTCATCGAGGAACTGTACAGCTACTGGAGAAAGAGGGAGCGCTTCGTCATATTCGACAGGGATACGAAAGACGGCGGGATCGACCTGAAGGAATATCACCACATCTTCATCATGGCCAACGAGCAGTTTAAGACCCTGGTGTTGGGAACTTACCGCCATATTTGCGCCAATGTGATGGGTGATTGGTTCAAGGTTTACCGCCAGATCCCCGCCGGCATGGGAATGGCCCTGCTGGCCGAAAAAATAAATTGGAAGCATCCTGGCGAAAGCTACCAGAAGCTCAAGAATATTCCCTTCATCCGCTTGTCGCTGATTTATCCCCCCCTTATTTATTACACCAAGAGCAACAAGCGCCGGGGCAAGTTCAACCCCCTTCCCAACAACCCCATTGATTCGGTCAAGCTCGATTCCTCCAAATGGCTTTGTTTTCCCGCCAAAATCGGGTCCCTCATCGTCTTCATTTATTTCCTGAAAGATTACGTTTCCCATGCCGCAGGACTCTCGAACCTTTTCGAGTTGGCCAGCGCCCAGGAAATAGCCGACCGCAAACCGGACGGAATCATGTTGTTCGGGGTGGATCCGGCCTTGATGGACAATCAATTAGTCGGCTATTACGAAGACACGGCCCACAAGGTGGTCGTGGGAGCGGTCGCCAACCAGCCGGACGACGTGGATTATTTCGGCTATTTCAAGAAAACCGCCCTGACCATCCATAACCTGATCATGATCGAGCGGGGAAATATCCCGATCCATGGGGCGATGGCCAAGATCGATTTAAAATCGGGCAAGAGCGCGCAGGTCGTCATCGTGGGTGATTCGGGCGCCGGTAAATCCGAATCCCTGGAAGCTTTCCGCGTTTTGGCCGACAAATATATCCGCCAATTAACCGTTATTTTTGACGACATGGGTTCCATGAACATCACGCCCGACGGCCAAGTGGTCGGGATGGGTACGGAGGTAGGCGCCTTCGTCCGGCTGGATGATTTGCATCCCGGGTACGCTTACACTGAAATCGACCGTTCTGTTTTCATGAATCCCCATATGCGGAACGCCCGGTTGGTCATGCCGATCACCGAATACCGCCATGTGGTGGCGGGCTATCCGGTGGACATGTTCTTGTACGCCAACAATTACGACAACGTGGATGAGGAACATCCTCCCTTGGAAATCATGACGGATCCAAAAGTGGTCAATGAGGTTTTCTCCAGCGGAGCCAGGTTGGCCAAGGGTACCACCGATGAGAAGGGACTGGTCCACACTTATTTCGCCAATCCCTTTGGCGCGCCCCAAAAGAAAAAACAACACGAGATATTGGCGGAGAAGTTTATCGGCCAATTGATGAAGAACGGCAAAAAGGTCGGGCAGCTCAGGACCCGCCTGGGGATTTCCGGATTCGAGACCAAGGGCCCTGAAGAGGCGGCCCAGGCTCTCTTTCAATACATCACTAAAAACCTTTAATCATACTGATCATTATCATATTCAAAACCGCGTCCTGGGCTTACCCTTGCCTTTTTCGCGGGCGGACATAATTTTCGAAAACCACAGGAAACTTTAAAATTTTCTCAGGGAGGTGTTGCTTGGATTACCGCATCGAGCATGATTCCATCGGCGAGTTAAAAGTCCCCCGGGAGGCCCTGTGGGGCGTCCAGGCCCAAAGGGCCGTTGAGAATTTTCCCATCAGCGGGATCAAGCCGCACAAGGTTTTTATCCAGGCCACGGTTCACATCAAGAAGGCCGCCGCTCGTTTTCACGCCAAGGTGGGCTGGCTGGATAAAAAGAAAGCCGACGCCATCGTGAAGGCCTCCGATGAGATCCTCAAGGGTGAAAAGTGGCTGGACCATTTCGTGGTGGACGTGTACCAGGCCGGCGCCGGAACCAGCCACAACATGAACACCAACGAGGTCCTGGCGAACCGGGCCATTGAGATTTTAGGCGGAAAAAGGGGGGACTATAAACTCGTCCATCCCAATGACATGGTCAACATGGGCCAATCCACCAATGACGTGATACCCACGGCCATCCGTTTATCGGCCCTCCTTTTGACCCGCGACTTCCTGCCGGTCTTGAAAAAATTATCAGCGACCTTCCGCAGGAAGGGGCGGGAATTTAACGGGGTCTACAAATCAGGCCGCACCCATCTTCAGGATGCCGCGCTTTTAACCTTGGGCCAGGAATTCAACGCCTACGGGGAGAGCTTGGAGAGGCACGCCAAGCGGATCGAGGCGGCGTCGGAGGACCTTCTGGATCTGGGGATCGGCGGTTCAGCGGTTGGGACCGGACTCAACACCCATAAGGACTATTGCAAGGGGATGGCGTCGATTTTGTCGGAACAAACGGGACTCCATCTTTCGGCCCACCCGAACTTATTTGAGGCCATGCAAAGCATGTCGCCCTTCGTGTCCTTGTCCAACGCCTACCGTAATTTGGCCTTGGATTTAACCAGGATCGCCAACGATTTCCGGCTGATGACCAGCGGGCCTGCCACCGGTTTCGGCGAGATCCTGCTGCCGACCATGCAGCCAGGGTCCTCCATCATGCCGGGAAAGGTGAACCCGGTCATGGCTGAGTGCCTCAATATGGTTTGCTATCAAGTTCTGGGGCACGACACCACGGTCGCTTTCGCGGCCCAGGCCGGCCAAATGGAATTGAACGTGATGATGCCGGTCCTCGCCTATAACCTGAACCAGGAAATTTTAATATTTACCAATATGTTGAGGGCTTTTGAGTCGAAATGCGTTTCCGGAGTGAAGGCCGAGGAGGCCCGGTGCCGGCAATACGCGGATCAAAGCACGCAGGTGGCGACGGCCTTAAATCCCGTGATTGGGTACGAAAAAGCCGCGGAGGTGGTGAAAGCGGCCCTGAAAGAGGGGAAAACCGTGCGGCAGGTCGTGCTGGAGAAAAAGATACTCACCGAGGAGAAATACAACCAGGCGGTGAAGCTGGATAAAATTGTCGATCCCCATGGGCGGAGCCCCAAGGGGAAATAAATTCACCTGGGGGGACCTTTCGGGGCGAAGGGGCCTGAAAGAGGGGGAATAGGGCTTAAATTAAGCCATTTCTCCTTGACAGAGGACCTTTCAACCGTAAAATACTGTCCTCTTGCTTTATCCCCGCCCAAGTAGCTCAGTTGGTAGAGCACTTCCTTGGTAAGGAAGAGGTCACCGGTTCAATCCCGGTCTTGGGCTCCATCTTCGCCCAAGCGGATCTTTGGTTCGGCGGAGGCGGTCTGTGGCCGCTCATGCGGTAACGGGCAAGCGGTTGAGTTGTTGTTGAAAAACAATCTTACTCATTTTTTTAAACTCTCGGAGGAATGGAACGATGTCAAAAGAGAAATTCGTTAGGAACAAGACCCACGTGAATATTGGAACGATCGGACACGTCGATCACGGCAAGACGACCCTGACGGCGGCGATCACGACGGTGCTGGCGAAGAAGGGCTGGGCGACGGCGAAGGGATACGCGGATATCGACAACGCGCCGGAAGAGCGCGAGCGCGGAGTGACGATCAACACGTCGCACGTGGAATACAATACCGATAAGCGGCATTACGCGCACGTGGACTGCCCTGGTCACGCGGACTATATCAAGAACATGGTGACGGGAGCTGCGCAGATGGACGGCGCGATCCTGGTGGTCTCGGCCGCGGACGGCCCGATGCCCCAGACGAGGGAGCACATTTTGCTGGCGCGCCAGGTCGGAGTGCCTTACATCGTGGTGTTCTTGAACAAGTGCGACATGGTGGACGACAAGGAATTGCTGGAACTGGTCGAAGTGGAAGTCAGGGATCTTTTGACGAAGTATGGATTCCCGGGAGATAAGACGCCGGTGATAAAGGGTTCGGCGACAAAGGCCCTGGAAGGGGATACGAGCGAAATTGGGGAACCTGCGATCCTGAAGCTAATGGAGGCTGTTGACGCTTATATTCCAGATCCGAAGCGGGATGTGGATAAGGACTTTCTGATGGCGGTAGAGGACGTGTTCCTGATTACCGGCCGCGGAACAGTGGCCACTGGCCGCGTGGAACGCGGACGTGTGAAGGTGGGGGATACGGTGGAAATCGTGGGAATCAAGCCGACCCGTGAGACGGTAGTGACGGGTGTGGAAATGTTCCGCAAGCTGTTGGACGACGCGCAGGCGGGGGACAACATTGGAGCCCTGCTCCGCGGAGTGGACAAGAAGGACATCGAGCGGGGCCAGGTATTGGCGAAGCCCAAGAGCATCACGCCGCACAAGAAGTTCAAGGCGGAAGTGTACGTTTTGACGAAGGAAGAGGGAGGGCGGCACACGCCGTTCTTCAACGGCTACAAGCCGCAGTTTTTCTTCCGGACGACGGACGTGACGGGAAGCGTGAACCTGCCGGCGGGAGTGGAGATGTGCATGCCGGGTGACAACATCACGATGGACATCGAGTTGATCGTGCCGGTAGCGATGGAAAAAGAGCTGAGGTTCGCGATCCGCGAGGGCGGCCACACCGTCGGCGCCGGCGTCGTCATTCAGATCGTCGAATAAAGAAAGAAACAGAGGAATTAAGCACCCATGCGTGAACAAATTACATTGGCCTGCGCAGATTGCAAACGCCGCAATTATCACAAGACGCGCGACAAGCGGAAGACGCCGGAAAAGCTCGAAGTAAAGAAATATTGCCGGTGGTGCCGTAAGCACACCTTGCACAAGGAAACCAAATAAACCGAATTTCCTAGGGCAGTAGCTCTAATGGTAGAGCGGCGGTCTCCAAAACCGCGCGTTGAAGGTTCGAATCCTTCCTGCCCTGCCATCAGAATTGTAATGAGGGATAGAGCCGGCTCATCCGGCTTTACAAAAGAAGGGTGAACATGCTCGAGAACTTGAAGGTTTTTTTCGCCGAAGCGAAATCGGAATTTAAGAAGATTTCCTGGCCCAGCCAGGACGAGATCAAGGGTTCCACCGCCGTGGTCTGCGTGACCATCGGTTTTTTAATGGTTTTGTTGTCGGTCTATGACTTCAGCATCATGGGCGTCGTTAATCTGGTGCAGAAGATTTTAAAGTAAATAAAGCGAGGCTGTCTTGCAAATGTCAAAGCGCTGGTACGTGATCAATACTTACTCGGGCTACGAGGCAAAGGTGAAAACCAACCTCGAAAACCGGATTAAGAGCATGAAAATGGAAGATAAAATCTTTCAGATCCTGATTCCCTCGGAAGAGGTCACGGAAACCCGCGCCGGCAAGAAGCGCGTGACGAACAAGAAGTTTTTCCCCGGGTATATCCTGGTGGAAATGGACATGGATGAGAATTCCTGGTCGGTTGTGCGTAATACCCCGAAGGTTACCAGCTTCGTGGGATCGGGCAACAAGCCGATTCCGCTGCCGGACGAGGAAGTCACGGCTATCCTGGAGCATATCGGGAAGCGCCGCGAGCGCCGGGCCTTGAAGAGCCAGTTTGACAAGGGCGACTTGGTCAAGGTGATGGACGGCCCCTTCGCGAATTTCTCGGGAACGGTTGAGGAAATCAACCCGGAGCGCGAGAGGGTGAAGGTCATGGTGACCATTTTCGGCCGCCAGACGCCGGTGGAGCTGGAGTTCCACCAGATCGAGAAGGAATAAGGATTCACCGCAAAGTACACAAAGGTCACAAAGTAAAAAAATATGGTTTAACTTCGTGTTCTTCGTGAACTTCGTGGTTAAAAATTTAGGAGACGAGAGATGGCAAAAGAATTAAACGCGATGGTGAAATTACAAATCCCGGCCGGCAAGGCGAATCCCGCCCCCCCGGTAGGGCCGGCTTTGGGACAGCACGGCGTCAATATTATGGAGTTCTGCAAGCAATTCAACGCCGCGACTCAAAAGCAGGACGGCTTGATCATCCCGGTGGTCATCTCCATCTACAAGGACCGGTCCTTTACCTTCATCACCAAGACCCCTCCGGCCGCGGTGCTGCTATTGAAGGCCGCGGGATTAGCGAAGGGTTCGCCGGTTCCCAACAAGACCAAGGTGGGTAAAGTCACCTTGAAGCAGGTTGAGGAAATCGCCAAAACGAAGATGCCGGATTTGAACGCGCAAAAGCTGGACTCCGCCATGCGGATGGTGGAGGGAACGGCCCGCAGCATGGGTATTGAGATTCAGAAGTAGAAGTACAGTCGATAGTCGACAGTCGACGGTTCGCAGGAAAGTCTTTTTAAAGCCTTTGGCTGTGAACTGTCAGCTGTCGACCGTGGACTGAATTTATCTGTGGGAGCCTGGCCCGGGAGGGCGGGGCGCTTGAACCACGGGAGGAAATTTATGGCAGTCAAGATGAGCAAGAGAAACCGCAAGAACGCCGAGCTGGTGGACAAGAACAAATCCTACCCCCTGACCGAGGCGGTCGGGATCCTTAAAAAGGCCGCTCCGGCGAAGTTTAACGAGACCGTCGAGCTGCATATCCGGCTCGGGGTGGATCCTAAAAAAGCCGACCAGCAAATCCGCGGGACCGTCTCCCTTCCCCATGGGACGGGCAAGACCCTCCGGGTCGCGGTTTTGGCCAAGGGCGAGAAGGTGAAGGAAGCGGAAGCTGCCGGCGCCGATTTCGCCGGAGGGACGGAGCTGGTGGATAAAATCGCCGGTGGATTCCTCGATTTCGACGTGTTGGTGGCGACCCCCGACATCATGAGGGAAACGGGTAAATTGGGTAAGGTGCTCGGCCCCAAGGGCCTGATGCCCAATCCGAAGGCCGGAACGGTCACCACGGAAGTGGGCAAGGCCGTCAAGGAAATCAAGGCGGGTAAGATTGAGTACCGCGTGGACGACCAGGGCATCTGCCACTCGGGCGTCGGGAAAGTCCAATTCAGCGAAACCCAAATCATCGAGAACGCCCAGATGTTGATCAAGACTCTGGTTTCGGTCAAGCCCGCCTCATCCAAGGGAACCTACCTGATTTCGGCCCATTTAAGCTCCAGCATGGGGCCCGGCATCAAAGTGGAAACGGCGGAGTTTACAAAGTCCACGGCGAAGGGGTTATAATGACGTTCCCTTGCCCCCCGGGGCAAAGGGCGTAGCAGTCACAACTTAAGATTCCCACAGATTCCACTGGAATCTGTGGGCAGTAAACTGTTTAAGGATCTTATTTAGGTTTTTACAGTTTACGAGTGTCGAAGACAGCGGGCGCTCCGTTAAGGGGCTTAATGAATGCCTGCCGAGACGATCCAGAGAAGCGTATATCAAATACCCTTCATCCGGTCGTTTCGGGTGAGGGGTTTTTTTTGTCCAGGAGAGATTATCCCGGGACCACCCTTTCCCAAGCTTTCGAAAATTCAAACAAGAAGGTGGTGATTTTTTTGACAGAAGGAAAAAAACGCGAACCAACGCCTGAAAAGGTAGCGGTGGTTGAGGAGTTCACGAAAAAGGTCCAGTCGTCCAAGTCGGCCGTTGTCACCGGATACTCGGGACTGACGGTGGCGGAAGTGACGGACTTGCGCGCCAAGCTTTTTCACGCCAAGGTGGAATACCACGTGGTGAAAAACAACCTGGCCCGTATCGCGCTCAACAAGGCCAACGTCACGGTTCTGGACGATCTTCTGGTCGGCCCCACGGCTATCGCTTTGGCGATGGAGGACGCGGTGGCACCGGCCCGGATCCTCTCCAAGTTCGCCAAGGAACACGAAAAGTTGTCCCTGAAGGGCGGATTCATGGACGGGAAACTGATCACCGTTCAGGATATCAAGGCCATGGCCAATCTGCCGAGCCGAGAGGTTCTCTTGGCCAAGATGCTGGGCAGCATGCAGTCGCCGATCACGGGTTTTGTCCGTGTGCTGGCCGGCCCCGCGAGCAAACTGGTTTACGCCCTCAACGCGATCGCTCAAGCGAAGGGAAAAACCGCCTGATTTTATTATTCACATTTCCGGGTCTGCGGAACCGGAGCAACTTAAAAAATGGAGGAAGTGAAAATGCCAGTTATTGAAGAAATGATCAGCACGATTGAGAAGTTGAGTGTCTTGGAATTGAACGAGCTCGTCAAGGCTCTCGAGACCAAGTTCGGCGTGTCGGCGGCTGCCCCGGTGGCGGTTGCGGCGGCGGGCGGAGGAGCGGCGGCGGCGACCGAAGAGAAGACGGCGTTTGACGTCAACCTGAAGACGGTGGACGCGGCCAAGAAGATCAACGTCATCAAGATCGTCCGGGAAGTCACCGGATTGGGCTTGAAGGAAGCCAAGGACTTGGTTGACGCGGCTCCCAAGCCGATCAAGACCGGCGTGACCAAAGCCGACGCGGATGGAATCGTCGCTAAGTTCAAGGATTCCGGCGCTGAAGTCGAAATCAAGTAATTAGCCTCAGAAGAGCCCTGTTCCCCGTGAGGGGGGGCAGGGCTTTTTTATTTTCCGCCCCCAGGATCCAAGGGGCTTGGCCCCTTGGAAAGGAGTGAGGGGTACATAGGGGGCGGTGCCCCTATGAGCGAAGCGGGGCAGGCCTTTTTTATTTTAAGGGGTCCCCAAAAGAGGTAACATAACCGTCTTGGAGATTTGAAATGCTTGATCAATTCCGAAAAAACTACGAATACGATTACTGGGCGAACGATAAGTTTCTGAAAGCCCTCGAGGGGATGCCTGAGCCCCCTGAAAAAGCGGTTAAACTATTGGGTCATATCTTCTTTGCCTTGGACGTTTGGCTGGCCCGGTTAAAGAAAGAAGAAAACCTCTCCCGCTTTACCGATCCCAATCCAACCTATGCCCTGGGGGACTGCCGCGAAAAACTCGAGGAACTACACTCCTCCTGGAAGGAGTATCTGGGAGGGTTGGGGACCGGGGACTTGAAAGGGAAAATAACCTACGCCAATACCCAAGGGAAGCGTTTTGAGCAAACCGTCCAAAATGTCCTTGTCCACGTGGTGAACCACAACCACTATCACAGGGGTCAAATGGCCGCTTTGGTGGCCCAAGGCGGGGGAAAAAGGCCGAACACGGATTACCATGGTTATGTTTTTGAAATAGGAGAAGTGAAAGCGTTATGAAAATGAAAAATTCTTGGAAAAAAGGTTTTTTCATCTCCTTTGAGGGAACTGAAGGCACCGGCAAATCCACCCAAGTGCGGCTTTTGGGGGAAGCCCTCAAACGGCATGGGGTGCCTTTTATTCTTACCAGGGAGCCTGGTGGTTCCAAGTTGAGTACCCAATTGCGCCATTGGATCTTGAACCGGCTGGAGTACAATTTGACGCCCGAAACGGAGCTTTTTCTGTTCCTGGCGGACCGGGCCCAGCACGTGAGGGAAGTCATCCTGCCGGCTCTGCGCAAGGGTCAAATTGTCCTTTGCGACCGTTATACCGACTCCACCCTGGCCTATCAGGGCGGGGGCCGGGGATTTGACCTTAATGTTTTGGAAATGATGAACCGCGCCGCCTCCGGCGGCCTGAAACCGGATTTAACCGTGCTTTTTGACCTGCCAGTGGAAATCGGATTGCGCCGGGCCCTGGGCAGGGGTAAAGGCAAAGACCGTATGGAACGCGAAAAGCTCCAATTTCACCGCAGGGTGCGCCAGGTCTTCTTGAAAATCGCCAAGAAGGAAAAGAAAAGGGTGGTGGTGGTGGAAGCGGGGCGAAAGAAGGAAGAGGTTTATGTTGAGATGGTCCAAAAGCTTATCCTGCGCCTGCCCAAACTCACCGTTCAACTTCTGGGGAAGTCCGATCTTGCCTAAAGTTATTTTTTTGACCGCTCCCAAAAGAGCTCTGGAATTAAAGTTCGGTGTTTCTTCCGGCCGTTCGAAATAACATGAAAATAATCCCGGAATCCGATTCCGTTCCATGGGGGTGGTGGTGGATCTTGGCCCTGTTGGGGTTGGGGGTGAGGCTTGCCTTCGTTTTGAAAGGGAACATCGCCTTTAACAGCGATGAAGTCTATGGGAGCGATTACATCAAAGGCCTGGTGACGGGCGACGCGGGTGATTGCACCTACCAACCCGTATTTGAGGGTATTCGAAAGTGGATCGGATGTTTGTTTTATGCGCTCACCAATGGGTGGGTCGGTTTTGGCGCCTTGACCGGTATCTTTATCACCACTTTTTTTTCAATCCTGTGGGTTCTGTGGGTCCATCAAAAAATCTCGAAATTGGCCGCCTGGTTCATGGCCTGCGCCCTGACGGTCCCGTCCATTTCCTCGATTTATTACATAACCCATTTTGACGAACGCCGGGTCGAGACTCTCTGCTGGGGCTCCTTGTTGGTTTTTTATTCAGGACGATGGCTGGGGGGGAGGAGATGGGCGATTATTTTCGGCGCCCTGGTGGGTTGGGCTTTTTGGTGCGAACCCTTTATTCTTTTTTTCGCTGTTCCTGTGGTGATTTACGAGCTTTGGATGGTTCGATCCTCTCCTTCCGCCGTTTCCCGGCTGGCACAGGCATTGGCGGGTTTGGCGGGAGGGGCTCTTTTGGGTTTTTGGGGAAACGGCCCCTTTACCACCCTGGGTCCCCATTACCTCAAATTCGGTTTGGCGGATGGCGCGGGATTCCGGAAAAACCTGTCCCTTTTAGCGGGCGCCTTCCCCCAATATTGGAACGGAAACCTGCCCTTCGGGTATCTGCAGGGCTCAAAATTCGGCCTGTACGTCGACCCGATGATACGGGGATGGGGCGCTGTTTTCCTGTCGGCCTGGACGGGAATCCTTTTCCTGGCCGCCGCCTGGGGATTTTACCGGCTGGCCGGTCAAAAAAAATCCGGAAATCCGGGGTTGGCGCTGATGGGCGCAGGCCCGGCGGCGATTTACGTCCTTTTTTTTATTTTCAGCGCCCAGGTATGGGACGCGACATCTTTCCGATATTTGACCTATTTATTTGTATTTCAAGCCATGGGGCTGGGGTTGTTTTTTGATTTTCTGGTTCGATGGAAAAAAACCGTTGGGACCGCCATTTTTTTAATCTGGTTTTTCCTTCAGGGGTTTCTTTTGACCAACCGTTTTGAGAGGATGCCGGCCCTGTTCCCCGCTCAAATCATCGCGGAAAATTTCAAGCTTTTGGGATTGAGGTCGGGATTCGCCAATCATTGGGTCAGCGAGGCGGCCAGGTTCCTGTCGCGGGGGGAGGTGCTCCTTTCGGATTATGCCGGTCCCTCCAGCCGGAGGGCTTGGGCGGCAGTTCATGAGGATGACCGCATTGGCTGTGTGGTGGTGGAGGGATTGGACCGTCCCCCGGTGGTGGAAAGGGCTGTTTCCGAACTTGAAAAAGGCGGCTATCAATTCACGAAAGTATGGCCAATGGTGGGGGATTGGGCCATAATTGAACTTCGCAAATCGAACCCCTCAAAAGACCGTCAGCCGTGAAAAACCGGTGGTTCTTTCATCAAAACTTGAAGGATGTGGATTTTAAATGAAGCCCATGGAAATGCCGAGTTTGGAAAATCTGGAATCGCAGCCCGAGGTCCAAAAACTTTTAAAAAAATTCATCGCCAAGCCCGGTGAGCAAACTTTTCTCTGGGCCGGTCCCGAAGGCTCGGGCAAAAAAAGCTACGCCTTGGCCCTGGTCCGGGCCCTCTTTTGCGGGGAAGGCCCCGCTTGCGCCGGCTGCGCGACCTGCCGCCAGGTTTTGAATAAGACCCATCCGGATCTCTTTTGGGTCCACCGGGATTTTTTCTGGAGCGAGGATCCCAACGACCGAAAGAAGCAGGGAATCGTGGTGGATGTGGCCAAGAGGCTGGCGGAAAAATTAAACCAAGCTCCTTTCTCGGCGCCCTTCAAAGTGGCCGTGGTCCTGGACTCGGAAAGCTTGAACAAGGACGCCCAAAATGTCCTGCTGAAAACCCTCGAGGAGCCGCCCGCGAACACGGTGATCGTCCTCCTGGCGGAAAAGACCGGAAATTTCCTGCCGACGGTTCTTTCCCGGTGCCGGCTCATCCGGTTCCCGGCCCTGTCCACGGACAAGGTCGAGAATATCCTGGTCCAATCCTACGCTTGGAAAAGGGATGAGGCGAAAAACGCGGCCCAGGAGTCCAATGGGAACCTGGCCCTGGCCTTGAAATACGGCGACGGCAATTGGAGGGAATTCCGGGATAAGGTTTGCGCCGATTGGGACAAGGTTCTCCAGGGGCCGGAGGAGGAATGGCTCGCCCTTGTGGGCGAATACGACAAGTGGGAGCCGGAATTCTTAAGCGAGGCGGAAAGAACGGCGACCCAGCGCAAAGCGGAGGTTATAACCGCGGCGTTCCAGGTATATTTGGGGCTCTGGTCCCGGAGGCTTTCCCGGGAAGTGGAAATCCCGCCCAAGTTGACCTCCCTTCCAGCGGACGTGGTTTTAAGGTGCCTGCAAAAGCACCAGGACATGATCCTGACGAACTTGAGCGCCAAGATGATCCTGGACCATTTGTTCCTGGAACTGAGGGAAGGATTCCAAAAGGGCGAGATCCCCAACCAATCCTTTATGGAAATGGCGGTAAAGATTTAAATTTGTAGGGGCGTCCCTCTTTGGGCGCCCAAAAGGGCGGGCGCAGAGACCTGCCCCTACCAACGAGAAAGAACAATGGAAAAGAAAACTTTTTACGTTACAACCCCCATTTATTACGTCAACGACGTTCCGCATATCGGCCATGCCTATTCCACCGTGGGGGCGGACGCCCTGGCCAGGTTCAAACGCATGGACGGCTACGACGTTTTCTTTTTAACCGGCACGGACGAGCATGGGCAAAAAATCGCCAAAACCGCCCAGGAAGAGGGTATTGAGCCGAAGCAGTTGGCGGACAGGGTCGTGGAACGGTTTAAGGAGGCTTGGGTCAAGCTGGGAATCACCTATGACCGTTTTATCCGGACCACGGATGAAGACCATAAAAAAGCGGCCCAGGCTTTTTTTAAAAAGGTGATGGACGCGGGCTACATCTACCAGGGCGACTATGAGGGCTGGTACTGCCTGCCCGACGAAAAGTTCCTGTTGGATTCGGAAGTGGTGGAGGGCCCCAAGGGAGGGAAGGCCTGCCCCGATTGCGGAAGGCCCGTCGAGCGCATCAAGGAAAAGAATTATTTCTTTAAAATGTCCGCTTTTCAGAAGCCGTTGGAAAAGTTCCTGGACGAACATCCTGATTTTCTCCAGCCGGCCAGCCGGAAAAACGAGCTGATCAATAACTTCATCAAGCCTGGTTTGACGGACGTCTCCATCACCCGTTCGGCGGTGAAATGGGGGATCCCGGCGCCGGTTCCGGAAGCGACGGTGATTTACGTCTGGTTCGACGCCCTGGTCAATTACTTGACCGCCCTGGGCTGGCCGGACGGGGAAAATTACAAGAAGTTTTGGCCGGCGGACGTCCATATCATCGGCAAGGACATTCTCCGCTTTCATACCACCATTTGGCCCACGGCGCTCATGGCCGCCGGCATCCCCCTGCCTAAGAAAGTTTTTGGTACGGGTTATATCAATAAAGACGGCAAGAAAATGTCGAAGAGCCTGGGGAATGTGGTGGACCCTTTTGAATTGGCCGCCACCTACAGCCCGGACGCCCTGCGCTATTATCTCTTGCGTGAAATAGCCTTTGGCTTGGACGGCAACTATACCGATGAATCCTTCCAATTGCGCTTTAACGGCGATTTGGCCAACGATTTGGGAAACCTGGTCCACCGTTCCTTGACCATGCTCGAAAAATATTTTGAGGGAGTCATCCCGAAGCCGGGAACCAACGGGGAATTGGAAAATCAACTGATCGCTTTGGGCAAGGCTTATTTACCGGCCGCCCGGGCGGCGATGGATCAACTGGAATTTCATGCGGCCCTAGCCCAGGCTTGGGAATTGGTGAAACGCGCCAATAAATATATCGAGGAGTCAGCTCCCTGGAAGGTGGCAAAGGAAGGCGACGCTGGAAAAGAGAAACTCGCCACGATTATGTATTCCTTGATGGAATCCTTAAGGGTTACCGCTATTTCCATTACACCCTTTCTGCCCTTCACGGCTCAGGGGATATGGACGCAATTGGGATATTCAGATGATGTCAGCCTGCATTCACTTTTAGAAACAGAGGATTGGGGAAAGATCCCGGTGGGTCAAAAAATCGCCAAGGGCCAACCCCTGTTTCCTCGTATTGAGAAAGAAAAGAAGAAGTAAGATGCCTGGATTAATTGATACCCACTGCCATTTGGACGATGAGCGCCTCGCGCTGGACGAAGAGGCGGTCCTCCAAAAAGCCGAAGAGTTCGGCATTGAAACCATGGTGACCATCGGCACGGATGAAAAAACCTCCGCGGCCGCCGCCAAAATCGCCTCCCGCTATCCGGGGAAAATCTTCCACACGGTAGGCGCCCATCCCTCGGACGTGGACCGCTTCGATGAAAAGGAACTGGCGGAAGTCGAGAGGTTGGCCAGGGAAACCAGCCCCAAAGCCATCGGCGAAATAGGCCTGGATTACCACCACGATTCCAACCGGGAAAAACAGGTGGTGGTGTTTGAGCGGATGATTGCCTTGGCCAAAAGTCTTTCCCTTCCCGTCGTGATCCACGACCGGGACGCCCACGAGGATATTTACCGTATTCTTTCCGAAAAGGCCCAGGGCGTGAAAATCATGATGCACTGTTATTCGGCGGGGCCTGATTTTGTCGAGCGATTCATGGGGCTGGGATGCCTTTTTTCCATCGCCGGGCCAGTCACCTTCAAGAACGGGCAATCGATCCGGGACGCGGTCGCGAAGATACCCTTGGACCGTCTGGTGGTTGAGACTGATTCCCCCTATTTGACGCCGGAACCCAACCGTGGCAAGCGCAACGAGCCGGCCTATGTGAAGTACACCGCCGAGAAGGTCGCGTTAGTCAAAGGCGTCTCTTTGGAAGAATTGGCAGCCAGAACGACCGAAAACGCCAAGAAATTCTTCAAGATTTAACCATCAAGACACCAAGACACTAAGAAAACCACGGTTTTATTGATTCTTTTGTTTTTGTCCGCCCGCCGAGTAAAATACCCGTCCATTTACATTAAGGAATTTATCCAAAAGATTTAGTTTTCCGAGCTTTTCTTGGTGGCCTTAGTGTCTTGGTGGTAAAAATTTTCTTAAGGTGAATACATGATCCGCGAATCTATCGTCAAACTCTCCCAAAAGGAATCGCTTCAGGAAAATGAAGCCTATCTTTGCATGCTGGAAATTTTCGAGGGGAAGGCCACGCCGGTCCAGGTCGCCAGCTACCTTTCTTTTTTAAGCTACAAAGGCGAGACCGTCGAGGAAATCATCGGCAGCGTCAAGGCCATGCGCGGGAAAATGGGATTGGTGAACGCCGAGGGGCTCAACGCCATTGACGTCTGCGGGACCGGCGGCGACCATCGGGGAACCTTCAATATTTCCACCTGCGCGGCTTTGGTCTTGGCGGGCGGCGGGGTGGTGGTGGCCAAGCACGGCAACCGGGCCGCCTCCAGCCAATGCGGCAGCGCCGAGGTGTTGGACACCCTGGGAGTCAAGATTGACCCTACCATCCGGGCGGTCGAGAACTGCCTGAAGGAAGCCAAGATCGCCTTTCTCTTCGCCCCCCATTTCCATCCCGCCATGAAAAACGTCGGGCCCATCCGCAAGGAGATGGGAGTCCGGACCCTCTTTAATATTTTGGGCCCCATGTGCAATCCAGCCTCGGTGAAACGCCAGGTCATCGGGGTTTACGACCGCGAAAAGGCGCGATTGATGGCGGAGGTTTTGGTCCGGTCGGGAAGCGACAAGGTCATCACTCTCCACAGCGCGGAAGGGTTGGACGAGGTTTCCTGCGCCGGTCCCACGACGATTTTCGAGGCGGTGATGGACATCGGAAACAATTTGGTGGTCCGTGAGACTAAAATTGACCCTGAATTGTTCGGGTTTGAGCGGCACGGACTTGAGGTTTTGAAAGGGAGCGACGCGTCCAGCAACGCGAAATTGGTCATGGAAATACTCCAGGGGGAAAAGGGCCCCCGGCGGGAGGCGGTGGTGATGAACGCGTCGGTGGGGTTTTACGTCGCGGGCAAAACCTCGTCAGTGAAGGAAGGGCGGATACTGGCGGAGGAATCCATCGACTCAGGCAAGGCCTTGAATGCCTTAAAAATTTTGGAAAAAGTGTCGCACCAATGAGCATCCTTCAAAAAATAGCCGAAACGAAAAGGGAAGAGGTGGCCCTCCTTAAAAAAGAGAGGGGAATCGGATCCTTAAAAGAAGGCGCTTTGGCTCAAGCCGTCCCCCGGAATTTTTTAAGAGCCATCCACCGTCCGGGGAAAATATCCCTGATCGGAGAACTCAAGAAAGCCAGCCCCTCCAAAGGTGTCTTGCGGCAGGATTTTAAGATTGAGCCCTTGGCCTTGGCTTACGCCAAGGCCGGCGCCAATGCCCTCTCGGTGTTGACGGACGCCCCCTATTTTCAAGGCTCCTTGTCCTATTTAAAAATTGCCAAGGAAATTTCAGGGCTTCCCGTCCTGCGCAAGGATTTTTTGATCGACGAGCTTCAGGTCTATGAGGCCCGGGAAGCCGGGGCGGACGCCATCCTCCTGATCGCCGCCATGATGCCGCCCGCGAAGTTAAAGGAACTCCTGGCGCTCTCCAACGAGTTGTCCATGACAACCTTGGTGGAAATCCACGATGAGAGGGAATTGGAAATGGCGCTGGCGGCGGGCGCCAAGCTGTTGGGGATCAATAATAGAAACCTGAATGATTTTACCGTGACCCTCCAAACCTCCTTTGATCTTCTGAAAAAGTGTCCGCGGGGAATTCCCGTCGTCAGCGAAAGCGGCATTTTTATCCGTGAGGACGCCCTGCGATTGCAAAAAGCCGGCGCCTCGGCCGTTTTGGTGGGTGAGGCCTTCATGACCAAGCCGGATGTTGAGGCGGCCGTCAGGGCGTTGATGCCGAAAGAATAATATTAACCACGGAGTTAACTGAGCAACACGGAGTAAGGCGTTTTATGGAAAAGCTTAAACTCTGTGTAACTCTGTTCACTCTGTGGTTCAAATTTTGGAGTGTCTAATGTTTCGAGTGAAAATCTGCGGGGTAACCCGCCCGCAAGACGTGAAGATGATAGCTAAGTCCGGCGCGGACGCGATTGGTTTCCAAATGTCCATGGGCCCCCGTAAGTTAACGCCCCTTCAAGCCAAGGGGCTCGTCAAGTTTGTCCCGCCGCTGGTGACCCCGGTCGGTGTTTTCGTGGATGAGCCGCTATCCCGCGTGAAAAGGCTGGTTAAGCTTTGCGGTTTCCAAGCCGTTCAATTGCATGGAAAAGAAAGCGCCGCCTACTGCGATAAGCTCGAAGTTCCTGTCATTAAGGTTATCCGCATGAAAAATAGGACGAGTTACAGGCTCTTTATGGGCTTTCGGGTTGAAGCCTTTTTATTGGACTCTTATAATAAAAACATCCCTGGTGGAACCGGAGTGAGTTTCCAACCCCAATGGGCCAAGCGGGCGGTCAAAGACCTGCCGGCCCCGGTTTTATTGGCGGGCGGTTTAACATCTGACAATGTCCAACGGGCCATCCGAAACTCCAAGGCGTTTGGAGTGGACGTTTCCAGCGGCGTGGAAATCCGGCCCGGCCTCAAAGATCCCCGTAAAGTTTCCCTTTTTATCCGGCGAGCGAAAAAAGCTTTTAAAATCCATTAAGGAAGTTGGGCGCGGTATGGCCGATCAGAAATCACTGATTATTAAATTAGCCCACATCTACTACCACACGGGTAGCTGGGATAAGGCCATTGTGGAATATGAGAAGATCATCGCCCTGGATCCCAACGACTTCAACGTCCACGTCACCTTGGGGGAGCTGTACCTGAAAAAAGGGGACTTGGAGCGGGCCTTCAAGCAGTTCGAAATCTCGGCCAGTGGTTACATGAGGGAAAAAAACGCCAAAAAAGCGGCGGGGGCCTACCGGGAACTGGCCAATCTGGTCCAAAAAATGATTGAGCCACAGGACATGGAAAAGGCCGTGGCGATGTATAAGGATATTCTTGACAAGCTTCCCGAGTCCTTGGAAGCCCTGCTGAACTTGCGGGATCTTTTTCTCCGCCACAATCAGATGGAGGAGGTGATTTCCTACACCCTACAATTGGGCGATCTTTATAATCGCCTGGATTACGTCGACAAAGCCGAGAATGAATACCTCAAGGCCTGCACCATGGACCCTTCCCACGCGGGCGCCAAGGAAAAATTGGAAAAATTGAAGAGCGAAATGAGCCAATTAAAACCACCAAGCCAGGGGGCCTGACGTGA
>Ga0265338_10002443_pt1 | contig 27876 bp, 23 predicted proteins | sample 42126metaG_FD_193579 | JGI IMG/M metagenome (GOLD analysis project Ga0265338, IMG submission 193579) | Rhizosphere microbial communities from Carex aquatilis grown in University of Washington, Seatle, WA, United States - 4-21-26 metaG | ecosystem: Host-associated > Plants > Roots > Rhizosphere...
GGGGGGGGGGGGGGGGGGGGGGGGGGGGGGGGGGGGGGGGGCGGGCGCTCTGGGGGGGGGGGGGGGGGTTTGGGGGGCCGGGTTGGGGGGCGCGGGCCGGGGCGGGGGGACGCGGGTGGTCTGCGTTGACGGGCGGTCCGGGGCCGGGAAGACGTCGCTGGCGATGCGGCTGGCGGAAGAGACCGGGGCGCCGGTGGTGGCGCTGGAGGACCTGTACGGGGGGTGGGACGGGCTCGAGCGCGGGATCGACCTGCTGGTCTCGGCGGTGCTGACGCCGGTCGCGGAAGGACGGACGGCACGGGTGCCGCGGTATGACTGGACGACCGGGGCATGGGGCGCACCCTGGCTACTGGCGCCGCCCGCGGTACTGATCGTCGAGGGAGTGGGGGCGGGCGCCCGGCGCGCGGCCGCCTACGCCAGCGCGCTGGTCTGGGTGGAGGCCGCCACCGCGACCAGGCGCAACCGGGCGCTCGTCCGGGACGGGGCGACGTTCGCGCCGTACTGGGAGATGTGGGCGGCCCAGGAAGCGGCGCTGCTGGCCCGGGAGCAAACCCCCGGGCGGGCCGACCTGGTCATCGGGCAGGACGAGGACAGCGCCGCGGCTGCTCGCCGGGTCGCGGGCTGGCTGGCCCGCCGGGGGTAAGCGGCCGGGCAGGAGAACCGGCCGCAGGGGACGGCGGGCAGGTCAGGCGATCGCGTCGGGCGCGAACTCCATCACCGTCCTGGCGGCCTCGGTGACCGAGCCGGACAGCGACGGGTAGACGGAGAACGTATGGGCGATGTCGTCGACCGTCAGGCTCCGGTCGATGGCAATCGACAGCGGCAGGATCAGCTCGCTCGCCCGCGGCGCGACGATCACCCCGCCGAGAACCATGCCGGTGCCCGGGCGGGCGAAGACCTTCACGAAGCCGTCGCGGAAGCCGCCCATCTTGGCCCGCGGGTTGGTCGCAAGCGGCAGCTTGACCGCCCGGGCGGGCACCTCCCCGCGGTCCACCGCCGCCTGGGAGACGCCCACCGAGGCGATCTCCGGGTCGGTGAAGATGGTCGACGCCACGTGAGTGAGCCTGATCGGCTGGACCGCCTCGCCCAGCGCGTGCCACATCGCGATCCGGCCCTGCATCGCGGCCACCGAGGCGAGCATCAGCACCCCGGTGCAGTCACCCGCCGCGTAGACGCCGGGGACCGAGGTACGCGACACCCGGTCCACCTCCACGAACCCGCGGGAGTCAAGGCTGACACCCGCCTCGGCCAGGCCGAGGCCGGCCGTGGACGGCGCCATGCCCACCGTCAGCAGGCAGTGCGAGCCCGCCACCTGGCGGCCGTCGGCCAGCGTCACCAGCACGCCGTCGCCCTTGCGGTGCACCGCCTCGGCCCGGGACCGGCCGAGCACGTTCATGCCGCGCCGCCGGAAAACCGCCTCGGTGACCACGGCCGCGTCCTTGTCCTCGTGCGGCAGCACCCGCTCGCGCGACGAGACCAGCGTGACCTGCGAGCCAAGCGCCTGGTAGGCGCTGGCGAACTCGGCCCCGGTCACCCCGGAGCCGACCACGATCAGCTCGGCCGGCAACTCGGCCAGGTCGTACAGCTGACGGCAGGTCAGGATGCGCTCGCCGTCGGGCACGCCGTCGGGCAGCGCGCGCGGCGAGGCGCCGGTCGCGATGAGCACCGTGTCCGCCTCGACCCGGGTCCCGGCCGCCTCGATCACGTGCGGCCCGGCCAGCCGCCCCCTGGCCCGGATGACGCGCACCCCCTCGGCCGCCACGTGCTCGGCGATGTCGTTCGACTGAGCCGCCGCCAGCGCCTTGATCCGGGCGTTGAGCGCGGGCGCGTCCGCCTCGACGACCGGGTTGGCGCCGTCGGCCAGCTCAAGGCCGAGCGAGGCGGCCCGGCCGAGCGACGTCATGGTGGACGACGACTCGATCAGCGTCTTGCTCGGCACGCAGTCGGTCAGCACGCAGGCGCCGCCCAGGCCGTCCTCATCGATGACGGTGACCTCGGCTCCCAGCTGCGCCGCGACCAGCGCGGCCTCGTAGCCGCCGGGTCCGCCGCCGAGGATAGCGACGCGGGGACGTGGAAGAGTCACGTTAAGCCAGTATCCCGCATCTTCACCACTGGCTTGTACGTCACCGCCCGCCAATACCCTCTACGCTTAGGCACCGTGGCACTGTACGCCGCCTACGGCAGCAACATGGACCCAGCGCAGATGCTCCTGCGCTGCCCGCATTCCCCGGCGCGGGGGACCGGCTGGCTGGAGAACTGGCGCCTGACGTTCGGCGGCGAGGAACTCGGCTGGGACGGCGCCCTCACGACCGTGGTCGAGGACACCGCCCAGCGCGTCTTCGTCGCCCTCTACGACGTCCCCGAGATCGACGAGAAGGAGCTCGACAGCTGGGACGGGGTCAGCCTCGGCTTCTACAGCAAGATCAAGGTGCGGGTGCAGACCCTGGACGGCGACGCGCTCGCCTGGGTCTACGTGCTTGACGCGTACGAGGGCGGGCTGCCGTCCGACCAGCGGCTGAGCATCCTGGTCGACGCGGCGATCATGGGGGGCGCGCCCGCCGACTACATCGGCTGGCTGCGCTCCCGGCCGTCCAACCCGCCGGCCGGCGGCTAGCGCAGCCACTGCGATCGGTACAGGCCAGTCTCAGCGCGCGACCTTCCACAGGTAGGTGCTGCCGTTGCCGTCGCCGACGGCGAGGGCGGTGCCGGCCATCGTGAATGCCACCGTTCCGTCGGCCTGGCCACCCGGATCGGTCGCGCTGGCCATGACCGTCTTGGTCCTGGTGTCCCACAGGTAGACCGCGCCATTGCGGTCGGCGACGGCGAGGCTGCCGCCGGGCGCGGCGGCCAGTGAGTACACGCCCGTCCCGCCCGGGTCGCGGAGGGTCCCGGCGGTCGAGATCGCCCCGGTCCTGGCATCGGCCAGGTAGACAGTGCCGTCGGCGGTGGCGAGGGCCAGGGTGGCGTTGTCTGGTGCGAACGCCACCGCGGTGACGGGCTGGCTGTCGGCCAGGCGGGAGAGGGCGGCGGGCTGCCGGGTGGCGAGGTTCCAGAGGTAGGCGCTGCCGTTGTAGTCGCCGACGGCGAGGGTGCTGCCGTCAGGGGAGACGGCCACGGCGTAGATGCCCTTGCTACCGGGGTCGGCTAGCCGCGCCGTGTTTCCCCTGCTCTTGGTGTCCCAGAGATAGACCGCACCGTTGAAGTCGCCGGCCGCCAGGGTCGCGCCGTCCGGGGTGTAGGCGACCGAGACCACGCCCTTGCTGCCGGGGTTGGTGAGGCGGGCAATGTTGGTGCCTGTGCGGATGTCCCAGAGGTAGACGCTGCCGTCGGTGTCGGCGGTGGCCAGGGTGGCGTTGTCGGGTGAGAACGCCATTGAGTAGACCGGGAACTGGTCGGGGGCGGGGAGGGTCCTGGCTTTCCAGGTCGCGGTGTTCCAGAGGTGGATGGTGCCGCTTTTGTCGGCCGCGGCCACGATCGTGCCGTCGGCTGAGAACCGTACCGCCTGGATGGACTGGTGGTCTGGGTTTACGAGGGTGCGGGCAAGCGTGGCGGTCAGCGGCCTGGGCGCGGCGGCGGCGGCAGTGGCGGTGGCGGTAGCGCCGGAGGCGGTAGCGCCGGTGGCGGTGGCAGTGGCGGTGGACCTCGTGGCGGCGGTGGAGCTGGTGGCTGGGTGCGCAAGGGGGGCAGTGGCCTTGGCGCCGGCCGCCTGGCGGGGGCCAGGTCCGGGCAGGGCGAGGGCGAGGGCAAAGGCGAAGGCGGCCGCCAAGGCGGTGACCGCCGCCGCGATGACAAGCGGGCGGAGGTGCCGTCGCCCGTCTCGGTTCTCTTCCCCGGGGTGCTGCTGGCCGGGCCCGGTCGCGGCCCGACCGGCATCAGGGACCCGGGCGCTGACCGTGGCCAGCACCGGGACGGGGGTGATGGGCGGTTGGGCACCGAACAGGCGGAAGGAGGGCGGCGCGAACGCGTCCCGGAGCGCGTCGGTGAGGGCCAGACAGGTTGGGTAGCGCTGTCCCGGTGCCTTGGCCAGCGCCCGGGCGAGCACCGGGTCTGCGGCCGCGGGCAGGCCCGGTCTTAGCTCGTGCAGTGACGGCGGCGCCTTGTGCACCTGGGCGTACAGGACGGAGAGGTGCTCGCCCTCGAAGGGGGTCCGGCCCGCGAGGAGCTTGTAGGCCATGCAGGCCAGCGCGTACTGGTCGGCCCGGCCGTCGACGGCGCGCATCTCGACCTGCTCAGGGGCCGAGTAGGCGGGCGTGCCGAGGTACTGCCCGGACTCGGTGAGGCTGGTCCCCGACAGGACGCCCTTGCTCAGCCCGAAGTCCGACAGGTAAACGTGGTCGGGCTGCCCGGGGCGCTCACTGACCAGGACGTTGCCTGGCTTCACGTCGCGGTGGACGAGCCCGGCCGCATGCGCGGCGTCGAGCGCGGCGGCCACCGGTGAGAGGAGCTCAAGTGCCCGCTCGGGAGGCAGCACGCCGCCCGCACGCCGCAGCACGCCACCCAGGTCGGGGCCCTGGACGAAGCGCATCGCGAGGAAAAGCTGCCCGTCCGCTTCCCCGTAGGTGTGCACCGGGAGGACGTTGGGGTCCTCAACGGCGGCGGCGGCGCGGGCCTCAGCGACGAAGCGGTTCCTGAATTCCTCGTCTTGCGCGTACTCGGGCGCGATCACCTTGAGCGCCACGATGCGGTTAAGCATAAGGTCGCGGGCGCGAAATACAACCGCCATCCCGCCCGCCCCGATCCGTGACTCGATCTGGTAGGAGCCGACAACCACGCCCGGCCCGAAGTCTTCGGGCACCGGGGAACCCTTGCTCAAACTACGTCCACCGCGCCTCCCAGCTCCCGCCGGCGGCCGTCAGCATCCACCGGTAGCGACTATTAGCGATCGCCTGAATTAATTTCTCAGGCGAATGCTGGCACATGCGTCTGGCCCAGTTCCCCGCGCTACTGCGGGACGATAATACAGTGGCGCGGTGCTTGTTATCCGGTTTGCTGCTCCTGCCGGTCAGAGCAGGGCCGCTAGCGCCAGGGCGAGGCCGGGGAGGATGACCGCGCCCAGCGCGAGCCAGGAAAACGACGACTCCGGGGCGGCCGCGACCACGCTGGGCGCGTCCCGCCGGGCACGGCCGCCCAGCTCGGTCAGTGCCGCCACCACCCGGCCGGCGTCTACCCGCAGCGGGTCGGGATCCGGCCCGGGTACCGCGGTCGGCTGGCCGAAGCCCCTGGCGGCGAAAGCACCGTCCGCGCGCCGGGACTGGCGCTCCGCGCGCAGCTCGGCTGCCAGCCGGCGGCGGCGCGGGGAGTGCACCGCCCAGACGTAGACCGACCGCTGCCTGGTGGCAGCACCGTCGGGCCAGGCGCAGCCGACCCGGAGCAGCTCGGCCGGGTCGGCCCCGGTCACCGTGGCCCAGCCGATCCGGCCCTGGACAGCGAGGTCGATGAGGTTGGCCGCGGCGAACAGCAGCCAGGCCCGCCAGGCCACCAGCGCGGCCGACGAGCGGAACTGCGTAACCGCTGAGGCTGGGGAGCGGACCCGCGCGCCTGGTGCTTTCGCCTTTTCACCGGGCGGCGGCCGCGTCACTGGCCGGCCAGGACCGCCCGCTCCCGCGGGCCGGCGCCCTGGGCGGCGAGCGCGCTCAGCACGCGGATGCCGGCCGCGATCGCCCGCTCGTCCACGTCGAAGGTCGGCTGGTGCAGGTCACTGACGGTCTGCGTGCCCGGGGTGCGGGTGCCGAGCCGCGCCATCGCGCCCGGCACCAGGTGCAGGTACCAGGCGAAGTCCTCGCCGCCGAGGCTCTGCGGCGTGTCGGTCACCGCGGTAGGCCCGAGCACCGCGGCGGCGGCGCTGGCGATCATCGCCGCGCTGGCCGGCTCGTTGACCGTGGGCGGGACCGCGCTCAGGTACTCGACCTTGGCGGTCACCCCGTAGGGCTGGGCGACCGACTGGACCAGGTCCTCGATGAGCGCGGTGGCCGCGCGCCACGCGTCGGTGTCGAGGCAGCGTACGGTGCCCTCGACGACCCCCTCGTCGGGGATCGCGTTGGCGGCGGAGCCGGCGCTCACGTGCCCCCAGACCAGGCTGAGGCCGGCCCGCGGGTCGACCCGGCGGCTCAGGGCGGCAGGCAGCTCGGTGACGATCTTGCCGAGGGCGTAGACGACGTCAGCGGTGAGGTGCGGGCGGGCGGTGTGCCCGCCCGGGCCGGCCAGGGTGACCTTGATATTGTCGCAGGCGGCGGTGATCGCGCCGGCCCGTACCCCGACCCGGCCGACGTCCAGCCGGGGGTCGCAGTGCAGCGCGAAGATCCGGTCAACCGAGTCGAGCGCGCCTGCGGCGATGACGCCCGTGGCGCCGTTGGCGGTTTCCTCGGCCGGCTGGAAGATCAGCCGGACCCCGCCCGGGAGCTGCCCGGCGGCGGACCGGGCGGCGAGGAACTCGCCCGCCCCGGTCAGCATGGCGGTGTGCACGTCGTGACCGCAGGCGTGGCAGACGCCGGGGCTGACCGACTGGTAGGGCACGTCCTTCTCGTCGTCCATCGGCAGCGCGTCCAGGTCGGCCCGCAGCGCCAGCCTTGGCTCCCCGTCGCCGATGTCCGCGTACAGCCCGGTCATTCCCGGCAGCAGCACCGGGCGGAGCCCGGCCGCCGCCAGCCGCTCGGCCACCCGGCGCGTCGTCCGCTGCTCGGCGTGGCCGAGCTCCGGGTGCGCGTGCAGGTCACGGCGGAACTCGATCAGTTCCGCCTCGTGCCGGGCCAGGAACGCGTCCAGGGCCGCAGCGAGGTCATCCCCCATGCCCACCATCCCCGCGGAGGACGAATTTGTCCTCCGCGAACTCGGTCACGAGCGCGTCCACCACGCTGGTCAGGTCGCCGTCGCCGCTGTGCACTGCGCGCTGCCGCTCGTAGGAGGCCCCGTACTCGAGTACCTCGGAGGCGACCGCGAGCTCTTCCGCACAGCCGAGCCGCCATGCTACCGGCTCCAGTTCACGCAAAAGCTCAAACACCTCATCGCGCAGGGGCGCGGTCGCTCCGGCCTCGCTGGTAACAATAGCCGCATCGAGGCCGTGCCGCGTCGCGCGCCATTTGTTGTCCGCCACGATCCACGGCGGCCGGGACGGCAGCCGGTAGCCGCGGTCGAGCTGGCCGTCGAACAGGTGCACCAGGCACTGCACGATCGCGGCGACCATGCCGACCTCGCGCAGGGTAGGCACCGCGTCCGCCACCCGGACCTCCACCGTGCCGAAGTCGGGGTGCGGCCGGACGTCCCACCACACCTCCTTGATGGTGCGGATGGTCCCGGACCGCAGCTGGCTCGCCATGTAGTCCTCGAAGGCAGCCCAGTCGGGCAGGCCGAGCGGCGGCCCGGTGTGCGGCAGCGTGCCGAAGACGATCGACCGGCTGGACGCCAGGCCGGTGTCCTCGCCGCACCAGAAGGGGCTGGAGGCGGACAGCCCGAGCAGGTGCGGCAGGTAGACCGCGAGCGCGTTGACGACCGGCATCGCCCGGTGCTCGTCCCGCAGCCCGACGTGCACGTGGACGGCCATGGTCTGCATCCGGCGGGCGGGCCACTGGATCTCCTGGACCAGCTCCGCGTAGCGCTGGCTCGGCGCCATCTTCCCGTCCCGCCAGTGGCTCAGCGCGTGCGTCCCCGAGCTGGCAAGCACCATGCCGTGCGGCTCAGCCACCCGCTGCAGGTCCTTAAGCGACAATGCCAGGTCGGCCTTGGCCTCGGCCACCGTCCCGCAGATGCCCGTCACCACCTCGACCGTGGACTGCATCAGCTCATGGCGCATCTTCGGGTGCTCGCCGCTCTCAAGCAGCCCCGGCAGCGCGGCCAGCACCGCCGCCGCGTCCTGCCGCAGCATCCGGGTCTGCGCGTCGACCAGCTGCACCTCCCACTCGACGCCGAGCGTCGGTCCGGCTGAGGGGTTCCACTCGATCGTCATGTCAGGCCTCCGGGGGGCAAGGGAGACCGCAGGCGTATTCGCGCCGTACGGGTGCCTCTTTAGCGTTTCCACCCCTGGAATATTGAATCGTCCCGCGATAGCGCAGTTTGACGGTTGACGTCCTGTTACGGCTGTTAACAGGCCGGGGCTGCTGAAAGCCCGCGGATGCGCGCAGCGTGTGGCGCAGATCACTCAGCGTTGCCCCGGGTGCGGCGGGCAGCGGCGGTCACCCGGGGTCCCCTCCGGGGCGGGGCGGAGTCTGCCGCACCCGTTCGGGGGGCCGCCCTCAGGCCACGGCGGGCGGGAAGCCGCTGCGCTCGCGGACCCGCGCCATCGTCTCCCGGGCGATCGCCCGGGCCTTGCCCGCGCCGTCGTCGAGCAGCGCGTCAAGCCCGGCCGGGTCGGCCAGGTACTTGGCAGTACGCTCGCGGATCGGGGCGAACGTGTCCGCCACCAGGTTGCCGAGGTCCTTCTTGAAGCCGCCGTAGCCGCCGTCGCCGTAACGGGCGGCGATGGCGTCCACCTGGTCGCCGGACAGGGCCGCGTAGATCCGCAGCAGGTTGGTCACCCCCGGCTTGGCCTCGTCGTCCGCCCGGACGACCGACTCGGCGTCGGTCACCGCCCGGTTGATCTTCTTGCGGATCGCGGCCGGCTCGTCGAGCAGGTCGATGATGCCCTGCGGGGACGACGACGACTTCGACATCTTGCTCGTCGGGTCCTGCAAGTCGGTGATCTTGCCGACCGCGGGCAGGATATAGGGCGCGGGCACGGTGAACGTCTCGCCGAAGCGGTGGTTGAACCGCTGCGCCAGGTTCCGGCTCAGCTCCAGGTGCTGCCGCTGGTCCTCGCCCACCGGCACCTGGTCGGTCTGGTAGAGCAGGATGTCGGCCGCCATCAGCATCGGGTAGGTGAACAGACCGACGCTGGAGGAGTCGGCCCCGCCCTTAGCCGACTTGTCCTTGAACTGGGTCATCCGGCTTGCCTCGCCGAACCCGGTCAGGCAGGACAGCACCCAGGCCAGCTCCGCGTGCTCCGGCACCTGGCTCTGCACGAACAGGATGCAGCGCTCGGGGTCAAGGCCCGACGCGACCAGCTGCGCCGCCGCCACCCGGGTGCGGTGCCGCAGCGCCTGCGGGTCGTAGGGCACGGTGATCGCGTGCAGGTCGACCACGCAGTAGATCGCGTCGCCGGCCTCCTGCAGGTCCACCCACTGCTTGACCGCGCCCAGGTAGTTGCCCAGGTGGAAGGAGTCGGCAGTCGGCTGGATGCCGGAAAAGACGCGCGGGGTGCCCATGGCGATGAATTCTAACGGCGCTGACTGGGCGGGGTGACGACCACCTCGACCCGCTGGAACTCCTTCAGCTCGGTGTAGCCGGCCGTCGCCATCGTCCGCTTGAGCGCGCCCATCAGGTTCATCGAGCCGTCGGGGACGGTCGACGGGCCGAACAGCATCTGCTCCAGGGTGCCGATCGCGCTCACCTGGACCCGGGTGCCGCGCGGCAGCTCTGGGTGGTTGGCCTCGCTTCCCCAGTGGTAGCCGCGGCCGGGCGCCTCGGTGGTCCGGGCGAACGGCGAGCCCACCATCACCGCGTCGGCGCCGATCGCCAGCGCCTTGGCGATGTCGCCGCTGCGGGTCATCGAGCCGTCGGCGATCACGTGCACGTAGCGGCCGCCGGACTCGTCCAGGTAATCCCGCCTGGCCGCCGCCACGTCCGCGATCGCGGTCGCCATCGGCACCGCCACCCCGAGCACGGCCGCGGTGGTGTGACCGCTGCCGCCGCCGAAGCCGACCAGCACCCCCGCCGCCCCGGTGCGCATCAGGTGCAGCGCCGCGGTGTAGGTGGCGCAGCCGCCGACGATCACCGGGATGTCGAGCTCGTAGATGAACTGCTTGAGGTTGAGCGGCTCGGCCCGGCCGGAGACGTGCTCGGCCGACACCGTGGTGCCGCGGATGACGAAGATGTCCGCCCCCGCGTCGAGCACCGCCTTGTAGTAGCGGGCGGTGCGCTGCGGCGACAGCGCGGCCGCGGTGACCACCCCGGCCCGGGAGATCTCCTCGATACGGCGGCCGATCAGCTCCTCCTTGATCGGCTCGGCGTAGATCTCCTGCAGCCGCCTGGTCGCCGCCTCCTCACCGAGCTCGGTCACCTCGGCCAGGATCGGCTCCGGGTGCTCGAACCGGGTCCACAGGCCTTCCAGGTCAAGCACCCCGAGCCCGCCGAGCTTGCCGATGGCGACCGCGGTGGCGGGCGACACCACGCTGTCCATCGGGCAGGCGATCAGCGGCATCTGGAACCGGTAGGCGTCGATCTGCCAGGCGATGCTCACCTCTTCCGGGTCGCGCGTCCGGCGGGCCGGCACGATGCCGATCTCGTCCAGCGAGTACGCCTGGCGCCCGGTCTTGCCCCGGCCAATCTCGATGTCAGTCACGTTTTCTTCCTGGCTACTTACGGCCGCTGTAGTTCGGCGCCTCGACGGTCATCTGCACGTCATGCGGGTGGCTTTCCTTCAGCCCGGCCGCGGTGATCTGGATGAACCGGGCTTCCTTGAGCTCCTCGATGGTGCGGGCGCCGCAGTACCCCATGCTGGCCCGCAGGCCGCCCACCAGCTGGTCGGCCACCGCGGCGAGCGGGCCGCGGTACGGCACCTGGCCCTCGATCCCCTCCGGCACCAGCTTGTCCTCGCGCAGCACGTCGTCCTGGAAGTAGCGGTCCTTGGAGTAGGACTTGCCCCGCTCGCGGTTGCGCATCGCACCGAGCGAGCCCATCCCCCGGTACAGCTTGTACTGCTTGCCGTTGATGAACACCATCTCCCCCGGGGTCTCCGCGCAGCCCGCCAGCAGGCTGCCGAGCATGACCGCGTCCGCGCCGGCCGCGATCGCCTTGGCGATGTCGCCCGAGTACTGCAGGCCGCCGTCGCCGATGACCGGGACGCCAGCCGGGCGGGCCGCCAGCGCCGCCTCGTAGATCGCGGTCACCTGGGGGACGCCCACGCCCGCGACTACCCGGGTGGTGCAGATGCTGCCCGGGCCCACCCCGACCTTGATCCCGTCCGCGCCGGCGTCGATGAGCGCCTGGGCGCCTGCCCTGGTGGCGACGTTGCCGCCGATCACCTCGGTGTCGGTGTTCGCCTTGAGCTGCCTGATCATGTCAAGCACGGACTGCGCGTGGCCGTGCGCGGTGTCCACGACGAGGAAGTCGACCCCCGCGTCGATGAGCGCCTGCGCGCGGCCCTTGGCGTCCTCGCCGACGCCGACCGCGGCCCCCACCACCAGGCGGCCGCCCTCGTCCTTGGTCGCGTGCGGGAACTTCTCGCTCTTGGTGAAGTCCTTGACCGTGATGAGGCCGCGCAGCCTTCCGGCCTGATCGATCAGCGGCAGCTTCTCGATCTTGTGCTCCTTGAGCAACGTGAGCGCGCGGTCCGCCTCCACCCCGACCGGCGCGGTGACCAGGGGCATCGGCGTCATGACCTCAGCTACCCGGCGGGACAGGTCGCTTTCGAACCTGATGTCACGGTTCGTCACGATACCGAGCAGGATGCCGTCGTCGCTGGTGACCGGGACGCCCGAGATGCGGTAGTGCGCGCACAGCCGCTCCACGTCGGCCAGCGTCGCCTCCGGGCCGCAGGTAACCGGGTCGGTGATCATACCCGCTTCTGACCGCTTAACCAGGTCCACCTGCTGCGCCTGCTCCTCGATGGACAAGTTGCGGTGCAGCACCCCGACCCCGCCGTGCCGGGCCATCGCGATCGCCATCCGCGCCTCGGTGACCGTGTCCATCGCGCTTGACACCAGCGGCACCCGCAGCCGGTACTTCCGGGTGATCCGGGTGCCGGTGTCCGCCTCGCTCGGCATCAGCTCCGAGTGGGCCGGCAGCAGCAGCACGTCGTCGTAGGTCAGTCCGACCGGGGAGAACTTCGGTGCTTCCGTCATGATGCCCTCACGGATCGTCGCTGCTGGGTGGGCAGCTGGTAACGGTGGGATGCGCCCTATCCTAGCCAACCGCGTAACCGGGGGCGGGCTTCCCGTGCGGGTCACAGCCCGCTTCAACTGGGCGTTTCGTGGCGCATGTGGCCATAAGCACACGGGATGGCCCCGGGTGGCCGGCGGGCGCGGCCCGGGAAACGACGGACGCGGGGCCACGGCAGTCCGTGGCCCCGCGTCCGGGGTAGTGCGCGGTCTCGCTGACTAGTGCGCGTGACCGTGAGAGTGGCCGTCGTCGGCCGGCTTGTCATCTTCCGGCTTCTCGACGATCAGGGTCTCGGTCGTCAGCAGCATGCCGGCGATGGAGGCGGCGTTCTGCACCGCCGAGCGGGTGACCTTGACCGGGTCGATGACGCCCTGCGCCATCAGGTCGCCGTACTCGCCGGTGGCCGCGTTGTAGCCGTGCCCGACGGGCAGGTCGGCGGTCTTGGCCACGATGACCGAGCCCTCCTGGCCCGCGTTGAGCGCGATCCAGCGGGCCGGCTCGGACAGCGCCTTCTTGACGACGGTCACGCCGGTGGCCTCGTCGCCGGTCTTGCCGAGGTCGTCGAGGGCCACCGCCACGTGCACCAGGGCGGAGCCGCCGCCGGGGATGATGCCCTCCTCGATCGCGGCCCGCGTCGCCGAGATAGCGTCCTCCAGGCGGTGCTTCTTCTCCTTGAGCTCCACCTCGGTGGCCGCGCCCGCACGGAGCACGCACACGCCGCCGGACAGCTTGGCCAGCCGCTCCTGCAGCTTCTCGCGGTCCCAGTCGGAGTCGGTCGCCTCGATCTCGGTCTTGATCTGGTTGATCCGCTCCTGGATCGCGACCGTGTCGCCGGCGCCGTCCACGATCGTGGTGTTGTCCTTGGTGACAACGATGCGGCGGGCGGAGCCGAGCTCGTCGAGGCCGATCGACTCCAGCTTCATGCCGAGGTCCTCGCTGACGAGCGTCGCGCCGGTCAGGGTCGCGATGTCGGCCAGCATGGCCTTGCGGCGGTCACCGAAGCCGGGAGCCTTCACCGCGGCGATGTTGAGCAGGCCGCGGATCTTGTTGACGACGATCGTCGCCAGGGCCTCGCCCTCGATGTCCTCGGCCACTACCAGCAGCGGCTTCTTGGTCTGGGCGACCTTCTCGAGCAGCGGCAGGAAGTCCGCCATGGAGGAGATCTTGGCCTGGTTGACGAGGATGTAGGCATCCTCCAGCACGGCCTCAAGCCGCTCCTGGTCGGTCACGAAGTACTGGGAGATGTAGCCCTTGTCGAACTGGAGACCCTCGGTGAACTCCAGCTCGAGGCCCATCGTGGGCGACTCCTCGACGGTGACCACGCCGTCCTTGCCGACCTTGTCGAACGCCTCGGCGATCAGCTCGCCGATCTTGGCGTCCTGCGCGGAGATGGTCGCGACGTGCGCGATCTCCTTCTGCTCGGTCACCTCACGGGCCGCCTTGAGCAGCGCCTCGGAGACCGCGGCGGCGGCCGCGTCGATGCCGCGCTTGAGGTCCATCGGGTTGGCGCCGGCGGCAACCGAGCGCAGCCCGAGGTGGACCATCGCCTGGGCGAGGACGGTCGCGGTAGTGGTGCCGTCACCGGCGATGTCGTTGGTCTTGGTGGCGACTTCCTTGGCGAGCTGCGCGCCGAGGTTCTCGTACGGGTTCTCCAGCTCGATCTCCTTGGCGACGGTGACGCCGTCGTTGGTGATCGTGGGAGCGCCCCACTTCTTGTCGATGACGACGTTGCGGCCGCGCGGGCCGAGCGTCACCTTAACGGTGTCGGCGAGCTTGTCCACGCCACGCTCAAGGTGGCGGCGGGCGTCCTCGTCGAACTCCAGGATCTTCGGCATTGACTTACCTCAACCTACGGTTGGATTTGGGACAGGCGACGGGCCCCCGGCCGCTTTTGGACAGCCAGGGGCCCGCACGGCGCTGCTGGAACTACTTCTCGATGACCGCGAGCACGTCGCGGGCGGAGAGAACCAGGTACTCCTGGCCCGAGTACTTAACTTCGGTGCCGCCGTACTTGCTGTACAGCACCACGTCGCCGACCTGGACGTCGACGGGGACGCGAGCGCCCTTGTCGTCGAAACGGCCCGGGCCGACCGCGATGACCTTGCCCTCCTGGGGCTTCTCCTTCGCGGTGTCCGGGATAACAAGCCCGGACGCGGTAACCTGCTCGGCCTCCAGCGGCTCGACCACAATTCGGTCTTCGAGCGGCTTGAGAACAACCTTGGTGGCGGTCGTCACGATCTGACCTCCCCCTCCGGAAATGGCTAATGGGTGAGTTGCTTGCGAGGCGACCAGGATGGGCCTGCCGTCGCGGTGCCAGACCTGCCTCGTCGCATTAGCACTCTACATGAGTGAGTGCTAATCCCGAACCCTAGTCGCCCCCGCCGGCCGCGTCAACACGGGCGGATGACGCGCCGGCGGCGCCGCCACCTGACCAGTGATTTAGCGGTACGTAGACAGTCGGATACGCAGAGCTACTAGAGTGGTCGCACTCCACTGCCGGGAGCGCACGAAGGAGCACGATGGATCAGCCGGGCAACAACCACCTGCTGCTGCGCGCCAGCCAGTCCGCGCCGACCGCCTACAACGGCCACAACGGGCATAATGGCCACAACGGAACCCTCGCCTACAGCGGTCAGCCCGCGGTGGCGGACCGGATGCGCGAGCTGCTCGCGCGCACCGTGCACGATCACATCGTCGAGGAGCGGTCGGTCGCCGGCGCGCTGCAGGAAATCCGGCTGCGGCTCGACACCCTGGACAAGGCCGGCGCGACCGGGGCGGCGCACACCGTGGAAGGCCTGGCGGCCACCATCGACGGCCTGGCCGCCACCATCGGCGCGCTCGACGCGAAGCTCACCGCCCGCCTGGAGCGGCTTGACGAGCGACTAGACGACCAGTACGACCGGGTGCGCTCGGTCGACGGCAAGCTGGAAAACCAGACCGCCAGCACCGAGGAGGTGGTGGCGCGGGCGGTCGAGTCCGCCACCGCCGACGTCATCGCGCGCATCGCGTCCCTCGAGGACACCGTGCTCACGCTGGCCGAGGCACTGCTGCGGCCCGCCACCCGGATGTCCCGCCCGGGCCACGCGCTGAACAACGGCAGCGGCCGGGTGTAGCCGAACACCGAGCGCCCCGAACGGGTGCGGCTTACCGTCGCCGCGACCGCCGATCACTCCCACTCGATCGTGCCCGGCGGCTTGCTGGTCACGTCGAGCACCACCCGGTTCACCTCGGGAACCTCGTTGGTGATCCGGGTGGAGATGCGCGCAAGCACCTCGTAGGGCAGCCGCGACCAGTCCGCGGTCATCGCGTCCTCGCTGGTCACCGGGCGCAGCACGACCGGGTGCCCGTAGGTCCGGCCGTCGCCCTGCACGCCGACCGAGCGCACGTCGGCCAGCAGCACCACCGGGCACTGCCAGACGTCGGAGTCAAGACCAGCCGCGGTCAGCTCGGCCCGTGCGATCGCGTCGGCCTCGCGCAGCACCGCCAGCCGCTCCGCGGTGACCGCGCCGATGATCCTGATGCCGAGGCCGGGACCGGGGAACGGCTGGCGCCAGACGATCTCGCCGGGCAGCCCGAGCTCCTGGCCGGCCCGCCGCACCTCGTCCTTGAACAGCAAGCGGAGCGGCTCGACGAGGCGGAACTTGAGGTCGTCGGGCAGCCCCCCGACGTTGTGGTGCGACTTGATGTTGGCGGTACCGGTGCCCCCGCCTGACTCCACCACGTCCGGGTAGAGCGTCCCCTGGACCAGGAACTCGGTGGTCTCGCCGTGCGCGCCCGCGGCGGCGGTGATGTCCCGCGCCGCGCGCTCGAACGCGCGGATGAACTCGCGGCCGATGACCTTGCGCTTGCGCTCGGGGTCGGTTATCCCGTCCAGCGCGGCCAGGAACTCCCGGGCCGCGTCCACCACGTGCAGGTTGACCCCGGTGGCGGCGACGAAGTCCTGCTCGACCTGCTCCGCCTCGCCCTTACGGAGCAGCCCGTGGTCGACGAAGACGCAGGTCAGCCGGTCGCCGATGGCCCGCTGGACCAGGGCCGCGGCCACCGCCGAGTCGACGCCGCCGGACAGCCCGCAGATCGCCCGGCCGCCGCCGACCTGCTCCCTGACCCGCTCGGTCTGCTCCTCGACGATGTTCAGCATCGTCCAGGTGGGCCGGCAGCCCGCCGCCTCAAGGAACCGGCGCAGGATGGCGCTGCCGTGGTCGGTGTGCATCACCTCGGGGTGGAACTGCACCCCGTACAGGCCGCGCTCCGGGTCCTCCACCACCGCCGCCGGGGTGGCGGCGGTCTGCGCCGTCACCGTGAACCCGGGCGGCGCGGCGGTCGAGGTGTCGCCGTGCGACATCCACACGCTCAGCTCGGGGCCGAGCCCGGCCAGCAGCCGGCCGCCGGTGCCTTGACCCGGCCCGCCCAGGACCCGAAGCGGGGTGCCGCCGTACTCGGCCGCGCCGGTCCGCTCGACCGTTCCGCCCAGCTCGCGGACTAGCACCTGGTGCCCGTAGCAGATGCCGAGCACCGGCACCCCGGCGGTGAACAGCCCGGCGGGCGCGGCCGGGGCGCCGTCGGCGTAGACCGAGGCCGGGCCGCCGGACAAGATGATCGCCTTCGGCTGCCTGGCCAGCATCTCGCTGACCGGCATGGTCGACGGCACGATTTCCGAGTAGACGTGGCACTCGCGGACACGGCGGGCGATCAGCTGGGCGTACTGCGCCCCGAAGTCGACCACCAGCACGGTGTCGAAACCACCAGGTCCGGACACAGGTACCCCTTCCACCCGGGGCGGCTCCCCTGGGAACGGCCCAGTTTAATCGGCCGGAGACTGCTGGCTGGCCGACTCGTTGGCCTCCCGGCCCGGCCCGGCTTCCCCGCCCTGGTGAGCAGCCGGGCCGGGGCTGGGGACGGGAGTGACCCGCAGCCGGGCGATCCGGCGGCCGTCGAGCTCGGTGACCGTGATCGTGTACCCGGGGATGTCCACCGCGTCGCCCGGCGCGGGCAGCTCCCCCAGGGCGGCCAGCACGTAGCCCGCCACGGTTTCGTACGGGCCCTCGGGCAGCCTGATGCCGGTCTGCTCGGCGAACTCGTCCAGGTTGAGCAGGCCGTCTACCTCGGTCTCGCCCCGCGGCAGCCGGGTCGCGGGCGCCTCGCCGGTGTCGTACTCGTCCCTGATGTCGCCGATCAGCTCCTCCACCAGGTCCTCCAGGGTGACGATGCCGGCCGTGCCGCCGTACTCGTCGGCCACGATCGCCAGGTGCGCCCGCTCGCGGCGCATCTCCGACAGGGCGGACAGCACCGTCTTGCTGATCGGCAGGAACTTGATCGGCCTGACCGCCTCGTCGATCAGCGCCGCCCGGGGCGGCGCGGCCGGGCCGAGCAGGTCCCTGATGTGCACGAAGCCGACCACGTTGTCATAGGAGTCCTGGTAGACCGGCAGCCGCGAGTACGGCACCGCGGCCGCGATCCGCGCGGCGTCGCCGACGGCGGTGCCCGCCGCCAGGAACTCCACCTCGGTGCGCGGCCGCAGCACCTCGCGGATCTGCCGCTTGCCCGCGTCGAAGACCTCGCCGACGATCCGCCGCTCGTCCACGCTCAGCGTCTGGGTGCCGGTGACCAGCTCACGGACCTCCTGCTCGGTCATGGCCTGACGGCCCTGCCGCGGGTCGGCCCCGAGCAGCCGGACCACCACGTTGACCGAGACCGACAGCAGCCAGACGACGGGCCGCGCCAGCCGGGCGATCACGTCCAGGGTGGGCGCCGCGAACAGCGCGATCGCCACCGTGCGCTGCAGCGCCAGCCGCTTGGGGGCCAGCTCGCTGAACACCAGGGTGAGGAAGGTGACGCCCGCCGTCACCACCGCGAACGCCAGCGGCGAGGCGGCGCTGCGGGACAGCCCCTGGCCGACCATCCAGCCGCTCAGCAGCCCGGCCAGCGTTTCCGCGCCGTAGGCGCCGGTCACCAGCGTGGCCAGGGTAGTGCCGATCTGCACCGAGGCCAGGAACCGGTTGGGGTCGGAGGCGAGCCTGGCCGCCTTCGCCCCGCGCCGGCCGCGCTTGGCCAGCGCCCTTACCTGGCCCTCGCGCAGCGAGACGAGGGCCATCTCGGCCGAGGCGAAGAACCCGCCGATGGACAGGATGACGAGGACGATGATCACGTCCAGGACGACCTTGCTCACGCCGCGATCGCCGACTTCCTTCGCTGGTGTTACTGCCCAGGCCACTACCTGCGACAGTGTAGACCCGGTACGGTATCGATCCCGTGGGCCGATACGTACGCCCGGAGGCGGAATGAGATCGAGGGCGGCGGAATCCTGGTTCGCACCCGGGCGCGCCAACCTGATGGGCGAGCACACCGATTACAACGGCGGGCTGGTGCTGCCGTTCGCGCTCGCCGAGGGCGTGACGGTGACCGCCGCCGCGCGCGACGACGGGCAGCTTGAGCTGCGCTCCCGCCAGGCCGCGGAGCAGGTGACGGCCCGGCTGGACGACCTCGCCCCGGGCGCGGTGACCGGCTGGGCCGCCTACCCGGCGGGCGTGGCGTGGGCGCTGCGCGCGGCCGGCTACCCGGTGCGCGGCGCGTCTGTCACGGTCGACTCCGACCTCCCGGTCGGCGCGGGCGTGTCGTCCTCGGCCGCGCTCGAGTGCTCGGTAGCGCTGGCGCTGTGCTCGCTGTCGGGGGTGACGGTACCGCGCCAGGAGCTGGCGGCGATCGCCAAGCGGGCGGAGAACGAGTTCGTGGGCGCGCCAACCGGGATCATCGACCAGTCCGCCGCCCTGCTGTGCACCGAGGGCCACGCGCTGCTGCTCGACTGCGCCACCGGGGAGACCGCCCAGGTACCGTTCCGGCCGGTCATGGCGGATGTCTCGGCCGTCGTGATCGACACCCGGGTGACCCACGCGCTGGTATCAGGCGAGTACGCGGCCCGCCGGGCCGAGTGCGAGCGGGCGGCCCGGCTGCTCGGGGTACCCGCCCTCGGCGCCGTCACCGACCCGCGGGAGCTGAGCCGGCTGGACGACCCGGTGCTGCGCCGCCGGGCGCGGCACGTGGTCACCGACAGCGCCCGTGCCCGGGCCGTGGCGGGCGCGCTCGGTAAGGCGGGCGCGCTGGGCGATGCGGGCGCGCTGGGCGCCCCCGGCCAGCGTGACGTGTACCAGTACATCGGGCAGTCGCTGGCCGAAGGGCACGCCTCGCTGCGCGACGACTTCGAGGTGTCCTGGCCCGCGGCCGACGCCGCCGTCGAGGCCGCCGTCGGCGCGGGCGCCTACGGCGCCAAGATGATCGGCGGCGGCTTCGGCGGCTCGGTGCTCGCGCTGGTGCCGGCCGAGCGGGCCGAGGCGGTGCGCGGCGCCGTCAGCGACGCGTTCGCGGCCCGCGGCTGGACCCGGCCGGACTTCCTCGACGCGGTGCCGTCCCCGGCCGCCCGCCGGCTCTGCTGACCACGGCGCCGCCGCCCGCGGCGGCGGGCGGCTGTGGCTACTGGCCGGTGTCCTCGTCCTGCTGGTCGTCCTCGCCGATGACGTGCACCGCCGCCTCCTCGGCCGAGGCCGCGCCGCCGTCGATCCCCTGGTCCCGCGCGACCTGCGTGCCCTCCCGGTCGAGCAGGGTGTCACTGACGTCGTCGGTGTCCTCGTCGGTGGCGACAAGCCGGCCGGCCCGCGGGTCGGGGCCCGCGTCGCGCTGCAGGCGGGAGACATCCCCCTCGGTCACGTTCTCGTCCCAGGGCCCCGCGCCGTCGCCCGCCGTCTCGTCCGGCTCCTCCTCGGCCAGCGCCTCGTCGAGGGACTCGGACTCCTCGCTGCCCTGCCACGCGTCCCGCATCCCGGCCGACCAGCGGTCAGGCGCGGCCACCCCCCGGTCGAGCGGGTCGTCGCCCGGGTTTCCGTCCAGCGTGTCGCTGCCGTCGCGGTTCTCGTAGTCGGCCAGGTCCTGGGACTCGTGCCGCCTGGAATCAGGCATGACCTTATCTCCTTCGCTCAGTGCCCCGGCCCGGGTGTCCCCGTACCCTGTTACCGCGGCGTCATGTCTGTTACCGGGGCGTCATGTGAGGGACCATACGTATACCGTCGGCTTAGCTGACTGTAGCCTGCAAGTCATGAGTACTCCCGTGACCGTGACTGTTACCGGCGCCGCCGGGCAGATCGGGTATGCGTTGTTGTTCCGTATCGCTTCCGGGCAGCTTCTCGGGCCTGACGTGCCGGTCCGGCTGCGGCTGCTGGAGATCACCCCGGCCCTGCAGGCGGCCGAGGGCACCGCGATGGAGCTGAACGACGGCGCGTTCCCCCTGCTGTCCGGCATCGACATCACCGATGACCTGAAGACCGCCTTCGACGGCACTAACGTCGCCCTGCTGGTCGGCGCGCGCCCGCGGACCGCGGGCATGGAGCGCGGCGACCTGCTCTCGGCCAACGGCGGGATCTTCGGCCCGCAGGGCAAGGCCATCAACGAGCACGCCGCCAGCGACATCAAGGTGCTGGTGGTCGGCAACCCAGCCAACACCAACGCGCTCATCGCGCAGCGCAACGCGCCCGACGTGCCCCCCGGCCGGTTCACCGCGATGACCCGGCTCGACCACAACCGGGCGATCTCGCAGCTCGCGGCCAAGCTGTCGGTCCCGGTGACCGCCATTGAGCACCTGACCATCTGGGGCAACCACTCCGCCACCCAGTACCCCGACCTGTACAACACGGTGGTCAACGGCCGCAGCGCCGCCGAGCAGGTGGACGCCGACTGGCTCAGCGGCACGTTCATCCCCGAGGTGGCGCAGCGGGGCGCGGCGATCATCAAGGCACGGGGCGCGTCCTCGGCCGCGTCCGCCGCCAGCGCCGCCATCGACCACGTGTACGACTGGGTGAACGGCACCGAGTGGACGTCGGCCGGCGTCCACTCCGACGGCTCCTACGGCGTTCCCGCGGGCCTGATCAGCTCGTTCCCGGTCCGCTCGGTCAACGGGGAATGGCAGATCATCCAGGGCGTGCCGGTCAACGAATTCTCCCGCGGCAAGATCGACGCCTCGGTGGCCGAGCTGGCCGCCGAGCGGGACGCGGTCCAGGGCCTAGGCCTCATCGAGGGCTAGCCGCAAGCGCGACGGGCAAGGCCCCGGGACCCGGCCGGGTCCCGGGGCCTTGCCGCGTCCGGCGCGCTCGGCGGTTACAACCCCGCGAGCGCGTCGTTGAAGGTCTGCGAGGGGCGCATCACCGCCGCCGCCCGCTCCGGGTCGGGCAGGTAGTAGCCGCCGATGTCGGCCGGCTTGCCCTGGACCGCGAGCAGCTCGCCGACGATGACCGGCTCCTTGTCGGCCAGCGTCTCGGCCAGCTCCTTGAACGCCGCCGCGATCTCCGCGTCTTCGGTCTGCCTGGCCAGCTCCTGGGCCCAGTAGAGCGCCAGGTAGAAGTGCGAGCCGCGGTTGTCGATGGTGCCGAGCCGGCGGCCCGGGCTGCGGTTCTCCTCGAGGAAGGTGGCGGTCGCCCGGTCCAGCGTGTCGGCCAGCTCCTGCGCGGCCGGCGCGCCGGCGAACTCGGCGTACTGCTCGAACGCCGGCACCAGGGCGAAGAACTCGCCCAGCGAATCCCAGCGCAGGTAGTTCTCCTCGATCAGCTGCTGCACGTGCTTGGGGGCGGAGCCGCCGGCACCGGTCTCGAACAGCCCGCCGCCCGCGAGCAGCGGCACCACCGAGAGCATCTTGGCCGACGTGCCGACCTCGATGATCGGGAACAGGTCGGTGAGGTAGTCGCGCAGCACGTTGCCGGTCACCGAGATCGTGTCGAGCCCGCGCCGCATCCGCTCAAGCGAGTACTCGGTGGCCAGCTCGGGCGACAGGACCTGAATCTCCAGGCCCGCCGTGTCGTGCTCGGGCAGGTAGGCGCGGACCTTCCTGATCAGCTCGGCGTCGTGGGCCCGGGACTCATCCAGCCAGAAGACGGCCGGGGCACCGGTGGCCCGGGCCCGGGTGACGGCCAGCCGGACCCAGTCGCGGACCGGGACGTCCTTGGTCTGGCAGGCGCGCCAGATGTCGCCCGCCTCGACGTCATGGGCGAGTAGCACCTGGCCGGCCGCGTTGACCACGCTGACGGTACCGTCGGCCGGGATCTCGAACGTCTTGTTGTGCGAGCCGTACTCCTCGGCCGACTGCGCCATCAGCCCGACGTTGGGCACGGTGCCGATGGTCGCCGGGTCGAGCGGGCCGTGCTTCTTCACGTCGTCGACGAACGTGGCGTAGACCCCCGCGTAGGAGGAGTCGGGGATGACCGCGAGGGTGTCGCCCTCGGCCCCGTCCACCCCCCACAGCTTGCCGCCGTTGCGGATCAGGGCGGGCATGGAAGCATCCACGATGACGTCGCTCGGCACGTGCAGGCCGGTGATCCCCTTGCCCGAGTTGACGTAGGACAGCCGCGGGCCAGCCGCCAGCGCGGCGTCGATCTCCGCCTTGATCTCGGCCCCGTTGGGCAGCGACGGCAGGCCGGCCAGGATCGCGCCGAGGCCGTCGTTGGCCGCCAGGCCGGCCGCCGCCAGGTCGTCGCCGTACTTCGCGAAGACGGCGGCGAAGTACGTCTTCACCACGTGGCCGAAGATGATCGGGTCCGAGACCTTCATCATGGTCGCCTTCAGGTGCACCGAGAACAGCACGTCCTCGGCCTTCGCCGTGGCCAGCGCGTTGGCCAGGAAGGCCTCCAGGTGGGCGGCCTGCATGACGGTGGCGTCGACGACCTCGCCCGCGAGCACCGGCAGCGACCCGAGCAGCACCTTCCGCTCGCCCGCGGTGGTCTCGAGGACGATGCTCAGGGTGTCGTCGGCGGGCAGCGTGACCGACTTCTCGTTGGCCCGGAAGTCATGGTCGCTCATGGTGGTCACCGAGGTCTTCGAGCCCGCGGCGAAGGGCTTGTTGAGGTGCGGGTGCCTGCGCGCGTAGGCCTTCACCGACAGCGGCGCGCGCCGGTCGGAGTTGCCCTGGCGCAGCACCGGGTTGACCACCGAGCCGACCGCCTTGGCGTACCTCGCCCGGATCTCGGCCTGCTCCGGCGTGGCCGCCGCCTCCGGGAAGTCCGGCAGGGCGTACCCCTTGCCCTGCAGCTCCCTGACCGCCGCCCGCAGCTGCGGGACCGAGGCGGAGATGTTAGGCAGCTTGATGATGTTGGCCTCGGGCCGGTGGGTCAGCTCACCGAGCTCGGTGAGCGCGTCGTCGGCCAGGCCGAACTGGGCCAGGATGCGCCCTGCCAGCGAGATGTCACGGGTCTCGATCTCGACGCCGGCCTTACGGGCGTACGCGGAGACGATGGGGAGGAGTGAGTACGTCGCGAGTAGCGGCGCCTCGTCCGTTTTGGTGTAGATGATCGTGGCCATCTCGTCGCCAGCTCCTGCTCTGAGAATTCTTCTTGATATCAAGATACCTGTGTGCCCGCCGAAAGGAAACCGGTGACCCGCCCTCACCTGGGCGAACAGCCGTTTCCGCTGGTCAGCCCGGGGTACCCGCCGCGCCTTACTGCGGCAGCACCAGGCCCGCGACCAGCAGGCTCACGCCAAAGACGCCGAGCGTGAGCACGTCGGTCGCCCGTTTCCTGGTGGCGAGCAGGCCGGCCAGCCGGGCCGGGAGGATCAGCCTGACGGCCGCGCCCGCGAGCAGCGCGGCGCCGGCGATGATGCCCCCCTCACCGCCGCCCGCCGAGCCCTGGCGCCACGCGATGTACACGCCGGAAACGGTGACCACCAAGACGGCCAGCAACGGTATAACCCCGACGATACTCGCGTCTTCGGCCGAACGTGGCGTCACCGCCCGCGGTGACGGCGGCGGCGGTGACGGCCGCGGCGGTGACGCGGCGTGCGCCGCGGTGCGGTCGCCGCGCGCCTGCTGCGTGTCGGGTGTCATCGTTGTCTCCCGCGGCGCGCCGTACCCGGCGGCCGGCTTTTAGGCTGCTCGTGAGGCAGTTTACCGGGGGCGCCGTAAACCGGCGCTCGCCTGCGCCGGGCGGCGCCGCGACGGGCGGGACGCGCCGGCGCAGACCACCTTACGCCGCACCGCGCAAACCTGGCAGCGCAAGGCCGCACCCGCGGAAAGTAACGCTAAAGTGAGATAAGCGTCACGAGGCCGGTAGACGGGAGAAGCTGCGTGGAAAGTCCCTGCATTCGCGTAGAGGACACGGGAGAGGTAATTGCGCTGCGCAGCGACGTCACCACGGTCGGCCGCGGCGCCGGGACGGACGTCCGGCTCGACGACCCGAGCGTTTCCCGGCTGCACGCCGAGATCGTGTGCCGCGGCCCCTACTACTACGTCGCGGACCTCGGATTATCACGTAACGGCACCCGGGTGAACGGGCGGCCGGTCGCCCGCCGGGTGCTCGACGACGGTGACGTGCTCAGCTTCGGCACGGCGCGCTGCCGGGTCGAGGGGCTGCCGCAGGAAGACCTGACCGCCGAGGCGGAACTGCGCCGCGCCGCCGCGCCCGAGCTGACCAGGCGCGAACTGGACGTGCTGATCTCGCTGTGCCGTCCCGCGCTGTCCGACGACGCGTTCGTCATCCCGGCCGCCGCCAAGGAGATCGCGGGCGACCTGGTGGTGACCGAGGCCGCCGTCAAGCAGCACCTGCTCCGGCTGTACGCCAAGTTCCGGGTGCCCGAGGGGCCGAACCGGCGCACCCGGCTGGCCAACGAGGTGATCGCGCTCGGCCTGGTCCGGCCGCTGGCCGAGCACGGCTCAGGGCAGGTGCAGCATGCCCACGGTGTTGCCAAGCAGCCACCCCTGGACGGAGTGCAGCGACCGGCCGAAGGACGGCAGGCCGGGCAGCAGGTGCGGGACCGTTGAGCTGGTGGCCGGCCAGATCAGCGGCGGCTGGGAAAGGGCCGAGGTGACAATCGCCAGCGCCAGCGCCCAGCCGGAGATGAAGGCCACGGTCAGCGCGGTCGGCGAGCGGATCACCGACGCGCTCATCCGGCGCAGCTGCCGCCTGGGCACGCCCGAGCCGGGGCCGAAGCAGTACATGGCGATCGCCGCGCCCGCCGCCCAGCTGCCCGCCCCCGGCAGCGTTCCCGACCGGGCGAAGGCGACCGACGCCACCGCCGCGAGCACCGCCACGATGATCGCCAGCGGGGCCAGCAGCACCGTGGTGAGGGCCGCCCGGACCACCGCCCAGGGGGCGGTCACGATCACGATCACGATGTCGCTCGGCCGCGCGCCCCGTAGGCTGCGCCGCTCGGCCAGGCCCGCCTGGGCCCGGTCAGCCGCCCGCAGCAGCGTGATCACCGCCAGCGAGATCGCCGTGCCAGCGACCGGGAGCAGCACGCTGAGCGCGACCGCGCCGACGCCGGCCGCCAGGCTGAGCAGCCCCAGGGCCGGCGGCCGCCATTCGGGTTCGCGCGGCCGGCCCGGCTGGGCAGCCGACGGCGCCCGGTAGCGCGGCGCGGGCGGCGCGACCGGCGGCAGCAGGTCGGCCACGTCCCGGGCCGCCTCGGCGGGCGAGCGGTAGGCCGGGTGGGGCACCGCCGCCGCGGACGCCAGCGCTCCCAGGTGCGGCGGCTGGTCAAGCAGGCGGGTCGAGGCCGGGCGGTCGACGCGGGTGACGGCCGACGACAGCCGCGCGGCCCCGGCGGGCAGGCCGAGCTGCCCGGCCAGCGCGCGCGCGGACGGGCGGGCCCGCGGGTCGGTCGACAACGCGGCGCCGACGAACGGCAGCAGGTGCGGCGGCACCCCGTCGGTCTCCGCCTTCCCCTCGAGCACGCGGAAGAAGATGGTCTGGTAATTGCCGGTGCCGAACGGCTGCCGGCCGGTGGCGGCGTAGGCCACCGTGGCGCCCCACGAGTGCACGTCGGACGCGCCGCTCGACGGGCCGCCCTCGATCACCTCGGGGGCCAGGTAACCCGGGGTGCCCATCACCAGGCCGGTCTTGGTCAGCCTGGTCGAGTCGGGCACGTGCGCGATGCCGAAGTCGATGACGACCGGGTAGCCGCCGGGCGCCAGCATCACGTTGCCCGGCTTCAGGTCACGGTGCACCACGCCGGCCGCGTGGATGGCCGCCAGCGCCTCCGCCAGCCCCTCCGCCAGCTGGCCGAGCGCGGCGCCGCGGAGCGGCCCGGCCGCGCGGACCGTCTCCTCCAGCGTCCGCCCGGGCACGAACCTGGTCACGATGTACGGCGCGGGCCCGGTCACGTCGGCGTCGAGCACCTCGGCGACGAACCGGCTGCGCACCCGGCGCATGGTGTCCACCTCACGGGCGAGGCGCTGCCGCGCGAGCGGGTCGCCGGCCACCGCCGCGCCCAGTACCTTGATCGCGACCTCGCGCTGCCCCGGGTCGGCGCCCAGGTAGACAACGCCCATGCCGCCCTCGCCGATCTTCTCGATCAGGCGGTAGGGGCCGATCTTGCCCGGGATCGAATCCAGTGCTGGCATCGTCCTCCCAGAGTAAGGCCCGCCCCCCGGTTTCCGACAGAAACCCCCGGCACAGGCCCCGCAAGAATACGGGGCTAGGAGCCGATCACCAGCCGCCGCAGCGCCTGCGCGGCCTGCGCGTTGGACTCGGCGTGGCGCACAAGCGCGCTGGCCAGGGCGCTGGCCCACTGCTGAAGCGGCACCGACTGGCGCGACAGCACCACCCCGCGCACCTCCCGGCAGATCTCCGCGGCGGGCTGGCCGTTCTGCACCGCGAGCGTCATCACCTGGTCGCCCAGCCGGACCGCGACCTTGGACACCTCGCCCGGCCGGCCGCGCATCCGGTCGGACATGGACCGCTCCCGTTCGACGGTGACGTAGCCCGGCGGCAGCGCCTCGCTCAGCGACTTGGTCAGGACGCCCGCGTAGAGCGCCGCGTCGGCATTGTCCAGCCGCAGCGCGGCGGTGACCATCTCAAGCGAGAGCGCGTCATCAGCAGGGTCAGGCTCAGTCACGTACTGAGTATGTCACCGGCCCTGGAACACCGCCTTGCCCGGGCCGTTCTCCATGAAGCTGCGCATCCCCGCCTGCTGGTCCTCGGTCGCGAAGAGGGCGGCGAACTGCAGCCGCTCGATCTCAAGGCCGGTGGCCAGGTCGACGTCGAGGCCGTGGTTCACCGCCTGCTTGGCCGCGCGCAGCGCCAGCGCCGGGCCCGCCGCGTAGCGGACGGCCAGCTCCCGGGCGGTGGCGTAGACGTCGGCGTCGGGCACCACCGAGTCGGCCAGCCCGATGGCGAGCGCCTCCGCCGCGGCCACGTGCCGGCCGCTGAAGATCAGGTCCTTGGCCCGGGCCGGGCCGATCAGCCGGGGCAGCCGCTGGGTACCGCCCGCGCCGGGAATGATGCCGAGCAAGATCTCCGGCTGCCCTACCTTGGCGCCCTCCCCCAGCACCCGGAAGTCGGCGCACAGGGCCAGCTCGAGCCCGCCGCCGAGCGCGTAGCCGGTCACCGCCGCGATCACCGGCTTGGGGATGTTCGCGACGGCGCTGAAGGCGGCCTGCAGCGCGGCCGAGCGCACCGCCATCTCCGGGTACCCCATGTCGGACATCTCCTTGATGTCCGCGCCGGCCGCGAAGACCCGCTCGCCGCCGTAGATGATGACGGCGCGCACCGCCGCGTCGGCCGACACCTGCGCCGCAGCGGCCCCGATCTCGTCCTGTACCTGCGCGTTGAGCGCGTTCATCTTCGGCCGGTCAAGCCGGATCGTCGCGACCTGGTCCGCGACCTCAACCCGCACGAACTCGCCCACGCAGCCACCTCCGGACCGAGAATTACCCGCCTTAACCGTACAGGCCCGCTCCCCCGGCCCCCCGCGGCCCCAGCCTCGGCGCCCCGGCGCCGCCGCATGGTTGCGGCAACCAGGGGGCTATACCGCCATGGTTGTGGCAACCATGGCGCAGGCGGGGGGCGGGCGATGCGGGCCCGGGTGGTGAGTGCGGGCCCGGGTGATGCGAGCGGCCCGGGTGATGCGGCGGGCGGGTGATGGGCGCGGGCCCGGGTGGGGTCACCCGGGCCCGCGCGCGTGGGTGGGCTTCCCGGGCTAGCGGAGGTCGCCGGAGGACATGCC
>Ga0265338_10002444_pt1 | contig 27875 bp, 21 predicted proteins | sample 42126metaG_FD_193579 | JGI IMG/M metagenome (GOLD analysis project Ga0265338, IMG submission 193579) | Rhizosphere microbial communities from Carex aquatilis grown in University of Washington, Seatle, WA, United States - 4-21-26 metaG | ecosystem: Host-associated > Plants > Roots > Rhizosphere...
GAGGAAACGAATCCCGCGTGACTTCAACCAGGCGACCGAAAACGGCCACCGCCCCGCTGTCCGCGATTTAGTGAAACTGATGTCCGGCAATTAGCGAATTTGCTGTCCGGTTTTTGCGAAATACGCAGTGTATTTCAGCCAAACCTGCTGGAAGCGCTAAAATCCGGCCGCACGACTGCCGATCTGCGAGCGCAGCTTTTGGCTAACAAACGGAGGCGGATAGCGACGACGGGTAAGTGACCAAAAATGACGTTGATGCTTGCTGCGCGCCACATTGAATCATCGATAGCAGGCGAATGCATCGACGCGCTTCATCACAGCACACCGCTGGCCCGCGTGGGCGGCGAGCGAGGGTGCGTCGGTGATCGCGCCAGCGGCAACGCGGCGGCGGAATTCTTCGCTGCTCAGAGGTTCGATCCTGGCGACCGCCTCGTGCTGGTCGGGCTCGCCAAGCTCGCTCAGTCTGGCAAGAAAAACTGCGCTCGTTTCGCTGGTGATGCCGCTCGAGGAATGGATCGTGCCCAAGGAGAGGATCATCTCGGCCGCTTGCGCGCCGATTTCCTCCGGGAGTTCGCGGCGAACCGCTGTAGCGTCGGATTCGCCGGGCTCGATGATGCCTCTGGGAAATTCGTAAGCCCAGCTTCGCGTGCCGTGTCGATAGCGATACATCACCACAAGCTGCGTTTTGAAGACCGGCAGTACGACGATCCCGAGCGGCACGATGAAGCGGTTGTAAAGACCGAGTCGCCCATCGGGGAACGCCACCGCCTCGCGCATCGCAGTGACGTAGGGATCGTCTGCGAGCACGCCAACTCTTAAATCGTCACAGGTCATGCCGTGCCGGGCGCGGAACCTGGCGGCCTCGGCCTTGGCGGCGCCGATCATCGCTTCGTCAGTGAGGATGCGATAGGCGCCGTTAACCGGCGTGGTGAAAAAGTCGCGACAGCTCAGTTCCAGGTTGCGGTAACGCTCACCCGTCGCGTTGAGAATATTGGACTTGGTGACGGTGAAAGCGACAGCGGAGGCGCTAAGCGGTCGTGATTCCATTGTCCGATGCCTTTTAGATCGTGACATGATCCGCCTCCCCAACCAAAGTGCCGCCGGACCGATCAAGGTTAATGCCGTTGCCGACGTTTGTTATGTTGGTGTTAAAGACATTCAGGGTCGCGCTGGCGCTCGTAGCTGGATCGATCCCGGCCTGACTGCCCCCGAAGATCGTGCAATTTTCGACGCTGAGTATGGCGCCTGAAATGAATCTGATACCGTCGAGGGCGGCGTTGGCGTTGCCGCCGCCGAGCAGACCGTCAAGTTGAAGGTTCCTCATGATGACAACATCGCTCGATCCGGCCGCAACCGACGCCACCTGTTCGCCCCCGCCGTCGAGCGTAATCGACTTGGTGATGGTCGGCGCGCCGAATCCACCCGGATCAAGCGCATCGATCTCGCCACCCGGCGCGGTCTTCGAAATGGCAACAGCCCAGGTCTTGCATGGCGCGGTGCGGCTGCATGGATTGGCGTCGTCGCCGACGCCGGAGACCCAGGTGCGCATGGCCTAGCAGTGGCAGGAGAACCGCGCAGAATGACCCGCGATCATACCGATCGCGGCGAGCGACAAAAATTTCTTCCACATCGTCGTGACATCTCCCTCAGTATGCAGCGCTCACTTGGTGAATAGACGGGTGGCGGCGAGCGGCGAGGCCAAGATCGACGCCGTCAATCCGATCGAGCGGGTCAATCGCTCGACAAAAGGCGGGCGAACCGTGGATCACTTCCAGCGGATCTGCGTATCGAAGTGGTGGTCGATATCGAGGACCATGCCTGTCCGTGCTGTGGCAAGGCGTTGCATCGGATGGTGAGCGGCTTGATATTGTACCGGCGCAGTTCCGGGTGTTGGTTGTTCGCCGACCTATATACCTGCCGATCCTGCGAGAACGTGGTGGTGTAGGCGCGGGCGCCGAACCGGCTGATCGAGGGCGGATTGCCGACCGAGGCCACGGTGGCGCAGGTGCTCGTCTCCAAATATGCCGATCATCTGCCGCTATACCGGCGGGCGGACATTGACATGGCTGCCGCGGACGGCAAAATATTCGTCGATTTGTATATGCTGCAAGCTGGTATTAATATAACATCTGTTCAAGACGCGTGAGTCAGGAACTTACATTGGGCGGAATCGAGATTGTGTACCGGTGACCGCGACGCTCCGCGAAACCCGAGCGGTTGTTGAAGCGACTGGCGCGATGTTGCGGATGCTCGAAACTCATCGAGGAAAGTGAATGGGCGTCAACAGCAAGGACCTACGACTCCTCCTAAAGCTTGCCGAACGTGGCCTCATTAAGCGCCGTGGAAAGATCGTCGAAATCGGCGCACAGCAGTTATCCAATGATTTTCTCCGGGCCAGGAACCTAGTGCAGAAGGCCGAATCCACCTTCGCCGCAGAGCACGCGTTCAAGCTGGCTCATCCCCAGTTCATCGGCATCGGTGTGGACGGTATCGAGCTGCAGAGCGACACGATGCCGTTTGCCCGAGATTTTTGGACCGCGCTTGGATTTACCTATGCGGCGATCGATGTCGACGGCAGTCCTGACAGCATAGCGCTGGATCTCAATGTCGACGAGGTCCCAAGAACGCTGCGGAGCGAATTTGATCTCGTAACGAATCTCGGTACCACGGAGCATGTCTGCAACCAGCTGAATGCCTTCAAGGTCATTCATGATTTAGCCGCGCCCGGAGCAGTCATGATTCATCATCTGCCCGGCGGCGGAGGCCTCGACCACGGTCTGTTTAATTACAACCCGAAATTCTTCTGGGTATTAGCGCGCAGCAATGACTACGGTTGGCTTTACGCGGATTACAGTGGAGGGCCTGACCTCTACGACATTCCCAAGGATATTCGCGATTTCGTGAGCGAGTATGAGCCAGCCGCAGCAGCGCAACTGAGCGTTCAAAAAATCGGTACTTATTCCATACAGATCGCATTCAAAAAGCTCCATGATATTCCGTTCGTGCCTCCGATCGACGTTCCCACCGGGACCAAGGCCAGTAACGCCGAACTGAAGTGGCGTTATTGGACAGTATTTCAACCGAACTTGCTGGAAGCGGTAAAATCTGGTCGTGCACCGGCAGAGCTGGAAGCTCTATTTTCAACGAACGAGGTAGAATCCGATGGCGACAACGGAACCGGGCAGCACTAAGCGGCCATCATTTCAGTGCGGCCCGAGATTTCAGTGCAGCCCGAGCCCGGCCAGTTCGCGGTCGGGTTCACTTGCAGGATATTGGGCGCAACCGAATCGCACTGCGGCCTTCGTCGATAACCGAATCGGTAGATGCCGCTCGGCAAGGGGCCATGTACATGCCTAACGCAACCCGTCCGGTGTGCGAACCAATTTGTCGGCGGTAGTCAGTAGCGATTCGCGACCGGGCGCGTCCGGCAGCGGGACTAGGTCATTTCCGGAAGCGCCAACTAATGCCAAAGCTAATCGATCGCCTCTTCCCTCAAATGATGGCAAGTCTCGGGCCGTCGTCTCGTGGAAGCGCAGCGCGACTAGAATGCTTGAACAAATACCAGTGATCGGATCAGGGCTCGAACGCGCCATCATGTTCGCAAAATAAGAACTCAACAAGATGGGGCTGGACGCAAGTGCCGAGTAGGAGGCAAGCCTTGAACCGAGTGCAGCCTTTATCCGGGCTTTGGTGATTGCCTCCCGCATAAACCAACGAAACGGACTGCATTCGCAATATTGAATTTCCTCGATTGAAACGCCGGCGCGCCACAGCCGTGCCGATTCGCGCGTAAAAGATTGTTCGAATTCGTTCGCCGTCTCGTGCGGTCGATGATTCAGCAGCAACAGCTTACATGCTCCGCCGCTGATAAGCAGAGGGGCGGCACATTCGATAAGCAGGTCGCAATAGTTGAGACTCGCCTCGTCGATGACGAACAGAACTAAATCGAACGTGCTGATCAGTGGGCGATGCATCATGCGCGAATTTCGCAAGAGGTTCGCGGTGCTGAGGGTGAACACGTGATCGCTTTGCTGCGACATCCATCGTGCGAAAAGGGCTGGCTCTCGCGCAATCAGCAACACGCGACGCTTTGACTCAAGTGCGTTCTTGAGCGATTGGGCAATAGGCCGATAATCGGGCCATAATGGGTGCAGTTTGGTTACGTCAGGCAGGACCCGAAGGAGAACGTCCTCGAGACGCCGGAGTATTGCGCGCAGACCGGGAGTCTTTGGTCGTTGATTTAGCACGTCATTCCAGTCGCCGCTTCCAAGAGGTCGTCGGGCATCACGCCGATGTGCGGCCATCGAGCCAATCCAATATGGATGGTTACGATGAGAGATAGGTGGAGCGGCCAGCAGCTCGCGGATCCTATTTACGAATGCGTCCGACTGCGCGACGATGCGCGGCAAATCGGCAGGCGGCTCCCCCGCGTGAAAGATCAGTTTCTGTTCCACGTTTAGCCGGTGACGCTCGGTCGTCCATTCCTCCAGGCTGCGCGCAAGCTCCCGATCGTTCAATGGGCCTCCACGTAAATGCTCGTGCTCGTAATAGCGGCCCTGCGCTTCGATGACCAAATATTGATCCGAATCTGTCAGCGTCGTAACTTTTCCGGACGGGCACAACTCGGGAATGAAAGAATAATCCCAGGACGAGCCAACAATAAAATCGTTGACCTCCGGATGAATAGCGATCGGATGCAAAAGATAAAAACGTCCTATAATAGTGTCTTCGTCGACTTGCCAGAATAGCCGATTGCAATGAGCGTTGTGAGTCAACCCGAAATTCACAACATTTGCTATCGTCGCCGGATGGAGATGTGCTATGGAAAGTCGGATCAGGTCACGCGGCTGAAAAATAATCTCTGAAGAAGTGTGATCCACCCGTGATCGTAGAAGCGGAAGCGCATCCTCGGCAACCACCTGAAAGTTACCGGCTAGAACTGCTCGCGCCCCCCCCCGGATTGTCGCTAGAACGGATGCTAAAGACCCATCGGCCATTAGATAATCCGACATTAGAAAAATAAAACACGTCTGGCGCATTGTATGATTCGCCCGACGCAATACTCGCTCGAATCCCAAAGTTATTGTTGCGGTGTGGTTTCTGCCTGTGATGAGGTCATCGATCAGGAGGATCTCGACTCGGCACAGCTTCGCCAGCCGCTGCCAAGCTGGGTGCGAAACGATATCCCGTTCATCATTTTCACTTGATAGAAGAATGAAACTGCATGGAAATTCTTGCACGAGCGCCGGAATATTTTTAGGTGATAGCAATGTTGGAAGGCAGAGTTCTAGAAAACGGCGCACATACTGGGATCCCCAAACGGGCAGCAAAAGTGTGACGCCTAGAAGTTTATCGGTTGCTCCGCTCGAATCGCCCGCGTCGGGAATGTCGCCTTTCATGCCGCCGTCCAGTCTGGATCCGTGCCGGTTACTCCCATACCGTTTATCGAGCTGCTTCAGCTGCTGTCAAGATTATTAGCTTGCGGGCCTTGCTCGTTAGGCTACACCGCCACTGACAGTTCCGAGCAGGCCGCTGCTGTGGGCGACTTAGACCATAATGGAACAATCAGTGAGAAGGCTATTTTTGGTCAGTACAGATGAAGCGACACTCCGCAGTCGTCAATCGTGCGCGCGCTTTACGCTCTCGTCGCCTTCAGCGCTAATAGGTTGACGAGAACCGTCATCCTGATGCTCAATCGCCACAAGCGACTACCGACTACATATTTGGTGCGCCTCGCCAGTCCAGCTACGATGCTGGCGAGGACGATGGATGCCGCCGTGCAGTGGCAGCTCATCCGTTGCCGGTTTGCACAATATCGCCCCAACATGATACCTAAAGGGGTGCTTATTGCCATATTCCGTCATGGGCATAAATTGCTTACAGCGATCGTAGAGATACCGAGATGAACACGTCGGCGGACTCGGCGTATTATGTGCTTGATCCAGATAGTTTGCAGGTCCGCATTTCTACTCAACAGCGGCGTGTCATGTACCAGCGTTTTATGGAACAGCTTAAAGTCGCGCCACAAGCCACCATTTTGGACGTTGGGGTCACATCGGACCGAACTTTCGAAAACAGCAATTATCTGGAAGCTTGGCATCCTTGTCCCGCGTCAATAACTGCACTGGGCATCGACGATGCTTCGTTCCTTCAGACGCTTTATAAAGGATTGCACTTTGTTCGTGGAAGCGGGCTCAACTTGCCATTTGCAGCCAAATCGTTTGACTTTGTTCACTGTTCGGCGGTCATCGAGCACATAGGTGACGAGAAAAACCAGCTGCAGCTTGTGCGCGAATGTGCACGCGTGGCAAAGAATGGATTCTTTATAACCACGCCGAATCGATGGTTCCCGATAGAAGTTCACACCAGCCTTCCGTTTCTTCACTGGTTGCCGAAGAGATGGCATCGCTGGTTGCTTAGTAGCCTGGGCTACGATTTCTACTCACGTGAGGAAAATCTGAATTTGTTGAGCGGTGCAGACTTCAGAAAATTTGCCGTTGGTCTGACTTCTCATGACATCTCGATTTTAAAGATCAAGTTATGGGGTTTTGCGAGCAACCTGGTGTTGGTAGGACTCCGCTAGGATCATCAAGATCCTAGGTTCGCATCACGAGGCCTTCGATGTCTCTCAAATAGTGAGACATTGCATAACTAGTTCTTCTGTCGCTTCATTAGAGCAATAAAGTGCAACCGGCGATCAAATAGTAGCGAGAATGGGAACGGATATAGCCCAAGGCGTTCATTCCATCGCTCGGGTATAAGTTTCAGTTCGTCAAAGATTGTGTGCCATTGCGCCGCTGAGAGATAATTATAAGGTAAAGCAACATCGTGGCCATAATTTCCGACCCAGTCCATCAATCGAAGTGTCGTTTCGGCGAATATGCCTTCACGCAGATGATCTTTGATCAGGATGTACTTGCGAGAAACACGAGCGGACTCGGAGATAAGAGCCTTTGGATTCGTCGTGTGATGCAGGACGTCTATCAACGAGACGGCGTCGAAGCTCTCATCCTCGTAAGGGATATGCTGGCCATCGAAGCGTTTAACTTTAATTGAAGTGCGCGGCCTTATAAGAACGTCAATTCCTTCTATGTGCAGATCCGGTCTGCGCGTCGCAATTGCCGCCGCGATTGAGCCGTCACCTGTGCCAACATCGAGCAGGTGAGTTCCATCGGGAATCTGCGATGCCAACAAGGTAGCTAAAACCCGCACGCGATGGCTAAATACGACCACGCCGTGGGCTCTGCCAAGGATATCCTTTGCTGAAAACATCGAGCAAGCAACTCGAACAAGAAACCACTTCGGACTTCGATGTGTCGTCTAAGCTCCGGCACGCTCTTAATCGAAACCTGCCGTCACACCTCAATCTCAATGATTGCTGACAAAAATGCAGTAAACGCGAGTTGCAATGCAAGAGCAATGCTTATGATCGATATTGTGAGCACCCTCATCATGATGCCGTATTGCAGGGGGCCAAAGTCCTTAGCTGCCCACTGAGTAAAACACCAGATCATGCCGCCGCATCCTACCAACGCGAGGCAAAGCGCGAACAGCAGCACGCGCTCCAATGTTATGATTCTGAAAAAGCGCTCGACAAGCGGAGACGTCGGCACGACGTAGCGAGCAGCCACATAGCGCCGGACGACAATCGCAAAGGAGATGCACTGCATTCCGATGAGCGTGATGACGCCACCAACTATTAACGTATGGATATCAAGCACAACGGTAGGAGTGATGTGCATGGGACCGGGAAGCAGCAGTGTCGAACTTAGAATGCCGATGCAAAGAAGCGCGAGGCCAGGGTAGAAAAAAAGCCAGCGCGGGGAAAACATAAGCAGGAAGCGCAGATGCCGCCAACCGTCCGACCAGGCGCGAAGATGGGGCGACCGCGAGCGGCCATCTTTGTTCAGATTCGTTGGCACTTCCGTGATGGGTATGCCTGCCAACTGGGTCCGGACAACCATTTCACTGGCAAATTCCATTCCCGTCGACTGAAGGTTCAGATTTCGAACCTTCTGAGTATCGAATCCGCGCAAGCCGCAATGAAAGTCGCCGACATGCACCTTAAAAAACAATCGGCCCAGAAAACTCAGAACCGGGTTTCCTAGCCATCGGTGGAGGAGGGGCATGGCGCCAGGCTCTATGCGCCCCTTAAAGCGGTTACCCATTACGAGCCCGTTGCCCTCCCGCAACTTGGCGACGAATGGGTCAAGTTCGGAGAAGTCGTAGCTGTCGTCAGAATCTCCCATTATAACGAATTTGCCATGGGCGTGCTCAATGCCGTGCCTTAAGGCGGTCCCGTAGCCCCGCACGGGCACACGGATAACCCGTGCACCCAGTCGTTCGGCAATTTCGATGGAACCATCCGACGACCCATTGTCCGCAACCAGAATTTCCCCGTTTATATTTGATCGCGCCAAATAGTCTTTCGCCTTTAGAATACAGGTGCCGATCGTTTCAGCTTCGTTGAGACAGGGCATCAATATCGTCAGCTCAACGGCTCTCGCTTGGTCGCTCACGAGTAATCGCACATTCGAGCTAAGCATTAGGCATCCCCAATACGCCACGACCCAGTACAGCACCTCATCCAATAAAAAAGTATGACTTGAAGGCCGCTTGCAAGCAAGGCCCGGCTAGATTTATCCAAAATGCAGCGTCACGGAACCTGGGTGGCGCCTGGTTCCTATGCATCTCGCATCGAAAATCGGATTTGAGATCCCGTTGAGAACGCAACTCGCAGCGAGAAGCCCCTAGGCATTGGAAATCGGGGGCGAGTGATATTTTTGCTACAGTCAGGTGGGACCGACTTCGATACGGTGTGTCAGGTCGCGTAGCGAACGAGCGTGGGGGGTGAGCATGAAAACAATAGCGTTCGTCATTGCACTTATGGCAACGGGCAGTGCATATGCGGCCGACCTGCCCGCTTCACCGACACAAACACACGGCGTCTATTACCAGACTCCCCAGTACAATTGGGGAGGGCTCTACGTCGGCATCAATGGTGGGTATGGCTTTGGGACCAGCAGCTGGACGGGCCCGACGGGTGCCACCGGAAACTTTGCCGTTCGCGGACCTCTTGCGGGAGGTACCGCTGGATTGAACTGGCAGATGGCCAATGGCCTCGTGTTCGGTATCGAGGCCGACGGTGATTGGGCCTCTCTCGAGGGCAACAGTTCCAATGCGCTTTGCAGTGCTGCCACCGCGGGCGCTACATGCGAGACTCGAACCAATGTGCTGGTTACCGGAAGAGGGCGATTAGGTTATGCGTTCCAGCGTGTTCTCCTTTATGGAACGGCCGGCGCTGCTTGGAGCGGAATAGCCGCCGGACTTAAGCCCCCCGGGACCTACGATTCCACCTTTGACCTTGGTTGGACGGCCGGTGGCGGGCTGGAATATGCAATCGGAGAGCAATGGACGGCGAAGATAGAGTATCTTTACGTCGATCTCGGCGTTACCCAGTGCCAATCTGCAAACTGCGGTGCGGGGGTACCGTTCGGTGTCCCATTGGTCGAAAATCTTGTCCGTGCTGGCGTGAATTTCAGATTCGCGCCCTGGTGATCGCGACGTTGATGGACTTTGGTCTTTAACCAATGTCCTCGGAGGCGCGCTCCCTTCATGATGATGAATCGAACTAATATCAGATTGGTTCGCACGCCATACTCTCATCCGAGTACATAAGTCTCAATGTCCTGTGCCTGTGTACCATGAACAAGTTGCGCAACCATTTTTTCCTCGCGTTCTTGGTGCTGGTGGCAGCAAACGCCCCAACGTCGAGGGCATTTTCAGAATCGCTCGAATCGGCTCTCGCGAGGGCATACGAAGGCAACCCACAGCTAAACGCCGAACGTGCCTCCGTTCGAGGAGTCGACGAGAATGTGCCTCAAGCACTGTCGGGATACCGGCCTAAAGTGACCGCGACTGCAACGATTGGCGAGCAGCGATATGGTCAAACTACGGTCACCGCTTCGCAGTTTTCCTTCATCCCTCCGACCTCATCGACTGCTTACGAAACGACAACTCCTTACACCTACGGGATTGCCGCAACGCAAACGATTCTAAACGGTTCCCAGACGGCCAATAAAACGCTTACGGCTGAAAGCCAAGTACTGGCGGCGCGGGAAGGTCTGCGCGTTATGGAGCAAACAGTGCTCGTTAAGGCCGCGACTGTTTACATGGACGTTTTGCGCGACGCGGCTCTTGTAAAAATTCAGCAAAGTAATGTTGCCTCACTGCGAGAAGTGCTTAGAAACACCGAGCAGCGATTCCGTCTGGGGGATCTTACAGAAACGGACGTTTCCCAGGCACGAGTGCAATTGGCGCAAGCTGAACGTCAACTTTTAAACGCTCAAGCGACGTTATCTGGATCGCAAGCCGACTATCAAGCAATTATTGGGGTTCCTCCCGAAAATCAGACGCCTGGCACGCCGGTCGATCGTTTCGTGCCGGCAACACTTCCCGAAGCTCTCGCAATCGGGAGCGTGCAAAGTCCGGATGTTACGGCGGCCATGTATGGGGTGGATATTGCGCATCTTCAGGTTAAGATCAATGAAGGTGCACTCTTTCCGACCTTGATAGTTCAGGCGTCAGCTCAACAAAACAGTGAGCCACAAATCGGAGAGATAAGCCTTTTTACGGCGGGCGTGACCGCCCAATTGACCGTTCCGATCTATCAGGGAGGCGGAGAGTATTCCCTCATTCGACAATCAAAAGAAAGCGTCGGACAGAAGCGGCTAAACCTGGATATGACACGACTACAGGTTCGTGCTGGCATTGCCAGATTCTGGGGTCAGGCTGCGGCTACAAAGGGTGAATTGCAGAAAGCAAAAGTAGAGGTTTCGGCAGCTGAAGCGGCTCTAAACGGTGTCCGTAGAGAATTGCTGGTGGGAACGCGTACCACTTTCGATCTTTTGACCTACCAGCAGGTTCTCGTAAATGCTCGCTCAGATCTCGTAGCAGCTCAGCACGATCGAGTTGTGTCATCGTATAATCTACTGGCCGCGGTTGGCTCGTTATCGCCAGAAACCTTGAATTTGCCGGTCAAAGTTTATGATCCGGGCGTGCACTATCATCAAATCCGCGACGCCTGGGGCGGCTTGCGCACCCCTAACGGCAACTGATCGTCCGGCGGACTGCCGCGAGCACTCATTGGGCTTGGAGCGCGTTCGATGCTCAAGGGGTGGTCGAACGGCAGCCTGTTGCTAAGAGCGCACTAGGTGTCGTGGGCTCGTGTGCCCCCGGAAGACGAGCGCTCGCTGCTTCAAAAGCGCTGGATTGCTTGCCAGAGTACGGAAGAAGGGGCATTGCCTGCACGATGAGTAGCCGACGCATTATCGTCGTGGTTAAGGTGCCTTGCACCGGATGAAAATAGAATAACTACCACATGTGACGCCGGGATTTCGCAATATCGGCTCTGGCTTGGCTTTCGGTCAAAATCTCAGCTTTCTACCCGCGTGTCATCAGGTTTCCCTGGTCCAGCGCGACTCTTATAGAAATTGCTTGCACCGCTCGGGTTCTTCGGTATCGTCCGGGCCGAAAGTAAGATTTTGCTCCTACGCGTTGCGTGGAGTTCCGTCATTAGGGGCAAGTCCGCAGACGGCAGCTGCGCGACATTAACTGCATGGATGATATAACAACTAAGGGAACGATTTCAGGGCTTTCCTGCCTCGCAGCAATCGCCCGATTTCACGGGCTTGATTTAGCTGACGGTCAGATCGCTCATCTGGCAGGCAGTAAAACTGGCAAATTGGAACCATCGCAGTTGGTACAGACCGCAGTTAAAATCGGTCTGACGGCCAAGCAAATGAATGTTTCATGGGATCGACTGGGGCGGTTAGGTCCCGTGTGGCCAGCGATTCTGATCCTGCGTGACAATGAGGCAGTGATTCTTTCCGGTCTTCGGGATGCCAATGGCGTAGCCGAAATCGTAGTGCGAGATCCTTCCGCACCAGGTGCAGGCTTTCAGTTTTGGGGCCGGCAAAAGACCGAGGAGCAGTGGTCAGGCCAGCTCATCCTTCTCAAGCGGCAATTCGCGCTGACCGATACAAATCAGCCGTTTAGCCTTCGTTGGTTCATTCCGGAATTTGCCAGGCAAAAACGTGCGCTTTTTGACGTCATCACCGCCGCTATGACTATGAATGTTCTCGCACTTGCGAGCCCGATCTTTTTACAGCTGGTGATTGATCGCGTGGTTGTGCATCGGGTCATGGCAACCATGGTGACACTTTCTGTTGGCGTTCTCATCGCAATTGCCTTCGATACTGCCTTGACGTACGTACGTAGCTATATTCTCCTTTACATGGCCAGCAAAATTGACATGCGGCTCACGAGCCGCATTTTCAGCAAACTACTTTCGCTTCCATTGGATTTCTTTGAGCGCAATCTGGCTGGTGTGCTCACCAAGCACGTCCAACAAGATCAGAAAATTCGTGATTTTCTATCCGGCCGTCTCCTGCTGACATTGTTGGACGCGAGCGTTTTGTTCGTGTTCATTCCTGTCCTGCTATTCTACAGTGTGATTCTGGCAATAGTCGTAATTATATGTGCATTGATGCTTGCGGGCGTCATCGCCGCTTTGACCGGTCCATATCGACGTAGGCTTACTGAATTGTATCGTGCTGAAGCCGACCGTCAGGCGATGCTGGTCGAGGCCATTCACGGCATCAGCACCGTAAAATCGCTGGGTTTGGAACCGTCGCAATCAAATTTTTGGGACGAGCGCGCGGCGAACGTTATCCAAAGCCGAATTAGTGTGGGGCGCATTTCCGCCGTAGCCCGCACTATCTCGTCGGGCCTCGAAAAACTTATGCTGGTAGTTGTCGTAATAATCGGCGTATTTCTGATTTTTAACGGACATCTGACGGTCGGCTCTTTGGTTGCTTTCCAGATTCTGGCCTCTCGCGTAACCGGGCCGCTCGTTCAGCTATCGGGCCTGATCAACGAATTTCAGGACGTCACGCTGTCCGTGCGCATGCTCGGAAATGTCATGAACGCCAATTCCGAGCCGGGAATGAGAAGGGGGCTGCGGCCGCAAATTGATGGTGGCGTAAGCTTCGACAATGTGACCTTCTCCTACGCCAATTCACCAACACCGGCGCTTCAAGCAGTCAGTTTTTCCATTCAGGCAGGGCAGGTAGTTGGGGTCGTGGGCCGTAGCGGCTCAGGCAAGAGCACCCTCGTTCGGCTCGTTCAGGGCCTGTATCCTGTTCAGCGCGGCCTGGTTCGCATCGACGGCCACGAAATCAGAGAGTTGGATAAGGTGCATCTGCGGCGCCACGTCGGTGTGGTTTTGCAGGAAAACTTCCTATTTCGTGGAACTGTCCGCGACAACATCGGCGCTGGTATGACTGGTGCGAGCTTCGAAGGGATAGTTTGGGCCGCAAGGCAAGCTGGAGCCGAGGAGTTTATTGAGCGTCTGCCTGAGGGCTACGACACGACCTTGGAAGAGGGCGGGGCGAATCTCTCCGGCGGTCAGAAGCAGCGCTTGGCTATTGCCCGAGCATTACTACGGCGACCGCGGATTCTGATTTTCGATGAGGCAACGAGTGCATTGGATCCAGAAACTGAGGTGATAATACAGGATAACCTCGGGCGTATTGTTGAGGGAAAGACCACGATCATTGTGTCGCATCGGCTGTCTTCGCTTCGCAATTGCGACAAGATTATCGTTCTGGAAGATGGCAAAATAGTCGGTATTGATCGGCATGAACAACTGCTATCGACCTGTTCGCCTTATCGCCAACTTTGGGATAAGCAAAGTAGGTCCTTCCAATGATTAAAACGTTGGTTCGTTCTCGCCGCGGTTCTGCTTGGCCTAATCTGAAGAGGATCGATCCCGAAGCTGTCCCGCTTTTGCCTGATCCTCTGGCGATCGAAGCGCGTCCCTTTCCCTTGGCGGCCCGCGGTACGGTCTATCTTCTGGCGGGACTGCTCGTCTGCGGGCTAATCTGGGCTAGCCTCTCGCAGGTCGATCGAATCGTGACAGCCCGCGGCAAGATTATAACTGTCGCTCCGCTGATGGTCATACAGCCCCTGGAGAAAGGAATCATACGGAGCATAGACGCTCAGCTAGGTCAGAAGGTGAAAGCTGGTGATGTTCTGGCGACACTTGATCCAACGTTTGCGCAAGCGGCTCAGTCGGCGGACCGAACCAAACTTGACAACTTGATAGCCGAATCTCAGCGACTTGAAGCTGAAATTTTTGGGCGCCCGTTTCCTCCTTTGGGCGATAATATCGGAGACCGTGCAGCGTTGGATTTGCAGGAGTCCATTTTCAGAAATCGGCAAGCGGAATACCGTGCGACGCTGGCCTCGGATGAAGCCGACATTGCGAAGCTGCAGGCGCAGCTCGTCACGAATGAAGCTGCTCAAGCGGGAATGAAGAACCGGCTTGAATTGTTAGACCACATCCAATCCATCCGTAGCCAGCTTTGGGATACGCACCTCGGTTCGTTGCTGAGCCTCGACCAAGCGCGACTGGATCGCCTCGCTCTTACCGACCAGCTGACTGAGCGTATCAATCAGCATCAAGAACTGCTTCAACAGCTGGCTTCCGCGCAGCAACAAAAGGAAAAATTTATAAGCAATTGGGTGAGAGAGGCGGGAGGCCGTTTGACGGAGGTGCAGCGTCAAGCGGCAGATGCTCGTGAGCAGCTTACGAGTGCCGAGCGGCGGCACAGTCTCGTCACGTTACGTGCGCCTGCTGACGGATTCGTTTTGGATGTTGCGCAAGTCTCGATTGGCTCGGTGGCAACGGATGCCCAAATGCTCTTTACGATCGTACCGCAGGACAGCAAATACGAAGCGGATGTTGAGATCGATAATGCCGATATCGCCCGCGTGCGCGTTGGTGATGAGGTTCGTCTTAAGCTCGAAGCAGTACCTTTTGAGCGTCATGGCACGATCTCTGGTCAGCTTAGGGTGCTTACCGAAGGCTCTGTGCAGCGGACCTCTTCTCAGACAGAAGGCGGGGATAAACAATCCCAGGAATCTCAAACAGGTCCCGCCTATTTTCGCGGCAGGATTGTGCTTGGCCCGATCAACATCCTAAAGGATGTCCCCGCCGATTTTCATCTCGTTCCAGGGATGGTGACGACCGCCGAAATTAGGATCGGGAGGCGTTCGGTCATTTCGTACATACTATCCCCAATCTTCCGCGTCTTTGATGAAAGCTTGCGGGAACCGTGACGGCCTGTCGTGGATAAGCCAGAGGACGTTTTTTGGAAACGGCAACATGGGAGGCGCAAAATGTTCCCTCGCCCTAAGCTTGCTGTCAGCCTGATCATCGCAGGGGTCATTTTGGGGAGTGCTGCCAGTACGGCTGTACCCTGGGCTTTGGCACAGGGCAGCTCGATTTGCGGCCTTCCTGGATCGCAGCCCTGTGAATTGACGGGCTTTAAGCTGTTGGCCAATCCCAATCTCCCAGGCCTCCGCCTGCTACAGGTAGAGACCAAGCAGGGACCGCGTACCTTCGTCGCTGCGCGGTCGACCTTAGAGCGGTTTGCAAAGGAACTGTATGACACGCTGGAAAAACAGCGGGCAAATAACTCAATTGGCGACTATCGCCATCACTCTTGAAGCCCCTTCGAATGGTCTACGGGGCGGCTCATCCGCCCGCTGGGACATTGGAGATGCTTGGTCGTATAATTGGCAGCCATTTGGAGTGAAGAACCCTTCCTGGCTCGGGCACGGAAAACTCCTATGCCTGTTGATGGCGGCTCTTGTCATACGATTTGTGCCAGTGTAGGCTGGATATTGGGTCTAAGGATAAACGCACAGGAGTGGGCGATGAGTAATTGGGAAGACACCTACGCTAACGACTTCAACGGCGACGGGAATAGCGATATCCTGTTTAGCCAAGGTCAGTTTCTCGGCGTCTGGACTGAAAACAGCAGTCTCAATCCGACGTGGACCTTGCTGTCGAATAACACCAACGGCTGGTCCGTGGTCGGCAGCGGCGATTACAATGGCGATGGCACCAACGACATCCTGTGGCAGAACGGCCAAAGCCTTGGCGTCTGGACCGAAAACGGTCTCAATCCGACCTGGCACCTGCTGTCAAATAACCTCAACGGCTGGTCCGTGGTCGGCGGCGGCGATTACACAGGTTTCGGCTCTGGCGCAGTGCAAAACGACGACATCTTATTCCAGAACGGCCAGAACCTTGGCGTCTGGGTCGAAAATGGCAACCTCAATCCGACGTGGCACCTGTTGTCTAATAACCTCAACGGCTGGTCCGTGGTCGGCAGCGGCGATTATAATGGTGCGGTGGGCAACACCTTAGCCAATGTTGATGACATCCTGTTCGAGCAGGGCCAATTCCTTGGCGTGTGGACTTTCGACACCTCCGGCAATCTCAATCCGACGTGGCACCTGTTGTCTAATAACCTCAACGGCTGGTCCGTGGTGGGCAGTGCCGATCTCAATGGGGACAACCGCTCTGATATCCTTTTCCAGAACGGTAGTGAGCTTGGCGTCTGGACTGAGGACAGCAACCTCAATCCGACTTGGCACCTGTTGTCGACCAACCTCAACGGCTGGCGTGTGGTTGGCACTAGCGATTACAATGGGGCCACCAACGACGGCATTCCAATGGACGACATCCTATTCCAGAACGGCCAAAATCTTGGCGTCTGGACTTTCGACAGCCATCTCAATTCGACATGGCACCTGCTGTCGAATAACCTCAACGGCTGGTCGATCGCCAGCGCTGGAAACGGAACGATCAGGTAACGGCGAGGGTTGGTCGGCAAGGCCGCCCTTACCGGTTGTTTAGCTAAGGCGGCCCGGCCAAAGCCGGGCCGCTTTTTCAATGCATGAGCGCCGAGGAGTTAATCCATCCCATCGCTTTTGCCAATTGAAATAGGTCACCCGGCTGGCCTCGGCCTTGCGGCAGCTCATTCAGCCATTTCCTCATAACGACATCTGTTCAACCGCTCTTGGTCAGCTGCTGCCATGTCGGATTGAGGCTGCTGTTCTCGAGCCAAACTCCGGTCTCACTGCCGTTTGACCATAGGATGTCGCTAACACCATCGCCGTTATAATCACCAGACCCGATCACGAACCAGCCATTGGTGTTCGCGCTTAGCAATTTCCACGTCGGATTGAGACTACCGTTCTCGACCCACACACCGAGCTCCTGAGCATTGGCATTATACCACAGGATGTCGTCCACCGGGTGGCCGTTGTTGGTAGCGCCATTATAATCGCCGCTCCCAACGACGCTCCAGCCGTTGATGTTCGTCGAAAGTAATTCCCACGTCGGATTGAGGCTGCCGTTCTCAAGCCAGACGCCGAATTCGCTACCATTCGACCAGAGAATATCGCGGTAGCCACTTCCCGTGTAATCTCCAGTGCCGACGACAGACCAGCCGTTGGTGTTCGCGCTCAGCAGTTTCCAGGTCGGATTGAGGCTGCTGTTTTCGAGCCAGACGCCAACCTGATTGCCGTTACGCCAAAGAATGTCAGCCGTGCCGTCATCGTTGAAGTCGCCACTTCCGATTACGGACCAGCCGGCGCTATTCGTGGCCAGCAACTTCCAGGTCGGATTGAGACTGCTGTTCTCGAGCCAAACGCCGAGCTCATTACCGTTCGACCAGAGGATGTCGCTGTAACCATCGCCATTGTAATCACTGGTTCCGACAACGGCCCAGCCAGCAGTATTTGAAGTCAGTAGCGCCCATGTGGGATTGAGGCCACTATTCTCGAGCCAAACCCCAACCTGATTGCCCTCTTGCCAAAGAATATCTGTAATGCCGTTGTTGGTGAAATCACCACCTGCAATAATATTCCACCCATCTTGCAGCGGCACTGAGTTCGTGGAGCCGGTTGGATTCCAACCAAGAGCATCCATGATTTCGAGGTCGGTCTGGGAAAGGGTATTGGTTTCTCCAGTGTTTCCAGTTCCGAATACATCTTGTTGGATGAAGTCGGCGGTGTCGCCGCTATTCACTCTGGTGTTGCCGGAGTACTCATTGTTGAACGTAAGGCCCGCGCTGGAGGATAAAGTGGCCCCGCCATTGTAGGAAAAATATGTCATCTGGCCGTCTCGGCCATCGGTGTAGTCCGCCTGACCTGAGGAGTTGTAGCGGAACAGATCCATTATGCTCCAGCTGCTATTTTGGTCGCCAAGCCCGCCAACACGTCCCATTCCTCCTTCGCTGATCTCGTGCTCAACGGTATTGATCACGTCCTGGCCGTAACTCCAGTTGTAACTGGTATTCAGCACCACCTCGTCGTCGTAGCTTTCGGTCTGTGCGGTAAGACCCAGCATCCGCGCATAGGCAAGCGATAGCTCGAACCCGGCTCCGCCCGATGGATCCGTGCCTGGCAGGTGCGCGACGGCTTGCTGCAGATAGGTGTTATTTGACTCTTCCGACGCGAGTGATGTGAGCGCGCTTTTCAAGGTCGCATAGCTGACGTCGTAGACCCAAAACTCATTTGACGCCAACTCGCCATTTCTTCCTTCGGCCTGGGCGTCGAATTCTTCGGTAACGGTAACGGAGTTGGTCCAAGTGCTTGCGAGCGTCTGTTCGGCGGTAATGATGCAGTTCTCGTAGGCTTGGCTGACATTTCCCGTGTAGATGTTGTTGAAGACGACACCACTGCCAGAAAATGCCACGGACTGCGTCGTGACCCCATCCTGACCCGTATTCATCGCTAGGACGTGAATTCCATCACCCGCCAGCGAAATCGTCCCTATTCCGGACAAAACTGGCAACGGTGAGATCAACGCATTGACCATGGTGGAGTCATCGGACGATTGCGATGCATTATCATTTTGATCGGAAGAACCGGGATCAAAGCCGTTGCGGATTGACCTATCGTTTGTGAGGCGCATGGCAGACCGAGAGCGGTGAATTTCGTCGTTTCAGCGTTTCGGGAAAAACCGATCGCCTCCGACGTCCATTCGACACCTTAAAGCGATGTCGAATGACGGCCTTCATTTTCCATTTCGCGTCGCAGGCCTGAAGCTTTTGTCGTCACCGCTGACGCGGGACGACTCAGGCTGTCTCCTTGGCCAAAATTACTAGTGCAGTCGCGGCGGTCAAGGTTTAAAGGCCAGGAGTTCGCCGCTTCTTGAATCAAAATGACGCCTTATGCATACCAAATTGCAAATCCAAGGCCAATTCGCGCCCGTCGCCTGAAGGTTCCAAGGAGGGCAAAGGGGCGCCTTAACGCGCTTGGCAGCGGCGCCGCTGAAGACGGCGCTTGTGTATGGGGACTGTTCCGCGGCCCCAGTGTTGCGTCGTTTCCCAATGCTACGTCTTGGCTGACGTATGAATGGGCTGGAGGTCTCCTACCGCTGCTCGTCGCGCCGGAAGAAGGGTGATAAGCCGGTAAATGCCAATACCTGCGCCAGTTATCGCGAGCGGAACGCTTTGAGCTTGATATCGGTACCACGGATCGATCAGCAGGGCTATTACCAGCACGTTGGTCAAGTGAATGGCGAAGACGACGAGTGCCGTCGTTCTGACGCGTCCAGGAATCCAAAGAAAACCAAGCACACCGACGATCATCAAGACATAGGACGTTGGCTGCAGTATCGAATATTCCGCCGCAAACGCCTGTCTGACCCGCAGCGCCCAAGGCGGTATTGGCAATGCGCGATTAGCGAATACTCTGAGAGATGTGATGTAGTCGCGCTCTGGGACTACGTCTGCTCCCCAATTTTTGACCAGCGGCAAGAAAATCGGTGGATCTCTTTGCATCGCGTCCAGACCAAAATTGTCATAATGAAAATACCAAGCAGGGCCCCACGTAAGTGCTAAATAGGTCCAAAAGGTGGAACGTACCGGCTGCAGCGGATGATTCCAATAATGCCGCAACGTTAAATGGAGTAACATAAGGTCGCCGCCGGACCACTCCTCGAATGATAACGTTGAAATGACCCAGAAGTATAGCACATTGGGTCGGGCAAAGATGGCAGCCACCTGAGCATCAGGGTGTCCGGAAAAGCGGCCGAAGTAGCGCTCGTAATCTGCGTCGTCCGAGGCTGCTCCCAGACTGTTTAGTTTGGCCCTACTAGGATTGCTCGCAAAAAATTCCTTGAGCCTTTGGCGTAATTCATGGGCGGCCGTTCCAGACGAAAACGCGCCGTGCTGCCCGTCGCTCCACATATACGCGTCAAAAAAGGCTTGTCGTCCTATAAAGGACTTATCGAGGTTGCCTCGCTCAAGCCTAGGCCCTCCAATCGCTATAGCTAGAAATAGCGCAAGGCAAATCGCGGCGTGGAGAAGGTCACGCCGATACAGCAATGCCAAGCCGAAGATCGGGACCACCAGAATCAAACCGACTGGTCTAAACCACCCAGCAATTAGGCAGAATGCAATGGCGACATAGAGCCATTGCGGATGGTTCGTCAGCAACCACCGACAAGTCGCTGCCGTAACGACGAGCAGCAGAAAGACGTAAATTTCATCGGGGTAAATAATGTCGAGGTAGAGATAAGGTATGAGCGAAATGATCAAAATCCCCGAAACCACAGCGGCAATCCATCGATTGACCGGCTGCAGTACTGAGTTAGCAATGGCTGGGATGGCAGCACTCGCAGCTGCTTGGACCGCAAGAACTCCAGCTACAGAACCTGTAATTGTCAGGCCTGTAATCAATAAAAGAATAGGATAACCTGGCGTTCGCCACGCAAGTTGTTCGCTTAACTGACCACGGACCATCTGCACCGCGTATTGCGTGTAAGAGTGAGTGTCTGACAAAAGTGTCACATATCCAGACGACGAAAAAAAAGCTGCTACCCCACCCGATATAATTGCGACAATGCAGAAATCTATTACGGTTCGGCTTCGCAGCGTAAATTCTGCCTTTGTCAGCCGATGAAGCATCCATTCCATTTATGGACTAGTCCCTTTCAGTTGGGGCAGCTAAGACAGATTTTGAGCCGCTCGGCATTCGTCCGATGTTTGAAATTCTAGCGCTTTCGGCTTTACGTGTCACGTTGCACTGAACTTGCAAACTGTACATCGTGCACGGTCACGGTGGCACACCCTACGGGTCAAACTGGTGGCATATGAGTGACGGTAGGCCTGCAACGCATCGCGGCGTAGCCGCGCCAATTAACCTGATGACGCGCTGCTAGCCATCTTCTCCGCGGCCTTCGCCAGATGCGTACGCGTCATCGAGATCGCACTGTGGAGCTGCCGTGCCTTCGCCTCCGCTTTTCCCGATGCCGTACTTTTCCGCCACCTCGCCACGACTATCCGTCCGCCGGGCTCTGACCTGCGGGGCTATCGTCGCCCCTCCGAGCCGCGGTGAAAAAGACGAACCGACAAGCCGTGTCTCACCTCAAAAACCCCCAACCCCGTGAATAGATGCGTGCAAGGATGTCGAGGCTATAATCGAGCCCTGCCGGCTGGGCTCTCAGTTGAGCTTCTGACATCGGTCACGGAATTATCGTGAGTATGAGAGAAGTCAACGCTGCGGCCAAACAAAAGCGGAGCTAACCGCAAAGTTCCACACGCTTCCTAGGGCTGCTCCGCTTAGTCCCGCGATCAACCATTTTTTATCTTGTTGGTACAGGAGAGTGGCGAAGCTAATATTGAATGCAGCGCCAATGCCACAGATTACCGCGAAGCGAATCAGACCTATCCAAAAATTCCAGCCCACCAGTCGCTGGTCGCGATAGGTGAAAGTATTATTCAAGGCGAAATTCCAAACTATGGCACAAGCAGTGGCCAGTGCTTGCGCAGTCTCAAACGTCAACGACCCGACTAACAGGATACGCAAGAAGCCCAGATGAACCACGAGCCCCGTCAAGCCGACAAGGCAGAATAACAGGAAGCGTGCCGATACGACATCATTGGTGAGCTTTGCAACCACCAGCGCAGCAAAATCAAGGACGATTCTACTGTCGAGCTTGCTTGCGCCATGCTGGCGTTCGCGAAAGGTAAAGGGAAGCTCTATCACACGCAGGGTACCGTGCGCCGTGGCCACTATATCGAATAGGATTTTGAAGCCTTGCGAGGATATCGCAGGTGCCAGCGCTTCGAAGGCAGCGCGACGCATCATGAAATACCCGCTCATCGGGTCGGTAAGATTGACCCCCAGAAGATGCTGCACGAGTGAATTCGACCAGCGGCTGGCGCGATTTCGCATTTTCGAGAGGCCGGCGGCGGCGCCGCCACCCATGAAGCGACTCGCCACGACAACATCGGCGCGGTCACCGCGCAGACAATCGAGCATGGCGACGAGGAGTCCTTCGTCGTGTTGGAGGTCAGCATCCATTACGGCAACATAATTGGCCTGGCTTGCCAGGATGCCTTCAATACATGCCCCTGCAAGACCGCGGCGGCCGATGCGCCGAATGCAGCGCACGCGGGCGTCGACTTCTCCTAGCGCGCGCGCTACTGCGCCCGTCCCGTCCGGCGAATTGTCGTCGACGAACAGCACTTCCCACTGGTAGGAGCAAAGGACGCGCTTGAGCCTGTCGAGCAGGATCGGGATGTTGGCGCGCTCGTTGAAGGTAGGCACAATAATGCTGATCTCCGGAACGGGCAGGCAAGCTAAGCCTGGCTCCGGCTTTGGCGCTGGCAATCGATCGTCGGTTTTAGCTTCAGCGCTGGCCATCACCGCAGACCCTAGGTGGTTTAAACTCGAGCGGTTTGATGGTCACGCGACGTTTTCTCCTTCGTGCCCGCTGCATCCTGCCGCTGCGGCGGTGCTCTGTCGAGTCCAGATGCTCTCGAACTTTGTTTCCAACGTGCAAGCAGCCAGGCAGCCGCGTCGGACGCGCGGATGATCAATGCGATATCGATCACGAGAATAAATGGCACCGTGTGGCGCCACGGGTCCCACGCCTCGGAGTGAAAAGCGATGAACAAGCCTGCAGCTGCACTGATGGCCGCGGCATCAACGTACGAAGCTGGGCGCTTTCGAATTAAGCTTAGCGAGTAATTTGTCAGCGCTCCAAATAAGTACATTAGAGTAATGTACCAGCCAAACGGCGCCGCGAGGAAATCTGCCAGCCATCTCGGCAATGGCGCTAACGTTCCTCCATAAATCAGGCTGGGTTGGGAAAACAAATCAATAATGGAGAACTTGAGATCAGCCGCCTTATCTATGTAATCGGACCGCGGCATGTTCGGCGTATGCCAAATGGAGCGTAATAAATAGCCCGGATGAGACACGAGAAACTCGAAATAGGTCTTCGCTCCTTCGGAGCGCAGCCAATTGCGGTAAGAAATCATTCCAGGGAATTCACGGAGTTCGTCGTCGCGCTCGAACAATTTGTTGTCAACAAAGGCCGGCGCACCTGAGCGCGCCATGACAATTGGAGATAGCGGCAAGCCGTGCTCTACAAAGAAATGTCGCCTCGCGTCGTCGGGCAGCATCCGCAGTTGCACGAGGTTCGCGAGATTTTCCACAGTTCGGTCCATTCCCGCGACCGAAACGACTCGAACCGCAAGCACCAAGGCCATAATGCCGACAACCGGTACGACCAGCAGACGCGCAGCTTTCGAGCTAGGCACTACCACAGCGCTGCTAGCGGTCAAAAATACGAAGACAATAGTCATTGCGGCTAACGAATCACGTACGAACATGGGGGGAATTGACGCGATATAAGCGATAACGAGCCCGCGAAGCGGCTTCGGCTGCAAGTCGGCATGCATGCAACCTGCCAGAACGAGGAAGAGCGCCGAGATAGTAAGAGTTTCGTTCATTATCGATGCGGGCCAGACAACAACAAGCGGACCGGCGAGAAACGCGGTCAAGGCCAGGGCCGCTCCGGACCTGGCTGCGAACGACGTGCCCCACGTCCGGAGCACGGTTAGCAACAGAAATGCCGTTGCCGCCGCAAGAACCACAGCCTGGGTGGCGTAAATGAGAACAATCGTCGAATACTTGCTCGCCGTACGCCAGTCTGGTGGATCTCGAAATTTAAATAGCCGCACCAATGGGTTTAGGAACGCCGGATAGAGGCCGTACTGTACGGATTCCTTGAGCGATGCGCAGCAGTGAAGCAGACGGGCCTGCTGGATATAGTGCTCACCATCAACAATCGGGCCATCGACTGGAAGCCTTTCGATGACGATCAGGCTGGCCGACAGTTGAATCAACACCGCTATAAGGACTATCAATATAATAGCGCGCCGACGCGCCTTATCAGGTTCCCAGTGGTAGCCGACTTTGCTTGCTAACATGGGCTCCCAGACGTCTTTCCAAGTGAACGCCTTGACCACCATCAATGCATTTCGTTTTTAATAAATGCTTCGGCGCGAGGCAAGGGCGGGGGATTTTGTATTCCTCGGCGGCCGGCAGGCCGCGCAGCATGCGAACCAAAGGGAAACTGCAGATGCAGCCGGTCGAGCCGGCGCATGATCGCAAGGTCAAAGATCCGCCTCGTGCCGGCCGCGGCCGATAGTAGCCGCTGCCACGGCTGGTGTTCAGGGCTTTGGCCTGCGTCGAGATCGGAATGTCGTGGGCGCGGTCGGTCATCGCTTTGCGCTCAGCAATCCCGCCTTGGTGAGCGCGCCCTCGTCCGTCTCGCCATGATCCGCATCATGCTTCGACGCTGGACCCGGCCAACTCCTTGCTCCTGATTCCTAACTTCATGGATCGGCTCTTAGAGTCCCGGTTTTTAGCAACCTAGAACCACTGGTTCGGCGACGATGCGAATTTCCACCTAAGAAAGCGCAAGGGTTGCGTTATGCGCCAGCTCTTTGAGCGTAGTACGGCGTCGAACTCACGTCTTATGGTCGCCAATTCCGTACGCAATTGCTCGCTCTCCGCTCTGGAACAGTCCCGCTCGGCAAGCGATTGGTTCAACTCAGACAACAAGCGGTCTCGCTCGCCTTTATACCGGTCCCGCTCGGCAAGCGATTGGTTCAACTCAGACAACAAGCGGTCTCGCTCGCCTTTATACCGGTCCCGCTCGGCAGCCATTGGGCGGACCTCTCCAAGTTCGCATACGCGCTTTGGCTCGTCGAACGCAATCGCGAACGGCCCGTGCCCACAGATCATGCCAAAAGAATGCACGAAGACCCGCGGGCCCATGTTCTCATTGAATGTCTGCGCCAACACGGCGAAGATCTCCTCGGTGGATTTCCCAATCGGGCCATAGCGCCATCGGCCATGAATGAGTTTGATCGGGCCCCGGGCAAAGCCCGAGACGACCAGTCGAAAGTTGTATTCCGGAGGCAAGACCGCGATCCGCAAGTCGGATTCGTAGAGAGCTCGGCGGAAAGCCGGCTGATCCTGCGTATGCGGAACTGTTGCTGCACGCGCTTGCTCGACAAGCGCTAACCAGCGCTCAAAGACCTTCGATACATTGGTCTGGCGCCTAAAGGCGATTACTCCCGAATTGAGTTCGGGAAAGGACGTCGGAATGCCAGGGGCTTGAATAAAGACTTCAATGCCCTCCTTCCAGCGTGTAGAGAATCGCCCTGCTTCATGAGCGGCTGCGAGATCAAAGCGGTCAAGTAACTCGAACAGCTCTGGAAGCGGCGCCAAGCAATAGGTGTCGGTATCGAGGAATAGCGTGCGTTCAAACGGTGACCGCGTGATATGGCGCACCTTTGCGATATTATCAGGTTCGCACGGGACGATGTCGATGTGGTCGAACCAAGCGCTCTCGACAGGACCGTCGGTAGCGATCGCGATAGGAATGTCAGGCCACACTAGTTTGACAGATCTCGCTGACACGGCCGCCTCGGCACGAGAGACTGCGTCAGTCGCCACATAAAAAATGCCGCGACCAAAGTTTGCGGCCATGCAATAGCCTCGCTATAAGACGGTGTTGAGACCGGGCGCGGTTCTGTATTTTTGGTGTGAGGACAAATCGCTGTAAGGTGCTCCCTATAAGCGATCTTCCCGTACATGTCACCTTCTCTAGCGATTATCACCTTCTATTTCGGTCGCTGGCCGGCGTGGATCGAGTTTTTTATCGAAACGTGTAAGTGGAATCCGGACATCCACTGGCTGCTTTACACGGATTGCGGTACGCCGGAAAATCGCGCCGACAATGTTTCCATTCGACATATCTCTTTCGCCGACTATAAAGCGCTGGCAAGACGGCGGACCGGCATCACTGCCGATCCGGATGATCCATACAAACTATGCGATTTGCGTCCGGCGCAAGGCCACATCCACTCTGAGGACATAGCCGGATTCGATTTCTTTGGCTTCGGCGATCTTGATGTCTTTTATGGCCACATCAGGGGCTTTTTTACCGACGCGTTGCTCAACGCGTACGACGTCCTGTCGACGCATCCAGAGATTGTGTCCGGCCATTTCGCCGTCCTGCGCAATACTGACGAGCTCCGACGTGCCTACGAGCTGATGCCTGCGTTCGACCATTGGATGCACAAACCACATTACTTCCGTGTCGACGATCGGGAGTTTGCCCGCCTCTTCCAATCAGGAGCCGCCCTTGCTCATTTGCGGACGCGCTTTTTCGAGGAGTACTCCACGGTCCTCAGTCCGCGTGGCTGGCATGACGGCACGATGAACTATCCGCTCCGGTGGTTCTGGAAAGATGGCAGGCTTACCAACGCTGCCGATGGTGAGCGAGACTTTCTCTACCTGCACGTCATGCGATGGAAGTCGTTACGGCATGCCGGTACGAGGCCCGTAGCGACCGAGGGAGCCTGGAGCCGACTCGACCCGATCGTGAAACTCGACTGGCGGCGCGCAGGAACAGAAGGCTTCTGCATCAGCCCCAACGGAATTACGGAACGTGACTAAAAATAGTGGTTGGGTCTGCTGCACTAATGCGCAACGCTGTTGTTATACTGCTCACATGGGAGCAGGCTGTTTGCCAATGAGCGCTACGCCGACGGCGCTGTAATGCTCGCCAGGGATATGGCTGTCCTTTGAAGGACGACTGTACGACGATGGACAAATTGTTCACTAGCTTGCCGTGGCTTCCATTGCGTATGCGGGTGTGCCATGTCGGCCACTGGGTCCTTGAGCGCGCCGCGTGTCGCAGAGGCTTCGGTGCCCGCAATACTGCTGAGGACCTGATAGTAGGCGGCAACTGAAAGGTGGTCGTGGTGAGCGGGCAGGCGGGTGATGCTTCAATTGTCTTACCTGACGGCGTAGTGTGACCGTCCATGGTGGTCCTCATGACTGCACCGCTAAAGCTACCGTTGGAAGACCCTCTGCACGAAAGGGAGATTTTTGCGAGCGATGTGGCCGGAATTGCATTCAGACATGGCAATTTCGTCGTAACTTTCGCGAGTTTCCGTCCACAAGAGGCCATCGGGAATCAACCGCCGCACATGCAGCGAGTGGTGGTTGGGCGTGTCGCCCTCACCAACGGTGCGGCTGGACAGCTCCTGCAAAACCTCCAACAGATTGCCGCACAAATCGAAGCGGCAGCATCCGCGGTCGCCGGCCACAAACCAAATTGAGTCTAAAGCACCACGGCAAGAAGCCGCTATTATGCGCAAGCAGCATTGTCGGAATACTTTGGCAACGTCGATCTTTACCTGGAACCTTGATCGCAGGGTGCCGCCGGAGTTGGGGGCGATGGCCATCTCCATTGGTTCCTTGCGCATGTACTTTCACTTGAGGTTAATCCCCACTTCGATGCATGGCGCGTTGTGCTGTTCGGAATTCCAGCGGCGCTAATCTTGTATGGATTAGCCGGTATGGAACTGCGGGCAAGTCCGCTGCCTGTGCCGACAGTCATGGTAAAGCTTGGCGCTCAGCCAAAGAAAGCCGGACCTTGGCAAGTAGCAGCCAACCGATCCTGTCATCGAGGTTGTCTCGAGAGCTCTGCGGCGCGCCAAAACTCATTTGCGTATTTCGCAAAAACCGGACAGCAAATTCGCTAATTGCCGGACATCAGTTTCACTAAATCGCGGACAGCGGGGCGGTGGCCGTTTTCGGTCGCCTGGTTGAAGTCACGCGGGATTCGTTTCCTC
>Ga0265338_10002446_pt1 | contig 27868 bp, 18 predicted proteins | sample 42126metaG_FD_193579 | JGI IMG/M metagenome (GOLD analysis project Ga0265338, IMG submission 193579) | Rhizosphere microbial communities from Carex aquatilis grown in University of Washington, Seatle, WA, United States - 4-21-26 metaG | ecosystem: Host-associated > Plants > Roots > Rhizosphere...
GAATTGACCAGCGAATACGCGACCGAGCAGGATAGCGCCCCCGACCCGGTCGAGGTGGGGGTCGGAGAGGGCGTCGGGGTTGGGGTTGGGGTGGGCGTCGGGGTTGGGGTGGGCGTCGGAGTCGGGGTCGGGGTCGGGGTTGGAGTCGGGGTCGGAGTCGGGGTTGGAGTCCGCGTCGGGGTTGGAGTCGGCGTCGGCGTACCGCCACCACCGGCCGCTCCCGTGAAGAACGTGGCGGCCGGGGCGAACTGCGATGTCCTGCCCTGGCTGTCGATCGCCTGCACCGCGTACGCGTAAGAGGTGCCCGCAATCAGTCCGGACAGCGTGTAAGAGGTCGCAGTGGTCTTCGCGACGAGGCCAGGCGCCGGGGCCAGTTCGTAGATGGCATAACCAGCGAGCGCGTTCGTCCCCGCGGTCGACGGATTCCAGCTGAGCTTGGCCCCGGTCGCGGCGACCGCGCTGACCGTCGGCGTGCTCGGCGCCGACGGCGGCACAGCCGACGACGCGGTCAGCGATGTGCTCGACGATGTGATGAACTGCACGATGTTCGACGCGGACGACGCGGCGCCCTGGCTGTCGACGGCCTCGACGTAGTAACCGTACGGCGAGGTGCGCTGCGCGTTGAGGCCGGTGAGCGGGTATGACGTCGAGGCCGTCGTGCCGGCCAGCGAGCCGGCCGAGGTGTACACGTCGTAGCCGGCCACCGGGTTGCTTCCCGCCGTCGAGGCCGTCCAGGACAGCGTGGCGCTGGTCCCGGTGACGGCGCTCGCCGTCAGCTTGGCCGGGGCAGACGGCCCGGCGCCGGCACCGGGCGGAGTGCCCCAGATCTGGGTGTTGCCCGAGTACAGGGTGATATCGCTGACCGTCACCGGGGTGGCCCCGACCGTCGTGGGAATGCCCTGGAACGACCAGTCCTCCGCCGGGTTGTGCGCCGCGGGGAACGTGATGCGGAACTGGACCTGCGCCTGGTAGTTGCTGTTCGTGTAGTCGGCCTCACCCACCGGCTCAACGTTCTGGTTGGCGCAGGAGACCTGGATGTAGTACGTGCTCCCGGAGTACTGCACCGGCGCGGACGGCGCCTGGCACTGGTCGTAGGACGAGCTCAGCGTGATCTGGCTCGGCGTCTCACCGGGATCGAGAGTGAAGTAGTACCGGAAGCTGGCGTTGGGCATCTGGCGGGCGGGCCAGCCGGACTGGTTGTTGATCAGCGCTTTGATCTCGATGAAGTTGCTGCCCTGGTTGTTGATCGCGGCCTGCAGGTAGATCTGCGGCCCGTCCGGGGTTTCCGGCGGCGGGAAGTTCGCGACCGGCGCGCCGCCGTACTGCTGGGTCAGCGCGGCCAGGTCGCCGGTGAACAGGGCGTTGTAGTCGAGCGCGCCCTCGGTCTCCTGGTAGTTGGCCCGCTGATCAGTGAACTGGTCGTTGGCCGCGTCAGGACCGCCGACCAGCAGGCCGTAGTCGAGATGCCGGGTCGCCACCGGCGTGCTGAGGTTGTCGGCCCAGGAGTCGTGCGCGGGAGCGCTGTGCGGGTACTGCGGCCACGGCGGGCTGGCCGTGTTCTGGCCGCCGTTGGTGAAGCCGACCTCGTAGCTCTCGTGCGCGGGATTGTCGCCGAGCGCGTAGTTGACCTGCTGGACGGCGAAGTTGTGATACGCCGTGGCCCGGGTGGGGTCGAGGCCATTCGCGGTCAGGTAGGCGCTGAATTCCAGCGCGGTGAACGCCGCATTGGCCGAGTACCGCAACGATCCCCACTGGTTGAGGAACGCCTCGCCGCCCGGGGAGTAGCTGACTTGCGACCCGCCGAACCCGGTGGTCCACCAGTCCAGGTAGTCCTCCGCGTCGGTGATGTACTGCTGCTGGCCGGTGAGCTGGGCCAGCCACACGTAGTCGGCGAAACTGTCGTCGTCCCAGTTGACCGTCCAGTTGTACTCGTGCAGCGTGGACTGCGCGGCCAGCGGCATGTTCGCGAAGTCCGTCTGCGCCTTGGTCAGCCAGCTGGCCGAGCCGGTCGCTTTGTACAGCCAGATCTCGGCCGCGACGAGCTGGGTCCAGTAGCCGCTGAACGAGTTGTAGAACCCCTGGGCCGAGGTGATGCAGTTCGAGTAGTCGCCGAGCGAGGTGTCGGCGAAGGTGAACAGCGACTGCGCCTGGGACAGCAGCTGAGCTGAGTACCTGGGGTCCGCGGTCTTGAAGGCGATCGACGAGGAGGCGAGCGCCGCGGACGCCTGCGCCACCAGGTCCGACCCCCCGCACGCCGAGGTCACCGCATAAGACGGCCGGACGGTCGGGTTGGTCTCGGCCGGCCCCCAGTACTGGTGGTCGGTGCTCGGGTTGGCGACCTGGCCGTAGAACACGGTGGGCGCCGTGTACGCCGAGAGGATGTAGTCGTCGCCCCAGCGCAGGTTTTCCAGCCCGGTCTGGTACTGGCCGGCGGCGGTGTAGCCCGGCTGGTAGTCGATCAGCCCCCAGGCCAGCATGTTCATCGCCCACGCTTCGGGCAGGCCGAACTTCACCAGGTCACCGGCGTCGTGGTAACCGCCGGTGAGATTGACCCCGTTGTCTGCGCCGTCGGAAAGGTCGGAGTCGCCGCGCCAGCCGACCGGATTGTCCGGCGCGAGTTGGCCAGAGCGCTGCGCCTCATAGAAGAACATCGAGTCCTGCAGCGCCTCGGCGTAGTCGAATTCACCATTCGGCGACGGCGCCGCGTGCGCGGCCGACTGGATGGCCACGGCCGGCGCCACCGCCAGGGCGGCCGACACGAGCAAAGGCAGGATACGGCGCAGCCGCCCGCGGCGCAGGCTGGGCCGGCGGCGGGCCGCCGGTTGCCTTGAACCCCGCATGTCAGTCTTCATGAGATGGGGATCCCTTCACCGTGTCCAAATTTTCCCGCCGCACGGAAACAGATGGCAGCTCTACCAGGCCAGCCCGGCTGCTGTTTCCGGCCGGTCGCCCTGACCCTACGAGCAGCTCATCGGCTGTCAACGAGAGCGTCACGGCAGCGCTCCGGAAACTCAGCAACGAGGGCCTGACCTGCCATAACAACCGCAATGGCGGCCCGCGGGCGGTGAAACTTGCATACGCCAGGCCGGGCCGCCTCATCGCGGCCAGCGGCCTTTGCCGGCCTATTGGCCCCATGGACACGGATGCCACGAAGGAGTAATGTGAAAGTGTTGCTCCGGACCCCGGCAACTGCCCCGCAGAAAAGGCGGGAGCAGTGCAGGATCCGGAGTTTTTTTGCTTGTCATTAGGACCGGCTGCCCGCCCACGTCAATTCGTTTACGGACTGAGGAGTCGGTTATGAGTGCCACCCCATGGATCGTTTCTGGCCCGGCGGTGCACCGGTGAGCGGGCTGAGCAGGCCGATACAGCCCGCCGGTGGGCGGCGGGTGATGCGCACCGGCACCTGCATCGCGTTGATCGTGATCGGGGCGATCTTGCGGTTCGCCATCACCTCGTCGGGTTCCTCACACGGCCTGAACGTGCACGTCGTAGGGGTCATCCTGATACTGGCGGGCCTGCTGGGCCTGGTGCTGTCGCTGGTCGTGTGGGGCCCGCTGAACCCCGCCCGGCGCCGCTCTGATGACTCGGTCAGCTACGAGGTCGCGACACCGCCGGTCGTCGAGGAACGCCTCGTCTACCGCGACGATCAGCCCGCCCCCGTCGAGGAGCGCATCGTCTACCGGGACGATCAGCCGCTGTAAGTCAGCCCGCGGAGATGAGCTTGTCCACCCCAGGCTGGGCGCTGTGTGGATGTGGTTTGGCGAACCTGCAGTGCAGGGTGATGGCCCCGCTGGAGACGGCCGCCCACCCGCACCATACGGACGCGAAGCCGGAAACGGTCAGCCGGGCAATGATGATGACGGCAATGAGGTTGACCACACCGAAGATGGCCACGTGGCGGTAGCCCGATAGCAGCAGCGGCCCGCACACGGCCACCACGTACAGCGAGACCAGCAGGAATCCGTCCGGCAGCCGGACGCTGTAGGACAAGTGGTGCGGCCCGATCCGCACCCCGATCGGGCCACGGATCATGGCCGACAGCAGCGCCACGGAAATCACGGCGCCGATCGACGCGAACGGGGCCATCAGCCACTTGCGCCGTCTCGTCGGCTCCAGCGCGATGACGGCCAGCGGGATGAACACGGGCAGCACCACGAACGCGATCAGCAGGTAGGCCCAGAGCGCGGGCCAGCCTATCCCGCGCGGCAGATGACCCTGCAGCCACAGCCAGACGAGCGCCTCGATGAACTGATGGGCGCCGAGCAGCACGGGGATCCAGGCCAGCGCGATGAACTCACGGCGCTGCCGGACGTGGCGGACAGCATCGACGCCGATCGCGCAGATGACCACGCCGCCGACGATGTCAGCCTGGGGCGAGAAGCACACGTCAGTTCCTCACGGGTCCAGCATGGCACGCGCCGGACAATAGATCTCATTGGGCGAGGCGCCGGCCTGAAGTGGCGTGATTCGCGACGCGGCCCAGGGCGGACGGGCCGCGCAGGAGCGACCGCGGGCGTCAGCCTGTACTACTGTCAGCGGGATGACAGCCCGGCTCACCCGGCACCCAGGCGGGGCGGCGCGACTGCGGGCCCTGCTGGACTCCGGCCAGACCATCGTGGCACCAGGTGCCTTCGACCCGCTGGCCGCCCGGCTGGTCGAGGAGGCCGGGTTCCCGGCGGTGTACATGACCGGGTTCGGCACCTCGGCGGCGCTGCTCGGCCGGCCGGACGTGGGCCTGCTGACGATGACCGAGATGGTGGACAACGCCGGCCGGATAGCCGCGTGCGTGGACATCCCGGTGATCGCCGACGCTGACACCGGCTACGGCAACCCGCTGAACGTGATCCGCACCGTGGGCGCGTACGAGGCGGCCGGGGTCGCCGGGATCCACATCGAGGACCAGGTGGCCCCGAAGAAATGCGGGCACATGGAGGGCAAGCTGGTCATCCCGGCCCGCGAGATGGCGGAGAAAGTCCGGGCCGCGGCCGAGGCCCGGACGCAGCCCGAGTTTGTGATCATCGCCCGGACCGACGCACGGGCGGTCGAGGGCCTGGAGCGGGCCCTGGAGCGGGCCCGGATGTACCGGGAGGCGGGGGCCGACGCGCTGTTCATCGAGGCCGTCGTGACCGAGGAGGAAGCCGAGGAAGCAATCCGGGCTTTCCCCGGGGTGCCGTTGCTCTTCAACTGGGCGGAGGGCGGCAAAACCCCGCCGATCAGCCTGGCTCGGCTCACCGAACTGGGCTACCGGATCATCATCTTTCCCATCAGCACCCTGCTGGCGGCCACCGCGGCCATCCGCCGGATACTGCGGGAAATCGCCCAGGCGGGCACGCCAGCCGCGGCCCTGCCCGATTTGCCGACGTTCGCCGAATTCGCGGACTTCATCGGGATGCCCCAGGTGCGCGAGGCCGAGCAGCGGTACCGGGCCGCGGACTGACGATCAGAACTGGCCGTCAAGGATCCGTGCTGGAATCAATGCAGGGCCCACGACCATTGCTGGTTGGCCTGCCCGTTGCAGGTCCAGATGTCCAGCTGGGTGCCGTTGGCGGTCGCGGCGCCGGACACGTCCAGGCATAGCCCGGACTGCTGGCCGACGATCGTCCCGTTCGATTCCACGGTCCACTTCTGGTTGGCCTGGCCGTTGCATGGCCACAGCTCGACCTTCGTGCCCGGCGCCGTCTGGTTGTTGAAGACGTCGAGGCACTCGGTGGCACCCATGGTGCGCAGCTCCCCGGCGGACGTCGGCGAGAACTCCTGGCCGATCCCGCCGTTGCAGGTCCAGATCTCCTCCATGGTCCCGGGGAAGAAGACGACGGCGCCCCGGGTGTCCAGGCACTTGCCCGACTGGGCACTGACCAGCTCGCCGGTCCCGCCGGTGCCGGACGCCGGCGTCGCCGAGATCAGGCTGACCCCGCCGGCGGGCACGGTCGCGGTGTAGCTGCCGCTGACCGTGCCGAGCGACCCGCCGGTCCACAGATTGGTGGCGTTCACCGAGCCGCTGATGCCGAGCTGGGCCAGCGGCACGCTGAAACTGTGGCTGGCCGAGGCGTCAGTGTTGAACACGCCGATGTCCCAGGTGCCATTCACCTGCCGCTTCGCGAAGACCTGCTCGCTGCCGCTGCTGATGACCCGGTCGGCCGGGATGGCGTCCTGGTCGACCGCGATCACCGCGTTGTTCTCCAGCATGGCCAGGTCCGTGGAGTCCAGGTGGGTGAGGTCGGTGCCGAGGATGAGCGGGGCACTGGCCAGCGACCACAGCGACATCATCGTCTGCCGCTCCGCCGTGCTGAGCCCGTCGTTGCTGCCGTTGCCGACTTCCAGCGAGTCGTAGTCGTTCCAGCCGCCGGCTCCGCCGTACGGCTGCCAGCTCGCCGTGGCGGCGAACCGGCTGGAGACGTTGGCCCAGTCGGTGAGGGGGTAGCTGCTGCCGCCCGACTCGCAGCCGTAGCACTCGATGTCGCCCGTGGTGCGCCAGCCGTTGGCCAGGGACGACCAGGTGGTGGCGTCGGCGATGGCCAGGCTGTTGGAGAGCTCGAGCGCGATCGGGCGGCCGCTTTGCTGCAGCGCCGTCGACCAGGCCTGGATGTCGGGGATATCCCCGGCCCCGACACCGTCGATCTTGAGGTAGTCCACGCCCCACGAGGCGAACTCGTCGGCCCAGGAGTTGATGTACGCCTGGGCGCCTGGCGCGCTGTAGTTGATCCCGTCCATGTGCTGGCAGTTGTAGTTGGTCTCGGCCACCGACGTCTCCGCGATCTGGCCGGCGGTGTTCGAGGTCCCGAGGATCGGAGAATTCGCCAGCACGGCGTTCTGCGGGATCCCGGGGGTGACGTAGATGCCGAACTTGAGGCCGTCGGCGTGCACGTGGCTGGCGACCGCCGCGATCCCGCCGGGGAACTTGGCCGGGTCGGCGATCCACCGGCCGTTGGCGTCAACCTCCGGGCCGTTGCTGTTGCACGCCATCCAGAAGTCGTCGAGATTGATGTAGCTGAAACCATGCGTGCTGAGCCCGCTGCTTTTCATGGCGTCGGCCTGCGCCTCGATCTTGGCCGCCGTCGGGCTGCTCCGGATGAAGCTCCAGCTGCTCCAGCCCATCAGGGGCGCGGCGGCCAGCCCGTTGCTCTCGGCCTGCGCCGATGGCGCGGCGGTGGTCGCAGCCAGCGGCGCGCTGGCGGTCAGGGTGAGCGCGGCAGCCAACGCGGCTAACCTTCGACGGCGCATGTGGTCCTCCCACGGGGTCGCCCTCGACGGTGAACCTAGCTGTCGAATATGTCAATACCTGTGTGATTCAGATCGGATTCGTTGGGTGGCTCAGATCACCCAGCGCGAGTGGGCGACGATCTCCTCGGCTGTTTTGCCGTTGGCCAGCTCGATCTCGGCGCGCCGGGCGGCGGCGAAGCCGGCGATCAGCGGGTCGCCCGCGGCGGCCCGCAGATCGTCGTTCGCCTCCAGGGCCTTCAGCGCCTCACCCAGGCTCGTCGGCAGCCTGGCGGCCTGATCCGACTGCGGATGGCCGGGCACGCCCGGGTCGCCGGTGACCTCAGCCGGCAGCCTGGCCTGCCGGTCCACGCCCGCCAGCGCCACCGCCATGATGGCGCCGGCCAGCAGGTAGGGGTTGGCGCTCCCGTCGAAGCATTTGAGCTCCAGGTTCGCCGTGGCCGGATCGAACGGGCCAGCCTCGATGAACCGCAGCGCCGCCTCCCGGTTCTCCTTTCCCCACACCTGGTACGCGCCGGCCCACCGGGACGGCTGCAGGCGCAGGTAGGACGCAGGCATCGGCGCCCCGATCGCGAGCAGGGCGGGCAGGCTCTCCAGCAAGCTGGCCATGATCGACTCGCCCCGCTCGGTCAGGCCGTACCGGCCGCCGCCCCCAGCCAGCAGGTTGCGTCCGTCCGCCCAGAAGCTGGCGTGCAGGTGCCCGCCGTTCCCGACGTTGTCGGCCAGCACCGCGGGAGCGAACGACGCCCGCATGCCGTGCCGGGCGGAAACCGCCGAGATGATCAGTTTCACCAGGACGTTGGTGTCGGCCGCCGACACCGGATCCTGTGCGGCCACCGAGACCTCGAATTGCGCCGGTCCGTATTCCGGGTGAATCTGCTCGACGCGCACGCCGGCGGCTTCCAGGCTGTCCATCACGTCACGGGCGTAGTCGGGCGCGCCGAGGAAGCGGGACAGCCCATACCCGGTGCCGCCCACCGCGGGCTCGAAGTCGTCCTGATCCAGGCCGACCATCCACTCGACCTCGAACGCCATCAGCACGCTGATGCCCTGGCTCAGGCCGGCCGCGACCTGCGCCCGGGCGAACGAGCGCTGGCATCCCGCGTACACGGTGCCGTCCTGGTGGAACCGGTCGCCCGGCGCCCACGCCCAGCCTTCCGGCGCGGACAGCACGGCGAGCCGATCAAGGTCAGGGACCATCCGCAGGTCCCCGTCCGGCGTGTCAAGCGGGGACGCGGCGTTGATGCCGCCCGCACTGTCGAACGCGTCAATCACGGGCGAGAAGCCCAGGCCCGCCCGGGCCGCCCGGGCCAGCCCGGTCAGCGGCACAGCCTTGACCCGCGCTGCGCCACTGTGGTCGACGAAAGTCGTGGCGACGCCGCTGATCTCGCCCGCGAGCTGCCGCTCCAGAGCCTGCCCCCGGCGCTCGTCGGCGGCCCGCTCCTCCTCGCCGCGGTTGTGGCTGAACGGCCGTGGCATGGCTAGTGTCCCTTCGCGAGAACGGGCTGCGTCATGAGGTTACTGTGCCTCACTGGAGACGCGGTCCGAAGCCACCGATCCGGGGCGGGCCAGTCCCTCAGACCGGGTCAGCAGTTCACCCGCCCGCTGCGTGGCGGCGGGCCTGGCCAGCACCCAGATGATGCCGACCACGAACCAGGCGATGGCCACGGACGGCCCCCACCACGCCACCCCGCTCGGCAGTGGCCAGACGTTCCGGAACAGCGTGTAACCGAGCACGATCAGGCCCAGGACCGGAATCGCGATCTCCCAGCGCCGCACGGTGCTCGGGCCGGAGAAGAACACCAGCCGGACCATCCCGATCGTGGCCAGGACGTAGACCACCAGCAGGATGAGCGTCCCGATCGTCCCGCTCTCCAGGAACAGGGTGAACGGGTCGCCCCGCAGCACGAACCAGGTGAAGGCGATGATGACGTAGACGCCCAGCACCACGGCGGCGGTCGAGATGGTCGGGGTCCGGCGGCGCGCGGCGACGCGGCTGAGGCGGCCCGGCAGGACGCCGTCGCGGCCCAGCGCGAACACGAGCCGGGACGCGCCGACCATGCAGGCCAGAGCGCATCCGAAGGCCGAGATCATCGCGCCGGCGGTGATGATCGTGCCCAGCCAGGACGCGACGTAGGCGGTGCCGAGGTCCCCGACCAGGGATTGCGAGTTGATGAACGCGGCGACCCCCTTGGCGGAGGTCCCGAAGCCCATGACCTCGACCGCGGTCACCACGAAGAAGTAGATGCCGCCGAAGATCGCGACACCGAGGATGGCCCGGGGGATATCCCGGTTGGGCTGCTTGGTCTCCTCACCCAGGGTGGACGCGGCCTCGAACCCGGCGAAGGACAGGAAGCCGAACACGACGCCGAGGAAGACGGTGGACAGCGGGGTGCCGGACGGGAGGCTGAACACCGACCAGTCCACGCCGAGCCCATGCGGGGCGGAATGACCGGCGAGCTTGGCGAAGACGATGATGACCACAATGATGATCAAGGCCACGGTGATGGCTTCGGCGGCCAGCAGCAGCCGGGTGCCACCCCGGGCCGGGGTAATCGCGAGCCACCAGACCAGCAGCATCCCGATGGCGCCGAGCAGGAATCCGGACCAGGTCGGCGGGTTCTTCCAGATACCGAGCGCGTTCAGGAAGTCCGAGGCGAACCGGCCGCCGGCCATTGAAGTGACCACACCGTAGAAGGTGTAGGTCCCGGCCAGCGCCCAGCCGGAGATCACGCCCGCCCGCGGGCCGAGTGTGGCCCCGACGAACCCGTAGACCGAGCCTGAGTGGTGGAACCGCTGAGTCAGCCGGACGAACGTGTAGGCCACCAGCAGCACGCCCACCAAGGCGAGCGCGAAGGCCAGCGGCACCGCCCGGCCGACGGTCGTCGCCGTGCCCTGCGGATTGATACTCGCCGCCATCGACGGCGCCATCAGGGCCAGGGAGATGCCGATGGCCTCCCAGGTACTCAGATTGCGGTGCAGCCTCGGCTGCCCGGTCTCGCTGCTGCCCACCATCTGCTCAGGCACCTCCTGCCGACCGCCGCTTCGCGGCCCCAGCCCTGACTCGTGAGCTGATCATGCGCCTGGCCCGGTCAGCCGCACAAGAGATCTAATCGTGATATTCCCTACCTATCTAGAAGATAAGGACATATTGCGGCGCGTAACGCATGAGATACGGGGAGCCATGGGGCACCCGGGGGGCCGATAACACACCGGGATGATCCGGCTCCTCGGCGCACACGATTCGCTGAACTCTGGCGTCACACGCTACAACTGGGTTAACGAACTGGGCGAACCGATTGAATTTGGAGCAATCCGCAACTTATCCTGCCCGGTGATTCTAGAGTGGGCCAGGGGGGGGAACCATGGTAAGTGCGTTCTTGCGTGTGCCCGTAGCGGGCGCGGCATTGATGACCATCATGCTCGTCGCAGGTTGCGCGAGCACAGCGGGCGCTAGCGCGCCGGCCGGTCTGGAAAAGACAGATCTGACGGTCGCTGCCGTTCCGGCGCTGGACTCGGCCGGCGTGTACATTGCCCAGGAGCGGGGGCTGTTCGCGGCTGAGGGCCTGCACGTGAAGATCGTGCCCGCCATCAGCAGCGCTGATGTAATCGCTAATCAACTGGCCGGCAAGTACGACGTCACGTCCGGGGCTTATCCCTCGTACATCCTCGCTGACGCGAAACAGCACGCCAAGCTGGAGATTCTCGAGGCAGGGTCCAACATGGGGCCGCTCACCCAGGAGGTGATGGTCCCGGCCGGGTCACCGATCCAGAGCATTGCCCAGCTCAAGGGCAAGAGGATCGGCGTCAACGCGCTGGACAACATCGGCACGTTGCTGGTCAGCTCGATGCTCAGCGACAGCGGCATGTCACCATCCGACGTGCATTTCGTCGCCATCCCGTTCCCGCTGATGGCCGCAGCCATGAAAGCCGGCCAGGTAGACGCCGCCTGGCTCCCCGAGCCGTTCATCACCGCCGCGGAAGAGAGCATCGGCGCCACCGCGATCGCCGATGCTGACCAGGGCGCCGCCCAGAGCCTCCCGGTGGCCGGGTACATCGTGACCCAGTCGTGGGCGCGCAAGTACCCCAACACCGCGGCGGCGTTCCGGCGCGCGATCGTCGAGGCGCAGGGGATCGCCAACACGAATCTCGCCGCGATCCAGCAGGGCATGGTGGCCTTCGGAGGCGTCTCGCAGTCAACGGCGGGCATCGCCGCGGCTCCCACGTTCCCGCTGAAAACCGATCCGAACCTGATCCAGCGGGTCGCGAACCTGATGCAGCAGTTCGGAATGCTCCAGGTGCAGTTCAATGTCAGCCAGATGATCAACCACTGACAGCGGGCGGGCGACTGGTCGCTGGGGCGGCACGTTCGCTCAGCGGCGGGGAACCTTCAGCACCAGCGCGACGGTGTCGTCGCTGATGTCCGCGCCGCTGAAGGCCAGCACGGCGTCCTGGATAGCGTCCGCGATCCGGGCCGCGGGCAGATCGGCCAGGCCGGTGATGACGTCGCGGAGGCGGTCATCGCCGTAGAGGCCGCCATCGATCTGGCCGCGGGCTTCGGTGACACCGTCGGTGAACATGATCAGGCTGTCGCCGGACCGCAGCAGCCCACGTGAGTCATGCAGTTCGGGATCGGGAAAGAGGCCCAGCAGGGTGCCCGGCCGCCCGAACGTCTGTACCCGCCCGTCTGCGCGGTGCACCAGGGCCAGCGGATGGCCCGCGGAGCAGATCTGCACCGAGGCCCCCGCGAGGGTCGGCCGGACGGTGGCATAGATCGCGGTCAGGAACCGTGGATCATCGGTGGGCCACTCCAGCAGCGCTAGGTTCAACGCGGCCAGGATCAGGCCCGGGCTGGTTTCCCGGTGTGCCTCCGCGCGCAGGGTATAGCGGGCCAGCGCGGTGCTCTTGGCCGCTGAGACACCCTTTCCGCACACGTCACCGACGACCATTCCCCAGCTCCCGCGCACCGATGGAAACACGTCGTAGAAGTCCCCGAGCACCTCGGCCCCCGTCCCGCCGGCCACATAGCGCGCCGCGACCTGGAGGCCCGGGATGGTCGGCAGCCGCGGCGGCAGCAGGCTCTCCTGCAGGGTCTGGGCCAGCGCGGCACGTTCCGCGCCATGGGCCAAAGCGACCTGCAGAGCGACTTCACGGGAGGCAATCTGAGCCAGCGTCTCCAGCACCTCGACGTCGCAGGCCGTCCACTGGCGGGCTACCCGGTCCGCCACGCAGAGCGCCCCCACGACATGCCCGTCCGGGCCGCGCACCGGGAACCCAGCCCAGGCGAGCATGCGGGCCGGCCCCGCCGGGCAGTTCGCGATAACCCGCGGGTCCAGCCGGGTATCCCCGATGACCAGCTTGTCCTCGGAGTCGATCACATACTGGCCCCAGGACTGCTGGTCCGGGCTCAGCCGGCCGACCGCGCCCGGCGTGCCGGGGCAGATCCCCCCGGCGGAAAGCCGCTTGCCGACGACCATGACGGACGCCGACGGCGCGCCCAGCACGATCACCGCCAAACGCGCCACACGGCCGAAGGGCTCCTCGCCGCGGGCGGGGGCCGGAATCGACCCGCTGTCGAGAACTGTCATATATGCAGCTTCCGCCAAGTTAATGACATTGCGTGCTGAAATATGGGCGAAGCAGGGTTCAGGGCTCCTTTTTTCTAATGCAATCACAGAACGGGCGACGCCACGTCCGGCTTTTACAATCCTTGGATTTGTCCGTACCGGCCGCGCGAAATAAAATACGGGATTAGTAATTCTGTGCCCCATCGGCAGGTCGGGCACATTGCGGCTTCTTGGATATCAAGACAGCCGTCATACCTCCTGGGACATGAGGCGCCAGGCGGCCGCTGCCGCCGGATCGGCGTCGATCAGCGCCGCCAGGCGTCCGGGGTCGATGACGAGCACGCGCGAGCGTGACTCCAGCCGGATCGTGACGCCCGCCGGCGGCAAGGGCCCCCCGGCCTGGTCCACCGAGCCGACGAATGCCCCGGCGCCCAGCTCGCGGAGCCGGTTGCCCGCAGCCTCCACCGTGGCCACGCCTTCGATCAGCACGAAACACTGCCGTCCGGGGCGGCCCTCGTCAGCCAGCCGGATCCCGGCCGGCAGTATCGCTTCGTCACCGGCCAGCTCAAGCACGGCCCAGGACGAAGGTTCCGGCGGCAGCCCGGACGGCCTCATGTTCATAGTGCCGTTCTCCCCGAGGCGCGTTACAAGATGCTGACACCAGCCCGGCAGGCTGGCCCAATGCCCCTATCTGCACCAGTTCCTCGTGCTCAGGCGGGCGGGACGCTTACGATTGGCCAGGCCAGCACCAGCATGTGAGGCAGTGGACCCCGTGGAGTTCCGAATTCTCGGTTCGATCGAGGCCGATGATGATGGGCTGGCCCTGGATCTCGGCGGCCTGCGCGAACGGACGCTGCTGGCCCGGCTCCTGCTGTCAGCGAACCGGGTCGTGTCCGCTGACCGGCTCGCCGAGGATCTGTGGTCGGGTGATCCGCCACCGCACAGCCTGGCCACGCTGCGGGTCTACATCTCCAGGCTCCGCCGGGCCCTGGGCCCGCAGGCCAGCGCCCTGCTGACCCGGGCCCCTGGGTACCGGCTCAACGTCGACGATGACCAGTTGGATGCCGCGCGCTTCGACCGCCTGGTCCGGGCGGCGGACGCGGACATGGCCGCGGGGCGGCCCGAAGCCGCGGCTGCCACCCTGCGCGAGGCGCTTGACCTGTGGCGGGGCCCGGCCCTGGCGGATGTGGCCGACCTCGCCTTCGCGCGGGCGGATGCCAGCCGCCTGGAAGAGGGCCGGCTGACCGCGATGGAGAACAGGGTCGAGGCCGACCTGGCGTGCGGGCGGCACGCCCGGCTGATCGCGGAACTGGATGGCCTGGCCGCCAGCCATCCGCTGCGTGAACGGCTCACCGGCCAGCGGATGCTGGCTCTCTACCGATCCGGCCGCCAGGCGGATGCGTTGCGCGCGCACGCGGAACTCAGGGCCAGGCTCGCGGCAGAACTCGGCATCGATCCGAGCCCGGACCTGCGGCGCATGCAGGAGCGGATACTGCGCCAGGATCCCGCCCTTGACTGGCTTCCTCGCGGGGCCAGCGGCCTGGCCGGGGGCCGGGGCGGCCCCGCCGGAAACGCGGACCGCCCCGCCGGTAACACAGTCCTCCCGGACCAGGCCGGTGACCCGGCTGACCCCGGCCAGGCCGGCGACACGGGCACCCTGGGCAACGCGGCTGACGCCAGCGACGGGACCAGCGGGAACGGGGCCAGCGACGGGACCGGGGCGAGCGACGCCAGCGACGGGACCGAGCACATGCTCCGCCGCCCGGATGCCGCGGCCGCGCCCAGGCTGCCCACGGAGACCACATCGTTCATCGGCCGCGAGGCTGAGCTGAACACGATCGAGGAACTGCTCCGGCTGTCCCGGCTGGTTACCCTCACGGGACCCGGCGGTTCCGGGAAGAGCCGCCTGGCGCTCAGGTCGGCCGCTCAGGCATCCGGGCCGTACCCCGATGGGGTGTGGCTGGTCGAACTGGCTCCGATCAACCGGCCAGGTCTGGTCGTTCCCGCGATCGCGCTGGCCTTGTCCACCAGGGAGGAAGCGGGCCGGACCCTGCTTGACAGCCTCACCGCCCGGCTGCGTGACAGCGAGGCACTGCTGGTGGTGGACAACTGCGAGCACGTCATCGACGCCGCCGCTGATGTGATCGCGACGCTGCTGCGCAACTGCCGGCGGCTGCGGATCCTGGCCACCAGCCAGACCAGGCTGAGTGTGAGCGGGGAGGCAACCTGGCCGGTGCCGCCGCTGACCGTGCCCGGACCAGAGGTGCAGGATCCGCAGGCCGCCGCCGGGGCGGAGTCGGTCAGGCTGTTCTGCGACCGGGCCGCGCTGGCCCGGCCTGGTTTCACCCTGAACGCGGCCAACGCCGCGGCGGTGAGTGACATCTGCCGCCAGCTCGATGGCATACCGCTCGCGATCGAACTCGCGGCGGCCCGGGTCAGCGCGCTGACCGCGGCGCAACTGTCCGCCCGGCTCGATAACCGGTTCCGGCTGCTCACCGGCGGTAACCGGGCCGGGCTGCCGCGGCACCGGACGCTCCAGGCGGCCATCGAATGGAGCCACGACCTGCTCAGTGAGACCGAGCAGGTGTGCTTCCGCCGGATGGCGGTCTTCTCGGGCGGCTGCACCATCGACGCGGTCGAGGCGGTCGGCCCGGATCCGGCGCTGCCGCTCGACGCGGTCTTCGAGACCGTCACCGCTCTGGTGGACCGGTCCCTGCTGACCACGGAGGAGCGATTCGGCAGCATGCGGTACGGCATGCTGGAGTCGATCCACCAGTACGCGCTCGGCCGGCTGGCTGAGGCCGGGGAAGACGCGGAACTCCGCCGCCGCCACCTCAACTGGCTGGTGGGGTTCGCCGGGCAAGCGGAACTCGACGGGCCGGACCAGGGGGCCTGGCTGGACCTGCTGGAAGCCGAGCTGGACAACTTCCGCGCGGGCCTGGAATGGAGTCTCGCGCGGCCGGACCGCAACCCAGCCGCTGATCCGGAGCTGGCGCTGACGATGGCCGGAGCGCTATCCCCATTCTGGATGGTCCGTGGCCCGGTTACCGTGGGCCGCAGCGTGCTCGCCGCGGCACTGGCCGCCGCGGGACCACAGGCGGACCAGCGGCTGCGCGCAGTTGCCCTCGATGGTGCCGGGCAGCTTGCCTCGGTACAGGGCGATCAGGACGCGCAGCGCGCCTACCAGCAGGAAAGCCTGGCGATCTGGCGGGAGCTGGGTGATGATGCCAGGACCGTCAGCTGCCTCGGCGACCTGGGCGCGGTGGCACACGTCAGGGGCGACTACCCGGCGGCGCGGTCGATGTACACCGAGGCCCTGGAAGTGGCCGGACGGGCCGGCGATGCCCAGCAGATGGCCCGGTCCCTGTCCGGCCTGGGCCGGCTGGCCCTGCACCAGGGAAACCTGGAACAGGCCACCGCGTACTACACCGAGAGCATGGCCCGGTTCCGTGAGGTTGGCGACCTGCGCCGGGCCACGCTCATCCTGGGCAATCTCGGCGTGGTGGCCACCAACTTGGGCGAACTTGAGCTGGCGCAGGAGCGGCTGGAAGAACACCTGGGCAACGCGAGGCTGCTGGGCGACCGCAAGCTGACGGGCGGCGCGCTGACCAATCTCGGTGAGGTCGCTTTCCATCTTGGCGACATGGACCGGGCGGCGCAGCTGCACCAGCAGGCGCTCGAACTGGCTGAGCAGGTCGGTGACCGGAGGCTCGCGTCCGTCGCCATTACCAATCTCGGCCTGGTCGCCGCCCGGCAGAAGGACTATGCGGCCGCCGCCCAGTTCCATCTGCGCAGCCTGGATCTGGCCGAGGCTGTCGGTGAGCGGCGCTCGATCGCGGAGAGCCTTGAGGAACTGGCCGGGGTGGAGTCGGCCGCCGGCAATGCCGGGCGTGCCGCCACCTTGTTCGGCGCGTCGCAAGCGCTGCGGGAGGACATCGGCGCCCCCATACCTGCCCCTGACCTGGCCAGGTTCAACGAGGCCGTGGCCACGGCGGTCGCCGCGCTCGGCGACGGAGCGTTCAGCGCCGCGCACGCGGCCGGGCGGGCGATGTCCACCGAGCAGGCCGCCGCATTCGCCCGGGCCGGGCCTCCCCTGGGCCAGTGACTGCCTCGGGGCCAGTAACCCCCCCCGGACCGTTACCTCCCCCAGGCCGGTGCCTTCTCACGCCGCTGACCTGGGCAAGAACGCACCTCCGGAGCGGCACGGGGAGGCAGTAACGACTTTGCAACTCCTTTGCAACCGCCGCGCACGACGATCGGGCCATCTCACCCAGCTTTTCAGGAGGCTCGACATGAAGGCGCTCAGCGAGTTCAGCCGAAGCGAAAGGATCACCGGCGTGGCCGGGATCCTGCTGCTGATAGGACTCTTCGCATTCCCCTGGTACCACGTCGGCGTGCCAAGCGTCACCGTGGCCGGACAGACCTTCGGTGGCGGGAGCTACAACGGCAACGCTCTCTCGGGGCCCGGCTCGTTCTTCAGCATCGTCGCGCTCATTGTGCTGATCGCGCTCATCGCCGAGCTTGTCATCAGCCGGTTCACCTCCGCTGAGCTGCCGCAACTGCCGATCTCCTGGGGCGCGGCCGAACTGTACAGCGCGGCTGCCGTGCTGGTCCTGCTCGCGATCAAGTTCCTGTTCCACATCGGCAACTTCGGCTGGGGCTTCTATGTGGACATGGTCCTGGCCATCGTCCTGACCTACGGGGCACTCGGGCTGCGCAGCGGGAACGCGGCGCGCACGGCGCGGACGTCCGCCGCACCGCAGGGGAGCTAGCAACGCCGCACGGCGCCACCGGTCGGACTCCGATCGGCGACGGGGACTGTCGGCCGGGCCTTACGTTGGCTCCTGAGGCCCGGCCGAGCTGATGTCCCGCCGAATCCCTGGTCCACCGGCCGCCCGGTTTCCGGTGCGGCCCAGCGGTGTTCCGGCGCCAGCTAGAGGTGCTTGCCGCCGTCGATGGTGACGACTGACCCGGTGGCGGTCCGCAGGTGCGTGATGGTGCCGATGATCGCCACCGCCACGTCATCGGGGTGCACGACCACCCGCAGCGGCGTGCCCGCCGCCTGTTTCCCGACCGCGGCGGAGTCGCGGCCCGGCACGAATCCGGTATCGACCGCGGCAGGCGACACGGTAAGCACCCGCACCTGCGGCGCGAGCACCCGGGCCAGCGACATGGTCATCGCGTCCACGGCGGCCTTGGCCCCGCAGTACGCGATGTTGCTGCCCGAGCCGGTGCTCGCGGCGATAGACGACACGGTGACGACCGCCGCGTCACCGCTGTCGCGCAGCAGCGGCGCGAAGGCGCGCACCAGCGCGAACGCGCCGCGCACGTTGACGGCGAGGACCCGGTCGATCGTCGCGTCGTCCAGCGCGTCGAGATCGGCATGGGGCACCGCTGCCGTCCAGCCGGCGCAGTTGACCAGGACGTCGCAGCGGCCGTGCCGGGCGCGGACCGTCGCCGCCGCCGCCGTGATGCTGGGCGTCTCGTCGACGGCAATCCGCAGCGCGCGGTGCCCCGCCGCTGACCCCGGCTCCTGCCCTGGTCCGTCTCCCGGTCCCGGCCCGTCTCCGTGTCCCGGCCCGTCTCCGTGTCCCGGCCCGGGCAGGGACGCGACGAGACGCGCGGCCCGCTGCTCCCCGCTGTGATAGCCCACCAGCACCGTGGCGCCCGCGTCGGCCAGCCGCCGCGCGGTCGCCGCGCCAATGCCCCCGCTGCCGCCGGCCACCACGGCGACCCGGCCAGCCAGGTCGTACACCCCCAGGCCTCCCTGGCGCAGTTCGGTCACCACGGCCCTCCCTTGCCCTCGGCTGTCCCGCCATCCGCACCGGTCACCGGCGGGCCGGGTCAGTATTGACCCCGGCGGGCAGCAATGATCTTATTAATCAGATGAATAGCAGGATGCCGGGGGTGGGCAGCACAGGGGGCGACAGCGGCTACCGGTACCAGCCAGGGTTCGGGAACGAGTTCGCCAGCGAGGCGGTGGCCGGGGCGCTGCCAGCCGGCCGCAACTCGCCGCAGCGCGCACCGCTGGGCTTGTACGCGGAGCAGATCAGCGGCACCGCGTTCACCCAGCCACGGGCCGTCAACCGGCGGACCTGGGTGTACCGGATGATGCCGTCGGCGGCCCATCCGAGCTTCGCCCGCATCGGCAACGGGTCACTGCGCAGCACCCCGTTCGACGAGATAGAGCCCGACCCGAACCGGCTGCGCTGGGATCCGCTGCCACTGCCCGACGGCCCGGCCGACTTCATCGACGGTCTTTACACCGTGGCCGGCAATGGCGACACCAAGACGCGTAACGGCATGGCTATCCACCTGTACGCCGCGAACAGCTCGATGACCGGCCGCTATTTCGTGGACGCTGATGGGGAACTGCTTTTCGTGCCGCAGCTGGGGTCTTTGGTGGTGCGGACGGAATTGGGGCCGCTGAGTGTGCGCCCTGGGGAAATCGCGCTGGTCCCGCGAGGCATCAGGTTCCGCGTCGAACTGGCCGACGGGCCGGCTCGCGGCTACCTGTGCGAGAACTACGGCGCGGCATTCACGCTGCCCGAGCGCGGCCCGATCGGCGCGAACGGGCTGGCCAACGAGCGGGATTTCCTGGCCCCGATGGCGGCCTTCGAAGAAGGCACCGAGGCCGTGCAGGTCGTGCAGAAGTTCGGCGGCAACCTCTGGGCCGCGGACTACGACCATTCCCCGCTGGATGTCGTCGCCTGGCACGGCAGTTACGCCCCGGTCAAGTACGACACCGCCAGCTTCATGGTCATCGGCACGGTCAGCTTCGACCATCCTGACCCGTCGATCTACACGGTGCTCACGTCGCCGACCGAGACGCCCGGCCTGGCCAACGCGGACTTCGTGATCTTCCCGCCGCGCTGGCTGGTCGGCGAGGACACCTTCCGGCCGCCGTGGTATCACCGCAACGTCATGTCCGAGTTCATGGGCCTGGTGCACGGCGTGTACGACGCCAAGGCCGAGGGGTTCCTGCCCGGCGGGGCCAGCCTGCACAACACCTTCACCTCGCACGGCCCGGACGCCGAGACGTTCGCCCGGGCGAGCAGCGCGGAACTGAGCCCGCAGAAGATCGACGGCACCCTGGCGTTCATGTTCGAAAGCCGCTGGATGATCATCCCAACCCGGCAGGCGATGCAGGCGGCGCACCGCCAGGCCGGCTACGACGCCGTATGGGACGGCCTGACCCGGTTTTTCCCGGGGCACGGCGACACACCGTGACCTCGGCGCCCCTTCCGGAGTCTCCGCCACGGTTCACCGGCGCGCTGCCATTGTGGTACCAGCTGGCCCAGAGCCTGCGCACCGCCATCCTGGGGCTCGACCATGACACCCCGGCGCGGCTGCCGACCGAGGCGCAGTTCGCCCGCCAGTACGGGGTCAGCGTGACCACCGTGCGCCAGGCGCTCGCCTCGCTGGCCGCCGACGGGCTGATCACCCGGCACCGGCGGCGCGGCACCTTCGTCAACCCGGACGCGCTGCGCTCGCGCCGCCTGCGGGTACTCGGCTCGGCCGATGCCGTCGGGGCCCAGCGATCCGGTGACGAGATCCAGGTCCTCGGGCGCAGCAGGGTGGCCGCGGGCACCGGCCCCGCGGCCCGGCTGGGCGCAGCCGGGGACGCCGTCCTCATCCGCCGGCTGCGCCTCGACGGCGGCGTCCCGGTGAGCTATGCCGAGCATTACCTGCGCCCCGAGCACGCCGACCGGATCACCGACGAGGCGCTGAGCGCGGCCCCGATGACCACGATCCTGCGTGATGACCTGGCGCTGCCCCTCACCCGGATCGACAACACGGTCTCCGCCCGCACCGCCCCGGCCGACCTGGCCGCCCTGCTGCACATCGACCTGCTCAGCCCGGTGCTGGTCTCGGACAATGTCACCTACGCGGCCGGCCCGGCCCCGGTGGACGTCGCCCGGATCCATTACCGCGGTGACCGCTTCACCTTCGCCATCTCACTGGATATCCGGTAACTCACCGGCCCTCCGGCCGAGGGACAGCCGGCCGTGCTCCATGACGGCGACCCGCTGCGCCCGCCGGGCCACCGAACTGTCGTGGGTGACCATGACGAGGGTGAGCCCATGCTCCAGCCAGAGCTTCTCCAGCAGCGAGATGACCTCGTCGCGGGTGCTCTCGTCGAGGTTTCCGGTGGGCTCGTCGGCCAGCACTACCTTGGGTTCCTTGACCAGCGCACGCGCGATCGCCACCCGCTGCTGCTGTCCTCCGGACAGTTCGGCGGGCCGGTGCCGGGCCCGGTCACCGAGCCCGACACTGGCCAGGGCATCCGCCACCCGCTGGCGGCGTTCGGCCGCCCTGATCCCGAGCGGCACCAGGGCGGCCTCCACATTCTCGGCCGCGGACAGGGTGGCCACCAGGTTGAAGGTCTGGAAGATGAACCCGATCGAGGCGGCGCGGACCTTCGTGACCAGGGTCTCGGGCAGCGCCGCGAGGTCGCTGCCGTCGAAGTCGACCATGCCGCTGCTGGGCCGGTCCAGCCCGCCGAGGATCTGCAGCAGCGTCGACTTCCCATGCCCGGTGCGGCCCTGGACAGCGAGCCAGTCGCCGTCGGGGATCATCAGGTCGACCCCGCGCAGCGCGGCGACCGCGCCGCGGTCCTTCTGGTAGTTCTTGGTGACGCCGGTGAGCTGGTACACAGCCGGTTCAGCCCACCTTCGCCAGGGCCGCCGCCGGACGCAGCCGGGCCGCCCGCCAGCCACCGAACGAGCCGGCCAGCAGGCCGCCGGCCAGCGCGAGCGCCGTGGCCAGGACGATGACGCTCACCGTGACCGAGGCGGTCAGGTGCACGGTCACGGTGTGCGCGACGTCCGGGGCGAGCCGCTGGATGCCTGCCCCGCCGCCGGGACCGCCGGCCGTCTGCACCCCGGCCGGGGCCGCCGACCCGGTGGGCTGCCCCACCGTGGCGTGCTGGACCGGCGCGATCTTGGAGATCAGTGCGGCACCGCCGAAACCGAGGCCGACCCCCACGATGCCCCCGATGATCCCGATCACCACGGACTCCCCCATCACCTGCCCGATGATCCGCCTGCTCCGCCAGCCCAGCGCCTTGAGCGTGCCGAACTCCTGCACCCGCCGGGAGACCGCGGCCATCGTCAGCAGGGTGGCCACGGCGAACGCCGCGATCAGCACCGCGATCGCCAGCCCTTTGCCGAGGTTGTCGGCCAGGCTGGCCGTGCTGGCCAGCGAGCCGCTTACCTCGCTGGCCAGGCTGGCCGAACTCGTCACGGTCGAGCCCGGCAGCGCGGCCGCGATCTCGCGCTGCACGGCGGCGATGTCGGCCGCGCTGGCCGCGGCCACGTAGATGGTGGTCACCTTGCCGCGCAGGCTCTGCACCGGGTCGGTGCCGAGCTGCTGAGCGCGGGCCAGCGGGATGTAGACGTTGGCCGGGCTGCTGCCCTGTGGCTGGCTGACGATCCCGACCACCCTGAATGTGGTCTTGGCGATCGTGATGGCCGACCCGGTCTTCAGCTTGTTGGCCCGCGCGTAGTTGGAGTCGACCAGCGCGGCATTGGCGTCAGCGTCGGAACTGCCGAGAGTCCGGCCCGAGCTGAGCTTGGCGTTGCTGAGCGGGCCCAGCCGGCCGTGGCTAAGATCCACGCCGTCGACGGTGAACGACTTGGGCAGCGGCAGGCGCCCGCCCTGCCCTGACGCGACCGAGGCGGGGACGGTGAGCTGGTTGTCGGTCAGGGTCAGCCCGCCGGCCGCGGCGGCCACATGGTGCAGTCTCGCCACGGCCGCCACCGATGCGGCGGCCAGCGCGCCGGAACCTGCGCTGGTCAGATTGTCCAGGGTCTGGCCAGACGCGCTATGGCATTTGCCCGCGACGCAGACAGATGACCGGCCCGGCGAGATCGTAATGCTCTGCCCGCCGTGGTTGGCGCCCGCCGCGCTCGGTGGGGCGGGCTTCTTGGTGACCGTGATGTCGGTGCCGATTCCGTACAGCGAGTGCAGCACGGTGGCTTGCGCGTTCCGGGCTCCGGTGGCGGCGGCGCTCACCGTGATGACCAGGCCTATCCCCAGGGCGAGGCCGAGCGCGATGAACACTGCCTGACGCATTCTGCGGCGCAGCTCACGCCTGAGGTAGGTGACAAAGAACATGAGGGCTCCTTGCGATAGGTCGGCGGCCACGCCGACGGTGACTTTTGTAGGGCATCGGCGGTTGCGGCGCGGTGACGCGCGGTGTCACCGCGCCGCAACCGGGGTGGGGGCATCATGGAAAGCGCGCCGTCCGGCGCTGCGGCGATTCCTGGGCCTGGTGGAAAGGAGCGCCCGTGCGGGTGCTCGTGATCGAGGACGACAGGGAACTCGCCGAGGCGATCGGGGTCGGCCTGCGCGCCGAGCAGATGGCCGTGGACCTCGCCTTCGACGGCACGGCCGGGCTGGACCGGGCGCTGGCGACGGGGTACGACGTGGTGGTGCTCGACCGGGATCTGCCCGGCGTGCACGGGGATGAGGTATGCGCGGAACTGGTCGCCGCCGGGTCACGCGGCCGGGTGCTCATGCTGACGGCATCGGCCACCATCGAGGCCCGGGTGGACGGCCTCGGCCTCGGGGCTGACGACTACCTGCCCAAGCCTTTCGCGTTCGCCGAACTCGTCGCCCGGATCCGGGCGCTGCTCCGCCGCGCCCAGCCGGCCCTCCCGCCGATCCTGGTCCACGGTGACCTGGTGCTCGATCCGGCCCGGCGGCATGCCTGCCGGGACGGGCGCCGGCTCGAGCTTGGCCCGAAAGAGTTCGCTGTCCTGGAACTGCTGCTCGCCGCGCAGGGCCGGGTGGTCTCCGCGGAGGAACTCCTGGAACGGGCCTGGGACGAAATGGCCGACCCGTTCAGCACGGCCGTCAAGGTCACCGTCAGCCGGCTGCGCCGGAAACTCGGCGGACCGCCGGTCATCGAGACCGTCGCCCAGACCGGCTACCGGATCTGAGCATGCCGGTCCACAGCGTGCGGCTGCGCCTCACCCTCCTGTACGGCGGCTTGTTCCTCGTCTCGGGCGCCGGCCTGCTCGCCATCACCAACGCCCTCGTCGCCCGGACGCTGCCAACCCTGATGACGTCAGGCCATGCGTCCAGCGGAGTGGAACTGGGCACGGGACCGGGCACCGGCCAGACGCAGTTCTGCTTCCAGGGATCATCCGGCCAGAGCCTGCCGGCTGGCCCGGGCACGGCGTGCCTCTCCTATCTCCGGACCCAGGCGGCCCAGTTGCACAGCACGGAACTGCGCCAGCTACTCATCGAGTCCGGGGTCGCGCTCGGCATCATGGCGATCGTCTCCATCGGGCTCGGCTGGCTCGTCGCCGGCCGGGTGCTGCGCCCACTGCGGACGATCACCGCGGCGGCCCGGCGGATCTCCGCGACCAACCTGCATGAGCGGCTCGCCCTGGATGGGCCCGACGACGATCTCAAGGAACTGGGGGACACTTTTGACGGCCTGCTCAGCCGGCTGGACGCGGCCTTCAATGCGCAGCGCCAGTTCGTCGCCAACGCCTCCCATGAATTGCGCACCCCGCTGGCCCGGGGACAGACCCTGGTCGAGGTCGCCTTGCGTGACCCGCACGCCACGGTCGGGTCGTTGCGGGCCACCTGCGAACGGGTGCTGGCCGCCGGGGAGCAGCAGGAGCGGCTCATCGAGGCGCTGCTGACACTGGCCCGCGGCCAGCGGGGCATCGACCGGCGGGTGCCTCTCGACCTGGGTGCGATCACCGACGAGGTCCTCACGGCGCGCAGGGCCGAGTCCGAGAGCCGCGGCCTGAGCATCGGCGCCGCACTCAGCAGCGCGGCCATTTCCGGGGATCCCCCGCTGGTCGAACGCCTGGTGGCCAACCTGGTGGACAATGCCCTGCGGCACAACGTGCCGCAGGGCCGGGTCGAGGTGCGGGCCGGGATCAGCGCGGGACAGCCGACGCTCCGGGTGGCCAACACCGGGCCCGCCGTGCCGCCGGGCGACATCGCCCGGCTCATCCAGCCGTTTCAGCGGCTCGACGCGCACCGGGCGGGGCACGGCGACGGGCTCGGCCTTGGCCTGTCCATCGTGCACGCGATCGCCGCCGCCCACGACGCCAGCTTCAACCTCTGGGCCCAGCCGAGTGGCGGCGTAGTAGCCGAGGTGAACTTCCCGGCCGCCTGCCTGGCGGGCTAGGGCGGGAGAAAGGGCAACCGTCCCGGCGGCACCGGGCCAGGCAGACCCCCGCGATCGACAGGGCAGTCTTTATCCCCCGCGGTGCCCCGCAATTTTTTGCACCATTCTTGCGCGAATTCTTGCAGACTTCTTCACCGTTAAATTTCTTAATCTCATCTTAATATTGCAGACACACCTAGACTTATGTACGGTGACATCGAGTCGGAATACAGCTGCAGCTGCACACCACCCACGGGGGGCCTACCACCGGCCGGACTTCGGCGTCCGCCGGACTCCTCGAAGGGAGCAGCGCATGCATGAGCTGACCGTTACCCGTACCGGGCAGCACAGATCCCGCCTGGTCGCAGCCGCTCTGGCGGTGCTCGCTTTAATAGCCGCGTCCATCGCGGCCATCGGCCTGGCCCCGCACGCCGCCGCCGCGACAGCGGCCGGCGCCAGCGTCCCGTTCGCCGAGTACAACGCGGTGAACGCGACCACCAACGGGACGATCCTCGGCCCGGACTACTACTTCGGCACGCTCGCTTCCGAGGCCACCGGGCGCAAGGTGGTTGAGCTGGCGGGCCAGGGCAGGTATGTGCAGTTCACCCTCACCCAGCCGGCCAATGCGGTGGACTTCCACTACGCCATTCCGGACTCCGCCGACGGCACCGGCAGCACCGCGCCGCTGAGCCTGTACGTCAACGGCAGCCTGGTCAAGTCGCTCCAGCTGACCTCGAAGTACAGCTGGCTCTATGGCTCCTACCCATTCACGAACTCACCCGGCAACGGCCTCCAGCACGACTTCTACAACGACGTGCGGACAACGTTCAGCTCGACCCTCCCCCAGGGCAGCACCGTCAAGCTCCAGGTCGATTCCGGGGACACCGCACCGTGGTACGCGATCAACACCGCGGACTTCGAGACCGTGGGCGCCGCCTCGGCCCAGCCGTCCGGCTACATCAACGCGACGGCCGCGCCGTACAACGCGGACCCGACCGGCGCCAGCGACTCGACCAGCGCCATCCAGAGCGCCATCAACGCGGCATCGTCGGCGGGCACCGGCGTCTACCTGCCCTCGGGCACCTACCAGGTCAGTTCCCAGTTCAACGTCAACAACGTCAAGGTGGCCGGCGCCGGCCCCTGGTACACGGTGCTGACCGGCAACGACGCGGGATTCTCCGGCAGCCAGAACCCGGCCAGCAACAATGTCACGGTGGCCAACCTGTCGATCTTCGGCACGGTGAATGTCCGCAACGACGGCGATTCCGCGGTCAACGGCTTCAACGGAGGCTTCAGCAACTCCACGATCTCCAACGTGTGGATCCAGAACACCAAGGTGGGCATCTGGGTCGACGGGCCCTGCAGCAACCTGACCATCACCGGCGTCCGGATCCAGGACACCACTGCTGACGGCGTCAACTTCGATGGCGGGGTGACCAACTCGACCGTCACGAACACCTTCACCCGCAACACCCAGGACGACGGCCTGGCGATGTGGTCGAACGGCACCGCCGACTCCGGGGACAGCTTCAACCAGGACACGGTGGACACCCCGGGACTGGCCAACAACTTCGCCATCTACGGCGGAACCGGCAACAGCATCACCAACGACCTGGGGCAGGACACCATCACCCAGGGCGGCGGCATCCACGTCGGGAACCGGTTCGGCTCGGTCGCGCTCGCGGGCACCACCACGATCAGCGGCAACGTGCTGGAGCGGGCCGGCCAGTTCGACCCGAACTGGCACTTCGGCGTCGGCGCGATCTGGTTCTACGCTCTCGACAGCGCGATGTCCGGAACGATCAACGTCACGAACAACGCCATCAATGACAGCCCGTTCGAGGCGTTCCAGTTCATCGGCAGCAGCATCACCAACGTCAACATCACCAGCAACACAGTGGCTAACGCCGGGACCTTCGTCTTCCAGGACCAGGCCTCGGGATCCGCCTCCGTCTCCGGCCTGACCGCGACGGGCGTCGGCGACGCGGGCGTCTATGACTGCGGCTCGGGGATGACCATTACCCAGGGCTCGGGCAACTCGGGCTGGTCGAGCAGCACCTGCGGCTTCCCGGCCAGCCAGGCGCTCGATGTCAGCCCCGACATCCTGACGTTCGCCAACCAGAACGCCGGCTCGACCAGCCCGAGCCAGACGATCACCGTGCTCAACGGCGGGACCGCCGCGACGAGCATCGGCGCCATCTCGGCGACCGGCGGCTTCGCGCAGACCAACACCTGCGGGTCCAGCCTCTCGTCCGATTCCACCTGCACGATCAACGTCACGTTCACGCCGACCGGATCCGGCGTCAGCACCGGCACCCTGTCCATCCCCAGTGGTGAGCCGGGCAGCCCGGCGACAGTCGCACTCGTCGGCACGAGCGGCAGCTCGACGGTGCCCAACAACGGCCTGACCGTCGCACCGGCCAGCCTGTCGTTCGGCGACCAGAACGTCGGCTCCACGAGCGCGGCCCAGTCCGTCACGGTCACCAACCCGGGCACCGCCGCGGCGGCGATCTCCTCGGTCGCCGTGTCCGGTCCGTACTCGCAGACCAGCACGTGCGGCAGTTCGCTGGCCGCCGGGTCGTCCTGCACCGTGAGCGTCACGTTCGCCCCGGCCGCCGGCGGTACCCAGACCGGCACACTCTCCATCACCAACTCGACGACGACCCTGCCGCTGGCGGTGAGCCTGACCGGGGTGGGCGTCACATCCACGACCAACCTGGCGCTAGGCGCCACGATGACCGCCAGTGGCTCCACGTCGGGCTTCCCCCCGTCGAACGCCAGCGACGGCAACACCAGCAGCTACTGGGAAAGCACCAACAGCGCCTTCCCGCAGTGGCTGCAGGCCAACCTGGGCTCAGCGCAGGCCGTCGGGTCGATCACCCTGGACCTGCCGCCGCCGGTCGCCTGGGCCACCCGCACCCAGACCCTGTCCGTCCAGGGCAGCACC
>Ga0265338_10002447_pt1 | contig 27840 bp, 23 predicted proteins | sample 42126metaG_FD_193579 | JGI IMG/M metagenome (GOLD analysis project Ga0265338, IMG submission 193579) | Rhizosphere microbial communities from Carex aquatilis grown in University of Washington, Seatle, WA, United States - 4-21-26 metaG | ecosystem: Host-associated > Plants > Roots > Rhizosphere...
ACACGTTACCGATATTGGAGTCACGGTTCAGGTGTTCGTCGACCACATTACAAGCCGGATATTCCCCTACGAGCTATGTGGTTTGCGGGCAGACCTTGGCGCGATTTGAAAATGATTTATCTATAGTTGTCCCTGTAGCCATTAGCTCCCAGGCCTCCTTGATAGCGTCAAAGCATTCGGGATCCGTAGCCGCGTAGCCTGTTTGTCTGCGGTATCCAAGCGGGACACTGCCATTGTGAAGCCCTGACAAAAAACGAGCCCGTAGCCCATTTTTGGCCCGCTCACCCCTGACGTCGTTGTCCATTTGAGCGAACCCGGCCAGCATCGTCTCTACGAACTTCTCGGTAGGGGTGTCGCCGGTTGGCTCGGATGCTGAAACCAGAGTGATATCGCACCCAGTAAGCTTCTGGCGAATCGCGAGGTAGTCTGCGGTCTGACGGGATATGCGGTCCAGGCGGTAAACGATTACCGCGTCGATGTCGCGTTTGTGCTTGCGACAGTACTCGAGCATCTCGATCAGGGTCGGCCTACCAGAAATAGTCTTGGCCGACCGGCCTTCCTCTCGGAATATCTGCGTGACTTCTAGGCCTCTGCGTTCAGCCTCTTTCTTGCAGATATCAGCTTGAGTGTCCAGGGAATAATTCTCTACTTGCTCTTCCGTCGAAACTCGCAGGTACAGCACCGCTTGCTGTTTGCTAGAGACGCCGTTGATAGAAGAGCCACCCGCCATCTGTTACCCTCGCATCAGCTGTTTTAGAGTCTGACCTTCAAACACCGTGCGCTCGAAGTCGTCCATGAAAGCGTCGATCAAGTATTGCAGTTCAGTTATTTGTGCCCCGAGATCCTGATCGGACACGTCTGCTACCTCGTCTGCCATGATCCGCCTGGCCTGCTGTAACCGCGCGTCATGCTCCACAGTGGGGAATATAGTGCCCAGTGCATCTTGGAACGGTCTAATGGGCGAGACAGCACCGCTGGGAGCTGGTGTACTGGCAGTCACCTCCGTAGGGAGCACGGACATCCGGTCGGCATCATTTGTCGTCGGTAAGAGTTGCGTTTGGACCATGTTCACATTCCCTCGAAACTATCCATATACTGATAGTATATCAATATATGGATAGGGTCAATGCTTCTTATGGTGAAAAAGCTAGGCCAACTCAGCGCACAAGCTTTACGAAATAAGCGTATTTATGGTAAGAATAGCTTTCCGAAGGCTCGAGGGCGTAACAACATTTACCGGGACACGGTCGCCCGATGCAGCTTATATACACGTTCATAAACGCCCCCGCCTACTTTGTAAATGCGCATCATTTTGGTGATGTTATAAATCTGATGATTCTTTGGCTCGGGATGTACGTGGATGCCGCGATCTTGAGCCTACTTGGTCTCGCGTTCATCGGACTGATTCGAAACTTCTTGCCGCTAATTGGCTTCATTTTGCGAAAGCGGGGAGTAGGCGGCGAGGACACTACCGGCACTTTCCTGGAACTAACGTTTCCTTACGACCACAAAAAGTCGGCGCATGCTAGCCGGCAGCTCCATATTCTTATGCAAGATCAATTCAGGCCCTCCGGTCGTTTGGAAAGACTTGCCGCTCGGAAGAAACGCTACTCGTTCGAACTTGTAGGTACCCGCGAAAAGGGCATTCGCTACGTAGTAATGGTCCCGACTGAGGAAGTCGACACTATAAGCCGCCACTTGCTGTCGTTTTCTCCTGGACTCAAGATCCAAGAGGTGAGTGACTACCTGCCAGACGAGCCCGGAACGTTCACTATGGCGGTTGAGTTACAACTAGCAGCCGACTTCGTTCTGCCCCTGGAGGGGCAAGAAGCAGTCGAGGAACATGACCCTATGGCCTACTTTTTCGGGCAAATGACTAAGCTTTCACCCACCGACCTGATTGCGCTCCAGTTCGTTACCTCTCCGGTGCATGCAGGGACGCACCATCGGGTAACAAGGCACGTACGCAAGCTCCGGCAAAGCATCTCCGACGGCATGGCTTTGGGACCGTTACTGCGCCCGATCCAGCCGGTTCCTCATTGGATCACGCTGCTCGTATTCCCGCCGCTCTGGGTACTGCTAATGGCGGTTAAGCTAATCATTTCGCTGCCACGTCTCATCATCGATCCGGACAGTCCAAACCTAACAGTATTCGAGCCCAGCAGGCGTGTCGTCGCCACGTCAGTTGACCCGTTCGAAGAAGATCTCAAAGCTGCAATCAAGGGCAAACTCGATCAGCAGTTATTTGAGACTTCTGTCAGGGTTTATGTGCAAGCGTCGTCACCTGCCAAGGCGTACACCAAGACCACATCGATCGTGTCGGCGTTCAATCCTTTCGCGAATGGACGACAGCGGTTCGCATATAGACGCACTTTCGGACGCATCGCGCCGCCAGAGCAGCTGATAGCGTCGTTTCGTCACCGCCAATTATCTAACTACATACTGGCTCTAAACCCGATCATCTCAAGTTCCGAGCTAGGGGATCTCTACCATCTGCCCAATACCGATCTCAAAAGGACTGCGGGCCTTGTACATAGTCGCAGCCGAGAACTATCTGCGCCGCTATCACATAAATCGGCCGACACCAGCCTCGATGTCATCATGGGCCAAAACCAGTACGCTGGTGAGACGAATCCGATCGGCATGACGCTAGAACAACGTCAAAAACACACCTACATTCTTGGTAAGACCGGAATGGGCAAGACGACTCTGATAACCAGCGCCATTTATCAGGATATGGTAAACGGCAAAGGCCTGGCTGTCCTGGACCCTCACGGGGACATGTTCAAGGAATTACTGCAGATTGTGCCAGAGCATCGCCGAAAGGATGTGGTAGTTTTTGACCCGTCAGACAGGGCCTTCCCCATTGGTCTCAATCTTCTTGATCCCGGCATTGAGTTCGACCGGCTCGACGATAAACACGAGTGGATCACAAGTACCGTAATCAGTATCTTTCAAAAGCTGGCGGCTAAGGAACAGTGGGGCCCACGTATGGAGCACATCCTTCGGTATGCCACACTCACGGCCCTGCAATTGCCGGACCCAACTCTCTATAATCTCCAACGGCTATTAACCGAGAAACAATATCAGAAGGACGTCACAGAAAAGCTCAGCGACCCAATCCTAAAGCAGTTCTGGTCTGAAGAGTTTGCGTTACTCGGAACCATGCAGATGGGTGGAGCAACATCACCGCTTACGCATCGACTAGGTCACTTCATCGGCACCAAAATGTCTCGTCATATTCTGCTTCAGCAAAAAAGCACGATTAGCATCTCGGACATCATGAACGACGGGAAGATCTTGCTAGTGAATCTGTCGAAGGGTGACCTTGGCGAAGACCAGAGCGCCTTCTTCGGTACAATCATTACATCGCTAATTTGGATGGCCGCATATCAGCGAGCCAAGAGGCCGGAAGCGAGTCGCCGCGATTTCTTTGTATACGTCGATGAGTTCCAAAATTTCGCCACCCCGCGATTTTCGGAAATCATTTCTGAAGGCCGCAAGTTCCACGTTTCTCTTATACTCTCGCACCAAAACGTTGCCCAAATCGAAGACCAAAACATACTCAAGGTTGTATCCGGTAACGCCAATACCATCATCTGCCTGAGTGCTGGCCCCGACGATGAAGACTTCATCCTGCCGTTTATGAAGCCCGAAGTTGAGAAGGGCGATATCGTTAATCTCCCTCCGTATCACTTCTTCATGAAGGTACATCACACTACATCCGAGAGCGCCTACTCCGGCCAAACCGTGCCCCTAGCAGTCAAAGGCTCGCAGGCGACTGAAGACTCTGTAATTTCTCGGTCCAGGGTTGCTTATGGCACCCCCATCGCCACGGTTGAAGCATATCTTGGAGCATTGATCACGGTCAAACCTAAAAAGAAGTCTCCCAAAAGGACACCGGACGCACCGAAACACACTCAGGAAAAGGCATTCTAAATGTGTCAGCGAACTGACACACAAAACGCTCAGAGTCGAGCGTACGGAATGGAAATCCGTACCACTTACCCTTATAGAAACAGGAGTAGGAGGGGTAGGCAAACATGACAACACCGCAAATCACAAAACAACAACAAACAATACTCACTCACCTCTACCAATACAGATTCCTAAACAGAACCCAAATCCAATCATTCTTAAATCACAAAACACACAATAGAATAAATAGCTGGCTAAAAAATCTATATGAGAACAATTTCGTCAAACGTATATACTCAAGCAACTTCGGCGAAAATACCAAGCCAGCTATTTATTCCGTTGGCCCCAATGGCATCAGGTTCCTAAAGAGCCAAGCCAACCTGCCCCCCGAGCAGGTCAGAAAACTATACCGGGAATCGGATCGGTCAGAGAACTTTGTCAATCGGTGCGTGATGCTGGCCGACATTTGCCTCACCCTCCGCGCCGCAGCATCCACCGGCGGTGCCTCCGGCGTAACGACGACGTATACCTTTTCGACTGCGGCAGATATTGCGGATGCGGAGAATGAATTGCATCTCCTTCAGCACATGAAGCTGCAGCTTATTATCACAAAGCAGGAGGGACCTTCCAGTCACTCCTACTCCGCCATCGAGGTATTTGACCCCACTATCCCCAACTATGCCATTAGAAACCGGCTGAGGGCCTTCCTGGGTCTTTACGACGACTGGGCCAGAAAAATCGGGGAACATTTCCCGAGCCTGCTAATTATCTGCCCAACTAAGGCGGGCATGATCTACGCAAAGAGATATGCCAAAAAACTCCTGGACGAAATCGAACGGCCCAACGACCTGAAAATAAGGTTTACAACCGTCGACAAGCTGAAAGCATCCGGAGCTACCGGAGAGATCTGGGAGTCTGCGTAGTGTCCTCTTAGCTCGCCCAAAGAAAAGGCCCGGGAATCCGAAGATCCCGGGCCAGTTTCTAATACTCGTCGGCGAGCATCACGGTCAAGACTCGCTGGCAATTCCTTGACAGCGGATGCTCACCGTACTGGAGTTTACGGTCGTAGTAGTCCAACTTCCAAAACACCTTCTGATCCCTCCAGGTGATGCTACCGAAATCATGCTCTCCGTGCGGATCGTTATCCTCGGTAAACGTATCAAACGCTCGAACCGCCCGGAGCAGCCCCGCCAAATCGTCCAGCTCCTTCACTCCTCGAGTGATCGTCACTCCGAACCCGCCGCGCCGAAACGCATCATTCAACTCTGCTATCTTTGTAACTTCTTCTGTTACCATTCGGACCTCCTAGTTATTCTTCTCCCGGGCGGACCTCCCGCCCTGACGGTAGGGCAAGGACAGAGCTGGGTACGTCAAGGTGGAGCTCCACACCTGCAGAACGACCTTGATGGACCCAGGTCTGTCCTTATGATTAGAAGAAGGGGGAGGTCTCTCAACTCCGAAACCGGTCGAGGCGGTTTGTCGGTTATCAGCTTTACAAGGGTAGAGTTACTCTGCCACTCATTACAGAGTTGACCATGATGGTATAATTTTCAGGTTAAAGCCGGTCATTTTTGCTTGCTGCAAGACAAAAATTCGAAGGACACACAATCCTGGCAGGATTCCCCCCAGGGGCATACGGCCATGTCTATAAGGCCGAGCATGAAACCACTCATGCAGTGGTTGCTATCAAGATCTGTAATGGTGGCCTCCCAAAGTCAGATGTAGCTCGGTTCAGGGAAGAAAACGCAATTCTGCAGAAGCTTAAGACCCACGAAAATGTTATCGAATCCTTCAGTGACATCCTGGTGAAGAAAGCCCAACTCTACTATCTAATGGAGTGCGCGGACTGTGATCTTGATGAAGCGCTTGCGCGTCGAAGACTCGCGACAACTGATGAAAAACTAAAGTATTTCTTAGGAATTTGTGAGGGCATTCGACACGCGCACGGAAAAGGCATCGTACACCGTGACGCCCATCCCGGTAATGTATTGTTTAAGATGACAAATGGGGTTGGAATCGCCAAACTTGCAGACTTCGGCCTTGCGAAGGATTTCACAACAGGGAGACGAAGCCCAAAGGCGATGGCCCTTTGGGGGTATGACGAAATACGCGCGCCGGAAATTATCTTTAGAATAAAAGATGCCGAACACCTCAATGACTACAAGCTAGCAGAGATATATAGTCTTGGCGCCATCTTAAGGTATTTGTTTTACCCTGAATTTAGCTACTCCGTGGCCTTGAAGGCGAGTATTGATTCCTACAGGGGCAGGCTTGGCCTTACACCAGGCGCGTACTATGCTCTAAGTGAAGCAGAAAGAGCACAACACTACAGCGAGTGGCTACAGAGCAAAGACCCAAAACTAGAAAGCCAGCTAGAAACTCCGCTTCCAGAAGTAGAGCGAGGGCAAGCAATTACCCAAATCGTCCAGAAAATGTGCCATGCTGATCGGTCCCAGCGACTGGGCACAGTCGAGGAAGCTATTAACGAAGTAGGGAAGGTTTGACGGATGCAGACTCTAACCCCATCGGTCACTGAGCCCCAGGCAAAGGAGGCTATCTTCTCCCCCGGCGATCCCACGCCAAGTCCAGGGTTGTCATCGTTCGAGGCGCGCATCTCACCTCCAACCGTATCACTCGATAACCCCGCTTTGCGTGACTATGTAGCGCGCCAAAGAAAGCGGGTTAAGGAGTATGTGCACCCATCACAGAACCCGAGAGCTCTCATGGAGCTCGGAGACATCCATGCGATAAGGGGTGAGATCCCTGCCGCCATAAATTGTTACAAGAACGCCATAGCGCTAGACTCCTCCCTGATCCTGGGCTACAAGAAGATAATCCCATTACTTCTTAACCTTCGTAGAGTAGACGAAGCTGATAGATTCTTTAGCCGGCTAGTGGGCGCAACAAATCAACATGTAGATTATGTCCAGGACTACTCACTCTTTCAGATGTCTCAGTTTCCAACAGATTTGGAGCGAATCAAGCGTGTGCGACACCATCTGCAGGCCCTTGTAGAGCACAACCCCAAACATGCAGCATTGCTGAACACGTACGGTATTGTTTTGCTAATGTGGTTTGACGACATCGACCAGGCAAGAGACCAGTTTTTAAGGGTTCTCAAATTTGACGACCATAATATCCACGCAAACAATAACTTTGGCCTATGTTGTCTTTATCGGGGCAACAATGACGAGGCGAAGAGTTATTTCGAGAAAGCGATTTCAATAGATCCAAATTATGTCCCTGGGTACGAAAACCTTGCTGCCAACGAACTATCACTAGGTCACAATGACGAAGCGCTAACAATACTGACCAAGGCTCTGGCCAACGGTATCCACTTGACAGTCCCATGGCAACACAACCTAGGGTGGTTGCTGATCTTACGCGGGGACTACCAAAAAGCAAAGCCAATATATGTGGAGCTTTCACGAGCCGAGCCTTCTAACAATCTCGTGCTAAACAACTTGGGTTATTGCGAGGAGCGGACTGGTGACCAAGATGCGGCAAAGAAAGTCTATTCTGCAGCTGTCATGGCATTCCGCGAGCACCAGAAAAGTGGTGTGGACGAAGCATATAGGAAGGCATCGCTCAACGCTTATTACAACCTGGGCCGAGTATTAAATGGCGAACGCGACAACAACCTAACAGATCAGATCGGGAAGGAAATTATCCATCTCGATGGCCCCAACGCACGCGGATACTATTTCAGGGGTGCTGCCGCGATAAGGGAGAAGAAGTTTGTCTTCGCAAAGGCAGAGCTAGAAAAAGCATTTGACCTGAAGCCAGATTTTGTAGACCCGTACATCGATCTTGGGTTCTATTATGAGAGCATCGAGCATAATTACGATAAGGCAGTTTATGTGCTTCAAACGGCAGATGAGAAGGGCCTGCAGCACCCCTTAGTGGCGAATAATTTAGCCTATGCATATATAAAACAAGGCTCACTGGACAAAGCTCAACGAATTCTTCAAACAAAACTAGAGCACCCAGCGCTGCTTGCGACCCGAGGCTTATTTCAAATGCACAAGGGTAACGTCAAAGAGGGCAATGACTTATATAAAAAAGCAATTGATACTCTCAAGTCCGAGAGAGCTAAGGATGAGGCAAAGCAGGCATGGCATTATGAGCTGGCAGACTACTACCGTAATCAAGGAATGGTCCAACAAGCCGAAGATGAGTTACGTGTCGCCATGGGGGTTAATGTACAGACGTATATCGAACAAGATATCAAGGTGTTAATGGCCGAGCTCAAAGAACTGTCCCGGGATCAACCTAAGCTCAATTAAGATAAGTCTTGCCCCGTCCAACCACAAGAGATATAACTATAGTGATAGCCGCTGTGAGGTGGAAATTTTTGGGTACTTGCAGGTACCAGAAGTTATAACTCAATAGGGCTATCGTCGAACGGGCTGAAGAAGCCCGTTCGTATTGCTCTCAAGCTCGCCTTATTGCTTACTGAAGCGTAATATGCCTTAACTGCTTGTGCCATAACTAAAAAGCGAAAACATTGGCGTGCCCGAGACAATAAAGGTAAGCTATTACCAGATAGCATATGATCAAACTCAGTAATTTAGCTCGCGGAACTAGGGTGCGTGGAATAGAGCCTGACCAAACGGTCCAGGTCATTGATGTTACTCATTCTGGTCCGGATGCCGCTACGGTTACATATCGAACGCCTGACAACCGGCTCGGCGAGCGAACACTATTTGCGGAAGATCAAGATAAGCTCGAGGTTGTTCAGGAAGAAATTTCGTGGGATTTCACGGGCGACCCTGATGCCTTCAAGCTAGCGGTCGAGGCCTACCGCATAAATGTTGCCCACCTATTTGACCCCATGATGGCGGTCCATACATCCAACGTCGAGCCACTCCCGCACCAAATCACGGCTGTGTACAGCGCAATGCTGCCAAGGCAGCCGTTACGATTTGTGCTTGCTGACGATCCTGGAGCCGGAAAGACTATTATGGCGGGCTTGCTAATCAAGGAGCTTATCCTTCGTGGAGATGCAGATCGCGTATTGATCGTGGCACCTGGCAGTTTGGTGGGCCAATGGCAAGAAGAGCTACTAGAAAAATTCGGATTGGAATTCGATATCCTTTCGAAGGACGATCAGGACAGCGCAAAGAACCCCTTCGAGCGTCGCACTCATGTTATATGCCGACTTGATCAGCTGTCGCGGAACGAGGATCTCGCCAATGACGCGGCTCAAATTTCCTGGGACCTCGTGATCTTCGACGAGGCGCACAAGCTGGGAGCCAGATTCTCTTCGGGCAACACCATAGACAAAACCAAGCGATTCGAGCTTGGCGAGCTGCTTGGAAGTTCAACCCGACACTTTCTCCTAATGACTGCCACGCCGCACAATGGCAAGGAAGAAGATTTTCAACTGTTCCTATCCTTACTAGATGGCGATAGGTTCTACGGTAAGCAACGCGACGGCTCCCGCAAGGCCAATGTCGAAGACCTCATGCGACGCATGGTAAAGGAAGATCTGCGAAGATTTGATGGCTCTAAGCTCTTTCCCGAGCGACGCGCACAGACCGTTACTTATGAGCTCTCTGATATCGAGCAAGCACTATATGAGGCTGTTACCCGCTACGTGAGACAGGAGATGAACCGAGCGGAGCGCTTGCAGGGGGACAAACGAATCCAGATCGGTTTTGCCCTAGCCTCATTGCAGCGAAGGTTGGCATCAAGCCCCGCCGCAATCTTCAAATCTCTGGATAATCGGCTCAAGCGTCTAAACGAAAAACTAGATGAGGTTCGAGGCGGTGGCAACTTACAGGATATGCCGGCTCCGGACTTTCCGGACCCGGAAGACCTTGAAGATGATCTTCCAGATGAAGAGTACGAGACCTATGAAACCGAAGTTGTTAGTCACGTAACGGCCGCCCAAACCGAAACAGAGCTGCTCGCAGAGATAGAAGTTGTCCGAGATTTGCGCGAGCAGGCGTACGAGGTCAAGCTCTCGGGTCAGGACCGTAAATGGGAGAAACTCTCCGAATTGCTCCAAAGCACTCCTGAAATGCGCGATGCTCGCGGCCAAATGCGAAAGCTGATCATCTTTACCGAGTACAAAGACACACTCGAATACTTAAAAGACAGAATTCAGAACTTGCTCGGCAATCCTTCAGCCGTAGTAGAAATCCAAGGATCAACCGGGCGTGATCAGCGTAAGGCAATTCAGGAGGACTTCTGCAACGTACCCGAAGTTTTGGTACTGGTTGCAACCGATGCGGCAAGTGAAGGTATCAACCTGCAGCGGGCTACCAATCTCATGATCAACTATGACTTGCCATGGAACCCCAACCGGCTTGAACAGCGTTTTGGTCGTATACACCGCATCGGCCAAGAGCAAATTTGCTGGCTCTGGAACATGGTGGCCGGATCTACCAGGGAAGGTGAAGTTTATCAGCGCCTTCTCCAAAAGCTTGAAATTGCCCGCAAAGCGCTCGGTGGCAGAGTGTTCGATATTCTAGGTGAGCTGTTCGAGGAAAAGCCCCTCAGGCAGTTGTTGATCGACGCCATCAGATATGGCGAGGACACGGCCAGACTAACAGATATTGATAAGACCCTTGATAGCAAGCTCAGCGAGGACGCAATTAGGCAGGCACTCGAGCTAAAGAAGAATATGCTGGCGGAAGAAGCCCTTTCTACGGACCAGATCTACAAAGTGAAGGAAGAGATGGACAAAGCTGAAGCAAAGCGTCTTCAGCCGTACTTCGTGCGCAGCTTCTTCCTGCAAGCCGCGAAGCACCTTCAGATGGAAGTGCGAGAACGCGGAAGCTCCAAACTATTCGAGCTCCCGTACGTACCACAACGTATCCAGCAACGCGACCGCCTAATCAATGGCCGAGATAGAAGGTACGCCTTCCCAGTGTCCCGCAGGTACGAACGAATATGCTTTGAACAAACCCAGCTCAACGCAGGTACGAAGCCAACCCCCGTCCTAATGCACCCGGCTCACCCACTTATGCAGGCAATGACCGACATCGTGCTTGAGGACACCCGGTCCACCCTCAACTACGGCGCAGTAATGGTTGACCCTCAAGCGAATCCTTCGGACAAGCCATACCTGCTCGTATTAATGGAACATTCGGTGCGAGAGGGCTCAGAACAGACGGACCGAGTAATTTCGAGGCAAGTACAGTTTGTGAAGGTCGCCCTCGATGGCGAGGCCTCTGTCGCCGGCTGGGCGCCACACCTAGACTTAGTGGCAGCAACAACCGATGAGCGCAAAAATGCAAAAAAGAAGCTGGATGCCCCAAACCTAACTGAGCTTCTGACTAAGACCGCACCCCAATTCGCTACCGGAACCATGGCTCGTACGCACTTTTCTGAAATCAAGAATAGACGTGAAGAGTGGGTCGCAAATACACTGCAGGCCGTCCACGAGCGCCTAAATGGCGAAATAGCGTACCTGACCGACCGCCTGTTCAAGATTGAAGAGGACATTGCTGCGGGCAAGCAGCCAAAGGTCCAGGCAAGCAATTTGCGCGAGCGCATAGACGAAATCGAACAGCGCCTAGAGCGACGAAAGCGCGAACTTGAGCGTCAGCGTAACCTAGTCTCGCTTCCCCCTCGCGTAATAAGCTGCACATTAGTGGTTCCCCCCATGGCGGACGGCCAGCCTGCTGCTAATCAAGTTGACGCGGCTGCAAAAGCCCGAATAGAGCACTTAGCGATGGCGAAAGTGTCCGAGATAGAAAGCGCCAAAGGCCATCAGCCGATCGATGTTTCGGCAGATAACTGTGGCTGGGATATTACCTCGCGACCTCCACTAGAGGGAGATTTGCTCCCCGATGACCTTCACATTGAAGTTAAGGGCCGACAATATGGGCAAACTACCGTAACGGTAAGCAGGAATGAGGTTATAACGGGGCTGAACCAGGGTGACAGGTACTACCTCGCCATAGCTCTCATTAAAGACGACGCGGTCAAAGAACTCTACTATGTACGAGCGCCATTTTCTTCGGAGCCTGATTGGGCGGAAGCAAGCAAGAACTTGGATTTAAGCCGCCTGCTTAGCCGCGCAGACAGAATAAGTCTGGAAGAGCCTGTATGAAGAATCAACAAATAAGGTCGCCGAGAAAACTAATTGAAGTGGCTCTACCCTTGGACGCTATCAACTTCGCATCCGCTGCCGAAAAGCAGCCGGGCATTGGCGCGCATCCGAGAGGATTGCACTTGTGGTGGGCGCGTCGTCCTCAAGCTGCGGCCAGAGCAGTATTATTTTCGCAGCTCGTTAACGACCCAGGGTTTGAAAGGGGTAACGGTTTTCAGCGTGGGCTTAAGAAAGAAGCTGCAAAGCATGCACGTACTCGTATCTTTAAAATATTGGAGCAACTTGTTCGTTGGGAGAACAGAGACAACGAAGCTGTATTTGCGGCCGCCAAGAATGAAATCTGGAATAGCTGGCGTGAGACATGCGAGCTTAACAAAGACCACCCGGAAGCTGCGACCTTGTTCGACCCTGAGAAACTCCCCGCGTTTCACGATCCCTTCGCCGGTGGCGGCGCTATCCCGCTGGAAGCCCAGAGGCTAGGTCTTGAAAGTTTCGCTTCCGATTTGAACCCCGTCGCAGTGTTGATCAATAAAGCGATGATAGAAATTCCACCGCGATTTGATGGGCGGGAACCAGTTGGACCAGCCCGCAAAGACACGCGCATACCGGCAATTGCCCCCGATTGGCAGGCAGCGACAGGATTGGCCGAAGACATACAGCGCTATGGAGCACTGTTGGAGGAAGAAGCTTTCCAGAGAATAGGACATCTTTATCCAAAAATAGATCTTCCAGAGCAACACGGCGGAGGATCGGGAACTGTGATCGCTTGGCTGTGGGCCCGGACGGTAAAGAGCCCTAACCCAGCGTTCGCCCATATTGACGTTCCACTTGTTGCCAACTTCGCACTATCTGGGAAACCTGGTAGAGAGGCGTATGTACTGCCCATAGTTGATGCAGACAGATACCGTTTTGAGGTCAAGCAGGGCAGTGTTCCTGCGGCACTAGCTCATGGCACTAAGGCGCCGGGTCGTGGTGCAAACTTCGTCTGTCTGCTTTCTAACTCGCCAATCAGCGGCGACTACATCAAAAGCGAAGGCCAAGCAGGTCGCATGGGTACTAGGCTCATGGCTATCGTGGCGGAGGGTCATCGAAAGCGCGTGTATCTATCCCCTACGACCGAGCATGAGGAGACTTCCCTGCGCGCAAAGCCAATCTGGCGCCCAACTGGTAAGATTCCTGCTCGTTTGACCGGAGGCACGTGTGTCCCATACGGACTGAAAGAATGGGGTGACATTTACACATCGAGGCAACTACTCGCCCTGACTACTTTTTCTGATCTGATAGGTGAAATGCGAACGACAATAGAATCAGACGCGATTAGTCATGGATGGCGCGATGACAAAAAGGGGCTTGATGATGGGGGAGACGGCGCTGCTGCGTATGCGGACGCTTTGTCTTTATACCTTGCATTCGCAGTAGACAGGCTGGCCGATTACGGCAGCAGCATTGCAACCTGGAAATCTTCAGGCGAACAAGTAATGCAGACGTTCAAACGCCAAGCTATTCCAATGACGTGGGATTTTCCAGAATCCAATTTTTTCGCCGGCAAGGCAATCTGTTGGGAAAACGCAGTGAAGTATACTGCACAGAATCTGATTGCATCCAACTCAGGGGCACATTCGACGCCGGGGCACGCTGCTCAAGCTGACGCACAGCACCAAAGCATAAGTGCTCTCAAGGTTATCTCTACAGATCCGCCATACTACGACAATATTGGATACGCGGACCTGTCTGACTTCTTCTACATTTGGCTTCGCAGGTCCCTCCGGGACATATACCCCAGCTTGTTTGCAACCATGGAAGTGCCAAAAGCAGAGGAGCTAGTCGCTGCCGCATATAGGCACGGTGGCAAACAGCAGGCCGAAGAATTTTTCCTTGATGGTATGACCGATGCCATGCAAAGCCTCGCACGGCAAGCGCATCCGGCTTTTCCGGTAACCATCTACTATGCATTCAAGCAATCGGATACGACTGATGCGGGCACGGCCAGCACGGGATGGGAGACATTCCTGGAAGCAGTAATAGAAGCGGGCTTTGCCATCACCGGCACATGGCCAATGCGAACCGAGCTTTCCAATCGAATGATCGGGTCTGGCACGAATGCACTTGCGTCGAGCATAATTCTCGCGTGCCGTCAGCGTGAACTTTCCGCAGTGTCAATATCCAGGCGCGAGTTTCTAGCTGAGCTCAAAGAAGGGCTAGCAGAAGCCGTGGAGGCAATGATTAACGGCACGGAAGGAATGTCCCCAGTCGCGCCGGTGGATCTGGCCCAGGCGGTCATTGGACCCGGCATGGCCATTTTCTCAAAGTACTCATCTGTACTTGAAGCAGACGGCACCTCAATGACAGTGCATGCGGCGCTGACATTAATTAATCGGATGCTTACCCAGGGCAAAGATGAGTTTGACGCCAACACCCTCTTCTCTCTTAGCTGGTTCGAGCAGCATGGCTGGAATCAGGGGGAATTCGGTTCGGCAGATGTGTTGGCTCGTGCCAAAGGCACCAGTGTGGATCTGGCAAGGGGCTCGGGAGTACTCGCTTCAAGTGCCGGCAAGGTACGGCTGCTAAAACCGGCCGAGTATGATCTTAAGTGGAATCCCCAGAAAGACATGATAATCCCAACCTGGGAGCTACTGCACCACCTGTCGTCTCAGTTCGAACATGGCGGGACAGAGGAGGCCGCTAAGCTACTGGCCCGTGTTGAGCCGGCAAAGGTGACGCCAGCATCCGTTCGCAAGCTTGCGTACCAGCTTTACACCCTGTGCGAGAGAACCGGCAAGGCTGAAGACGCAAGACGATATAACAATCTGGTTCTTGCGTGGGACACCATCAGTCAGCTGGCGGAATCGCTTGGCAGAGCCGGCACACAGGCAAATCTATTTCAGGGAGTGTAAGATAGTATCATGACCACATTAAAACCATGGCGCGAAGTCGCAATACCGCACGATGATGTCCTAAGGGGGACATTCCAGCAGGCTGAATTTGCAGCCGATCTCTCGGCCGTTCAACAGAACAAGGCCAGCGAAGAGTACCAAGACGCTCGAAAGTTCTTTGAGCGAACGTTCATTACCGAAGGTATGCGTCTTCTACTCGAAAACGTTGTCAAAAGGCTTACCGGCAAGGGGGGCGATCCAGTCATACAGCTTCAAACGTCGTTCGGTGGCGGCAAGACGCACACTATGCTCGCCGTATACCATCTCGCCAGTCGATCCTTCCCTGCTTCAGAACTACGGGGTGTAGAGCCAATACTCGATAATGCTGGTGGTTCGGACTTGCCTCAAGCTAGAGTAGTCATACTCGACGGAACCGCTTTGGGGCCGAACGAAGTCAGACAAAGAGGCGAAGTGGAAGTGCACACACTGTGGGGCGAGCTTGCTTGGCAGCTCGGAGGAAGTGAAGCCTACGACTTGCTAAAAGCTTCCGATGAGGCAGGAACTTCGCCGGGCAAAGAGGTTCTTGTAAAACTTCTTCAGCAATTTTCCCCGGCCGTCATACTAGTCGATGAGCTGGTCGCATATGTTCGACAACTCAGCCACGAGAACTCAGGTGCCGGGAGTTACGACTCTAACTTGTCATTCATCCAGGCGCTTACCGAGGCCGTAAAACAAGTTCCAACGTGCTGTGTATTAGCATCATTGCCAGAGTCGGAGCTAGAAGCTGGAGGAGAGAGGGGACAGAGAGCCCTCGAGGCACTGTCAAACGTTTTTGGCAGGGTTCAGGCGCTCTGGAAGCCCGTAAGTAGCGAGGAAGCGTTTGAGATTGTGCGGCGTCGTTTATTCAAAAATGATATCGACGAGACGGTGGTCAAAGCGACTTGCAACGCTTTTTATGAAGTGTATGCTGCAGACCCTTCCTACCCCAACGAAACTCGAGAGGCCCAGTACCGCGAGCGGATGGAGCGTGCCTACCCTGTCCACCCCGAACTGTTCGACCGTCTGTACCAAGACTGGTCATCGCTCGAAAAATTCCAACGAACCCGCGGCGTTCTAAAGCTCATGGCTAAAGTCATCCACAGACTCTGGCAGGACGGCATTAGCGATTACCTAATCACTCCGGGCAGTTTGCCGCTCTATGACACGGAAATCCGTACTGAACTCATCAACTACCTTCCTAACGGATGGGAACAAATAATCGAGTCCGAGCTCGACGGAGAGCGGTCTGAAGCATTCACCTTAGATGGCAGTAATCATTTTGGTGCAATCCAGGCCGCACGTCGCGTCGCCCGTGCGCTATTCCTAGACACCGCGCCATCCGTTTCTAGTAAAGCGAACCGCGGAGTTGAAAAGGGCACGCTACTCCTCGGCGTGGTACAGCCAGGTCAGCAAACTGGCTGGTTTAACGACGCGCTCACACAGCTAAATGATAGGCTTCATTTTCTCAATCACGCTGGTGACAGGTACTACCTCGATACTCGTGCAAACCTTCGCCGTACCATGGAGGATCGGCGCAAGAGTGTCAGCGCGGACGACGTTTCCGCGTACATTCGAGCATCGTTGCAGCGCCAAATCAATGTAACAATGTTCGTTGGCATACACGTATTCACATCTCACCATGATGTGCCGGATGATGCGTCACTACGACTCGTTGTATTACCCGATAAAGCCAGCTACTTCGCAGAATCAAGCGATTCTGACGCTGGCCGCACAGCCGCCTCGGCGTACTTAAAGCACCGAGGCGAACAGCCGCGCCTAAATGCGAATAGGCTGATATTCATGGCAGCAGATCAAGACGCGGCCGGGAACATGCGTAATCAAGTCAAGACTGCGCTTGCGTGGAAGTCGGTAGTATCAGACGCTAACGAAGCTCGCCTAAATCTAGACCAGTTCCAACTTAAGCTTGCAAGGCAGTCTCTTGAAGGCTCCGACGAAGCTGCACGCCACACCATCCTTGATGCGTATAGATGGCTGCTTGTCCCCGTCCAGTCGGCCAGTGCAGGGAATGTAGGGAAGCTTGATCTTGAGCCGCGTCAGCTGTCATCTTCGCAGAGCACAAGCGCCGAAATAGAGAGGGTGCTTAAAGAACACGAGGACGTAATAACGCGATGGGCACCGATCCATCTCTCCAACATTCTGAAGACTTGGTACTGGAAAGATAAGGCACACGTATCGGCCAAATCTGTATGGGAAGACTTTTGCAAATACCCATATCTTCCACGGCTTAGCAATATTTCTGTTTTTGAACAGACACTGTCGCAAGCAACGTTAACGAATGAGGCATTTGGAATTGCTTACGGATATCAAGATGGTCGGTTTGTTGATCCACATCTCGGAGATGGCTACAACGCTGCTCTAGATGGTTCAGTGCTACTTGTGGAGCCGAGCGCACTAACCAAGCAGCTCAGTAAGGACGCCTCAACAAGCCCAATCGTTACCGATGGCGGTGAAGCCCACCCATCTACTCCCGAGGGTGATGACGACGAGACGCCACCTACAGGCGCCAAGCGACCGCGTAGATTTATTGGTCGCGTACAATTTGAGAATTCTGCTTCCGCACCAATCAAATTCAAAGAAGTTTACGACGAGGTAATATCTCAGCTAAGCAAAGACGTCAGTACGCGCGTGACAATCAGCATCGACATCGAAGCGCATAGCCAAGCGGGATTTGATGAAGGCACGCAACGCGCTGTACGCGAGAATTCGAAAACGCTGGAACTTCTAGAGAGCGACTTCGAGGACGCATCGTCCATTTAGCCATGACCCAACTCTCCAAATCCGAATACATGATGTTCCTCCGCCACCCGGCCTGGTTGTGGCTCAAGAAGCACGACAAGACCAAACTCCCCCCGGTAGACGACAACACCCAGGCTATGTTCGACGCCGGCTTCCGCTTCGAGACCTACGCCGAACAACTCTTCCCGGACGGGGTGAAGATCGGATTCAATGACTACAATTCGTACCTCACCCTCCCGGTCCGCACCAAAGCCGCCCTCGCACAGGGCCACAAAACCCTCTTCCAGGGCCGGTTCGAACACGAGAACATCACCTGCATCTTCGATGTCATTACCGTAGTAGGGGACAAGACCCTCGATCTGTACGAGATCAAGTCTTCCACCGAAGCCAAACCCGAGCACAAGCTCGATCTCGCCTTTCAACTGGCTGTCGTAGAGGGTGCCGGCTACAACGTCCGCAAGATCTACGTCATCCACGTCAATAACCAGTACGTCCGAGCAGGGGACATCGACATCTCCGAATTCACAAACGTTAAGGATGTCACCGAAGACGTCAAAGAGCTCCGCGAACAAACCAGCCGGGACATCAAAAAGGCCCTTGCAGTCGCCAACTCCAGAACCTGCCCGGATATCTCACCATCCCACCTTGGCATCGGCGCACTCAGGGACTGGCTTGAGATCCACAAAAACCTCATCCCACTAGAGCCCGGAAACATCTATGAGCTTGTGGCCCCTGGAGCCGAGCGCCTGGGCAAGCTGGAGTCACTTGGTATAAAGAAACTCGCAGACATTCCCACGGGGTTCCCCCTTACCCCGGGCCAAGAGCGCCAAGTCCAGGCCGTCCGCGAGGGCCGCGTCCTGCTTGAGCCTGAAAACATCAAAAAGTTCTTGGCCACCTTCGAGTTCCCGCTCTACTTCCTCGACTACGAGACCATGTCCAGTGTCGTGCCCTACTTCGACGGCATGCGCCCCTACCAACAAGTACCATTCCAGTACTCTCTGCACATCCTGGACCACCCCGGCGCAGAACTAACGCATAAAGAGTACCTCCACCGCACCAACTCCAACCCGGTCCGCCCTCTTAGCGAGGCCCTACAAGGAGACATCGGCACCGCCGGCACCGTCCTCGCCTGGAACGCCAGCTTCGAGAAGGGCTGCAACACCACCATGGGCATCCTCGAGCCCAAGTTCAAAGAGTTCTACGAACACGTCAACAACCGCGTCCTCGACCTCATTGTCCCATTCTTCAGCGGCTGGTACGTCCACAAAGACTTCGGCGGTAGCGCCAGCATCAAGAAGGTCCTACCCGTCCTCGCACCCCATCTCTCATATTCCGCCCTTGGCATCCACGAAGGGGGAGCCGCCCAACGCCTCTGGATGGAAGCAGTACTAGACGGCACCCGTCCCACCGAGAAAGACCGCATCCTCCGCGACCTCGATGAGTACTGCAAACTCGATACGCTCGCCATGGTGAAGATTTACGAGAAGCTCCTCGTGGTGGAGTCGACCGCCATTGCAGGTTCAGGGGCAGTGCAATGAAATTGTTCCGGTACCGCAAGCCGTCGCTCAAGACTATGCTCGGTGTCACACGTGCCAAGCGTCAGCTAAAACGTGAGCTAGGCATTAGCCAGGTACAAGCCTGGACGAAGCCTAGCCGAGTGAAGCAAAGAGTAAAATACCGCCTTGGCCTCTACTCTCCGGCAGCACGAGTTATTCGCAACACCGCCAAGGGTCGTTTCCCCAGCTTACTTGGTCTGTTTGGCAGTAAGAAATAAATCATCAAATCGATCTCTTTATTACGCCCTTGACCTCGCCTTCAACCTTGAAATCATTGGCAGCAATGAAAGGACGGAATTTGCTATTCACTGACTGAAGAATGCGCCTGCCATCGTCGAGCCTCAGCAGCTTGATCAATGCCTCGCCATCGTTCACACAAACCACAACTTGGTTATCTCGCTCCTCCGAGGTCTTGCGGGCTATTACGAAGTCATCCTCTTGAATAGCCGGCTCCATTGAATCCCCACGGGCCCGTACCATGAAAGCCTCTGCGGCAGGGAAGGTAAGCAGCTTAGTGGATATCGCGATTCGGTCTATCGGGTTCCCGTCCAAAATTGAACCATTTGGGCCACACTGCGCCAACCCGTATAGATTGAGATAGGCGACCGGCCGCTCCGGGTCGGACAGGACTTGATAGTCTTGAGGGTTACCCGGGTTTCTTTTTAGGTAGCCTTTCTTCTCAAGCTGGTCGATATGGTGAGCGACAACGCTTGTTGAAGAAACACCCAGCTCGTCTTGTAGCTGCCGCACCGTTAGCGGCTCATCTATATTCTGCGACAAGAGTTTGAGTAACTTTTCCTGAGTCGGATGAAGCTTCTTCATTGATGTAAGCATAAGCGAAATAATATCCAAATTCAAGAACTTATTGACATGTTCTAAGAATCGTTCTAGTTTACTTGTAAGAGCGGAAAAACTCAAGGGATTCATGCGTCAGCAGCCCTGCGCCGCCGGAGTAGTGGTAAATAAGGAGAACGGGAAGCGTGGCTGTACTAGGAAACTATTTTGACGAAGCTCTGAGTAATATCGAACCAGACGACGACAAGAAAAACGCCGCCAAGGCTCACGCCGAGGTTAGCGCCGCACTTCGAGCCGACGAACGGCTGAAGAAGCTCGGGATCGATCCCGTTCTCATCGGCTCATATAAGCGCAATGTTTCCATTAAACGGGTGAAAGATGTCGACGTCTTCGGGCGCCTGGAGGAAGCCGACGAAAATCTCACGCCCGCCGCCGCATTGGACTTGTTTGAAGAAGTTCTAGCAGCAGAGTTTGGGCAGGATCGGGTGGAGCGTCAGCCCCGATCGCTCAAGATTAACTTCCCCGATTTCGATCTGACCGTAGACGCAGTTCCGGCTCGCCGGTGCGGCGACCACTGGGAGCTGCCCAATCGGCCAGAGGAGGCCGAGCGCGCGCAGTGGGTGGAAACCAATCCACTGCTTCTCAACGATCTCACGATCGAGATGAATGACACCTACAAGGTCAACGACATGGGTATCTATGTGCCGATCGTGAAGCTGGTTCGTCAGGTGCGCCGAACGTGGGTAGAAGACCACCCGGGCGGCTTCTTCTTTGAAATAATGACCTATTGGGCATTCAAAAGCGGCGAGCTCACCGCCATCACCACACCGGAATACCTCGTCCAAGTACTTGAGCAGATCGCGGCCACGCTCCCGACCATCGCCGAGGACGGGCTCGAAGACCCCACGCTGCCGGATAAGACTATCAGCACCAAGGCCGAAGAGGCAGACTTTGAGCAGGCCATCGAGGGGATAAACAAGGCCGCAGAACTGGCCCGCAAAGCCTTCAATGAGGGTGACGACTGCAAGTCAGCCGTCCTGTGGCGCGAACTATTGGGCGTTATTAAGGGGGTGGAAGACGACGATAATGATAACGACGAGTACGTTTTCCCGCTGCCCAGTTATTGCAACACCGACGGCACCCGCAAAAACGCCACTAGCGTAACTCGTGGTGCCGCCACAGTACCGGCCGGGAGCGACCGCTTCGCGTGAGCCAAGTCTGGAAAGAAGGCCTCGACGCCGAGCGAGACGCCTACCGACATTCGCTCATCGACCTTGGTTTTACCGATGATGGCAAAATCCTGCGGGGGCCCGTGCCCTGGCGGCACGGTGACCGCGAACATACTGCCACTATTGACGTTGAGATTACCGAGCGTTTTCCCTTCAGCCCACCGCGAGTCCGGGTTGTCGACGCAGGGGCTGCGCTTGAGCCTACCTTCCATCTCGAACGTGAGGATGGCGCTTTGTGCCTCTGGACAAGCGATATACCTGTCGAAACCGCTCCGTGGCACCATGCTAAGGAGCTGATCCTAAAAACCGCAGGATGGCTTGCTCAAACCGCCGCCGGCTGGCCAGACGATGATGATCGCGACCTCGAACGGTACCTTGAGACGGACGGTGAGCGTATGCTGGTGTACGACGCTGACCGGTTGGAAGGGAGGACCGGTTATTTTCAGACTACCGGTACCCTTGGTAATCCGGCAGCCCGTGTTGTGGACCCGCTCCCTTGGGGCAAGCCGAACATCCGCAAAATGAGGAGCAAGGGACCCCGGAGGCGAGAAAAACACCTCACCTGGTTCTATGATGTTGGCGCCGTCACTAAGCCCATTCAAAGCTGGGAGGACCTCGTCTCAGTGATCGGTGATGAGACATCGACCCTTCAGGAGCTTATATCGGCAGACAGTGTTCAGTTCATATTGCTTCGTTACCGGCGCGGTGACAGTGAACCCGCCACACTCGCGCTCACGACACGCCTGGAACGTACCGGCACCATTCGTATTTACGCCTGCGAGAGTGCCGATACCAGCATCACCACGCGCACCCTCCGAGCGGGGGTGTCGGACCACGGCATCGGGGAAAAGAAGGTCGCCGTGGTTGGGTGCGGAGCCGTCGGTTCCCATGTCGCAAACTTGCTCTTTCGGGCAGGTGTTTGTCATATCACTCTTATCGATCCCGAGAAGCTGCGTCCGGGGAATGTCATACGGCACTTCGCTGACGACCGGTTTGTCGGCATGTCGAAACCACTGGCCGTACACGGCATGCTTCATACCCTCGGTCTCGACACGAGTGGGATAAAGTCCTTTTCCGCCCGCGTTGATAGCCCGGAGCAAGCGATAGAGGTGATCTCGAAGCATGATCTGGTTATCGATGCGACAGCGAACGCTAGGGCGACTGCGCTCTTAGTTTGGGCATCTGAGCAGCTCGATCGCCCGATGGTTACTACGTGCGTACAACGCGAAGGTGGCTTGGCCCGAGTGGATCGCTTCCCGATATTCCCGGCTGACGAAACCACTACGGCTGAAAGTCACCTTGCCTCAACACCTGTTTTAGGCGGCGGCATCAGCCGGTATGAGCAGGGATGCGGTAGTCCGGTATCCACAACGCCACCATTGGCGGCCGTCGCTGCCGCCACCTTATGCGCTCGAGTAGCGTTGGATGAGCTGAAGATGGCCCAATCCTTACCGGCAACGCTGGTAGAGGTGCTGGCGCCTCAGCCCGACCAGCCCTATGATCGGATTGGCATCGTAACCTCAAGACTGACTGATAGGGCGGAAGCAGATGTTTAGGCGCAAAGTGAAAATCTCGATAGAGCAATCTGCCAAGACACGGATACATGGAATCGCTGAAGCTGCCGCGCCCAATGAAACTGGCGGCATATTGCTGGGATGGTGGACCAAAAATGGGATAGTTGTTGAATCTGCCATCGAGGTACATGATCCCGCCGCCACTGGCACCTCCTGGGCGAGACACGAGGATACGGCCCAGGCAGCATTACATGCTGAGCTCGGACGGCTAGACCATCCATGGTTAGGGTATGTTGGAGATTGGCACAGCCATCCGGCGACTGTTGGTGCCAGCGGCGTCGATCTGGCGTCACTGGTCCGTGCCTCACGGCAATATAAGTCTCCACTCGCTCTAGTTGTACACCAGCCAGGCGGCCAGTTTGATGTTCGGGTAGCCAAGCAGGGCAACGTTCGAAGAGTAGAATTAACCTGAAGGAGCTCGTTATGAGCAACAAAGTAGACCTTAAAGACCTGTTCAAGAGCTTGCAAGATGAGTTATCTGCGAAGCTAAACGTAAACAACCAAATGACGCATGGGCCAACCAAAGGTGACGATACTGAGCTGAATTGGATTGACGCGCTTAAAAGCCTGCCGTCCCGCTATGTTGTCGATAAAGGCTTCGTCATCGATAGCAAGGGCAATCGTAGCGAACAGATAGATATTGTTATCTACGATCGCTACTATTCGCCGCTAATTCTTCGCCGGGAGTCCACGTTATACATACCTGCGGAAAGTGTTTACGCGGTGCTCGAGGTCAAACAAAAACTCACAAAAGAAGATATTGAATTCGCAGGCTCAAAGGCACTTTCGGTGAGATCATTGGAACGAACTAGTCTGGCTGTTCGCCAAATAGATGGTAGCTTTAAGGCCCGACAACTTCCTCCCATACTGGCGGGTATATTGACGGTCGAATCAAGCTGGACACCACCGTTCGGGGACCCCTTCGAGAGCGCCATAAAGGGCCTGGACGACGGCTCGACTTTAGACTTGGGAATTGCATTAAAGCACGGCTCCTTTGACTCATCGAAGAATGAGAGCGATGCGATCATCATCAAACACAGCGAGGCAGATGTAGCCCTGGTGAGTTTCTTCATGAATCTCACTAAGAGATTGCAAATGCTTGGAAATGCACCAGGTATCAACCTGGACGAGTACTACAAAGGCTATTCGTAGCACGTGCTTGTGCCTTCACATTTTCGCACGGGGGCTTCAGAATTGATACGTGACCTACCAACGCCTCAAGCCGCGCTCCCATTATGAAGACCTCTATGACCGGAGCACTGTTGAGCAGTGCCGAATAAATGAGGCAGTACTAAACAAAGCTTTCAAGGAAATGGAGCAAACGCTGCCACCATCCGAGTTTCAAGAGAAGCAATCGGGATGGTATATCCTCTATAGCCGACTCTACTTCTACAGTGTTGAAACACTAGCAGCGCTACGTTGGCTCGGTCGGGAAGCTCTTGTCGACAAGGCTATGGAATATGACGGGCAAAAAGATAAGCGACTCCACGAATCGAAAGCATCGAAAATACCCCTTTGCCCCAATTGCACCAAAGAATTGAAAGAAATTCATAAGTATTACATGTACCGGGAGGACGCCAGCATAAAGAGCGATGAGCAGGACATCTTGTTCATGTTCGAGTGCAACATGTGCAAGCAACGTTCAGCATGCTGGCAAGATGGTACACAATGGGAAGGCCCCAAAATTTCCTGCAGTAAATGCAATAGTTCAATGACCGTAATTCACGAGGAAGAAGGTAAGATCGTAAAATCTAGCTACACATGTGCTAACTGTGGCCATAGCTACGAAGAGAAGCTAGATATTACCAAAATGGCGGAAACATCTGGCACTGAGTCGGACCCAAAATACGAGATAGACCTGAAACGCTATCGTTTCGATGACGAAGTGATGAAACGCTACCACGCAAAAGGTAAGCACCTTGAGCGGCTGAATCACTTATTTGCAGATGCCACAGAACGTATCGAAAACGCCGATGCATATGATGCTGTTAAGAGTTTAAAGCAGCTGAAGATTGCCCAACTCTTAGACCTGCTTCAGCCGTTGTCGGAACAGAACGGATACCGCCAGTTCAAACTTGGCGAGCCCGAGATCAGTCAGTTTGTCGCAATCAGCCTAAGTTGTCTTGATGAAAGGCCAGAACGCAGTGAGCACAATAGCATAAAAGACTTGAAAAAGCTTATCGAGACAGTTCTGGAAGATACAAACTGGCGCCTCATCACCAACGGCATAAGTTACCGTCTTGGATACCTCTCTGGCCGCATTCGGGCTTACGAAGGTGAGGAACAGCTTAAAAAGCTCGTTGCGAAACCAGCCGATAGTGCGCAGTCACCATACGAGAGACTAGTGCTCGCTTTGTCGGATGAAGAATTCAACAAACTAAACTTACCTGAAGTACTGCCAGTAATTTCTGAATTCACTACGATAGACAGCCGGAATCTGGAGGGCGGGTCAAAACGCGATAAAGCGCTGATCCTCAATGTTAAATTCCATAATGATCTCAGAATCATCATCCCAGCGCGGGAAAACGATGAATCCGTTCCTGCAGTAATTCGCAACTTCGACTTCAACATAGTTCACGAGCAAGATTTTAGGTACCCGAAGAAGTCAAAATACAACACGCAAAGCAGTAAAAAGTAGCTTGGCCTACCAACTTATCATCATTCATTTTCAGGGCACCACCACCGACATCATTGACCCTGCCATTCTTCTTCCTGCCCCCTTTTGCCTTCGGCATCAACTCAGCCTACACCTTCGCTATTGGCTCCCGGACGCGCTTTGATAGTTTCCTTTATTCACAGTGACACCTCGCCCTCGAGGTAAGCACGGAACGCCTCTCGGACGATGGGTGCGGTTTTTTCATCTGGTACCGCAATCTTCTTGCCATCCTCCTCCTGCCACTTGAAACCAAACGGCGGCGCATCGCTCGCCCCCGCCTTCCTGAGCCGCACTTGGTAATCCCTCGACCTGTGTTCGAACCAACCTGCCAAGCCCAGCATCGAATGAACGAACGGTTTGATTGACTCCTCATAGCTAAATTCAGGCCTAAACAACCAAAGGTTTTCTGCGAAGTAGTAATCGATCACCGCTTCAACTCTTTGCTTTCGCGTACCCTCAAACGCAGAAACGGACGCACTAGGAGCTACTTTCTCCCTCCCGAAATCCATCAGCCAATCAAAAAAACGGACACGATCTTCGGTGCTTAGGCCTAAGGCTTCGAGCCCCGCAAGGACATGGGGAACCAGGGACACTAGTCGCCCATCCTCAAGAGCCGACAGGAAGTCTGCGTGCACTTGCATCTTCGCTGCTGCCTCAGAAACAGACATGCCCTTGTTTTCCCTAATGCTGCGTATTCGAGCCCAGGCTTCTCTATCGTTATTATCAATCCGTGCGATCGGCAACCCGGCCTCACTCTGGGGGCCGCCACTAAGCACTTGCACCAGGGACTGGACGAATGGTGCTATTCCTTCGTTATAGTTAACATCATCGCGGAAGGTTCCAAGGTCCCAGCCATAATGCTCTCTAATCCTTCGTTTGATGTGCCGCTCAAGCTCACGCTTGCTCATTGCCTCTCCTTCGATTTAATAACGCTTCTCAAAGCAAACAATGCCTTGGCAGAAACATTACAACTTGCGTCCAACAAGCGCATGCTTAAGCGTTAACCACGCAATGCATCACGCGCTAAGAGTCTTGCCCTTGTCCTTGCATTTTTGGCACCTGAAACCACCGGCCTCGTACCAGAGTTCGTCCTCGTGCCTTCCGCAAACTCTGCAGAACCAGTGCCCAGGATTCTCCATTATCCAGCCGCCTGGCTCCTTTTTCAGGCGCTTCTGGTCCGCTTCGAATTCCTCATAGCCATCGGCCAGGACAGAATAAAATGAAACCATATCGCTTGCGATTTGGTGGACCTCGTCGTGCGTGAAGTTGTGGCCCTCCTTTTTCAGGATTACCTCCAGTTTGTCGACACGTTCGTCTGATACATCATGTGATATGAACCGGCTAATATCTTCGCTTGGCACTGGTAATCCACTCCTCAAGTTGGTGCTTATCAATTAACACGCAGTTATTGCTTTGTGCAAGCGCAATCGCGGGACGACTGAATGAGCTGTTCGTAACTACCATGGCGCGATTGCATCCATACATGTTGAGTGCAGTGACTACCTGACGCACTGCCGCCGCCTTAACAAGGCCGTTATACTGCTTAACCTGTATACCCCATGTCAGGCCGCCTTTCGCTGCAACTATATCGACCCCTAGGTCATATCGTTCGGTCAGCATGACATTCGTGAATCCGAGGCGGGGGAGTATTGCCGCTACATAGCGCTCAAAAGCTAAGCCATCTTGTTTGCGGTAGCCCGAACCGCTTCTTTTGTGGCGCCTGAATAGAGTGACCAAAATAGGCACAGACAACACTGACACACCGACTTTGAGAGCCAGAAATAGGAGCTGATCAGGGTCAATCCGGTACCCCTTCCGATAAACTGCTGCCAGCACCAAAACTCCAAGAATTGCCCACGCGTCGCTTGCAGATCGGCTCCGATAATGTCTAGACATGCCGGCCGTACCCAAAAGATGCTATATTTATCAATATATGGCTAGCAAAGATCAAGAAAATAGGCGAAAAGAACTGGGTGAGAAGCTCAAGAGGGTTCGCGAACAAGCTGGCCTTACCCAGACTGAAGTCGCGACGAAAGCGGGACTCAACGGTAACTACTATGCACGCATTGAAAGAGGCGAAGAGAACCCATCTTTTGAGAAGCTGGAAAGTATTAAGGATGCCTTGAAGATCAAGTCCTTGGACACTTTGTAGCAGGAATGTCAAATAGTTCGTCACTCTGATTCAGCCTCAAAAACTTGACATAAGTCCCACAACCATTGCAAAAAGAGTTCGAATGAATGTCTTTCAAGGGCACCAAGATATTATTCTTTATGCTTAAGTTAGCATTTGTTACTTTAACACCTGTTGCGAAGCGGGTGTTTTAATATTTACGGCAAAGTTAGCCCAGCAAGATCGTCAGTCATGTACTTGACTATGT
>Ga0265338_10002448_pt1 | contig 27838 bp, 24 predicted proteins | sample 42126metaG_FD_193579 | JGI IMG/M metagenome (GOLD analysis project Ga0265338, IMG submission 193579) | Rhizosphere microbial communities from Carex aquatilis grown in University of Washington, Seatle, WA, United States - 4-21-26 metaG | ecosystem: Host-associated > Plants > Roots > Rhizosphere...
CGCACCTGAGATGGTCGGCCCCCCGCATGCCACGCCTAAGGCCAGCAGGGCTGTCCCGGCCAGGGTCACCTTGGTGCTGGGAAGTCGCATCTGTCCTCCTCCGTCGGAGCCTGCTGCTGGTCCCGCCCGGCGCTTCCCCCCGCCGCGGCCGCGCTTCCGCACCGGTCCGCTGGCACACTGGCCGCCTGGTGAGCGAACGTTCGCTCACCAGCTATTTTAGAAGGCTCCACACGTTACGTCCAGGTTTGCCCCTGGGCTCTGCTGGTGCCCGGCCGGGCTACCCGGCCTGGATCGTGATCACCGTCCAGGCGCCGAGGTGGATGCGATCCCCGTCGCGCAGCGGCACCCGCACCCCGGTGGCGATCTCCTGCTCGTTGACGAGCGTGCCGTTCTCCGACCCTGGGTCGAGGATCGCCCAGCTGCCGTCCGGCTCGGGCATCAAGACGGCATGCAGCCGGGAGATGCCTGCGTCGGTGGGCGGGCCGGTCAGGTCGATCTCGGGGTCAAGCCCGCGCGATACGCTCCGGCGGCCGATGCGCATCTCCGGCCCGGTGAGCCGGAACTGGCGCTCGGGGCAGTAGCAGGGAAACTGCACTGTTCCGGCGTCCGGGCCTCCCGCGGCGATCGCGCTGTCGTAGTACCCGCGGTCGGCGGCCACCGCCGCGATCCAGGCCGCTGGAGCGGCTGGTCCCGCGGCCGGGGCTGGCCCCGCGGCCGGGATGCCGGATTCCGGGCCGGGTCCCGCGGCCGGGAGGCCAGATCCAGCCGCGGCGGCGGCAGACCCGGTGACCGGGGCAGCAGACCCGGTCACCGGAGCAGCGGGATCGGTGGCGGGGGCAGCAGACCCGGCAGCCGGGGCGGCCGGGTGGGCGGATCCGGTGGCGAAGTCGAATCCGCAGGCTTCGCAGAACTGCCCCGACCGGCCAGTCCCGCATTGCGGGCAGGGCTCGGCGGACGGATCCGCAGCGGCGGCGGGCCGGGCAGGCTGCGCCGATCCCTGGGCTGGACCGCCGATCCGCATCCCGCACACGTCGCAGAAGTCGCTGCTCGCCGAATCATGACCATCCGGACAGCTCGGCATCCTGGCCGCCGCCTCTCTTGCGCCCGTTTACTGCGCCCGTTTACTTCTTGGTCCTGACCGTCTTAGTCGATCTCGTGTCGAGCGCCATCTCGTCGGCGTCTTCGACCTTCTTCTTGAGCCGCACCGTCCCGGTCGCCGCGTCGACCACGTCGACCACCTTGGCCAGCAGGTTGGCCGTGTCCGCGTTGCCGGACCGCTGGGCGAGCGCCACGGCCCGGCCAAGTTTGGCCGTCGCGGTCTCCTCGTCGCCTTCCTTGCGGGCCTCCAGCCCTTCCTGGATCACCTGGGCCAGCTCAGCCTGCCCGGTGTAGTGCGCGACCTGCGAGTTGATCCGGGTGGACAGCGCCTCGTCGTCGGTCCAGATCGCCCGGACCAGGCCCTGGCCGAGCACCTGCGGGCCCGACGGTGAGCTGATGACCAGGCTCACCCGGCCGGCCAGCATCTCCTGCCCGACGGCGGCCGGGGGAACCTCCACGCAGACGTGGTAGTCGCGGCTCTCGCTCGCACCCCAGGCGCCGGTCGGGTAGTCACCAGCCTGCGGGCCGGACTGCACCCGCCGGCCGGTCAGGTCCTCGACGGTCGGCGCCACCTGCTTGACGAACCGGACCGTCGCCTGCCTTGGCGTCCAGACGCGCAGCGCCACGTCAGCGACCTGCTTACCCATCGCGGTCTGCATCATCGCGGTGAAATCGTCGGCCAGCCCCGCCGGGTCAGGGACGATGTCCACGGTGCCGAGCAGCGCGGTAGAGACCCGGCGCAGTTCGCCCACCTCCCAGTCGACGCCGACACCGCGGCAGTCGCAGCTGAAGGCGCCGTCGCACAGGCGGATCGCCGCGTCCAGCTGCGCCGCCGTCTCATGCTCGTTCTTGCCGTCGGTCAGCAGGATGGCATGCCGCAGCCCCGCCGCCGGGTAGGACGCGAACAGCTGGTGAGCCAGCCGCAGCCACTGGCCGATCGCGGTCCCGCCCCCGGCGCGCAGGTTCGCCACGGCCCGTTTCGCCGCCTCCCTGGTCCGCGGGTCAGCGACGGCCAGGCTGCCATCGCCCGGGAAGACCGGCAGTGCTTTGTGGGTGCCCGCGATGACCGCGAACGCCACGCCGTCGCGGATCACGTCCACCGCCGCCGCCGTCGCTGACCGGGCCTCGGCCATCTTGGTCCGCGAGCCGTCCGTGCCGCCCATCGACCCGGAGCAGTCGATGATGATGATCTCCGCCGCGCCCAGGTCCGCCGCGGCCGCCGCGGCCACCGTGTCCGGGGACGTCACCGTGACGACCGCGTTGACGTCCCGGCCGCCTTCCGGGATGTACTCGTTCTGGAAGACGTCCACGCTGAAGTCAGGCTGGCTCATCGGCAGTTCTCCTCTGCACGGGATCAGCTGGAAGCTGTCGCGGCCGGCCCGGCAGGCGCCGGCCGGGTCGGCGGAAACGGGGCCAGGACGGCGGTGATGTTGTCCGAGCCACCTGCCTCGATCGCGAACGTGACCAGCGCGCCTGCAGCGGCCAGCGGGTCGGTCAGCGCACCGGGCAGCGCCCGCTCGGCCAGTTTCGCCGCCTCGGGCAGGTAGTTCCACAACCCGTCCGAGCAGACCAGCAGCACGCCAGGACCAGGCGGCTCGAACGTCAGGACGTGCGGCGCCGACCCGCCGAGGTCCGCGCCAATCCAGCGCGTCACCACGTGCGCGTTCGGCGATGACATCGCCTCGTCCGCGGCGAGCAGCCCCGCCGCGACCATCTCCTCGGCCAGGGAATCGTCCCTGGTCAGCAACTGAGCCGCCGGACCTGGGCCGTCGGCCAGCCAGTAGGCGCGGCTGTCCCCCAGCCAGCACAATGTCACGGCGTCGCTGGTCATCACCGCGGAAACGAATGTGGCCGAGGGCGCGTTCCTGGACCGGGCACCCAGGCTGGCCACCGCGTCCTGGGCGGAGCTGACCGCCGCCGAGGACGCTTCCACCAGATCCTCACCGGTCCGCACGGCGGTCAGCAGCACGCGCACGGCGGCCTGCGCCGCCGCCAGCGATGCCTCATCCGGGCGCTCGGAGGTGGAGACCCCGTCGCACACCACCGCCACCGCGACCGGGCCGGCCTCGGTGTCCGCGGTCGCGAGCGCCATCGCGTCTTCGTTCCGGTGATGCCGCAGGCCCCTGTCGGTCACGCCGGCCAGCAGCCCGAGATCGAGTTCCTGGTGATCACGGCCGGACGGCACCTTGCGCCCGCACGACTCGCAGTAGCCGTCGGCGGTGATCTGGGCTGATGGGCAGGCCGGGCACTGCGTGGCGCCGCCGGGCTCGCCGCTGCTGACCGAGGCCGGGGCCAGTTCCGTCCCGCAGGACTCACAGAAGCTGTCCTGCGGTCCGACTGGCGCACCGCAGGACGGGCAGTCGCGGGCGGCCGCCGGGGCTGGGCCGGCCATCAGAGCCACGTCCTCGGGCGGACGTCATTGGCCAGGTCGACAAGCTCGATCCGATGGGCCCCGTCCGGTGCCAGCCGGGCCAGCGCCCGGTAGCTCTTCTCCAGGCCGAAGCGCAGCGAGCGCTCGGTCAGCTCGGAACCGAGCAGCTGGCCGTGGCCGAGTGCCTGCCCGGCCGCCACGCTGTCGAGCGCCGCCTGCAAGATCGCGGCGGTCAGGTGCTCCTGCCGGGCGGTGTCAAGCTTCAGCCGGCTGAGCCGGCCAGCCGCCTCCCGCAGATCATCAGGGCTCACCCCGGCTTGATCGCGGCGGGTGACGTGGATCTCCACCGCGGCGAGTTGCGCCGCCACGTAGTGGCTGGACGTCTCGGGCACCCCGGCCAGCGCGGCGATCGCGCCGGACCGGTCGCCCGCCGCCAGCCGCATCCGGGCCAGCCCGAACGCGGCGCTCACGTAGGAACGGTCGACCGTCCAGACGAGCTGGAAGTAGCGGGCGGCAGTGGCCCGGTCGGCCGCGGCCTCGGCGGCGAACGCGAGCGCGAGCTTGGGCGCGAGTTCACCGGGCAGCACGTCGCAGACGGCGTCGAACGCGGTACGGGCCGCGCCGGCCCGGCCGGCCGCCAGCTCCCGCAGCCCTTGGTACCAGGTGGTCCGCCAGTCCGCGAGCCCGCTCGCGACCAGGTCCGCCAGCGTGCTGGCGGCGCCGTCCAGGTCGCCAGTGACGATCAGGGAACGGGCCAGGGCCAGGCGCGTCTCCGCCGATCCGGCCACCTCGGGCGGCGTGCCAGGTTCCCCGGTGGCCGCGGCGTACAGGGCAGCGGTCCGCGGCACCGGGTCGAGCGTGCTGAGGGTGGCCAGGAACCCCGCGGCCGGGTCGGTGGTGTCCACCTGCGGCACCGGCAGCGCCGCCACCACCTCAGCGGCCAGTGGCGCCGCGTCCTGGGCCCCGGCGCCACCTGAGTCCATCGCCGCGGCGGCGCCGATCGCCTGCAACTCGGGGCTGAACAGGGCCGAGAAAGCAGGCCGGGCCTCCCCGTCGGCCACCGCGAGAACCTCCCGCAGGACCCCGGTGAGCTGCTCGGCCATCTCCCCGGCCGTGCCGAAGCGGCGCAGCGGGTCGGGGTCGGTGGCATGGCGGAGCAGCCGGTGGAACGACTCCTGCTCGGCCAGCAGCGGGACCTTCGCCGGGTCAGGCAGGCTGTGCTGAAATGTGCTCTGGTAACCGGAGAACTCGAAGGTGAGCACGGCCAGCGCCCGGCCGACCGTGTAGAGGTCAGAGGACGGAGACGGCCCGTCGGTCGCGATCTCCGGCGCCTGGTACCCGACCGTGCCGTAGATCGGGCTGTCGTCATCATCGATCGGCCGGACCCCGCCCATGTCGATCAGCTTGAGCTGCTCCTCGGTCTGGATCACGTTGTCCGGCTTGAAGTCGCAGTAGACCAGGCCCTTGCTGTGCAGGTACCCGAGCGCGGGGAGCACCTCGATGGCGTAGGCGAGCGCCACCGGCAGCGGCAGCGACTGGCTGGCCTGGCGCCGCTGCAGCAGGATCTGCCGGAGCGACTGGCCGCTCACGTACTCCATCACGATGTACCCGGCCGCCTCGCCGGTGCGCCGGTCGGCGTGCTGCACGAAGTTGTAGATCCGGACGATGTTGGGGTGCTCGACGGTGGCCAGGAACCGCCGCTCAGCGACCGCCGCCGCCATCGCGTCAGCGTCTCCGCTGTCGAGCAGGCCCTTGAGGACCACCCACCGGTCGCTGACGTTGCGGTCCCGGGCCAGGTAGATCCAGCCCAGCCCGCCATGCGCCAGGCAGCCGAGCACCTCGTACTGGCCGCCGACCTGCTCCCCGGGCTCCAGTTTCGGGATGAACGAGAACGGGTTACCGCAGTTGCGGCAGAAACCCTCGGCCAGCCCCGGCCGACCGTCCACGCCGCGGCCCACCGGGCGCTCGCACTTGCCGCAGAATCGCCTGTTCTCCGGCACCTTGGGGTCGGCGAGCACCGCGGTCGCCGGATCGCGGGCGGGCACCGGCGGAACGTCCACCAGCCCCGCGCCCAGGCTGCCCCGGGACGACCGGCTGCTGCCGGACCGGGAGCCCCGGCTGCCCGCGCGGCTGCCGGCCGACGACGTCACCGGCACCGACGCCGATCCCGGCCGCGCGACCGGTGCGGCCTGGCTCACCGGCCCGGCACCAGCCAGCGCTGGCGCCGGCGCCAGCCCGCAGACATCGCAGAACCCGCCGTCGATAGTCCCGTCGCAGCCCGGCTGCGTGCATCTGGTCATGGCCGTGCTCATGCCCGCCGTTCCTGTCCATTGAGCGCCAGGATTGCCTGCTGGTAGTGAGTCACCGCGGCCGCCGCGGCCGCGAGATCGCACGGCGCCGTCCACAGCAGGTCATGGGCCTGGTCGTAACGCGCGGCGAGATCCAGGTTCTCGGCGGCGCCGAGCCGTGCGGCTTTGGCCTGGTACGCGTCCAGCAGCCCACGCAGCTCGTCGCGCCGGCCCAGGCAGGCGAGGGCCGCCTGCTCGGCATCGCGGCAGCGCTGCGTGGCGGCGGCCGCCTGCTTCTCGATGCTGTCAAGCTCCGAAGCCAGCCGGGACCACCGCCCAGCGGTCCGCAGTGCGTCCAGCGCGCCGAGCCGGCCGCCCAGGCCAGCGGCGTCCAGCCGGGGCGGCAGCGCTGGTTCGGCAATCTTCGCGGCCGCCCGGTCCCGGGCGGCCGCGGCGTCCTGCCAGGCGGCGTCCGCAGCCGCGACCGCCGAGGCGACGACGGCCAGCCGTCGCTGCGCGTCGCCGCGCAGCCCGGCGAGCTCGTCGACCCGGGACACGATCGCGGCGGCCTGCTCCCGGAGCCGGTCCAGCCTGGTGGTATCGACCCCGCTGCGCTGCCAGAGCGCGAGCGGATCGGAGTTCAGCAGATCGCGCAGGGCGCCCAGCTCGGCCTCGGCCGCCGCGAGCGTCCCGGCCAGCGCCTCGTCGGCCAGCCCGTCCGCCTGGCGCCGGGCCGGGCCCAGCTGGGCGCTGATCTGGTCCAGCCGGCCCGCCGCCTCGTTCCAGACGTTCTCCGCGCAGGTCACCACGTCGGTGACGGTGGCGAAGGCGCGGTTCATCTCCCGGACGGCCGCGGCCAGGGAGAGCTGCGAGCTGCCGCTGTCGGTCAGGTCCCGCCGGGCCAGCGGTGCCGGAGCCCGGGTCAGCCGCACCGATGATCCGGTGAGCAGCGCGGTGATCTCCGCCAGTTCCGGGGCCGACGACCGGCGGACCCGGGCCAGCAGCCCGGCGGCGCGCTCGACCACCGCTGAGTATGCCGTGAAGGTCTCCCAGAGGGCGGTCATCTCGGCGCTGGCCGCGTCCCAGCGCTTCTTCGTCGCACCGGCCAGGCTCGCCCCGGCCAGCAGACGCTTGCCGAAACTGCCGTCGAGGTCGAGCAGATTCTGCTGGATGCCGTCACGCTGCGCGGCCGCGGCGGTCACCGCCGCCGCCGCCTGCTCCCGGGTCATCACCATCGCCGCCGGCTCAGCTCGTGTAATGGGCAGGCGGTGGCGCCGGGACCGGGCTGCCGATCCAGTGGGCGTAGCTGGCGGCCCACTGACCGTTGCTGCGCAGCTTCGCGAGCACCGCGTTGACGAACCGGACGAAGTCGGGGTGCTGCTTGGAGATGGCCAGGCCGTACGGCTCACTGGTGAAGCGCGGGCCGACCATCCTGGTGTAGGGATCCTGGGCGGCCAGGCCAGCCAGGATCGAGTCATCGGTGGAGATCGCCGCGACCTGGCCCTGCTGCAGCAGCACCAGGCAGTCCGTCCAGTAGGGCACCGCGACGGGGATGGGCCGGGGCCGCGCGGCGGCGATGTTGGCGACGGAGGTAGACCCGGTCGTGGCGCACACCTTCTTCCCGCCCAGATCGCCGATGCTGGTGGCCCGCGAGTCCTTCTCCACGAGCACCCGCTGGCCCGCGTCGTAGTAGACGGTGGAGAAGTCGGCCAGCTTGAGCCGGTCACAGTTGATCGTCATGGTATGCGCCACGATGTCGACGGCCCCGGACTGGATGTCGGGAATCCGCTGGGCATCCGTGATGGCCTTGTACTGGACTTTGTTGGGGTTGCCGAAGATGGCCGCGGCGACCGCGCGCACCATGTCGATGTCGAACCCCTCAATCTGGCCGTTCAGCGGATTGAGGTAGCCGAAGTGGTAGGTGGTCTGGTCGACGCCGGCGATGAGGTAGCCGCGGGCCCGGATCCTGGCCATGAATGAGCCCGGCGTCACCTGCGGCGGGCCGGCCGGCCGCAAGCTCGCCGTGGGATCGCAGGATGTGGCGGCCGCCGCCGCTGGCACGGCCGGGCTGACCGCGGGCCGCATCGCCGACGCGGGCGCCGCCGAGAAGGTCACCGCGGCCGTTGTCACGGCGAGCAGCGGGATGCTGAGCCAGCCGCGGGCCCTCACCGGTACTCCGCCAGCCGCCGGCTGAGTCCCCAGGCGCAGCCGCCCGCCATGATCAGCGACAACACGATCGCTCCTGCCTCCAGGCCGGTGGACGCGTCCCGGCCCGCCGCGGCGCGAACCCGGAAGACAGCCTGATCTTCGGCGATCGCGCTGGTGAGCTCGCTGTCCAGGCGGGCGAACCGGGCACCGGAGTCAGCCGGCCCGGTGCCGAGCGCGGAGCGCACGGCCTTGCTATGCGCGCCACCGTTGTCCAGCGCACGGACCTGGTGGTGGGCGGCGTACCACGCGGTCGCCGCGGTGCCCGCCGCCGCGGCGTGCTGCGCTGCCGGGCTGCCCGTGGCGGCGCTGGCCGCGGCGGTCAGCAGTGTCCCCGGGCCCGGCCCGAGCTTTTTCTGCACGGCGGTGAAGTCCGCCTGGAAGGCGTCGTCACCGCTGTTGTCGATCAGGGTGAGGCTCTCGTCCGTGTGCGCCTGCAGCGCCGCGATGTCGGCCTGGGCCAGCGCCTGCACCGGAGTCGATCCGTGACCGCGTGCCTGCAGCAGGTCGGCCCGCGCCACGGTCAGCCCGACGATCAGCCACAGCACGGTGACCAGGCCGGCCGCGGACGCCACCACCAGCCCGGCGTTGAGCATCCGGTGCGTCCGCTGGGACAGCCACCGCTGCGCGCGGTAGAGCGCGTACCCGGCGATGACGGCGACCACCAGGGCGAGGAGGGCAGGCGGCAGCCCGGTCGCCTGCCCGCTGTCGGCGGTGAGCTGCGCGTTGGCCCGTGCGGATACGCCGCTGGCGGCCGGCAGCAGCGTGCCGCGCATCAGGCTGGACGCCTCCCGCAGGTAAGCGGCCCCGAGCGGCAGGCCAAGCCGGTTATCGGCTCGTGCGGTCTCCACCTCACCGGTGTACACGGGCAGGTCCACCGACAGCGTGGCCAGATCGGCCCGGGCCGGCGAGTGGCCCGCTGCTGCCGTGGCCGCCTCCAGCCGGGCGGCGGCCCGGGCGATGTCGGCCTGGTAGCGCCGGCTGGCGGCGAGCGGCTCCAGGCCCCCGGACAGGAAGGCGGTCGCCGCCGTGGCGTTCGCGTCGGACAGCGACCGGTAGATCTGCTGGCCGTCCAGGGTGAGCGGTTCACTGGTGCTGACGACATCGCCCGCGGCGGACGCGCGCTGGCTCACCGTCCAGGCCGCCACCGCGCCCCAGAGCAGGGAAAGCAGCACCAGGCCGATGAGGAGCAGCCGGAGCTCACCCGGCGTCGTCGTGACCCGGAGCAGCCGGGCGGGGCCACGGCGCTGCGCCGCGATCGGCTGGGCACCCGGAGGAGTGCTGACGGCGGTCATCGTGGTGCCTGGTGTGCCTGTGCCTAGCATCCGACCGAACACGCCATGTTGCCGCTCCTCCCCGCCCCCCCGGACCGAGTAACCCCCGACTGCGCGATCCCGCTCGGCGGCACGGCAGACGTTACTAGTGTGACCGATCTCCTGGTACGGCAAAACCGTGATGACCGGGCAGGAACCAGCTAAGCCGCTGCTGGTGATCTCCGCCGTCATCGCTGCCGCCGCTAACCGCCGTCACCAGGCGCGGCGGGCCGGGCGCGGCTGGGCTGGACGCGCTTCGGCTCGCCGGGCATCTTGGGGTAGTCCGGCGGGTAGGGCATGTCGCCCAGGCCGCGATCGCGCTCGTCGGCGGCGGCCATCTCCAGCAGCCCGTCAAGGCGGCCGGCCGCCTTGTCCATTCCAGCCCGCGGATCCTCGACCCGGGCGAACCGCTCCGGCATGGTCACCATAGTGAAGTCCTCAGGTTCCGCGTCTCCCAGCTCGTCCCAGGTCACCGGGGCGGACACGGTGGCGGTCGGGGTAGCGCGCACGGAGTAGGCGGCCGCCATGGAGCGGTCGCGCGCCGCCTGGTTGAAGTCGACAAAGACCCGCTCGCCCCGCTGCTCCTTCCACCAGTCGGCGGTGATCAGGTCGGGCCGCTGCCGGGCCAGTTCCCGGGCCAGGGCGATAGCGGCCCGGCGGACCTCAGTGAATGTCCACTCCGGTGTGATCCGAACCCCGAGATGCACACCGCGGCCGCCGGATGTCTTGGCGAAGGCGGTGCAGCCCACTCCGGCCAGCACCTCGCGGGCCAGCACGGCGGCACTTACCGCGTCCCGGAAGGTGGTCCCGGGCTGGGGGTCGAGGTCAATGCGCAGCTCGTCCGGGTGATCCACCTCGGGCCGGCGCACCGGCCACGGGTGGAACTCGACCGAGCCGAGGTTGGCGGCCCAGGCGAGCACGGCGACTTCGGTGGGGCAGATCTCATCGGCGGAGCGGCCGCTGGGAAACGTGATCCGCACGGTTTCCACCCAGGGCGGCGCACCCTGCGGCACCCGCTTCTGGAAGAAGGACTCCCCGCCGATCCCGTCCGGGTACCGGCGCAGCGCCGTGGGCCTGCCCTCGATCGCGGCTAGCATCCCCCCGCCCACCGCGATGTAGTAGCGGACCATGTCCTCCTTGGTCAGCCCGGGCCCGGGAAACAGCACCTTGCCCGGGTTGCTGACCCGCACCACCCGGTCCCCCACGGTGATCTGCAGAGCCTCCGCTGCCATTCCCCCACCGTAGCCCGGGCCGCCGGGTGGTCGCTGGTCGCGGTGGCGGCGATCCTGCGCTGGTGGCAGCACCGCCGGCGCGTCCCGCACCCTGCTTGGAACGCATCGCGCGGTCGTGCGTATCCTCCGGCGTAGCAGGCTTCCACCGCCAGCGTTAGGCGCCTTCATGGTGAACGAACGTAGCCGGGATGCGCCTCAGGGCGACAAAGGCCCGGTCACGATCTTCGGCCCGGACTTCCCGTTCCCGTTCGACGACTGGATCGCGCACCCGGCGGGTCTCGGCTCGATCCCGGCCGAGCATCACGGCGTGGAGGTCGCCATCGTCGGTGCTGGCATCTCCGGCCTGGTCGCTGCCTACGAGCTGATGAGGCTCGGTGTCAAGCCAGTGGTCTACGAGGCCTCACAGATGGGCGGGCGGCTGCGTTCGCAGGCCTTCGATGGAGCCGAGGGCGTGGTCGCGGAACTCGGCGGGATGCGTTTCCCGGTGTCGGCGACGTCCTTCTACCACTACGTCGACATGCTGGGCCTGCAGAGTCGGCCGTTTCCCAACCCGCTGACCGAGGCCGCCGGCAGCACGGTCATCGATCTCGAGGGCGTCACGCATTATGCGCACACGCTTGACGACCTTCCCCCGCTGTTCACCGAGGTCGCCGATGCATGGGCGCAGGCTCTGGAGGATGTGCGCTTCTCCGACATCCAGGACGCGATCCGGGCACGCGACGTCACTACGCTGAAGTCGCTGTGGAACGATCTCGTGCCCCGCTGGGACGACCGTACGTTCTACGACTTCGTCGCGAGCTCGAAGGCGTTCTCCTCGCTGTCGTTCCACCACCGCGAGGTGTTCGGAAATGTAGGGTTCGGCACCGGCGGCTGGGATTCCGACTATCCGAACTCCATGCTGGAAATCTTCCGGGTCGTGATGACCAACTGTGACGAGGACCAGCGCCTGGTGGTCGGCGGCGTCGAACAAGTTCCCCGCGGAATCTGGCGCCACGCTGCGTCCGAGGTCGCCCACTGGCCGCCTGGCACCTCGCTGGCCTCGCTGCACTCCGGCGCACCCCGGGCTGGCGTCGCGCGGCTCGGGCGCGACTGCGATGGCCGGTTCGCGGTTACCGACGCCTGGGGGCATACCCGCCGGTACGCGGCGGTGCTGGCGACCTGCCAGAGTTGGCTGCTCACCACGCAGATCGAATGCGACGAGGGACTGTTCTCCCCGAAGATATGGACGGCCCTCGACCGGACGCGCTACATGCAGTCCTCCAAGACTTTCGTGATGGTCGACCGGCCGTTTTGGAAGGACACAGATCCGCGCACTGGCCGCGACGTCATGAGCATGACGCTGACCGACCGGCTGACCCGTGGCACCTATCTGTTCGACAATGGTGACAACCAGCCGGGCGTGATCTGCCTGACGTACTCCTGGATGAGCGACGCGCTGAAGATGCTCCCCGAGCCGGTCGACCGCCGGGTCCGGCTCGCGCTCAACGCCCTGAACAAGATCTATCCAGATGTCGACATCGCCAGCCACATCATCGGTGACCCGATCACCGTGTCCTGGGAGGCCGACCGGCACTTCCTGGGCGCGTTCAAGGGGGCGCTGCCCGGGCACTACCGATACAACCAGCGCATGTACGCCCATTTCATGCAAGATCGATTGCCGCCGGAACAGCAGGGCATCTTCATCGCCGGAGACGACGTCTCCTGGACACCCGCGTGGGTCGAGGGCGCGGTCCAGACCTCGCTGAACGCGGTCTGGGGCATCATGCATCACCTCGGCGGCCAGACCCACCCTGACAACCCCGGACCAGGGGACGTGTTCGCCGATATCGGGCCGATCGAGCTGCCCGGCTGAGCCGAAACGAGGCGCGGCCCAGCACCGGCCCGTTGCAGCCCGGATCGCCATCAGCGGATGTGTGCCGGCTCAGGCACGAGGCGCGGCGGCGCAACGCACTTGGGCCCGGGGCGGGCGTGCGCTACCCTGGCGGGCATGAGCACCGATTCCCGCCCCAGCGCCGCGGACCCGCGGCACGCCAGCCTGGTGCCGGGCAAGCCTTCGCTTGACGGCATCGAGGAGAAATGGTCGCGCCGGTGGGAAGAGGGGCGTGTAGTACAAGTTTGACCGGACCAAGTCGCGGGCCGATGTCTTCTCCATCGACACTCCCCCGCTGACGGTCAGCGGCGCTCTGCACATCGGTCACGTCTGCTCGTTCACGCATACCGACACGGTCGCGCGATTCCAGCGCATGCGGGGCAAAGAGGTCTTCTACCCGATCGGGTGGGACGACAACGGCCTGCCCACCGAGCGCCGGGTGCAGAACTACTTCCACGTCCGGTGCGATCCGGCGCTGCCGTATGACCCTGGCTTCGTGCCGCCCGCCCGCCATGACGGGGAGCCGGCCAGCGTGTCCCGGCGCAACTTCGTCGCCCTCTGCGAGCGGCTGACCAGCCTGGATGAGCAGGCATTCGAGCAGGCCTGGCGGCGGATCGGGCTGTCGGTGGACTGGTCCACGATGTACCAGACGATCGACGAGAACTCCCGGGCCATCGCGCAGCGCGCGTTCCTGCACAACCTGGCCCGGGGCGAGGCGTACCTGGCCGAGGGCCCGACCCTGTGGGATGTGACGTTCCGCACCGCCGTGGCCCAGGCGGAACTTGAGGACCGGGACATTCCCGGCGCCTACCACCAGGTCGCGTTCCGGGGGCCCGACGGCGCGCCGGTCCCGGTCGCGACCACCCGGCCTGAGCTGCTGCCCGCGTGCGTGGCCCTAGTCGCCCATCCCGGCGACCCGCGGTACACCGCGCTCATCGGCACGACCGTGACGACGCCGCTGTTCGGCACCGGGGTGCCGGTCATGGCGCACCAGCTGGCCGACCCGGCCAAGGGCACCGGCATCGCGATGATCTGCACATTCGGCGATACGACCGACGTCACCTGGTGGCGCGACCTGCACCTGGAGACCAGGCCGGTGCTCGGCCCCGATGGCCGGTTCGTGGCCTGCCCGCCGTCCGGGATCATCAGCCGGGCGGGGCGCGCCGCCTACCAGCAACTCGCGGGCGCCACCAGCAAGGCCGCCCGGCGGCAGGTCACCTCGATGCTGCGGGCCTCTGGTGACCTGCTCGGCGAACCGGAGCCGATCACCCACCCGGTGAAGTTCTACGAGCGCGGCGACCGGCCGCTGGAGATCATCTCCACCCGCCAGTGGTTCCTGCGGAACGGCGGGCGCGATGACGCCCTGCGCGAGGCGCTGATCGCCCGCGGCCAGGAACTCAGCTGGCACCCGCCGCACATGCAGGTCCGCTACGAGAACTGGGTGACCGGCCTGACCGGCGACTGGCTGGTCAGCAGGCAGCGTTTCTTTGGCGTGCCGGTGCCGGTCTGGTATCCGCTCGACGCCAATGGCCTGCCTGGCTACGACGCGCCTGTCACGCCCGCCGACGGGGCGCTCCCGGTGGATCCCGCGACCGACCCGGCACCCGGCTACACCGAGGATCAGCGCGGCCGGCCCGGCGGGTTCACCGCCGACCCTGACGTCATGGACACCTGGGCCACCTCCTCGCTCACCCCGCAGATCGCGGGGCACTGGACGCGGGACGGTGACCTGATGTCCCGGATCTTCCCGATGGACCTGCGCCCGCAGGCCCACGAGATCATCCGCACCTGGCTGTTCTACGCGGTGCTCCGCTCCCACCTGGAGCACGATGCGCTGCCGTGGCGGCACGCGGCCATCTCCGGCTGGATCCTCGACCCGGACCGCAAGAAAATGTCCAAATCCGTGGGGAACGTGGTGACCCCGATGGACCCGATCCGCCAGTACGGGTCCGACGCGGTGCGCTACTGGGCGGCCAGCGGCCGCCTGGGCGCCGACATGACGTTCGACCCGGGCCAGCTCAGGGTCGGGCGCCGGCTCGCCACGAAAATACTTAACGTGTCCCGATTCGCACTCGCCCTGCCGCCGCCGGAGCCGGCCCAGGAACTGCCGGCCGCCGCCGCGGTTACCGAGGCGCTGGACCGCGCCATGCTGCGCAGGCTGGGCGACGTGGTGGCCATCTGCACTACGGCGTTCGACGGCTACGACCATGCCCGGGCACTGGAGGCCACCGAGGAATTCTTCTGGTTCTTCTGCGACGACTATGTGGAACTCGTCAAGTCCCGCGGCTACGGCGAGCAGGGCAGCCAGGCCGCGCAGTCCGCGATCTCCGCGCTGCGCCTCGCCCTGTCCACGATGCTCCGGCTGTTCGCGCCGTTCCTGCCGTTTGTCACCGAGGAGGCATGGTCCTGGTGGCAGGAGGGTTTCATCCACCGCGCCTCCTGGCCCGATCCCGATGAGCTGCGCGCCGTGGCGCGCGGCGCGGACCTGCGGGTGCTCGATGCCGCCTCGGCCGCGATCGGCGCGATCCGGACGGCCAAGTCGGCGGCCCGGCTGTCCATGCGGGCCCCGGTCCGCAAGCTGGTCGTGTCGGCCGCTGAGGACGACATCGCCGCTGTCCGGGCGGCGCTGCGCGACGTGCAGGCGGCGGGCAGGGTGGACCAGGTCGTGGTCCACCCCTCCGCCAGCCCTGAGCCGGTGCACGCAGTGACCCTGTGACCCCCGGCCTGACCGGCGGCGCCCCGGCGCGGCGCGGCGCGGCTACTCGCGGGCCGCGATGCGCAGCTCGTGGAAGGACACGCTGAACCCGGGGCCGTCAGGGGCCGCGCACATGATGCCGGCCAGGAGCTCACGGTCCGGCGGCAGGAAGACCAGGGCGGCAAGTTCCGGCGGGCCGCCGCCGGTGGTGTAGCGGATCTCCACCGCGTCGTTGCGCCGGGACACGCGCAGCGAGACCTCATCCGTGCCGTCCGGCAGGTCCGCCACCGCCCAGCTGGAAAGCCCCAGTGTCAGCACGGTGCTCAGCCGGCGGCGGCCCTCGAAGAACTCCACCCCGGTTTTCAGCCAGGTGCGCTCGTCGGCCCGGAGCATCACACCGGCCTGGTCGTACTGAGTGGCGTAGTTGCCGCGGACCCGCACCGCGACATCAAGATCACCGGCGACGACCTCACCGTACACATGGCCGCTGTCGCGGATGTACCCGTAGCCGGTGACCCGCCAGAAGTCGGTGCCCGGATCAGCGTTCACCTGCAGCACGTCGTCGGTCCGCTGCCAGCTGGCAGGTTCGTTCAGCCACTGCATGTCGAATGCCTCCGTGATCTCGCCGTGTAGAGGGTAGCGGTATCCGGGCCGGGTAGTCTCACCGGCATGGAGAAGGTCGAGCGGACAGACGCGGAATGGCGCCAGCAGCTCACCCCTGAGGAGTACCGGGTGCTGCGCGAGGCCGATACCGAGGCGCCGTGGACGGGCGAGTACACCGAGACGAAGGCCGAGGGCGTGTATCGCTGCCGGGCCTGCGGGGCTGAGCTCTTCAGGTCGGCGGAGAAGTTCGACTCACACTGCGGGTGGCCCAGTTTCTACCAGCCGACCGAAGACGACGCCGTGGTGCTGATCGAGGACCGCTCGCTCGGCTCGGTGCGGACCGAAGTCCGGTGCGCCCGCTGCGACTCCCATCTCGGGCACGTGTTCGAGGGCGAGGGCTACCAGGTGCCCACCGACCAGCGCTGGTGCATCAACTCGGTCTCGCTCACCCTGGAACCCGTCGCAGGTAGCGGCGCCAGCGACCAGGGCTGAGCCCGGCTACGGCAGGGCGGCCAGCAACTCCCCGACCGGCTTGCGCCGCCCGGTGTAGAACGGGATCTCCACCCGGGTGTGCAGCCGGGCCCTGGCGCCGCGCAGGTGGCGCATCAGGTCCACGATCCGGTGCAGTTCCTCGGCTTCGAACGCGAGCATCCACTCATAGTCGTTCAAGGCGAAGCAGGACACCGTGTTGGCGCGGACATCAGGGTAGTCCCGGGCCATCTTCCCGTGCTCGGCGAGCAGCGCCCGGCGCTCGGCCGGGTCAAGCAGGTACCACTCCAATGACCGCACGAACGGGTAGACGCAGATGTAGGCGCCTGGCTCCTCGTCGGCCAGGAACGCGGGAATGTGCCCCTTGTTGAACTCGGCCGGCCGGTGCAGGGCCATGGCCGACCAGACCGGCTCGCTGGCCCGGCCCAGGCCGGTCCGGCGGAACCGGCTGTACTGCTCCTGAAGGTCATCGGGGGTCGGCGCGATCCACCAGAACATGTAGTCCGCGTCGGCGCGCAGGCCCTGGACGTCGTAGCAGCCCCTGGTGACCACGCCCTTACCTGCCGCCTGCTGGCCCAGGTCGCTGACCTCAGCCGCGAGGCCCGCCCGGCCGCCACTGCCCGTTCCCGCCGCATCCAGCGCCCCCGGGTCGCGGACCCGGAACACCGACCACATCGTGTAGCGGATCAGCTCATTCAGGTCACGGGCCCGCGGCCTGGCCGCCGCCCCGGCCGTTTCCGCAGTCCTGCCTGCCCCGTCGTTTCCTGCGCTATCGCTGCCACCCATGCTCCTATTGTCCGCCATCCCACCCCGCGCCGGTGCCCGCCCCCTGGCCGCTGACGCCGCCACGCAGCCGGTATCAGCCCGGATTCAGCAGCTGCTGCAGCGCCGCGAGGACGGGCAGCCAGACATCCTCGGCGTCCTCAGCGGAGTCGGCGTGGCCGACCTCGTCGATCTCCAGCCGGATCGTGCACCCGCCCGGCGACGGCCTGATCAGCCAGGTCAGGTACACGGGCGGGTCGTCCGGCCCGGATTGCAGCAGGTAGGACAGCCGTTCGGGGCACCGGGCGTGCAGGACACGACCGGTCAGCTCGACGCGATCGCCACGGCGAAAGCCGATTTCCGCTCCCGGGAGCCAGGTCGAGCGCGCCGCCAGGCCGTAGAGGAACGCGGCGGTCTGGTCCGGGTCGGTCAGTGTGGTCCAGACGAGTCCGGGACACGCGCGGACGTGCACGGCGAAGGTGCGCGCGACGAACGCCCCGCCGCGCGGCGAGCGGCGAGACTCAGCGTCGTTGCTGCCCACGGCATCGCCGATCGCGGCCAGTTGCTCGGTCAGGCGTTGGTCTCGGTGACGATCTCGAATCCGGCTTCCTCGGGTGGGGCGGTGAAGCCGCCCTCGATGCCCTGCTGCATACGCGGCACCAGGATCGAGTCACGGAAGCTTTCCCAGCTGGCCTTCGAGTCGTGTATGGCGACGACGGTCCAGCCGTCCGCGGACGGCCCGGCCACGTGGTAGATCTGGCCGGGCGGCAAGGTGCCGTCACTCGGGTGCAGGGCCGCGACGGTTGCTTCGTACTGCTGCTTGGTTCCACCTTTGAACTGGTGGACGATGCCATAACTCATTGCCGTGCCTTTCATTCGTCGGCCGCGTGGCCGGTCGATCGCCGCGTTCGGTCCGGACGGTAAAGCTCAGGCCCCGGGCATCGTGGCGCCGATAGTGGATCAGGAGCATCCTGACGGGGCGCCATCTCAGCGGCGCATCAGCGGCGCATCACCCCGCAGTTCGCCGATCGCGGCGAGCATGCCCAGCAGTCCGCGGGCGACGCAGATGCCCTCGGCCGTCGCGAGCCACGCACTTGCTGGATCGTCGAGCCGGCCGAGCGACCGGCGCCGGGCCGCGGCCCGGGCCAGCAGGATCGCGGCCCGGTGGTAGTCCCAGTCGAAGGCGTCGGCGATCTCGAATGCGGCGTTCAGATGCTGGTCCGCGACGTCGTGCCGGCCGAGTAGCGACGCAAGCCGTCCCGCGTACGCGGCGACGGGGCCCAGGTTGGTGGCGACCTCGCCGCTGTACGGCTCGATGATCGCGAGGAGCTGCCCGGCGGCGCCCAGGTCCGCCAGCTCGATGGCCAGGATGGCGTAGCCGAGCATGGACGTCATCCACATCAGGTCCGGGGGAACGTGCCGGAATCTGGCCGCCACCGCTTCGCCGAGGAGGTCGCGGGCGACCCGCCGGGGTCCGTGGGCGACGCTGACGATGGCGTGGGCGAGGCGGAAAGTGAGCTTGACCGGGCCGGCCTCGATGGCCTCCATGACGAAGGGCGGCAGCTCGGCGCGGTAACCGGCGATGGTGGCCAGCACGGCCGCCTGCCCGGCAAAGACGATGAGGCTGTCGGTGGCCCCCATGGCCTGGCCGGCCAGCACGCTCTCGCGCACCAGCCGGTCGGCGTCGCCGAAGCGGGCCTGCATCGTGGCGACGAACGCCTCGTAGTAGCCCACCGTCCAGGTCATCCGGGGAGCGCTGACCTGGTCGGCGATGGCATGCAGCCGGTTGAGGCTGCGGGCTGCCCCCGCGGGGTCGGCCAGCTGGATGGCGACGGTATAGGCCGCGGCATGCACGCCGAATTCAAGGTGCGGATCACCGGCCGCCGCCGCGGCCGCGATCGACCTCGTGGCGACATCGGCCCGCAGCCGGGTCGCCTCGTGGCCGGGGCCCCACAGGGCGTACAGCACCGACGAGCAGATCCGGGCGAGAAGCGTCGGATCGGGACCGGCATCGGCCAGCGCGACTGCCTCGCAGGCCAGCCCGGTGCGCCGGGTCCCGGCCACGTCGGAGACGAGGCTCTCCGCCAGCAGCGCCAGGAGCCGGGCCCGCGTGGCCGGATCGGCGCCGACCACCTCAAGGGCGGATTCGACGATCGCCACCTGCGCGGGAGCGGCGGAGCTGAGCCGCAGGAAGCCCCGGTCGGTGGCCAGGGCGGCCTGCGCCACGACCGCGGTGGCACCACAGCGGCGGCCCAGCGCCGCCGCCTCAGTCAAGGTGGCCAGGGCGCCGGGATCGTCGGCCTGCTGCTGAGCGTGACCGAGCCGGACGAGTAGCTCAGCGCGTTCGTGCCCGGGATCATTGAGCCTTGCCCCGTGGTCAAGCGCCGTCCGGTACCACCGGGCCGCTTCGGCCGGGGACAGCTGCTCGGCCGCGTAGTCACCAGCCGTCATCGCCCAGCGGCGGGCTTCGGCGAGCATCCCGCCCAGGGCGTACTGCCGCGCTGTCTGGCCCGCCTGCTGGATCGTGGGCGCGTCGGCCCGCTTCGCCAGCACCTGAGCGGCCTGCGCGTGCAGCCGCCTGCGCCGGCCGGGCGGGAGCCCGGCGTACACGGCGCGGGCGACCATGATGTGCACGAAACGCAGCGTCGCAGTCCGCGCCTCGACGTCAACCAGCAATCCCGCGGCCTCGGCCACGTCGAGGGCGTCCACCGCATCGCTCTCGGAGATCCCGACCATCTCGATCACCGCGCCCACGGCGAACTGCGTGCCCAGCACGGCGGCCGCCGAGAGCACCTGCACCACCTCCTCCCCGAGCGAGCTGACCCGGCTGCACAGGAGATTGCGCAGGTTCGCCGGCACCTCGTCGCCCGCCGCGCCGACGGCGAACTCGACCTCGGCCGCGGCCAGGGCCAGGTGCCCAGACTCGGCCCAGTGCCGCACCAGCTGGGTGGCATACAGCGGGTTCCCGGCGGTCTGATCGCGCAGCCGGGCGGAAACCGCCGGCCTGACCGCCGCCGCGTCCACCGCGAGAAGTGCGGCCGTCAGGTCGGCCAGCCCGGCGGCGTCGAGGCCACCCAGGCAGATGCGGCGCCCGGGTCGGCGTTCGAGGTCGGCGAGCACCGCCCGCAACTCAGTTGACCGCCGTTCGTCGGTGTCGCGGGCGCTGAGGACCAGCAGCACCGGCACATTGACCAGCCCGCGGCCCAGGTGGCGGAGCAACTGCAGCGCGGTCGGCTCGGCCCACTGAACGTCGTCGAGCAGGACGACCAAGGGGCTGATCGCGGCCAGTCGCGTCAGCAGGTCACTGACCGCCTCGAACAACAGGTACCGCTCGGTGGCGTCGTCACTGACCTGCAGGCCGGCCAGCTCGACGCGGGCGGCCAGGCGTGGCGCGATGCGAGCCAGGTGCCCCTCGCACCGCGTGACGTGGGCTCGCAGCACCTCCGCCGGCGCGTGCTCGACCAGATGCCCGATCAGCGACCGGAACGGCTCCAGCGGGACGGCGGGGCCGTCCTGGCAACGCCCGTAGAGCACGGCCGCTGAGCCTTCGTCCCGCAGCGCACGGGCGAACGCGCCGAGCACGGTCGTCTTGCCGATCCCCGCCTCGCCCTCCACGATGACAGTCCGCGGGCCCGACCCGCCCAGCAACGCTGTCTCTGCAGCCAGCAATCCGAGCTCACGGGCTCGCCCCACCACAGCCGGCCCCCGCGCGAGCTCGGCCGGCAACGGCAGCCAGCCGTTCCCGGGCCCGGATGGCGGCCCCGCGGGCCGCGGTGATCCGGAGCGCACCGGCCGGCGCCGCTCCCGGCTCCCGTCCCACCCGGCCTCAACCCCATCCCACCCCGCCGCGATCCGCCGCTGGATGCGGCCCACCTCGGCTGACGGCTCGGTCCCGACCCACTCGGCGAGGTAGGCCCGGTACTCCTGGAAGGCGGCCAGGGCGTCGGCTTGGCGCCCGGCGCCGCCGAGCGCCTGGACCAGCAGGCCCCACGGCCTGTCCCGCAGGGGATGCACCGACACGTGGGCCCTGAGTTCGGCAATCGCCTCGGCCCACCGCCGCGTGAGCATCAGCTCGACCGCGTGCTCCTCGATCACCGACGCGTGCAGCTCAGCGAGCCGGGCCGCCTCGGGCGCGGCCCAGGCCTCGGCCGAGAACTCGTCGAACGCCGGGCCGGTCCATCGCGCCAGCGCCCGTTCCAGCGTCCCGATCCGGTCATCTCCCGTCCCGCCCGGGGACAGCGAGGCGGTGAACAATGCGGCGTCAACGGCGGCGGCCAGGCGGTAGCGACCTTGCGACCCCACGACGATTGTGTCCCCGAAACCCCGGCGGAGCCGGGACACAATCGTCCGCAGCGCGCCCGGCGACACCGCGAGCACGTCACAGAGCAGGTCCACCCGCAGCGCCCGCGGAGCGTCCACGGCCAGCCGGGCCAGCAGCCGGCGCTGGCTCGCGCTGGGCAGATCGAGCACGCGTCCCGCCGTGGTGACGACCTGAATAGGTCCCAGCACGCGCACGAACGCGATGTCCCCCACATCGACCCCTCCCCACCCCCATCCTGCTATATGCGCACGTGGGCGGCTACATGCATGATCGACTAGTGGTGGGTCATGACGGCGGCCAGCAGCGGCGAGGCGTGAATTATCCGGTTAACCAGAGCATCGGTCCCGCGTCCGGTCAGTTCGGTCCGCGTCCGGTCAGTTCGGGCCGCCGATGGACTGGGGGGCCCGCATGGCGGCCAGGATCTGGCTGACGGCACGGCGCGCGGTGGCGATGCAGGCGGGAATGCCGACCCCGTCGTAGGCGGCACCGCACACGGCCAGCCCGGGCTGGGCTGCGACGCCTGCCCGGATCCTGGCCACCCGGTCCCGGTGGCCGACCGTGTACTGGGGCAGCGCGCCGCCCCAGCGGGTGACCCGGGTATCCGTCGCGGTGCCGCGCACGCCGGTAGCGGCGGCGAGGTCGCGGGCGGCGACCGCCGCCAGGTCCGCGTCGTCGCGCTGCAGCACGCCCTCCTCACCGATCCGGCCCACTGAGCACCGGGCCATGACCAGCTCCGGGGCCTGCGCCTGCAGGTGCGGCCACTTCACCGAGGAGAAGGTGACCGCCTTGACCGGATGGCCGTCCACGGCCGGGACCAGGTACCCGCTGCCGTCCGGGGGGTGCGGGAAGGCCGCCCGCGGGTAACCGAAAGTGATGATCGCCATGCTGGCGTAAGCGATCTCGTCGAGTGCGGCGGCAGCCGCGGCCGCACCGGGCACGCCCGCCAGCAGCCTGCTCGCGGGCCGGCCGGGAACGGCCACGATGACCGCGTCGGCGTCCAGGTATTCCGGGGCATGGGCGGAGCCGATGGTCAGCCGCCAGCCGCTCCCGGTCCGGGCCAGCTCCCGGACCATGGCGCTGGTCCGCACGGTCGCGCCGGAGGCCGCCGCGACGGCATCGGGCAGCACGCCGAGCCCGCCCGCCAGGGTGGTGAACACGGCGGGCCGGGAGCCGCCGTTAGCTGCCCCGGCGGACCTCGGGGCAGGCAGCAGCGAAGCCGCCGCCTCGGTCAGCGAGACACGGCTGCGGGCGGCTTCGGCGAGGCCGGGCAGCGTCGCGTCGAAGGACAGTTCCTCGGACCGTCCGGCGTAGACGCCGCCGAGCAGCGGGTCGACGAGCCGGTCCACCACCTCCTGGCCGAACCGAGCCGCCACATAGCTGGCCACCGGCACATCGCCGTCACGGACCGTGCCGGGCAGGTCCGGCTCGCGCCTGGCCCGGGCCAGGCCCGCCGCCGACAGCAGGCCGGTGCGGGCCAGGTCTTCCAGGTCGGCGGGCACCCCCATCATCTGCCGGGCCGGCAGGCTCCGCGGCACGCCCCGGCTCCAGATCCGCGCCGCCGTGCTGCCCGGCAGCACAAGATCCCCGTCCAGGCCGACCGCGCGGATCAGTTCCGTTCCCTCGGGCCTGCGCGCGAGCAGCGCCTCGGCCCCCGCGTCGACCGGCACTCCGGCCACCTCGGATACCAGCAGCTTCCCGCCCAGCCGGGGTGATCCTTCCAGTACGGTGACCGTCACCGGCTCATCCCGGAGGAAGAACGCGGCCGCGAGCCCGGCGATGCCACCACCGATGATCGCGACTGCCGGCTGTGCGGCTGGCTGTTCCACCCGTTCACCTTAGGCGTTATGTGGGTTCGAACTAGGCGGGCGAAGCTCTCTTGGGTCAGTGAGCGGGGGCGATGAAGGTGTCAGCAACCCAGCGTGCGGCATCGGCTGGATAGGGCGCGCCCAGGCTGAGCACGATGTGGCTGAACCCGCCGTCGAGCGCTGCGCGGATTGCGTCCCGGGTGCCGGCGGGCCGGTCGTAGGAGGCCGGTAGGACGATCGATCGGGTGATCTCGGCCGGGTCCCGGCCGATCTCGGCGCACAAGCGGTCCAGCGCGGCGCTGCGCGCGATCGCGTCATCGATGCTGCCGCCGGGCATGTTCCACCGGTCGGCATGCTCGGCAATCACGCGCATCGTCGGGGTGGCGCGGCCGCCGATCATGATCGGCGGGTGGGGCTGCTGCACGGGTTTCGGGCTGCAGAACGCGCCGGTGAGCTGGTGGTAGCTGCCGTGGAAGTCGAACGGTACGGTTTCGGTCCACAGCCGGCGGATGATCGTGCACGCTTCGGCGAGGCTTCCGACTGCGTAGGCGGCGTCGTGGAAGGGCAGGCCGTGAGCCTCGTACTCACGCCGGGCCAGTGGTACGTCAGGCCGGGAGCCTGCGCCGATGCCGAACTCGAGCCGGCCGCCGGAGATGACGTCGACACTGGCGGCGATCTTGGCCAGCATGGCCGGCGGGCGGAACCTGTTGCTGGTCACCAGCAGCCCGAGGCGTAGCCGTTCGGTCTGGGCCGCCAGGGCCGACAGCAGTGTCCAGCCCTCGAAGGCGGGCCCGTTCGGGTCGCCGGAGATCGGCATGAGGTGGTCGAACAGCCAGGCGTGCTCGATCTGCGGGATGCTGTCCGCCTCGCGCCAGACCCGCAGGACGTCGTTGTAAGCGACCTGCGATGGGGCGGTCATGATTCCGAAGCTGGGCCTGCGGGCCGGCGCGAGGGGGCTGGTCACTTCGAGTCGATCCTTCCGAGCTTGTCGCTGGTCGCGGTCAGGGTTCCACGGGCGGCAGGCCACGCGCCGTCGTCGAGGCCCAGCGCGGTGCGCAGATACGCCAGGGTGGCCCGCTGGATGACCGCGACGCGCGCGGGGCTTTCGTCGGTGGTCCGCGTGTCGTTGTAACCCTGGATGCCGCCGAGCCCGTGCTCGGCGCCGAACAGGGTCAGCAGATCGGTGGCGCCCGGGCTGAGGCGGTAGCCGTCGGTGAACCAGTCCGGGTCGCGCACCGTCAGCGGGGAGTCGTCGTGGTCGCCGGCGACGATCAGGCTCGGCGTCTTCATCCCGGCGAAATCAGGGCTCATGAATGAGAAGTATTCGGCGGCGAACGGGGTCAGGCCGGCGCCGCCGATTCCGGGCAGGCAGAGCAGCACTGCCGCCCTGACCCGCGGGTCAGCCATGCTTTCACCGGGCGTGCCGTCGGCACCGGCGACCCGTGCGCAGAAGCCGGCCAGCGGTGCGTAGTTGTCCATGGACAAGGTCATGCCGTGCGAGAAGACGACGACCGGCAGGTCACGGCCGGTCGTCGGCGCTGAGACCCGTACCTGCAGATCCTGGCCACGGTTAGCGGCGGCGAGCGTGACCGGCCTGACCGAGATGACCGGCGTGGCCGAGTCCGTGCCGGCATCGGCCGATGTTGTGTCGCTCATGAGATGAATACCTTCCTCGCCGGGGGTGTGATGGCCCGTACTGCGCAACTATCTGGCAGGATGGTGATCCGGATCGCTGTTCCGCATCAATATACGGATCAATGTTCCGTTTAGCAAACGATGGAGATGCCCCGGATGACGACGGCCGATACGCCCCCGCCCGCCAGCGTCGGCCGGCGTCAGCGGTCCGACGCCCGGCGCAACCAGCAGACGCTCCTGGACGCCGCCGCCGTCGTGTTCGTCCGTGCGGGGGTCGACGCTCCCGTGCGAGACATCGCCGCCGAAGCAGGCGTCGGCATTGCCACCATCTACCGGCACTTCCCCACCCGGGCCGACCTGGTCGTCGCAGTCTTCCGGCACCAGCTCGACGCGCTCGCCACCGCCGCGACCACTACCCCCGCAGACGAAACCCCCTACGAAGCCTTGCGGTCATGGGTTGCCCGGTTTGCCGATTTCCTGGTCACCAAGCATGGCCTGGCCGAGGCGCTGCACTCAGACCAAGCCGGGTTCGAGAGCCTGCACGCCGAGTTCGTCGACCGCCTGCTGCCCGTGCTCGACCAGCTGCTGAAAGCATCCGCCGCTGGCGGCCACACACGCGCGGACATACGGCCCTACGACCTGATGCTCGGCATCGGCAACCTGTGCATCGGAGCCGGGACCTACCCCGACTACCACGCCCGCCGCATGATCGACCTGCTCCTCGCGGGCCTCGCGCAGGCCACCCCGGCACCGACGGGCAGTGAGCCGCATAGTGCCGGCGCTGCCCGCACGGCTGCGCGTGACCCTGCTGGTGCGTCGTGACTGGCGCGTCGTGACTGGCGCGCCCCGCGGCCCCAGGTGGTCGTTAAGATCGCGGACGGCGATGAGGACATTGTCGAGGAGTACGCGGACGGCCAGCGACAGTAACGCGCTCCTGGCAGACAGGCGGCCCACCGGCTCCGGAGGCGTAGTGGCCGCCTGATCCCGGTGCCGGGACCGGTCAGGACATCCGGCCCTGCGCAAACACAACAGGCCGTCTACGGTCAACGTGGCGTGCGCGGCCAGGCCGTCTCAAGTGTGCTGGCGGGCCTGGGATTCACGTTCGGCCCGGCATGCGTCACGGTCCTGCCTGAGACGCTGCGCCGAGTCCAGCCGGTTGAGGATGTGGTCAAGCCGCCAGACCAGATCGTCCATGCGTTCACGGTCCATGATGAAGAGGACACCCGAGTTGAGCAGGGCTTTCGCTGCCACGCGGGCCGCCGCTAGCTGCTCATGGGTGAGATCTTCCGCGCCGCTCATGAATTTTCCCATCGTGCTAGTGCGGAGCCGTCGCCCGGCTGGTTAACGGAGGCACCCCCCGTGCCACGGCCGGGGGACGACGTGGCACGGGGGTGCGTTTTGAGTCGCGCCGGGCCGGGGGCCAGGCAATCCCGGGGTTTCACTCATCCACCCCAGTGGCGCGAGAGTACGGAGCGCCTGAATGCTTCTCTTCCCGGCCCAGCGCGACCGTCTCTAGATGAGCACCGCCCAGGTGACCTTGCCCGCCGGCACCCGGTAAGCGCCCCAATACTCGGCCAATGCGTCAACGATCATCAGTCCACGGCCGGACGGCCCGGCACTGTCCCGTGCGTCCGCGCGGACGGGCATGTCCGGGCACGGGTCACCAACCATGATCACGAGACGTTCCCGGTCTGACATCAGCCAGATGCCCACCTTCGGGCCAGACGCGTGCACGACACTGTTCGTCACCAACTCGGACATGATCAGCCCGCCATCATCGGCCAGGCGCGACAGATTCCACCCTGACAAGATCACTCGCGTCCATATGCGGGAGGTTGGCACGGCCGACGTGATCGCGCCCAGTTCTAAGTGGGCGCGTTCCGGCATGGTGTGGGCCAGATCGTTGATGTCCGCTGAGCGCGTAAGCATCCCGGAAACCTTCTTGGTCATTGGTGCTGGCGGGTCCTACGATCATGACGTCCGAGGACGCTGCTAGTCGACACTGAGCGCAGCCACACCGTGACGGTAAGATTGCGTGATCCCTCGTAAGGAGGCGGCATGTCTCGTGATGACGGACCCAGGATCTAGTCCGCTGGCCTTCTTCGCCGCTGAACTGAAACGGCTACGTGGCATCGTCGGCATGACGCAAGAGCAGTTAGCCGAAGCGACCACGTACTCGTCCGCACTGGTGGCTGCCATCGAGACGTGCCGCCGTATCCCATCGGATGACTTCGCAGAGCGCGCAGATAAGGCACTGGGGACCGATGGGATACTCGCGCGTTTGCAACAGCTAGTTGAGTCAACCTCTGTCCTGCCATGGTTCCGTAACCGTGTCGAGGTAGAACGCAACGCTACCGAAATCCGCGAATACGAGTCTTACCAGATACCGGGATTGATTCAAACCGAGGCTTACGCGCGGGCAGTCGTAGCCGCTGCCCGGCCAATGCTCACCCAAGACGCCATAGAGCGCGCGGTTGCGCTGCGCATGACACGGCAACAGATTTTGGAACCAGACGAAACATTGCCGATTGATCAGGAGCAGACCCCCCGGCTCTGGGTAATCATAGACGAGGCGGCATTAGACCGTGTCGTCGGCGGTGCCGACATAATGCAAGAGCAACGCGCGCACCTAATCGAGTTGGCGCACTTGCCCAACGTCACAATACAGATCATCTCAAATAGCGACGGCGTGACATGTGCCTACGGGAAGGCTTTCACGATTCTCACATCATCATCATCATCAGGCAATGGCAACGGCTCACCGGTCGTCTATCTGGAAGATATACGGAACGCGCGATACGTGCGCGACCGGGACGAGGTAGCGCAGTACGTGCTAACGTTCGACCACTTGCGGGCTTGCGCGCTCAATGATAGAAGATCACTAGACCTCATTAGGGGTGGCAATAAATGAAGTGGAAAAAGTCGAGCTACTCCACCGCTCAGGGCAACTGTGTCGAAGTCGCGCAAACGCGCGACGGCATCGCAGTACGCGATTCCAAAAACCCGGCCGGACCAGTGCTCACCTTCAGCGCCGATGACTGGCGGTCGTTCGTCACCGACATTAAAGACACCGGAGACGCAATCGGCTTGCCTGGTCACGGCACTTGGTGACGCGCTGGCGCTCGGCATGATGAATGAGCCAGCCCAGATC